>Ga0153916_10001658_pt1 | contig 16130 bp, 12 predicted proteins | sample Opewatmetagenome_FD_109642 | JGI IMG/M metagenome (GOLD analysis project Ga0153916, IMG submission 109642) | Freshwater wetland microbial communities from Ohio, USA - Open water 3 Core 3 Depth 4 metaG | ecosystem: Environmental > Aquatic > Freshwater > Wetlands | place: USA: Ohio, Lake Erie...
AGAAGTCGATATAGCTGCCCCTAAGAAGGGGCATATTGAAGGAGAGCACGGTTACGGATTCGAAGTCAAAAAGACCTTTGACGATGTTAATCCAAATAATTATGATTTATTATTGATTCCAGGCGGGTCGCCAAATGGAGCCCCATCGGTGATTAGGAGGGATACTAGAGCTCAAGCTATTGCTAAGTCGTTTTTCAACTCCAATAAACCCGTTTCTTCTATATGTCATGGTCCTTGGCTCTTGGCCTCTTCAGGTCTGATAAATGGAAGACACTTAACCGCTTACTGGTACGATGGCGTTCCAGAGGACATAAAGAAAGCAGGCGGCATATATGAGGACAAGGAAGTAGTTGTTGATGGTAATCTCGTAACGTCACGTTATCCTGGTGACTTACCTGCATTCATGCGAGAAACAATGCGGATGCTCAGCAGGCTCAAGAAATAACTGCCAGGATCGAAAAATTTGGTGACTTACTGCGATTAGACAGGTCAGATTTCTCGTGAACCCAACACTCCTTCCGCTATTTTTCAACGTGAACAATCACTTCTCTTAAAATCAAAGAAGCCATATTTTTATCGACGGTTCAGAGAAGCACATAGGATTTTGCGCCGCCCCAATCGCTGTCTGCAATTCTCGAAAGTAGAGTCAACGCAAAAATTTCACTAAGGTTCGTGTGGAAATTTTGCGTGCAATAGTCGTCTCTCGGTAACTAGACCAATCATGCTCTCCCCTTTGAGGACTACCAGTCTTCTTACATGATTATTTTGCATAATTTCAAGCGCTTCATCAATTGTCCTGTCGTAGGAAATTGTTATCAGTGGCGCCGTCATAATTTCCTGAGCAACAATCTCTCGCGCGTCTTTCTCTGAGTATATTACCCTTCGAACAAGATCTCTCTCAGTCACTATGCCCAAGGGTTCAGCATCTCTAGCAACGATAACGGCGCCTATGTTGCAATCTATCATAAGAGAAGCGATTTTAGAAGCAGGTTCTGAAGAATTAACGGTTGGAACAGGCATTCTGGCTAATGAACCAACTGTTATCTTTGACAAAGCAACAGGCTTTTCTGATTCTTCTTTCATTTTCACCGTTCAGCCCCAAGTATATTCTCCATTTGATCCTAATTAACTTACGATTGGGCTTCAATTTTGGACAGTGCAAATAGCTTGTTAGCCTTAATACGCTATCATCCTAAAAGCAATGCATTAGCCTTTGTAAAGAATCGATCATTAGTTAGAAGCAGTTGTTGGACGGCTATTTTTTCACCGTGGTCAACAACTACTCTAGAAGAAAAACCAATTTTTCTATGGGATGCTCGTCTTTTTTTCCCTTGGAGATCACTTTAACGTAGACTCCAAATAAAAAGCAAATTGTTGTTGTCTTGCCACACGCACATACGTTTAAGAAAGGTCGAAGTGATTAAGAAGTGTTTAGGTGTAAGTTGTGAGCGATAATAAGCCTCATCAGCCCCATACATTGGGCAAGCCTTCATCCCAAGAGATACCGGTGAAGGGAATATTACCAAAACAGATTCCATGTCCTGTGTGCGGTAGAACCTTCAAGACAAACTCGGAGATGGAAAGACATAAGGATACGACGCATCACGAAACAAAGGGGCACGAAGAATAACAAGTATTGTTCATTTTGTAGCAAAGGCGTACATATTTGCAGAAAACAATGGTTTTTTAGTGACTACTAAGTGAATACGTGAAATCTTGCCATCACTTGAGACAATTAGGTTTTGTTATGTTTTAGTCTGGGCAAGCTGGCAAATAGGAAAGAAAAACAATTGACAGACAATCTGAACAACTTATTATAAAGCTAATTCCCATTGCTCCACAGAATTTATTAAAATAATTCTGAAGATAACGCTTCTCGCTAAAATTTTTCCTAGCTATGCTTTTAGCTGTCTACTAGGTGTGCCGTTCCATCTGGACAGTAAACTTTTTCGCCTATTACAACTAAACTAAAGCGGCGTTTGCACTCCCATAGTTGTTTGGAGCATCCATCACAATCTCTGCTTAACATTTTATCGCCTCTGGACTGTTATATCGTAATTATCAATACAGCACTACCATAAAAACATTGTTCTTCTATGAGCAACCCAAAAATTTACGTCGTATCGCCTACAAGAGGCTAAATGACATCGCAGAATTTTTCGATGTACAGCGCAGGTTAACGGTGGAGTAGCTTGTATGAAAGCAATACAGGATCAATAGAGTTGCCAGACGCAGACGACTTAAAAGTGGCGATGAAAGAGCAAAGCCTTGAATTGCCATTACCCTAATAAGTGGAACTGGAGTGAAAATATGTAATTTTTTGACCCTTCTTTTTTTACGTAAAAATGCAGTCTACAGCCTGTAGCCAAGAAAGAATTCTAATTCCATTCTTCTATTTTTTGAAGTTAGGCAGGGAATTTATCCATTCTGTGAGTTCCTTGAATAATTTGCCAAAGCATACGTCTCCGCAAGCCAACAACTGGGAGTATTGTGCAAGTGTGTTATCGTCGAGTTGTTGGGTCAGTTTTGGCAGCTTGAAATCATATTTTTCGACGATTTTCGGTCCTTTTTCAAATATTGGATTAGAGAGTAGCGGTTCTAATTCTGGCATTTTTTGCTCCATTTGAGAATAAATGTCTTTTCTGATATCGCAAATTAACTCTTTCATCTTCTCGTCAACTTCAGGACCCTTTTGTTTGAATTCCTCTGTGATTTTTTCTTCCGCATCTTTTCCGCCCATTGCCTCTGCCATTCCTGAAGCCATCCCGCCTACTGCCGAGACCATTACTTGCGAAAATGCACCCATCATTGTGCTCATCAGAATTATGCTAGTATTAATAATAGAGTTCATTGTTTCTTCGTTGCGAGAAGTTTTGTTCTTAATAGAATTGACTTGGACTTTTGCAGTTATTTTTTTTGCATTGGATTCTTTTTTTCTTGCCATTGAACCACTACTAGCTTGGTATAAAGTGGTGTATTAATAACATTTATCGCTGTTTGAAAGGCACCGGTTGTTGTTTGTATTGTCATTAGTTAGAGAATGGATTGCTAAAATCAGTCATCATCCACCTGTCATCGCGATTTTCGACATGCGCAGAGATTGCTTGCCCCGGCTTTGTTGACATCAGCTGGTTCCACTGTTGCACTAAGAGATCTTGCGGAGTAGCTTCTATCCAAGGATAAGTCGCATTATCTAATCGCAAAACTAAGTGAGTCAACCCACCTTCAACATACTCGTAAGTATCCAAAACGTTAGCATGAATTTCGATGTCTGTGGTCACATTGCCGCCAAAAAGTGTTACAAATTCAAGTCTCGTCTGGCGCACCAATTGTTCGCTGGTTATTCCTTCTTGATTTACGTTCAAAGCAATCTTGTTTGTATCTTGGGCATCCACTACTGCAAAACCCGCCAAGTAGACAGTTTCGTCGCTTCCACCGCTCTCCTCATACCAATAAATAGGAACGTACCACGCGAGTCGATTATCGCCGGGAGCAATTTCCACACTGTATAGCAAAGGCATGACAGCGTAATAGTTTCCTGTGGCAGGCTTGGGTAGTCTCCCCTCCACCAGATCCTCTGCGGTCATTCCGGAAACATAGTTAGAGAGCTTGAAATCGTAAAAGAGAACTCCTTCACGCGTAGCTTTGAACACACCAGATAGGGTTCGTTGATTTTCGATGGGATTCACACACACTAGTGCAACTACATCCTTTGTCTCAGGATCCACTACATAACGAGTGTCCTCTGTCATTTCAAAACGATCTCGACTAGGCGGAATGATCCACAGGAAACCGCCTGCAAAATAATCAAAACCGTTCCCTCGCCGAAAACCACCCATCTCATTGATCATGTCCTCAAGCCAAACCTCATCGTAAACCTGACTCATCCACGTTGGAATTTCAGTCATATCTCTTGGTTGAGTCTCTAGTATTCCCTGAGAATTATATCCCAATGGAGTTTGGTATCTTCTCACAAAATCAAAACCTAAATTGTACCGAGTAACAACATAAATTGGCTTATTAGTTTCTAAATTCCAGGTGAGATAAGCTACTCCGTAAGTGTTTGTCATGTCATCGACATAATTGCGGAAAGGAATATTTCGATCCCACCACAATCCCTCCCCTACATCAAATTCGACGTGTACTATTTGCGGTGTAGCAGTGGGGTCATTTGCGTCAACTACAACTATGCCTTTAAGGTAGTTTTCCGCAATAATGTTAGTTGAACCAATCGTTGCCACCCAAACCAATTTTCCATCAGGAGATTTTGTAACGTGGCAATCTAGAACCTGTGTGTTGCTGCCAAACTCTGACATGTGGCGCCTAGCAATTGAAACCGCAAGTTCCTCGGTTACCAAACGGACCATATTGTCAGGAATTGTGCTACTAAAAGGCAAACCTGACTGTTGCTGGATAAAACCGTTGAAATAGTTAGAATTTGTTACCCGTTGAACCTCGCCATAAACTGCTACTCCTAGAAGGGAAAGGAAAAAAATCAAGGCTAAAGAAAGTGCGAGGATAGTTCTCTTTTGTCTCAGCTTAAAAACCCAAGGAAGTTGACCTATTTGAAAGCTCTTGTCAAATTGTCCCATCCTGACAAGAAGTCTAGGATGTACAAAGTATTCAATGGCAGCAGCTAAAAATCTTGCAAAAAACAAGAAATAAACAAATGAACTGAGAGGAGTCTGCGCAAGAACATTTATTCCGAACAGTATTAATCCTACTGCAAGTGAACCCAAACGACGAATCGATAATAGTCTAAATTTTCTAGGCGGGATTGGAATATACCAAATGATAGCCCAAGCAGCCAAGAAAAGTAGTAAGTTCAAGCATCTTCCCCTCAGGAACACTTATACGAGTTTCAATATTTAAGGTCAGCTAGCTATTGAAGTCTCACAAAGAACTTATTTCAAATTAAGTTTATTAATACATAATACTTAATATTTGAACTCTCCAACTCTATTATAACAGCGCGTAAAAAAAATGCAATCTACTGGTGTATCAAGCGAATGGTAAGTACCCACCGACTCAAAGATATGGCTTTAGTTATCACAATTGTAAGCCAAATCATTATTTACGCTCTACTGACCAGAATCGACCTGGTTTTAGATGGGCAATTATACAATTACACGCTACGCTTTAGTCCAGAATGGGCTGGAACATATACAACATACCTCTGGACAATCTACGCTTGTTTAATCCTACCAATCGCGCTAAGCACAATAACCTTAACCATAAGCTTATTCAACAGAATTAAAAACAAGCCGCAAAATGCAATCGAACAAACGATTAAAACCGTTCAACCACAAAACAAGAACAAGATAGTTTTCCCTGCGCTGAATAATCAAAAACTTGGCATATCAACAAATAACCAAAAAACGATAACTAACAAAACAACTAAACAAGAAAACCGACTGCGCCCTCCTTATTACAATCATATAAGTGTAGCCAAAACCCCCGAATACGAAAGCAAACCAATAGCTTCGTCCAACGAAAACTTGATGAAGAAACCAATTCAAGAAAAAGTGAAAACATCGATACCTAAAACTACACAGGAAAATAGAACAATCTGGCTTTCTAAGAAAGAACCGATACACGAAAATCCACAAGTAAACGTACCTAAAAAGCCAACGCTGAATAATCAACAACTTAGCATGCCAATCACAGGCCAAAAAACAACAACATACAAAACCCCGGAACAAGAAAACAAACTGCTGTCCACACCGAACAAAGAAATAGAAAAAGACTTGTTGCTCAAAGAATCTCAAATAACTAAACCTACAAACCTAGAATACGAAAGAGAGCCAACAACTCCGTCCAATGAAAACTTGACGAAAAAGCCTATTCAAGAAAAGCCGCAAACACCAGTTTCTAAAACCGCACTTCAGGAAAATGGACCAATAAGCCTTCCAGATAATGAGGTGGTAAAGGAAAATCCACAAATAAGTCCACCTAAGGCCGAAGAAAAGACACTGACCGAAGAAGCTGCAATCATTAAAATTGAGCACAAGGAAAAAATTACCTGCCGATTTTGCGGAAAAACTTTCAGCACCCCTCTACAGATGTTTGATTATAGCGGAGGTAAGCCTAAGTTAGTCACTTGCTGTCCTTTCTGCAATGAACCAGTTGATACTGAGGGAAAGGATACAGATAGTTCAGTAACTTTACAAGTTAGAAATGATGAAGTGGACCAAGAAATAGAAAATTATAAATATCTGGGATAGATATATTGTCTGATGTATTGAGAGTTATGATACAATTGAGTTGCACAATAGGAAACTCACGCAACCTGAATTTCAAATTCATACAGCTTATAACCTTACATTAACAACAAAAAGAAGAGATCAAACTTAACGAAACAGAATCACGATCTCAAAGTAATGGAGGAAAAAAAATGATAGTACAAATAAAAGAATATGAATCAGCCGAAGAAATTGCAGGAACCTTAGACAAGCAAATCAGCGAAACAAAAACAACCTTAGGCGAGTACTTGCGAAAACTAGACGACATTCAAGCACTAGCTGAGAAATCAAAGAAGGTACACGAAGTCATGCTGAAGCTAGCAGGCAAGAAAGCACCAGTCGAGAACTTAGGCGAAATTACTGTTGGTGCGCTAAACATAGTTTTGGAAGCAACCCCGGTACATGAATTAGCAGCTATCGAATCCGTAGTGCGCAACCACCAAGAGCGACTTCTAAACCTACAAAAAGCCCGTGATGGCTTAAAATGGCTCGACCAACTCGGTGATACAGAAGGTCTCAAATACATAGTTGTTGAAAACGAAGACATTCCTGAACGTATTCTGCTGAAAATTTCCTAAACAGCCTAGTGTCAATTAACTCGGGGACGGTGATAAAATGAGTCAAGCTTACACCTCGGCGCTACAGACCATGGTCGATGAAATTCATAAGACAACTCCAGAAATAACAGGTAGCTTCATCTTCACAGATAACGGGAAAATCCTAGCCAAAGACGAATTTACAACTGAACAATCTGCTAAGAAGCTAATTACAGCTTTTAATGACATAGACAGAAAATCCCAAACAATCGGCGGTCTGGAGACCTTAACAATTTTTGGCAATCATAACCAAATATACGTTAGTGGCGTGAAAGACCTCTATTTAGCAACGATTTGCACAAGAAAGGCTGACAAGAAAACAATCGAGTTACTAACCAAAGTCTTAGTGCCATCTGTTGTTAAACTTGCTGATCAGTTAGCTTGCAATTTTACACCTGAACCTGCAACACCCATAATGCCGGAGCCGATAATTAGTCCAACTGAACCGTCAGCACCTCTATCTGCGCCGATAGCCAGTCCGACTGAACCGGTGGCCACTACAATTGAACCCATAGCCGCTCCAACTGTGCCCTTGACTATTCCAACAGAAACCGATGGAAATGAAAATAGTGAAAACCCAAATATTGAATCAGAGGAAACCCCAGCAACAAATACAGACGCGGTAGATCCTAAAGATAATATAGATGCAAACGAACAACCTATCTCTAACACCGAGACAGTCAATTCTGAACCTACACTATTCAAAGCTGATGAAGACGCATCTGCAGTTCTCGATATTCGGCTAGGCCCGTTGGATCAATCTCGCTCACGAGAGAGTCAATTCGAGAATGTAGAAGAAAACGTAAAGGGTGCCCAAGAATTACCAACAGAGAACCAACTGATAGTTGAGAAGCTTGGAGGGTTACGACCCCGCTCAGATACAATACGAATTGACAAAGAACTGATTGCCAATTGGAAAGCTATTTATCCAAATAAGAAAATCGAAAAAATAAGCATTCAATCTTCAAGCAAGAAATCGGCAAGCTGTAAGTTTGAACCAATCAAGGATGCGCACTATCACGGCAAAGGCTTAATTCAGATACCAGAAAAAATTCAACGGTCCATAAATGTTGCTAGGGGTGGACTTGTATTGATTAAACCTGTAATTAGTGAGGACTAGTAATGACAAAGAAAAAAATTAGTTATGAATTAGAAACCGAAACGCAAGCTGATAACAAAATAGTAATTTCATCAAACCCACAAGAGGAAACCAAGACCTCTCACGAGAAAACTTTGACTATAAATGATAGTTTGGCAGAAATACGCAAACTTGAAGGTGTAATTGGCTATATATTTAGGAGCGAAGGAGCAGCAACCATAGACCTCAATGAACCGGACAAAATCATTGAATATGCTAAGTTATCAACGGAACTGCTAGATTGTAAAGAAGTAATCGAGCAACAATTTGACGTCGGCTCTGTTGAATGTATAATTGCTGAAGGAAAAAACACAAAAGTGCTTTGTATTGCAAAAGGCATAAATCGAATCAGCGTTTTCATGACAAATACATCAGACTACCATGATGTTATGAAAAAACTTGCGCAAGCCCAAACGTTATACCTTACAAAATAAGTCCACCCCCCAGTTAATTTTCTTTTTTCAAAGTTTTCACAATTGAGCGTTTGTAACAAGTCAGCACGTTGAAGCACGCAAAGAATAATGTTCACAGATCAACAAAATGATCAGTTAGCGGTTAAAACAATTAGTAAACTTCTATCATGTGAAAAATTTCCTATTTTCTTCAAACAATGAATTCCAGCATGGTAAAATCGCTTTTTTATGTCGTTCTGTCTCGCAAGCCTGCTTCAAATTAGCCTCAAGGAGTAGAGCCCACGCTTTTTCAAACGGTACAGCGGAGAAAATTGAGAGAACAACGACGCTTAGCTTTTATGTCTTCCTTTGAGAGACCTAAGACCGAATAGCATGTTGATTATTGTTTCTTGATCATCTCACTGCTCAAGTTCTCTGAAAATATAAAAAACGTATTAAAAATTTGTGATACAAGTAGGAAAAGTAAGCATAGTAAAGCTATGGATTCGTTAAACTCGTTTTGAAGTGTTTCCTGTCTGGAGGAATCATAGTTAAAATAAGGTCTCGAACAAAGCTTCCATCAGTTCCAGGGCCAGAATACTTTGACGCTGGATGCATGAATGTTACGAAGGCGTCAAACCAATTCTGTTCAAGCTCGGTTTTTAGCCCAGTGGGTGTTACGTAACTAAAAGCTTTGGTCTTCACCTCTCCATGCCCCTCAAACGTTAGGCATCCTGGAGGCAAAACATATTTGGGCGGGAGAAGCGGAATTGGCACTGTCCAGCCAGCGAACAAAGTGTTGCCGTAAACTCGCACTTGAAGCTTATCTTTCGAAACATATTGGTAGTTTTTCTCAAATGGTGTACCCGCGTATGCTGCTCTTCTAAAGGCTACGCCCCTTGGATTATCTCCCAAACCACCACAAACCACGAAGCGGTAACCCTCCGGTGTCTCTAGCCATAAATGAACCTCCAATACGTCTGCTGCCCCAAGAGATGATTGCTTCTCTATGTGATGGACAAAGAATAACAAATCAGGCAAACCAAAATCATCTGGCGGGTGTATGACCGCTGATGCGCCAGTAGCATACATTACGTTAAGGTCCTTGGCAAGATCCTTGACCTGATGTTTTTTAGCGTTGACTATTTTGTTCAAAATATCTTTTTCAGTTATCACACCTGGCGGTTTTTTGTCTAAAACAATAACCTGAGGGTGCATGAGTGGGTTTTTAAAGAAAGGAAAATGCATCGGTCCAGTCGGTCCAGTTATTGATTCAAGGGTGACTGCTGACACTGATTGAGAGGTTTTCCAAATATTATCGAGAGTTTTTCCGATTTCTTCAATATATTGCAAGTCACACGTGTAAAAATGTGGTGTTAATACATTTTGATGCTTGGAATTGGCCTCAGATTGAAAGAGGTGTTTCCTATCAATGATAGTTACACCCACATAGTTTGACGAGACATGTCTAACATTGGCAATTTTTGACAGCTGCTCTGCAACCTTTAAGTTCTCCCTAACTATTGGCGCCATAACCCTAACAGAAACCCCTCTGTTAGCAACCTTCTCTAAGATTTCCTTTTTATTCCATAATTCAATGATACCTTGCGCAGACGTAGCGGCAACTATTTCTTCTTTCGCTGACTTTAATTTTTCGTTATACTCTCTTTCGCCTGTCTCTTGGTCAGTAATTTCGATTGTTTTCCCCGCCACTTGGTGGGTTTCAAGCTCAACGATCCTTCTCTGAATGTCCACTGAATTATGCCATAATTCTTCAAAAATTGCAGCAAACCCGCTCACAATCGTCTTACAGTCTGTCCAAAGACAAGAATCGTCTTGCTCAACCTTTGATATGTCTGTCAGGGGGTTGATAAAGAACAAGATTTCCTCGTTATCCCTTATAACCATCCGCGGAAAAGCCTTTAAACCTAGAAAAGGGTTTCTTCCTTGAAAATTAACGTTAGCTTTCGTTAGTTCTTTGAGAAATCTTCTGATTGCATCAACGTTCTGCGGATTTAATTCCGTTAGAAACCTAAATTGAGCCTTCTCTCTTGAAGCATCGACCGCAGAGCCATCCAATAGCCCTAGTTGATCAGCCTGTGCCAGTCCCGATACTGTTGTCACGGTTAGCACTTGGTTGTTAGCTTGTTGTATCATCTGTTTAATTCTTGCATAAATTCTGCTTCTGCCCTCAAGAACCATAAACTTTGGTGTATTATCCTCTGTGTTTACTATGATAGATTGCCAATCAGATAGAATTTCATCTTTCGTGCTTTGGAACCGCTGTGCCTCCTCGATCTTTGACTTCACAAAAAAGTCCAATACTTTTTCAAATGGCATGGCGCTAAAACGAGCAGGATGTTCAAGTGTGACGCTTACAATGCCTTTGCTCTGTAGGTTCTTAAGGCACGGGTACAGGAACTGTTTGCTTATTTTAAGTGATTTGGATATTTCTCTGCCTTTCTGCAGTCCTTTCTTCGAAAGGAAGACGTAGATTTTAGCGTCTGTTTCACTAAATCCGAGGCTTATTAGAGTTTTAAGCACTCGTTCTTGACTCAACTAACCTTCTCCCCTAGGCTTTGCCCATAATAGTCGTCTGAGAAACAGACTGACTACATCTTATTAGAACTGGACTATTAACCTTATTGCGGAAACAGGAAGTTGAAAAAAATGAGAAAAAAAATAATTTTTGCTACTGTCATGATGCTCTCAATACTAGTAGTCACTATAGTAGCAACTATTGCCCCAACAATCGCCCAACCTGAAGAGCCAAGTAGCATACTTAAAAACTACGGAACAGGAAGCAACGTCTACATTAACGTACCCCAAGGAGTTCCAAATCACCCAACCAACCTACAACTCAGATGCTTTGACTTTAACGGAGACTCCGCCTTTGGATCTTTCGACGCAATACTGCTCTATCTCTATATTCCACAAAGAAACAGCTACAACTTAGTCGGATACATCACAGATCTATCCAACACTGAGATGCTTCAAAACATCTGGAAAGGTACATTCATCTACTTCCCTACCCTAGGCATGCAAAATGTAATCAAGTTAGCCCCAGAAGAACTTGAAATATACACAGACAGTACGACATCAAACGGAAATGGCGATAGGAATGGCGACGGCGGAAACAACGATATGCTAGTCGTTAAACTCGCTAAGGAAGTAACTATCACCCTTCCATTCCAGAATGCGCCAGAACCAACCAAATCAATCGGCGATTTGACATTCAAACTTCCGCCAATGACGCTCAAATTCCGTCCTATTGCAGAAAGCTACTTTGATTCAGGCGCCAATGCTAAGTTACCCTCAGGATACCTCCGTCAGCCAATAGCTACAATGCGAACACCAGCGTGGGTAGAGGAAACTATTGTTCCATGGCTAGGTGCAATTTCACCGCTTGAAGTTTGCGGACACATCGACTACAAGTTCATCGAGGCACTTACTCCACCAGCGACTTAAAGCCAATCTTTTGGCTCAACACTCTCTTCCCTTTTTGTTTTTCAACAGATAAGTCAGTTGACAGAAGGCTAAACAAGTCGGTGATTGGTTGAGTTTAGAACGAATCCTAAACACGCTTATGAACTTGGGGCTTACACAACCTGAGGCCGAAATATACGTTTTCCTCGCGAAGAACGGGCCCAAAAAAGAAGGTGACATAGCCAGCCAACTCAACGTTGTTCAACAGCAATTGAATCATAGTCTCATGCGCTTGCAGAAGAAACGCTTCGTAAACATATCAGTAAAGGAAGAAGAAATTTTTTCCGCAGTGCCCCTTCGACAGATCTTGGAGAATTTGGTAAAAGCAAACCTTGAAGAAGCTGACCGAATAGCAAAGGAAAGAGAAAAATTTTTTCCAGCGCACTGATAATCATTAAGTTTGCTCACGCATTTTAATTTTTAACAAGACTGCGCCCTTTAGCGGATATTCAAATTGAAGAAAAACCAACCATTTCCAAACGTGCTCTATAACCAATGGGTAGAGTTGAATTGTTTTGATACTTTAACTTTCATGCAACCAGTATCAAAATACTCGTGCTCGAAACAGAACGGGTCTTCTGAGGAATTCATTTTACCAATGACCCGCCTAAAAAACAACCTGCAGAGAGTACTCCAAGAAAAAACTTGAGCAGTTATTAGAACTTGCAGGGGTCTCTGGCTAAGAAATAAATGACTAAAGCCGACGATACACCAAAGACTCCAAATATAATGCCCATTAATTGGAAACCAGAAGCTCCTAGCGCTAATCCGCCAGCAGCAACTCCGAAAGAAGCCCCCATTGAAGCAAACACTCCTCCAAACGACATCATTGTCCCTCGAGAATTAGGTGTTTGCTCCAGATTCAAACTATGTCCAGATGCGACAGCGATACCGCCCACAAATGTAGCCAAACATGACATGAAGAAAGCACCCCAGAAACTAGGCATAAAAACAATCGCTGCAATCAATAATCCTCTTCCCATCATTGAAACAACTACTAAACGCTTCCGACCAGACCAGTTTACTAATCGACCACCAGCCAAACTACCTACCGCATAAACTAAAACGACAACTAACGTAATTATCCCAACATTCTCAACTGGAACAGAGAATTGATTTCTCCAAAAAGTCGCTGCGTAAAACGACCAAATCCCTGCAGCAGTAATTAACAAGTTACCGAACAAACATGCGGTAGCGGATTTGTTAGCAAATATCTCTTTAAAACTTGCACGAAAATTGGTTTTTTGAATTGGCGCTTGCTTGAAATGCCGAGAAGGAATCGATAGGTAAGCTAAGCATACCGCAACCAACGAGACTGGCAACACATACCAAAGCAAATATGACTGCCATCCAGCAAAAGCTCCAATATATCCAGCGATAGCAAAACCCACAGCAGACGAAAAGATTCCACCAGATGTCACAATTCCAACGGATTTTGCTCTTTGATCCAAAGGCAGTGATTCCCCTATTAACGTAAAAGCCATAGCGCCAACAATGATTGTTCCAACCCCATCAAAAGGATAAAATATTCCCATAAAAAGAAGGCTCGGCGCTAGAAAGCATCCCACTGCACCCACAACAATACACATAGCGCCAACAAGTAGCAAGGTCTTATGATTTACTCTTATGCTCAAGAACCCGTTTAAAACTCCGAAAACAACTGCAGCAATGCTTGAAACAGTAACAATTTGACTGACAATACCTATTGAGATGTTAGTGGCGTTGCCTAAAAAAGTCTGGGCTATGTCCTTCAGAAATAAACTTGCTAATACATCAAGCATTCCTGTTCCAAAAACAGCAAGAGCTAAAGAAAATACAAACCGCCTTCCAAGCGGCTTCTCAACAACTAGCGTATCACTCATGCACTAATGCTACAACCAATCCATATATAAAATTAAAGAAAAATACGATCTCAAGAAAACAATTTCTTAAGCCCCAAAACTCACCATATAAACAAAAGTGTACAAACCTAAAAACAACCATCCCCCAACCTGTCTCTCTCATTTACACAAAACGCATGAAGGCAAATTTCGATATTTTGACTGACCGTTCATCGATATTGATGAAAACTGAGCTAGACGGTATTGTTAGATAGTATCCGCCAAAAGGTTCACTTCGAATCTGTAAGTTTAAGAAACCAGTAGTCGACTTGAACGATTCTGACTTATTCGTGCGTTGAAACCAAAAGTGATAAACCTTAGCGTACCAACAACAGTTAACTAACATTCCACAGGTTTGGAAAAGAGTAATGACTAAAGCTACAGAGATGGCGCAGGTTTCGGCTAAAGGCGGCTTTCACTTACTCTGGGGCTTGGTTGCTTCTACAGTTATTTCAGCTGTCGGCACGATAGTTATCGCTCGTATTTTAGGCGCAGATAGCTACGGCTTATATGGAATTGTTCTGACCGCTCCAAATTTGATTGCTACATTTAGAGATTGGGGCGTAACCACTGCTATGGTGAAGTATTCTGCGCAGTATAATAGTGAAGGTGATGTTGCTAAGGTAAGAAGCATTTTTGTTTCAGGAATTTTGTTCGAGATTATTTTAGGTTTGTCGTTGTCTTTTGTTTCTTTTGCGCTATCAGACTTCTTAGCTATAAATCTTCAGCGCCCAGCGATAGGTCCATTGATCCAAATTGTCTCATTCTTCATCCTAACTGCTGGGCTAGTTAATGCCGCGACAGCCGCATTCACTGGCATGGAAAAGATGCATTTGAACAGTATCATGTTAATCCTTCAATCCATAGCCAAAACAGGTCTAATTATTGCGTTTGCACTTTTTGGGTTAGGAACTTTTGGCGCCGTTTTAGGTTTTTCAATAGCCGTACTTTTCGCGGCAGTAATAGGCATTTTGCTCATGTGGACTATGTATCGGTCTTTGCCCAAACCGACCAGCAGAAAACTCGAACTGCTAGCAACGACGAAAACGATGCTTAAGTATGGTCTTCCCATATCAATTGGCACGATTCTAGCTGGGTTTGCAGGCCAATTTTACAACTATCTTATGGCGTTTTATGTTACCGACAACGCTCTTATCGGCAATTACAATGTGGCCTTGAATTTTGTTGTGTTAATTACATTTTTTGCAACACCGGTGACAACCATGTTATTTCCCGCATTCTCAAAGCTGGAAGCAAAGAAGGATAGAGATCTCCTCAAAAATGTCTTTCAGTATTCAGTAAAGTATGCAGCCCTTGTTGTGGTTCCAGTTACGGCTTTGATCATGGCGCTTGCAGGGCCTGCTATCGGCACTATTTTCGAGGATAAGTATCTTCAAGCACCGCTGTTTTTGGCATTGTTGTCGATTACTTATCTCTATACTGCTCTTGGAAATCTTAGCATATCCAGCATAATAAACAGTCAAGGAGATACAGCGTACAACTTGAAATTGACGGTATTGATGGTGGCAATTGGTTTTCCATCAGGTTTTGTGTTGATTTCCCAGTTGGGAATAATTGGTTTGATTGTTACTGCTATGGTGGTTCCTTTGCCAAGCCTTTTTGTCAGCATAAGGTTTGTTAAAAATAGATATGGCGTTTCGGTTGATTGGTTGTCGTCTGCGAGAATATTGTTTTCTTCAGCTGCAGCTGCGCTTTTGACCTATGTTGTTCAAAGTCAGCTATCCTCCAGCAATTTAATACGATTAATTATCGGATTGATCGTTTTCGTAGCTGCTTTCCTGTTTATCGCATTAATAACACGCACGGTGAAGCAATCTGATGTCTCTAACATGAGAGATATCGTTAATGCTCTTGGTCCTCTGCGCAAGCCATTGAATTTAGTGCTTGATTTAATTGAAAAGTTAATGAGCATTCTTAAATTGTAAGAGAAAACAGCTATTGAATAACTAATTTATCGAGTAAATAGTCATTTGATCCAATTACTGGGCTTCGGTTTCTGTTTTGGCTTAACGCTCTGAATTTGCCGCAGTATTTTCCGCCGACATGTGAGCAAGTATAACTAGCACTCTGATGCAGATCGCATGAACTAACAAATTTGCATTTCTTTGTTTGTTTTAACGCTAATAACAACTTGGCTCTGTTTCTCTCATTTCGCGCACTTCTTATTACCAAGCGAAAAAGCGCTATCTTAATTGTATTAGCTTAACTGTTTATAGAACTTTGTGACTGTATCATCGCAGCAACACCTAAAATTTACGTAGTCCTTGGTAATAGCAATTCATAATACCAAGTTTAACCAAATAGGTTAGAGATTGCCATGAAAGCACTTGTTCTCAGCGGTGGTAAAGGGACCCGCCTACGACCTTTAACCTTCA
>Ga0153916_10001659_pt1 | contig 16124 bp, 12 predicted proteins | sample Opewatmetagenome_FD_109642 | JGI IMG/M metagenome (GOLD analysis project Ga0153916, IMG submission 109642) | Freshwater wetland microbial communities from Ohio, USA - Open water 3 Core 3 Depth 4 metaG | ecosystem: Environmental > Aquatic > Freshwater > Wetlands | place: USA: Ohio, Lake Erie...
CGGCTCCGGCTGCGGATAGCGAATGATCTGCACGATGACATCGGGAGCGACTTGAGCGGTCTGGCGCTGGAGAGCGACCTGCTCTCGCGGCGGCTCCCGGAGGGGGATCCGGCCCGGGAGCGCCTGCGCTCTGTCGGACGCACAATCCGTAGTGCCGCGGACAACCTGCGCGACGTCGTCTGGATCGTGAGTCCGGATCAGGATAAGGTCCAGGACCTGGTCGAGCGGATGCGGGAGGTCGCGTCAAAGATGCTGACAGGAATAGGGTACGAGTTTCACTGCACGCCGTCCGATCTCTCAGTCCCCCTCGACATAGAGTTCAAGCGGCATGTCCTGATGATGTTCAAGGAAATCCTCCACAATGTGGTACGCCACGCCCGTGCCTCCGCCGTGGATGTGACATTCCATCTGGGTGAGAAACGACTACGACTCTGTGTGCAAGATGACGGGGTGGGATTCGACCCGTCGGGAAAACACGGCGGACGGGGGTTGCGTTCCCTCAAGGTGAGAGCTTCCGCGATTGGCGGCAAGGTGTCGATCGAAAGTGAGGCCGGGAAGGGGACAGTAGTCTCGCTTGAGGCCGATATCACACGTTTGTAGTATTGACGGGAGCAAGGGTTGCGTGTAGATTGCACAAGCGGACTGAAAGGAAGAACATCGTGTCGCTAGAAAGGCATGAGGTCGGTCTCTGGGTCATTGAAGATGATCCCGTATTTCGCCGTGGGATGGAGGAGCTCGTGAATGCAGCCCCGGGACTCCATTGCGAGCGGGTGTTCGAGACCTGCGAGGAGGCAATCCAGGTCCTGAAGGATGAGGGGGCGCCGGAGATCGTCCTTGTGGATATCGGGCTCCCGGGGATGAGCGGGATCGACGGGATCCGTCAGATGAAATCGCTCTCTCCGAGAACGGAATTCATTGTCCTCACAATCTATGACAGTCACGAGAAGGTGTTCGAGGCAATCTGTGCCGGTGCCACGGGTTATCTCGTCAAGAGCCTTGCCCCTGAAGACATTGTAGAGAAAGTCCGCGAGGTCACCACAGGCGGCGCCCCGATGAATCCCCACATCGCCCGGCAGGTCCTCACGATGCTTTCTTCGGCAGCGGGTCCGCCAGGCGAATACGGCCTCACGGAGCGTGAAAAACAGGTTCTGGGGCTGATGGTGGAAGGGCTGACGCGAAAAGATATCGCCGACAGGCTCTTCATCAGCCCTTCCACCGTTTTGACCCACTCCCGCAACGTTTATTCCAAGCTCCACGTCCATACACGCGGCGGCGCTGTTGCTAAAGCAGTGCGCCAACGGCTGGTGTAGCAAGCGCCACCGTTCTCCTCGGGAGCACCATCTGACGTCTCCCGTTCCACTCTCCATTTTCCTCATTTTGCGGCGGTTCGCCACAAGATACTACAAACGTAGGATTGTGCCCCGCTCGTTCCCGCAGTAGATTGCGTCCTATTACAGAGTGTCGCACATCAGGAAAAACGATGTCATGAAGACTATCCTGTACACGCTCATGCTTGTTGCGGTGTTGGTGACGGCCTCGACGTATGCTCAGGAATTCTGGCAGCCAACGAATGGGCCTTGTGGAGGACCTGTTGAAGCGCTAGCAGCCATTTCAAACGATATTGTTCTTGCAGGGACCCGTGAACACGGAGTCTTTCGTTCGACCGCGAATGGGGAAAATTGGACGCAAATAAACAACGGCCTGACGAACTTCGATATCCGGTCTTTCGCCCTTGGTTCGGCCGGGCGAGTTTTCGTTGGGACGGGTGGTAAAGGAGTCTTCCGCTCGACAGACAATGGAGATTCTTGGGCACACACAGGCCTATTAGGTTTTTCTGATGCTCTAGCGGTAGACGCGAATGGACACATCTTCTCTGGGGGAATAGGCAACCAGGGAATTTTCCGCTCAACAAACAACGGTTACTCGTGGACGCCGGCAGACAGTGGTTTAACAGACAGAGATGTGTGGTGCCTGGCCACAAAGTCGACGGGGAAAGTTTTCGCGGGAACATACTACAATGGGGTCTTTCGCTCAATCGACGATGGCAACCATTGGACGCAAACTAGTCTGAAAGGTATTTGGGTCATGTCTCTTGTCGTAGACTTCGGAGGGAATCTCTTCGCCGGGACTGTGAATGGTGGAATCTACGTTTCCGTCGACAACGGTGACAGTTGGACTCAAATCAATTCCGGCCTGACATGCACTGTCGTGACGTGTATTGTGCTGGATGCCATGAGGGATATCTTCGCCGGGACCGCATTGGGTGGAGTCTTCCGTTCAACGAATAATGGTAATACCTGGACACAGACCTCGTTGCCCAGCCTTCAGGTTCTTTCATTAGTACTCAAATCCGATGGAGTTATCATTGCTGGGACAGAGAAAGGGGCTTACCGAACGACCGATAGTGGGGAGCGTTGGACGCCAGTCAATGACGGTTTGACCAATGCCACCCTCATGTCTCTTGCACAGAACTACAGTGGCGATATTTTCGCCGGGTCAATTCTGAATGGGGTTTTCCGCTCGACGGACAACGGTGAGCATTGGACAGAGATTGGTCTTACTGATTTATGGATCATGGGTCTCGCCACCGATTCAAGCGGGCACATTTTCGCCGGGACAGAGGATGGCGTCTACCATTCAACAGATGACGGGGGTACTTGGACACACACCAGCTTGCCGCATGTCATATGTCTTCTCATCAATTCCCGCGGACACATTTTTGCCGGGACGTACGGTGACGGGATTTTCCGGTCAACCGACGACGGGGACACTTGGACAAACGTCGCTGGTGGTTTTGTCTATTCCTTTGCCATGAATGACCGTGGCCATATTTTTGCCGGGACAAAGGAGAATGGGGCCTCTCGCTCGACGGATAACGGAGACCATTGGACACCTATCAACAATGGCTTGCCGGTTGCTTCGTGGGTTCATACACTTGCCGCCAAATCCAGCGGACATCTGTTTGCCGGGACATGGTGCGATTACTGGTATCAGGCCGAAAGTAATGGAGTCTTCCGCTCAACCGACAACGGGGACCATTGGACGCTAACGAGCCTGACTCAGGTTCAGATAAATTCACTTGTGACAACTTCGAACGGGCACGTATTTGCCGGAACCACTGGAGGAGTCTTCTATTCCACCGACAACGGAGACACTTGGACACATACTGGTCTGAGCGTCAATGTAATGTGTCTTCTTGCGAAATACTCCAGTGCGACTGTCTTTGCGGCAGCATCTGATGGACACATGTATGTAACTGTCGAGTCGACTAATGCTCTCAACGAGATTGAGGACGGCTTCCCATCTTCAATCAGATTGAAGCAGAACTACCCCAACCCCTTCAACCCAAGCACGACCATCAGGTACGAGTTGCCCAAGTCTTCAGAGGTGAGGTTGAGTGTCTACGACCTGCTTGGTCGTGAAGTGTCGGTGCTGGTGGACGAGAAGAGGGACACTGGGGTTCACGAGGTCAAGTTTGATGCATCGAGGTTGTCAAGTGGAGTATACGTATATCGTCTACAGGCAGGAGATTTCGTCCAGATCAAGAAACTCACAGTCTTGAGGTAGCACGCTCATTCCCTCGGGAAATCCCACCGAATCAGGTCAACGGGTGATTATCAAAGACAACGAGGTCTTGCACAACACCGCGGCGGGAGCACTCGGTGCCGGGGAAGGAGGCATCTTCTGTTGCGTCAACGGCAGGATTCTTCCACATCGCCCGGCAGGTTCTCCCGATGCTTTCTTCGAAAGCCGCGCGGCCGGGCGAATATGGCCTCACGGAGCGTGAGAAACAGGTTCTGGAGCTGATGGCGGAAGGGATGACGTGAAAAGATACGGCCGACAGGCTCTTCATCAGCCCTTCCACCGTGTTGACCAACGCCCGCAACATCTACTCCAAGCTCCACATCCACGTGCGCGGTAGCGCTGTGGCCAAAACGCTCCGCGAGCGGCTCGTGTGAGAGTTGCCCCGTCCAAGTTTCCCCCTCCCGGTAACCTTTCTACTCCGGACCGTTCAGCGAAAAAGTCGGCCAGCTAACTGCCACAAAATACTACAAACGGAGGATTGTCCTGCGCTCGTTTCAGCAGTAGATTGCGTCGTGATTGGAGCAGGCAATCGCCGGGTGCATTCACGGCCTCATTGAATCGCCGAGAAATCATCCGGCGATCTGCATCATCGTGATCAGACACATGTATATAAGGAGGCCTGGTATGAAACAGCTTGTAGGGTTTTCGGTCATGCTTCTTGCCATCTTCCTCTTCGCCAGTTGCGAGCAGGACATTTCCGATCCGCTCACCGGCCAGGACGTGAGGGCGACGGCGCAATCCCTCGCGAAGTCTCAACAAACTGACGGTGAAAGAGTGCCATTCTTCGGGACGAACTGGCTCTGGTCCTTCGATGGGTACGCCGTTTTCTACTTCTATGTGGCGGACCCCGCAGTGATCGACGGAGATCGGAATCTGATTCTGCTGGAAGGACCTGATAGGGATGCGTTGGCCTTTGAACAGACTGTGGCGTCGAGTTCCCACTGGACGGACAAGAGTCCCTACACTCCGAAGAACTTCCACCTGAGGGGGATAGGCCCCGTGGAATTCTGGTTCTTCACCGCAGTGCAGGCGGAAAAGATGGTTGCGGATCTGAAGCTTACCCGTAAGGAAATGGAGTCCTACGCTCCTCTCAAGGGGTGGGCAACGATGTTCCTGGAAAACAATCTGATCTATCCTGCCACGACGTTTGACCTGACCTCACGGGGCACGCTCGCGGGAGGGGGCGAATTTCACGTGAACATACACGAACGGTTCTTCGGGCCCGGCCCCTTCGATGCCAACTGGGACGGGAACATCATTCTGAAACAGTAGCGGTCTTACACAAATCCAGGGGGATGCAGAGGTGTGGCATGAAACGTTCTCGTCTCTACCTGTTCTCCTTCATCGCTGCGGCCCTCTTCGGAGCGGTGAGCGATTCACCGGCAACCATCCGTCGAGTGCCGCTGCAATATGCTTCCATACAAGCCGCCATCGACATGTCCGCTGCGACCGACACGGTCCTTGTCTCCCGTGGCAGATACTACGAGAACATCAATTTCAGGGGTAAGGCGATTACCGTGGCCAGCCACTATATCATCGATCACGACACAACTCATATTGACAGTACCATCATCGATGGGAGCCGGCCGGCCAATCCCGATAGCGGGTCAACCGTCTTCTTTGTCTCCGGCGAGGATACCAGTTCGGTTCTCTGCGGCTTGACCATCACCGGCGGGACCGGTTCCATCAACCCTGAGAAATACCGCGTCGGCGGCGGAGTCTGGGTGACGCCGTTCTCCGGAGCGAGGATCTGCCATAACAGGATCATTTTCAATACCCTGACTCACCAGGACGCGGCAATCGGAGCGGGTGTCATCGCCGGTTCTCCATATCAAGCCGGCGGATGGCTGATTCTCGAAGACAACGAGATCTCCCACAATACCGCGACGGGGGAAGGTGTCGGACCGCCCGGTGTGTACTGCGGGATGAACGCAAGGATCGAGCGGAATCACATCGAGGGGAATCAGGGTTTCACAGGCGACGTTGGTGGCCCAGGCGGGGGACTGTACTGCTGGACGGAAGCTCCGTCGATCAAGGATCTGATCGTGCGCGGAAATACCATCTCCGGGAACAAATTCACGTCCACGGGAGTGGATCAGGTCGGTCAGAGCGGTCTCGGCGGGGGGTTGGCCGTTTCAGGGTATCGGGGAATCGTCGAAGAGAACATAGTCACTGACAACGAGCTTGAAGGACCCGGGAAGTTGTACGGCGGTGGAGTCTTGCTCAATTTCAACGACGATTTCCTGCACTTGCGCAACAACTGGATCAGCGGAAACAGGCTCATCGGGGGCGGAGAGCATCGGGGTGGGGGTTTGTGCATCTGGACATGCAGCCCGAATGTCTACAACAATATCATTGCCGGCAATGAAGGGAAGATGGGGGGAGGGGTCTTTGTGGGAGGCACCGGCAATCCCCTTAGTCGTCCGCAGATGGTGAACAATACGATATGCGGAAACTCCGCCCCGTTCGGTTCCGGCCTGTACTCGGCGGGGTCATACCCCGTCGTGGTCAACTCGATCCTCTGGGATGATTCACCTGATATCTACCAGAGCGGGGGGGTGGTGACAGTCGAATGCTCCGATGTCCGCGGGGGCTGGACTGGAAGCGGGAACATCAGTGTGGACCCGATGTTCCTCGACACTACGTATAGGCTCTCGGATTCAAGCCTCTGCATCGGTGCCGGGATTGACTCCACGCAGATCGGGGGTGTATGGTATCATGCGCCACCGTTCTGTTTCTACGGTAGTCCACGCCCTGACCCGAGCGGCTCACACCCGGATATGGGCGCATGCGAGAATCCTCGGCCAGATCCTCTTGTGGGCGTTGCTGAAGACCAGGCTGGTCTGCCGAGTGAGTTTGCTCTGGGACAGAACTACCCCAATCCGTTCAATCCGACGACAATTATCAGTTTTGAGTTGCCAGTAGCCAGCGATGTTCGGCTGAGCGTCTATGACGTCCTCGGCCGCGAGGTAGCGGTGCTGGTGAGCGAAAGGAGGTGTGCAGGGGTACACAAGGTCGGGTTCGACGCATCGGGCCTGTCGAGCGGAGTGTACCTCTACAGTCTACGCGCAGGGGGTTTTATGCAGACAAGGCGATTGATATTCTTGAAGTAGGTGCGTTACCACATTGTGCGCTCCTGCTTGCTTCTCGCCGGGCATGGCATGACAAGCGAACCCGTTCGTAGCTGGATCCACATGCTCGTTTTCGCGACAATGCTGAGCATTACAGTGTATGTCATCATCGATCTCGAATACCCGGGATCGGGCCTGATCCGTATTGACGGGTTTGCCCAGGCGCTGCTCGACGTCCGTGCAAGCATGCAATAGTCAAGAACCTCCTCTTCGCTGATAGTTCTTCGTCAGATGTCTTTGACGATATCCTGGAAATTCCCTGACATGCCGTGCCGGCAAAACTCCCTGGTTGCGGGTGAAGGAGAAGGGGGTTGTGCCGTGAGTACTTCGCTCCTCTGCTCGTGTGACCAACTCGTCGCCGGATATGCCTGCCAGGTAGTACTTCGTGGCCGTTCGCCTCGACCGGGCCCAGCATGTGGCAACCGTTTCTACGTCGTGAGAGAGATCTTGTTCTCATTGCTCGATACCGCGTGGTTCCCGCCAAAAGAGACCGGAGATCCCGACCACCTCCAGCTGGAGTCCCCGGAAGAAAGACTGGATCGATTCAGAGAGTTAGGGGGGACACAACCACCCGGGTTCCTTTCGCACATTTTCCCCCTCCAATTTGTGACTGCTGCCTGAGGGCGTTTTGACGGGCGGCGTTCCCACCAAACCGCGAAATCCCTCCCTCTTTTCGCCTGTTTGACTTTTTGAAAGGGGAGAGATATTTTTCCACTACACGTCTTGGCCCCGACTCGATGGGGGAGTTGCCGGGAGGCTATGCTCGGGGAGTCCCGTCGAAGGCGGGCCTGTCACGTGCTCAAGCCTGCAGGAGTCCGCGCTGGAAGGTTCCTCCGGAGAGATCTCGCCCGCGAATCGACCATCCCGGGAATCTGCGGCATCCCATGCTCATGGGATTGCACTTTGTCTATCCCCTGGTAACATTGAACCGATACAGATGAGACCACCCTTTTCTCAGCCAAGGAGGAACTCATGGGTGCGACACGGGTACAATTTCGGATCGGACTTTTCCTTCTTCTCCTGGGTCTGACCGTTGCGCTGGCATGGGCCCAGGCGCCTGACACAGTGTGGACCAGGCGTATCGGGACGTCAACGGGAAGCTGGATCGAGGAGGGGATCACCACTCCCGACGGGGGCTATCTCGCCCTCGGCATGTACACCAGGCTTGGCACCAACAACTGGGATTCCTGGCTTGTGAAATTCAACGCGAACTGTGACACAACATGGACGAAACTCTACGGCGGGGCATACGGCGAGTACGGGCGGGACATTGTGCGGAGGGCCGACACCGCCTTCGTCGTTCTCGGGAAGAAGCAGACCGTCCAATATGGCGATTACTATGTTTGGCTCTACGGCCTCGACACCTCCGGCAACAAGACATGGGAGAAGATCACAACGAAGACCGAAAACCCCTGGGGGCTGACGCTGGCTGCCGACACGGGATTCGGCATTGTGGCAACGCTCGAACTGGCTGTCACGCCGATGAACGACATCGTCGTGATCAGGACGAGCTCGAAGGGAGACACCGTCTGGAGCAGGCGCTTCGGGGGTCCCCTGGCAGATGACCCGGAAACCATCGTTGCCACGCCTGATTCCGGCTTTCTCATCCTTGCCAACACCCGATCCTACGGGCTTGGGAACGGCGACGTGTATCTCCTCAAGGTGAACAAGCGGGGGGACAGTGTCTGGGCGCGCACGTTCGGAGGAGCGCAGTGGGATGACGCCTCGCAGATGAGACCCACGAGCGACGGGAACTACCTCATCGTCGGCGTAAGCTACTCTTTCGGAGTGAGCGGGTCGGTGTATTCAATCAAAGTCTCGCCTGAGGGGGGGACGCTCTGGGAATCAAACGTCGCGGGGCCGGGTGGGACGGCCATTGATTTTGAGGAAACACCCGACGGCGGCTTTCTCCTCACCGGACACAAGTATCCCGGGATCAGCTCGACAAACGATGTGTACATTGTCCGCATCGACAAGGACGGAAAGCTGCTCTGGTCGAAGAGCGTCGGGACCAACGTCCATGAAGGGGGGATCTGTGCCCACCGGACACCCGACGGCTCCTCGCTCATAGTGGGCAACTACGGCAGCAGCAACAACATCTACGCGGTCAAGCTGGCCCCGGAGGTGGTGGAGGTCAAGGAACTCGCGGGCGAGATTCCCGCGGCGATCATGCTCCACCAGAACTATCCGAACCCTTTCAACCCGGTGACCATGATCCGCTTTGAACTCCCCCGGCGTCTGGCGGTGAGGCTAAGCGTTTTCAACCTCCTCGGGCAGGAACTGGCCGTGCTAGTAGACGAAGAGCTGGATGCGGGACTGAAAGAGGTGGCGTTCGACGCTTCCTCTCTCAGCAGCGGGAGTTATTTCTGCCGGCTGCATGCCGGCACGAGCGTCCTGGTGAAGAGGATTCTGCTGGTACGCTGAGAGTGCGGCTGTTTGCGTCGCACGAGCTTCCTGCTTCTGCGTTAGCGTCTGGAATCCCCGTGAAGGAGAAGGGAAGAGTATGCCAGGAATGCTCTTGCCGCGGGGCCAGCGCCGGGATTGGAGAAGAACTGGTATTCCGGCTTGCTTTTCATCTCTTTTTGGGGCGCTCTCATGAAGCCGCCACTTCAGGATGCCCGCACAGCACTTGGAAGCTGATCAGACCGGAGAACGTGCCTGAAGAGAATCACCCAAAGGGGTGAGAGAGTAGTTGTCTGTTACGCACACGAGACTAGTCAAACTGTAACGACTTCGCCATATCTTCAACAGCCATCCGCTCTTCCTTCCAGACATCAGCCCGACGTTCCTCTTCCGCTGTCTGCTCCCGAGCATACTGCCTGTATGCAATGTTCGTTGCTGCAACCGCCTTTTTCAGAGCGGGCAGATGCGTCGTAGCGACCTGTTGAAGTGGACAGTGAATCACAAGGAATTTCCCATCCAGGCCCGCCTCCTGCGTCGGGTTCAGATCCTTCCATTCCCGTCCGAAGATTTCCCTCCATGCCAATAGAGGATTTCCTGACAGCTCGAAATACACCTGGTACACCGTATATGATCCAAGTGTTCTCCGGGTCTTGTCTGTATTGAGTCCAACGATCCGTATCTCAGGAGCGGATCTTGTCGAAGAGTCTGCAGTATTGTCAACCATGTGTTACCTCACGCGAAATGAACAATCTTGCTGTATGAATCATGCACGCCTGCCAACTGGGCGAAGCCTAATAGTTCTGTGCGGGCGGACAGACGTTGAGGAGCACGGATCGTCAGAAGAAGAGCCTTCCGCCAGACCGCTCCCCCGCAGGTAGGCGCCGTGAAGGTGAAGGCCTACGGTGAGAAACCAACTTGAATGTTTATCAGAAGGCGTGCTTTCCTACCGATAGGGAAAAACTGAGTCAATTCCACGCCTGCAAGGATTTGCTTGCCGAATCCGAGATCGTGTATCCTCGTCAGCTCGACCAAATCCAGAAGCGCTGATAGCGCAAAACCGCCTCGTCCGATACCCACATCGATCGGCGAGCTGACCCCAAACGTTCCCACTCCAAAGCTGAGAGGGAAACGATTTCCGGATTCCGCGTTGACGTGGTAAAACCGCACCATCGCACTGGTGTGGCCATAGTCAATGGTGTCCTTGGCTTGTGTATCGTACAAAACTCTGGGGATGCCGAGCGAGAAACCGATTTCTATCGTCGGGCCTCTCACGCGGAAATAACGTGTGACGGAGTTGGATCGGTCGTACGAACCGATTTTGATTGTGTAGTCCGGTTCGATGTTCACCTTGATCATCGACCAGGCCGGTAGGGAGTCCAGCGGCAGGCGTACTTGTTCGAGTTCCTCTGTGCTGATCGCAGCATAGGCACCGTAGGCTGTACGGTACTGAATGAACATTGCACGATCCCGTTCTGGATCGCCATGACTTCGAAATGTCACAACGCGCCGCTCGAACGTTTGCCGTGTGGTTCCGTCCCGCAGCTGCACCGTCGTCCTGATCGTGACGAACTGCGGTCCCATCCGCGACCGAATACTGTCTCGTCGGAACACTACTTGAAGATCTCGTATCTGCTGGTCGTCAAGCGTAACTGCCGTGTGCGGATTGCTGCTGCCGTCCAATGGGACAATGCTCACATAATTGCTCAGTTGATCAACGGCTTCGTACTCTTCCACTTCCACAGCGTGACCTGTCTCATATGCAAAACGCTGGCCTTTGGCGTCAATAACTTTGAGGAGAATACGGTACGATCCCGGCGTGACACTCTGGGGAATGACCCCGAGGTACGTACCGTGTCCGGTAGGCTTGAGGGTCATACCCTCGATGACGACTATCGGAGTAATGCTCACTGTTGTCGTGCTGTCCGCCCGTTGAATTTCCAGATGAAGGGTGTCGTCGGGAAAGTACACCGGCTTGTCAGTGGAAATGAGAATATTGTCATCGAGTATGGGCTGAATGAGGGTAATGGATCTCTTTTGCGCTTGTGTAGGCATGGTACCGGCAATACAGACCGACAGCAGGCAGGGAAAGAAAACCTTCAGCATATCGTTTCTTTCAAGAAGACACTATTCCTCGTACAGCATCGTCACGACTGATAAATGCGAGGATACGCATTCACACCATGTGCAGCCATCATTTTCTCGTTTTCGGCACCGGTGGGATACTCTCGGCAGACTTTTCCGACCCGAGCAAGATTGGTACCCATCGCGTGCTCTTACCGCTCTCAAAGGCAAACTTCAGGCTCATGGTAAGGGGTATGCACAGAACCACGCCGATCGGCCCGAGCAGGCTTCCCCAAAGAATCAGAGAGAGAAAGACGACCAGGGTCGATAGTCCAAGTTTGCGGCCCATAAGCCGCGGCTCAACCGCGTTTCCGAGCGTGAAGCCGACGACGAGATAGCCGGCAGCGGCAAGCGCGGCAGGTCCCATACCGAGCTGAAGGAGCGCCAGTAGCACCGCAGGTATGGCGGCCATTATGGGACCCAGATTGGGCACGTAGTGAAGCAGAAAGGCCAGGAAACCCCAGAGAACAGGATAGTCCACGCCGAGGATGAACAGCCATAATCCTATTATGGCCCCCCCGATCAGACTGATGATCGTCTTGATGACCATGTACCGTCTGATATCATTGACAAACTTCGTCACCTGGGGAAAGACGCGTTCAGGATCACCGAGTGCAGAACGGAGCTTAACGGGGAAGCTTGAGGCCTCAAGAAGAATGAATGTTACTGTGAGCAGGATCAGCAGGATGTTGGAAAGTGATGAGCCCACTCCTGTGAGCAAGCCGGCAGTCAGGCTCATCACCGCCCCCGGATTGAGGTACTCAAGCAAGACCTTGTCAGTGATTACGATATGCTTGCTTGCCAAGAACGCCTTGAGCGCCAGGACTTGCTCGTGTAGGTGTTTCTGATAAACAGGCAACGCATCGGAAAACGTGCTGAGGGACGCGCCCACGACTCCACCGACAATCACCAGAAGAGTGATCATGCCTGCCATTACGATCATCACCGCTACAAAATTAGGAACGTGTTTCCGTTCTAACCAGAGTACCGGCGGTGTTCCGATGAGAGCGAGAAAAGCAGAGACGAGGAACAATGCGACGACCGACTGTGCCTGATTGATGCCATAGATGATGATCACGAGCGCTGCCACGATGATGAGGAGGCGCGTTCCGCGATGAGAGCTACTCTGATCAGTCATACATAGCCATTTCTTCTTCACTCACAATTTCACAACATCCATCACTCCGCTGCGAAGTGCGAACCACGTAAATTCCGTGAAAACCTCCTCCCGTTGCCGCGTATATTCGACCTCACCGATCTTCATCAAACCCGACTTATCCGGCACATTGGTCCCGCGGATCTTGAAGGTGTTGGCAAAGAACGACGAGATACCGTCGAAAAAGCCCTTTTCGCTTCCCGTATGTCTGTTGATGGCTGCAAGGGTCAGGTCGCTGTACATAGCCCGCACGTTACCGCTGGCGTGTCCCGAAGCAACGTTGATCTCGAATGTGGCCTCCTGAAGAATACCCGCCGTGATGCGCATCTGCTCGGCCGGTTCAAGGAACGAATTGAGCGCGCTGAGATCCATTCTGTTCAGCGAACCAGAGTATTGGAATGACAAGTCCGGGGATGCGACAGGAATTGACATAAGCATATGCATCGTCCCGGCCTTCATGAAACTCCCCCGTGCATGAATGACTAAAGCGGCGCCAGGCTTGCCATGATTGGCAATTCCTTCTGCCAACACATGTACACTACTAAGCGTTATCAAGCCCGGCTTCGAGCCGATCGCAAACCTCTCACTGTAGTTCAGCTGCCCGTTCATGATACTCAGGCTATCCACCTGCACGGTTCCCTTTATCGAAGAAAGAATCTCGTTTGGCATAGGGAAACTTGAAGTATCTGTGGTGCGGGGCTTGTCCCTGTTAACCAGAATGTCGAGGAACGCATCGTGGATCTGGGCGGAACGGGTACGGTAGTTCTTGCCTTGCAGCAGTTCAAGACATGCCAAACCCAATACTCTGGCATGTGGAACAACGAGGCGAAACCGGGTTCTTCTGAATTCGCTTCCCGCGAAAAAGTGCTCATCATCGCCCGCAGGATGAAGCTTCAAGGATTCGACGACTATCTCTGAATCCGGCACCGATACACGCAGCAGTCCGCAACGAACCTCATACTGTCCCTGTGGAAGGTTCAGCACGATATCGTGTGCATCGACAACTGAGTTGGCAAGGTCGTCAGGTGCAAGACTTCCTCCCCAGAGAAGGTGCATCCAGCCGATCCCACTCACGGAGAACGGGCCCCCGTTGCTCGAGAATGTGCCGTCGACAGCGCTCAGCGCGACAGAGTCAAATGTGAAGCGGTTCCTGAAGACGCTGTAATTGACGTTGCCGATCCGTATCGAGTACGCGGGATACGCCTCAGCCAGAGCCTCTGTAATCCTGGCCTTGATGAATCTATTCACAAGGGGATCAGAGAAGAGCAGGAGAGCCAGCATGCAGACGAGCGCTATCGCCCCTAGGGCATAGCCCGCGTACGACGCCATCTTCCGGGGCAACAGCGTTTGTCGGCGAGTTGGTGGACGCTTGTTCTTCATGTGGTCTATCACACTGCCTTCTTTGTCACAATAATGTGAGGTACGACGTTTTCTGTGGTACTATTTCAATGCCCCTTGTCGAGTTTTTTGAGTATTTCTTTGTTGTCCATTACGGTAGGTGTGACTACCTCTTTCTGCCGATTCACGCCGGTTGCACAATCAAGAGTCTGGAACGATCTGCTCATTGTCCTCGGCCGCATCCTTCAGAGGAGCCATCTACTTCAGAACTGGCTCAGCGGTCTGTGAGGTTGCAGCCTGTGGTCCTCTCTTTCTCCAGCATTCCCATCCTGAATGGTTCTGCTTGTTCTTTGATCGCCCAAAGCGCGCCGGTCGGTAGAGTACTTCTACCCCCTCGTTCATTGTCGGCAGCACGTACGCAGGAAGGTCGGCGCAATCGCAGCGCTCGATGGTCGCCATGGACGCCTGCGTCTCTCCTTTCAAGGCGGTCAACGTACTGTCATAAACCGCGCCCACTGTGCGTAAGAATTCCCGCACGCGGTCCACCTCGTACACCGCAACGCTGACTGCGGTCTGGATATCCCTTGTCAGCCGGTCAAATGCTTGGTGAGCGAATCTTCCTGCAAAAGCAGGCACATTTCCATCCTGCAAACTGAGGTCCAACCGCTCAAGCGCACGGAGATCGAAGTAAGACAAATGAAGATTCTCGGGAGAAGCGATGATGTGTCTCGCAAACGACCCAAGCGCGCCGACAGTGTACGGTGTACCGCCAAAACATGTGGAGAGTACCGCCAGATCAAACCTTGCGGAATCATGTGTGAAGCCTTCTAACCCGCCCGCAAGGTCGTGAACGGTGAACGGCCGATCTGGATACGATGCATCGTAGCCCGCGCCGCCGAACTCGGGGATTTCGTGACCAAAGTAGAGGAAGAGGTTCACCATCTCGCGCTGACCCTCCGCGCGGAAGCGGCGATACAGCCCCACCTCAGGGTCGAAGTGTGATTGTCCCTGATCGCGCCAGTACGCTTCATTTGCGACAAGCCGTCCATTCCGGTAATAATAGAACTCCCCATCGTGAAGAGGAAAAAGGAACAAGAGGTGTCTCCTGGGTTTTTGGTGAAAGATGAACACCTCGGCGTGGGGGTTTTGCTGCGCGACCCTTTCCGCTCCTGCTAGAGCCTCTTCGTCTGCTTTGTATTCGTTACCGCTGGTGTCGTGGTAGAGATAGTCACCGTCACCGTGAATGACGCACACGATTGAGTACGGCGCCGCGAGCGCACCCTCATCCGCCTGTTGAGCTTCGCGCTGAACGGGAAGGCCCGCGCCGCACGAAGACAGCAACACGGTGAGCGCCGCACAGCAAGCGCTCACGAAAAGCATCGAGCACGGGGCGTCCCTGACCGATCGGCTGTGCGGGTTTCTCATATCGAACGCCCGAAATATTCGCTCGTGCAAAGACTATTTCACTATTAGCACAATCAGGAGGATGATCAAGACCAGAGTGACGAGACTGATGGTTATTAGCTGGTCAGCCTGCTCCATATCCTGCACGACGTAGTCGGAGAAAGCATTGAGTTGCTCATCCGACACGCGCGCGAAGCCGTTGCTGCCTGCAAGCTCATCTTGTTTCTCTTGAAGCATAGCTTTGACGCGATCAATGCCGACGTATTCGTCCTGCGAAATTGACGACGAGCCTTGCACCATGTCCAGGGCTTTCGACATGTTTTGAAATGATTTGTTGAGGATCTCACGCTTCTCGGTTGGGCTGTCTGCTGCTTTCACTTTGTTTGCTGCAGCGCTGAAGTATGCTTGGAGGTCCCCTTTTCCATCTGCATTTGCCGGGAGCGCCAGAACAAACATCATGAGGATGGACGCAAGTGCTATTCGCGCTATCATTTTTGCACCTTTCGTGATTGTGACGTGACACATTTGTTGAACATAGTCGCTGCTATGCAGCTTCCCAAACCTATAACCAGGGCTTTTTCTTCCCATGACCTCCTACGCTGTTAGACTGGCCAATTACAATGAGTTAGGTGCACCTGAACCAGCAGAGACATTCTCCCCGGAGCAACACACCGGCCGAGTATGGCGATGGGGCTGTTCGTCGGAACCCGATCGAGCGACCCTGCTGAATTGTTTAAAAGCTAGCGGATAACTTGCCACAAAGAAATCGCCCATCGGAACGAAAGAGTAGCTAATCCTTGCAGGAAGAGAACCAGTCTGGCGATTTCTTTGTAGTCGATCACACGAACCATCTATTCGTACGTGTCATTGGGGGTCGGAAACCCGAGCAGAGATTCGCTCCCTGACCGTCGAACAGACCTTCTCCCCCTCTCAACCATCGGCCTGAAACAACAAGCGTGTACAGCTGGCCGTCTGTGTCGTTCAAC
>Ga0153916_10001661_pt1 | contig 16118 bp, 14 predicted proteins | sample Opewatmetagenome_FD_109642 | JGI IMG/M metagenome (GOLD analysis project Ga0153916, IMG submission 109642) | Freshwater wetland microbial communities from Ohio, USA - Open water 3 Core 3 Depth 4 metaG | ecosystem: Environmental > Aquatic > Freshwater > Wetlands | place: USA: Ohio, Lake Erie...
GGTCTTATTAACATCACGGAGGAGAAAAAAATGGCTCAGACACAAGGGATACCCCGCGGGGCGGCTGTGGCGATCGACGACATGCTGGATCATTGCGCCCGCATCCAGCCGGGACAGGAAGTTCTGGTGTTGGCCCAGATCGACGGGCTTTATGGGGGTGACAACCTCGTTGATGAACAGACGATCTGTTGGATTCAGGCAGCGATACAAAATCGCGGCGCCAACGCATCAGTCCTATGGATAGACGAGCCGGACAAACCCCACGCCTGGAGAATACCGCCTGTGGTCAGGGCTGCATTGATGGGTTGTGATGTTCTGATCAATCATTCTTTCAATCTAGTGACCGAAGAGATCATGGAGTTGAGGAATCTTCTTGAAAAAAGTAATTTAATTATGGTCCGCAATTTTGCCACCACAGCACCCCTCCTTTGTACTGCTTGGGCACAGACTCCCCATGAACTTGTCAGTGAAATTCGTTATCAGGCATCCGTTCCCTTCAAAGAAGGGGTTGCCTGGCAATTAACGGATGAGAGCGGGACGCACCTTAAAGGCATCGTCGGCCCATCAAAAAATCCCCTATTCCCAGCCTACACGACCCGACGTTTCGAGGTAGGTGGATACCGGCCTTGGCCGGAGTGGGTGATTCCTCCGATCCACATAACGGATACTTCCGGGGTCGTTGTCTTTGACCGAATGCTCAGCTGGTGGTCCCGTTATATCGGCATATCCCCCTTCTTCGAAGAACCGATCCGTTTAACGATAGAGAATTGCCGCATCGCAAAGATTGAAGGAGGCGATGAAGCGAATGCCTTGCAACGCTTCCTGGAGACGATGGTGAAACGTTTAGGCGATGGAGTTTACGACTTCAACGAAATACACTGTGGCGTTCATCCACAGGCGATCGTCGGAGCGCATCAATGCCCCAGTCTTATCTACCGCCGGGTAATCGAGCATTCCCACGCCTGCAATATCCATTTCCACATTGGTGCGCCGCCACAAACCGAAACCTATCCTTACTGGATGCATTGTACGGGTGACATCCGAAGGGCAAGCTGGCGCGTCGGCGACACGCTGCTTCATGATAAGGGGTACTTGACAGCCCTTGATCATCCCGAGGTTCGTGCCGTGGCGACCAAATATCCTGACCGGCCCGGGTTGGAGCCACAACCTTGGCGTTACTAAGAAGTTGGTCTCTTGAGAAAGTATATTTTATATCTTATTTTTTAAACATGCAGGGCAAACACAAAGGCAATCTGCTCAGGGGCGGAGAGCAGCAGATGGTATGTATCGCACGGGCTCTCATGACAAATCCTGATTTCCTTTTAATTGATGAGCCTTGCTCTATTGATTGTGAGAGAGGTAAGTTATATCGTCTCTCAATTGAGGAGCGAAGGACTCTCAATTTTACTAATCGAACAGAACGTGCCTTTGGCCTTAAGGGTAAGCGATCATACTTGCGTCTTGTACCATGGCGAAATTGTACATCATTCCGGAGCCAAAGAGCTTGCTGAGGATAAATAGATTCAGGCCGAGTATATTGGCGTGGAAAAACGTGAAACCAAGCGACGACTTAGGGGACTATTTTTTGAGGAGTTTCACCTCTTCCGAGAGGAACTTTGATTACTTCGGATCGACAGGAGAAGTCTAATGTCATCAGGGATAGAGAACGAAGCAAAGGGTGATGAAAAGGTAATTACCACAATGTGTAATAGCCATTGCGGTGGTTGCTGCATGCTCAAAGTCCATGTCAGGGAAGGCGTCATCACTCGCGTCGAGACTGACGACGGAGTCGAACCCCAGCTTAGAGCCTGTCTCAAAGGTCGAGCCTACCGCCAGAGGGTTTATGCCCCTGACCGCTTGCTGTACCCCCTTCGCCGGATTGGCGAACGTGGAGAAGGAAAATGTGAGCGGATTTCTTGGGATGAGGCTTTGGAAACAGTGGCTGGGGAATTGACACGGGTCAAGGATACCTATGGCTCTGAGGCGATATTCGTGCAGCAATCGGCCGGTGATATCGTTTCACTGAATAACCCATTACCAATTATGAAGGTACTATCACTTGCGGGCGGTTTCTCAACAAGCTGGGGTTTATATTCTTTTGAACAGGCCGTCTATGCGGAACTGGCTACACTCGGCACCCTGGACGGCAGTGGCCGGGATGATATCCTGAATTCTCGCCTGATTATTTTGTGGGCTTGTGACCCGGAAAGCACTGTGGCTCATACCAACACGACTTGGTATCTTACCCAGGCAAAGGAAAAAGGCATCAAGATTGTAACAGTTGACCCACGGTATACGGACACTGCGGCAGTATTTTCCGACCAGTGGATCCCCATTGTCCCGGGAACGGACTGTGCGATGATGATCGCTATGGCATATGTCATGATAAAGGAGAATCTCCAGGATCAGGATTTCCTTGATACCTATACCTTGGGCTTTGATCAATTCAAGGCATATGTCGTGGGTGATGAGGACGGCATTCCGAAGACACCCCAATGGGCTGAAGCCATCACCTCGGTCCAGGCATCAACGATTGAATTACTTGCCAGGGAGTATGCAACCATCAAACCAGCGGCGCTGATAACTGGTATCGGCCCAGGACGGACTGCCTATGGCGAACAGTACCACAGGGCGGCCTTAACCCTAGCGGCCATGACGGGAAATATTGGCAGATCCGGGGGGAGCGCTGGAGTAAAATCCTGGATGTCTGTCAGTACATTGCCTGCTCTAAAAAAAGGTGTTCTGATGATGGATGTTCCCAACCCAGTGGTAAAAGGATTCCCATCGGATTTAAAAACCTTCCTCCCAGCCCGTGCCAAGTTTTACAAAGGAGTCGGGAATGTGGTGACAGCAAAGGTACCTGATGCCCTGCTCCGCGGCAAGGCGGGCGGATATCCCGCTGACTACAAGATGCTCTTTATTGTGAATACCAACTTTCCCAACCAATATCTGAACCTCAATAAGGCGGTGGCGGCATTGAGGAAAATGGAATTCGTCGTAACCCTTGAACAGTTCATGACCCCTGGGGCGAAGTGGGCTGACATAGTGCTTCCCACGTGCACCTTCATGGAGAGAAACGATGTCACCGAATCAGAAAGGTTGACATACTTTGGGTTTCAGAATAAATGCATCGAGCCCCTGGGCGAATCGAAGTCTCATTTCCAGATCGCGAAGGAGTTGGCTGCCAAACTTGGTTTATCCCAATTTAAGGACATGACCGACGAGGGAGTACTCCGGGATGTGGTGGTGAAAGGGAGTGCCATTTCCGATTATGACAATTTTAAGAAAAATCCGGTATACCGGGTTTATCCCGTTGATAGACCTTATGTGGCTTTCAGGAAACAGATTGAGGACCCCGAAAACAATCCTTTCCCCACACCCTCCGGGAAAATTGAAATTTACTCGCAGCAGCTTGCGGATTTGAATGATCCGAGTCTTCCACCTGTTCCCAAATATATCATAGCATGGGAAAGCCCGAGAGATCCGCTTACGCAAAAGTACCCACTCCAACTCATCACCTTGCATCCCAGGAGGAGAGCTCACACCCAGGGCGAAACCATACCATGGCTCAGGGAGACACAGGTTCAGGGGGTCCAGCTGAATCCTGCTGATGCAATGCCCCGAGGCATTGCCAACGGAGAAATAGTGAAAGTTTTCAATGACAGGGGAGCGACGATCCTGCCGGCCATAGTGACTAAGAGGATCAAGAAGGGAGTGGTCGCCATCTTGGAGGGTGCATGGTATAACCCGGATGAAAATGGTGTCGACAGGGGCGGAGGTCCCAATGTTCTCACCAAAGACGTACCTTCTCCTGGGGGCGGCTACGTGACGAATTCATGCCTGGTCCAGGTTGAAAAAGCATAGGAGGACTTCCAATGCAGCTTGGGTTCTATTTCGACCAAATGAGATGCACCGGATGCTATACTTGCGCCGTTGCATGTAAAGATTGGAACGATATACCGGCGGGGCCGGCTCACTGGAGGCGCATCCTCTCTTTAGAGGAAGGGGACTGGCCTGAACTTTTCGCGGCTTATTTAAGCACATCATGTCATCACTGCGCTGAACCAATTTGTGTTGTTGTCTGTCCTGCCCGAGCTATTTCCAAAAGGGAAGAGGATGGTGTAGTCCTCGTCGACCAGGAGAAATGCCGCCAAGCTGCGCCGTGTGGCATCATTTCTAATTATGAAGATATTCCCTTTGGTGAGATGAAGTCCCCTTGCACTATCGCGTGCCCCGCAGGGGTAAACGTTCAGGGCTATGTCGGCCTTATGGCTAAAGGGAAATTTAAGGAAGCCCTTGAACTTCTTCGATGCGAACTCCCCATCCCCTCGGTGTGTGGTAGAGCCTGTACACACCCGTGCGAATCCGCATGTGCGAGACAGAAACTGGATGAGCCCATTGCCATAATGGAGCTAAAACGGTTTGTGACCGATCAAGAGACTCCTGTGCCCGATCCCTTACCCATAACAAGACGGCAAAAGGTAGCTGTTGTTGGCTCAGGGCCGGCAGGATTATCTGCTGCCTGGGGCCTGGCCAAAAGAGGCTATCCCGTGACCATCTTCGAGGCCCTGCCAGTAGCAGGGGGCATGCTTGCTGTGGGTCTTCCCGGATACCGTTTGCCGAAAGAAGTACTCCGGCGGGACCTGGACTACATAATAGCGTTGGGCATCCAGATAAAGACCGATTTTCCCATCGGGAATAGTAATACTATTGAGGACTTGAAGAAACAGGGATATGAGGCTATCTTCCTTTCAGTAGGCGCCCACAAGGGTCAAAAACTTCCTATTCCTGGAGCTGACCTTAAGGGAGTGCTCGTTGGGATACCCTTTCTCCGGGATATTAATCTGGGGGGAAAGGTGATCGTAGGGAACAGGGTTCTTGTATTGGGGGGTGGCCGTGTGGCCTTTGATTGTGCACGCACGGCCTTCCGACTCGGTGCTTCAGATGTCCATATCGCTTGCTTAGAGGACCGTGATTCCATGCGTGCGACCACTGCGGAGATTAGGGAAGGAAAAGAGGAAGGGATCGTCATCCATAATGCCCAATGCTTTGTTAAAATCCATGGAAAAGGTGGACAAGTTTCCGGAGTGGAATGCCTTGATGTTCTGACATTCCAGTTCGACGAAGTGGGCCAACTTCACGTAGACGCCATCCCCGGTTCAGAGCATACCTTTGAGGCTGACACAGTTATCTTCGCTGTGGGGCAGTCACCGGAATTATGGCCATTTCATGGGATTGAAATCTCCAAGATAGGGACCATAGCGGTCAACCCTGAAACAATGGCCACAAACTTACCTGGCATATTTGCCGGTGGTGAAGCCACAAGCGGGCCTATTACCATTATTGAGGCTGTGGCAGCAGGAAAACAGGCAGCCGCTTCCATCGATTCTTATTTGCAGGGATTCATCTTCAAGAAGCCAAATCCGCTTCAAGATATTAAGGCATCTGAAATAGAGGTTGGGATCCCCCCTGAAATGACAAGGCAACCTAGGCAGCTTCCATTTACCCTACCCCTAATTAAAAGAAAATCCTGGGAGGAGATTTCGCTGGGCTTCTCTGAAGCGGCTGCGATTGAGGAGGCAAAGAGATGTCTCAACTGCGCTGGTCACCTCTGCCGGGAGGTTTGCCCTTACCACGCCCCACAGTTTGGATCAGAGCAGAATCCTAAAATGCAGATGTGCAATTTATGTGTTGACAGATGGAGTCAAAATAAAAAACCCATATGCGTTGCTGCATGTCCCACAAGAGCTATGGATGCAGGTCCATTTGATGAACTAGTGGCTATGTATAGTGATTCGAAGGAGGCTGAGGGCTTTACCCATTTTAGATCAACTAACCCTTCTATTTGTTTCAGACCCAAGAGATATGTCCTCTCTACTCATTCTAAGCCAAAGTAGATGGATAAGATCGCCAAGGGAAGGTACAAAAAGACCAGATGTCAGACTACAGCTGAGGTCCCTCATTACAACAGCATATTTTCTTCTATTAGCCACCCACTTGCGTCTCTAAACCGTAATGTTCAAAGATAGTTTTTAGGCTACTTATATATTCCCCATATGGTGGCTGGGTATTCAGTTTATAAATTCTTCCAAGTTGCCCGTACTTTATCGTTCCATATTTGTGGTAAGGTAAAAGATCCACTCTTTCAACAGATTTCAGTTTAGACAGAAACTCTGCCATACCCTTAATACTTTTTGCTGAGTCATTATGTCCCGGCACTATTGGTACTCTTATAATTATCGGTTTATTCATCCCAGCCAATCTTTCAAGGTTATCTAATATTCTTTCATTCGATACACCGGTATTCCTCATGTGCTCTGAAGGATCCATGCCCTTTAAGTCATATAGCAGTAAGTCCGCTTCTTTAAGAACTTTATATCCCTTATGATCCATTACATATCCACACGTATCCACTGCTGTGTGGATACCACTCGCTTGACATTTCTTAAGCAACGCATGCGTAAAGAAAGGCTGCGAAGTTGGTTCTCCGCCACCGATAGTAACCCCTCCTCCCGAGTGTTGATAGTAGAGCTGATCCTGTTGTACGATATTGAACACCTCTCCTACACTCATATTTTTTCCGAAAACCTCCAAAGCTCCTGTGAAACATACATCGACGCATTCTTGGCAATTTGTGCATAAATCCCTATCAATACTTACCCTAACATTTTCCCCTTTACCATTTAGCAAAATAGCTCTGTTTGGGCAAATCCTTATGCACTTTTCACACCCATTGCACTTTCCCGACGTTATTTTGATTTCAAGGTACCCGGCCTGCCCTTCAGGGTTACAACACCACACACATCTGAGAGGACATCCCTTAAGAAATACCGTAGTCCTAACCCCATGGCCATCTACAAATGACCCATGGATGATATGAAAAACGATTCCCCTCGCATCCTTAGGTTGATCGACGCTCATTTGCTTAGTTCCGGATTCTTGCTTTCATTCAGCCTCAAACGCCTTGAATCTCCAATCTCGCGATGATGTCGTCTTGCAGTTCTTTACTCAGCTCCACAAAGTACGCACTATAGGTGGAGACCCTCACCAGCAAGTCCCTGTATTTTTCAGGGTTCCTCTGCGCTTCTCTTAATGTCTCATTATCTACAATATTAAATTGGACGAATGACCCTCCGCTGGCAAAAAAAGTCCTAATGAGTGACACGAATTTGCTTCTTCTTGACACATTTTCAAGCACATCTGGATTAAATCTCATGTTAAGTACGCAACCACCGCTTAGCTTTAAATGATCTATTTTTGCCACAGACCTCATCGTTGATGTTGGTCCGCTGATGTTCTTCCCCTGGCATGGGGAGATGCCCCCATCTGCAAATGGGGCACCCGCTTTTCTTCCGTCTGGCAGAGCGCCGACGATCTGACCCAATGATATATTAGAAGTAAGTGCTAAAGCAGCGGCATTGCTGACCACCCCCGGAAGACTTTCGTATTCCCCTACCCTATCACTAAAATGGTCTACTATTTGGCAGACAATCGAATCAACATAGTCATCACCGTTTCCATACTTCGGACAGTTCTCTACGATGTGAAGCACTTCCTCCTCAGACTCATAATTCTTGTCTACCGCTGAAAGCAGTTGTTCCATACTTAACTTCTTATCTTCGAAAACTGCCTTTTTAATTGCCGCAAGTGAATCTCCGACGTTTGGTGCTCCTACCGCCATCATCGCCTGAGATGCATATGGAACCGTTCCCCCATTCGTGATATCGATCCCTCTCTTGATACAACGAGGGTAAAGTGCCGACTGAAATGGCGTCGGGCAAAACTCAGCGTAAAGTTTCCTATCCGCATTCCTGAACATCGCAGCAATCGGAATGGCAGCTTCCACCTGCTTCTTATAAGCATCCCACACTTCCTCATAGGAGCTGAATATCCTCGGATCCCCTGTTTTCGGACCAATTTGCTCACCGGTTAGCCGAAACACACCATTATTCAAGGCCAACTCTAACATCAGTGGAAGATTGAGCGGGCCTCCAGGAATATCATGCGAAAAACCAGGGATGGTGGGAGTCACGCAACCTGCCATGATATAGTCCCGTGCATACTCCGGTGGTTTTCCATCCTTGATGAGCTGTCGAATGGTGATCTCGTCGTTTACAAATTTGAATTTCCCTTTCAATGTTTTTAGAACTTCTACTGCTCTCAAGACATACGCATCCGGGTTACTCTTATGAATTCTAATGATGAGGTCTTCTGACATTAACCTTACATTTTCCTCGGCATCGAGAAAAAGATAGGTCAGCTCGTTTACAGCATCTTTTCCATCTTTGTTAATCCCGCCGAGCGTGATGTTTCCCCATATAGCAAAACCGCCAAAGGTTTTTACCGCCTCACTCCCTTGTGGCGTTAACACCGCATTTAGTTTTATGTACAATAACTCAATTAATTCCCGTGCCTCCTCCTCTCGCAATATTCCCTTTTGGATATCCTTCCTGTAAAACGGGTAAAGATACTGGTCTGGTCTTCCGAATCCGATGCCATATCCCCAACCCTCAATCATGAGCGCTACGTAGATGAACCAAATCGATTGCAAAGCTTCATGAAAGCTTCTGGGTGGATTCCCTGGAACCCAGTGGCATATCTCAGCAATCCTCTCTAATTCGGCTTTCCTTCCGATATCTTTTTCCCGAATGGCCAAGCTTTTGGCGAGTTCCGAATATCTTTCTGCGAAAAGAGGCACCGCTTCGAGAGCCATGCTTACCGCTTTCAAAAATAAGTACTTTTCCAAATCCCCTTCCTTACCAAGATTTAGTTTCTCCAATTCTGCTTCAACTTCTTTTCCTATGCCTTTTAAACCCTTGGTAAGTACCGTTCCATCGATACCTATATGGGCTAAGTTCGCGTTGATGATACAAAAGCCAGAAGCCGAATTGATGACATTCACCAATTTTAAGGCATCTTCTGGGCACATCGCATGCCATCGATCATATAACGACTTCCCTTTCCAATAAGGAAGGAATTGTTTCATTCTTCCCTTGTCTTCTTTGGTGAGGGGTGCGAATCTGTCCCAATCCCTTGTTGATATCGTATCCATTTCTTCAAGATACCATCCCCATTGAACTTCAGGGAGAAGAGGTCCACCACGTATTTTACTCGTAGCCTTGCCAACAATAAGCTCTCCCTCATCGATACCAATGCTCATTTCACTTAATATTGCTTTTAGAGCTTTCGCCCTCCTAATTAATTCTGGCTGCCCCTCGGTTTCTTTATAAGACTCTGTCATCAGCCAAGCTCTTTCGAGACAGACTTCTGGTGTGGCGTTCACCACCTTGTCCCTCAGGCTCTTTACCCTCTTAGTCATTTCCATGTTAAGCTCCCTTAAGCTCCGTTCATGATTGAGACTAACAGGCAAATCACTTGACAAAGCCCGTATTCTTTTGTGAAGATACCAATGTGCTACTGTCTTGTCAAATATAACATCACAAGCATCACAAGGCTAGCCGTCTCTATTTTTTATGATTGCATATTTAAGAAGATACTATACATTAACCCAATAAATTCGGAGGAAAAAAGATGCGACTTAAGAACAAAATAGCGATAGTAACAGGTGGTTCCATGGGAATCGGACAGGCCACAGCAGCGCGATTTGCACAAGAAGGTGCCAAGGTTGTCATAGTGGACATTGCTCAAAGTGAAGGTCGCGAGACCGAGCGGATGCTCCGACAATACGACCCTGAATGCCTCTTCATTCCAGGGGACGTTACCAGAGAGTCGGACTGGCAAAACGTAATGAACACCGTAGAAAAAAACTACGGGCACCTGGATATCCTATTCAACAATGCTGGAACGAATCTGATTAAGCCAGCCACTGAAATTAAAGAAGAGGAATGGGATCGTATCATTACACTAAATTTAAAAGGTGTTTTTTTTGGCACTAAACATTCCGTGAGCATGATGGTTAAAGCCGGAGGAGGTTCAATCATAAATACTGCCTCCACTACTGCATTCATCGCCTTACCGAAAATGTCCGTTTACACTGCATCCAAAGGTGGTATAGTGGCTCTCACACGCCAGCTCGCTGCAGATTATGCACAACTTAACATCCGAGTGAATTGCGTCTGCCCCGGGGTAACACTTACACCTCTTGTCCAGCGAGAGATGGACCTTGGATTAGTTACAGCCGAAGCACTAATCCACGGGGTTCCCCTGGGCCGCTTTGCTAAACCGTCGGAGATCGCCGCAGCTGTTTTATTCTTAGCCTCTGATGACGCTTCATATGTAACCGGCACTGCGCTTATAGTCGATGGAGGCCGAACTGTCCACTAAAAAACTCTGACTGCAATTCAGTCAGAGTAATGATGGAATTACGCCTCCGCTATTAACAACTATCGTTTCTCCATTTATGTGATCGGAGTTGTCGGAAGCCAGGTAAAGTGCTACCTTGCTAATATCATCCGGTTCGCCCAGACGGCCCAGTACCATTTTGCTGGCAATTTGCCTTTCCACCTCAGGGGTACTCCTTATTTCGATATTCATGTCCGTTTTCACCATTCCAGGCGCAATGGCATTAACACGTATTCTATATTTACCCAGCTCCAGTGCTAACTGCTTAGTAAGCATAATGACGGCTGCTTTAGACACAGCATAAGCACCAATGCCAGGGACAGGGTTTATGCCTAAATCTGATGCTATATTTATAATGTTACCTCGTCTTCGATTAACCATTTCCCTAACTGCTGCCCGACAACAAAAGTAAGAGCCCCTAAGATTAGTGTTAATAACTTTGTCCCAATGATCATCCTCACACTCAACCAATGTTTGCCCTGGAATCCATATCCCTGCGCAATTTACCAAAACATCGATTTTACCAAACTCGGCAATGACCCGCTGTACCATATTATCTACTTCAGCCTTTTGAGCAATATCAACACCCAGAGCGAGGGACCGCTGACCAAGATCCTCTATCTCCTTAGCCACACCCTTGAGCTTGCCATCCTGAGTCACAATATCGCAAATGCATACAGCGGCACCAGCCTCAGCAAAAGCCAAGGCTATCGCTCTCCCTATACCTCTTCTGCCTCCTGTCACTATCGCGACATCTCCTGCTAATGAATTAATAGTCCCTGCCATCTTAGACCTCCTATATAAGTTTAGGATTTCTTAGCTCCTCGCTACGCAAGAGAATCAATCCACCTTTTATTTGAAATTCTCAAAGCAGCCTCTTCCTGTTCTGGAACCTTTGTGCAGACTGAAAGTCATATTAAGCCGCGATGAAGTTCTGGAATCTACAGATACGACACCTTGTGCATAGTCCTGGCCTAATTTCAGATTCCACTTTCGCCATCGAACCCCCTTTCTGAGAAGAATTCTTCTGATGATATACCTCCCAGCATATCTAAATACGAATCCTGGTAGGGCAAGAACCCATGATTGGTATCTTAAGTTTGGTCAGTTATATCGACGACTTTAAATATAATCTTTGGAAATTTTTTAATCATGGTAGCCATAGAACTACACTTTTATTAAGATGTCAAGCGTTTTTAAAAATACTATTTCAAAATTGAGATGTCTTGCCCTAGGGGTATAGGTGTGCATTATCTTTTCCACTCCGCAATTTCGTGGCGGGCATTCCCTTCACGCCCCAACTCAATGCTGAAGGTCTTCCCGTTAAGATTAGCCCATACTTCTCGACCAATATACCGAAGTGTACCTTTTGAGCGATAGCTTATAACGATCTGCTGGACATTACTGATAAATCCCCTTATAACCCGATGACCGGTGTTTCCGTTTTTTTGCCTTGACTAAGTCGGACCGATACATTAAGAAATAAAGATAGAAGATTGTCGATGTGAGGAGGAAAGAATGAAAAAAGACTACTATCTTTATCTGGCCCAGGACAAGAAAGAATATTTCAATTTGCCTGAGGCATGGATGGCGTTCCATTCTGTAGAAACTGATGAAGGAAGTGAGCGACTACCGCCTTGCAGGCGGTAGTCGCTCACTATTATGATAGAAAACCATCTAGATACCAGGGAGGACAAGTTTGGAGAATACACGGTATGACTATTCACCTTTGATTAATAGGAAGCTTTTTAAATTACCTGATCAGGCTAGGGTAGCCGTTTGGCTCGGGATCAACATTGAGTACTTTGATATTGGAGCAACTTGTTTTGGTGGAGTTAGTGCCATGGCAGTGGCGCCACCGAATGTCTTTGACTATGCCGCGCGGGATTATGGGAACAGGATTGGTATCTGGAGGCTTATGAAACTGCTCGACAAGCATAACATCAGAGGCTCGGTTCTCCTTAACTCAGAGGTCTGTAAACACTACCCAACTATTATTCAAGAGGGAAAGAAACGGGGCTGGGAGTTTCTTGGCCACGGCACAACTAATTCTGTCCTCCTGACCGGCTTGAGTGAGGCCGAAGAAAGGCAGATTATCACTACCACGTTAGATGTCATAACAGAAGCGACAGGGCAACGCCCTCTGGGTTGGCTTGGACCCGCACTACAGGAGAGCTTCGAAACGCCCGATATTCTGGCTGAAAATGGAGTAAAATATTTATGCGACTGGTGCTGCGATGACCAACCTTTTCCTATGAAAGTGAAGAATGGGAGCCTCATTTCTGTACCTTATTCTATTGACTTGAATGACATCCCGGCTTTCATCGGACAAAAGTTGACACCTCAACAATTCTACGAGATGATCAAGGACCAGTTCGACACCCTTTACCGAGAGGGTGTTGACCAGGCCCGGATCATGTGCATTGCAACACATCCCTTTCTAATCGGTATGCCTTACCGGATCGGCTGGCTGGATAAAACCTTGGAATATATTAAGGGCCATAAGGATGTATGGTTCACGACCAGCGGAGAAATAGCAGGCTGGTATTATGAAAAATACATGGGCATGAAGATAAAATGAAGACATTACGCGCCTCAGGGGCTATTGAAGTTAGAAGTGCAGGGTTGAAGTTGCATCACGTGGAGGTTGACATGGGCTTGCCATGATTAGTAAGGGAATTGAGATTTGAGATTATTGCCGTGACTATTGACCGGACAGAGACCGTGATATATATGCGAAAAATCTAAGGAGAGCGCAATAATGAAAAAATGGGAGGGTATTTTTACTGAAGCTGATCGGGAGTTATTGAAGACTTTTGGACGGGCGGAGAGGCAGTCCTTTGGGAAGAGGCCTGCTCTTATTATTGTTGATGTGGTCAGGTCTTTTATCGGCTCAAAACCAAAGTCTCTCTTGCAAGCCTCAGAGGAATACCGAACGAGTTGTGGCGAGGCAGGGTGGGAAGCCCTGAAACAGATAAAGAAATTGCTCGAGGCGTTTCGTGTTAAAAACCTGCCTGTTATCTTCACGACCGTTGATCCCGTTCTCGCGGCCTTTGCCTGGGGGCCTGATAAGTGGTCAAGCCATGAAGAATTTAGACAAGAGAAATGGACCGGGGAAGCCTGGGAAATTGCAGATGAGATAAAGCCGTTGCCCTCCGAGCCAGTCATCAGAAAAACCAAGGCCAGTTGCTTCTTATTCACCCCCTTAGCTCCAATTCTACATAACATGAAAGCCGACTGTTTAGTCGTCGTTGGTACTAGCACATCGGGCTGCGTCCGGGCCGCCGTCATAGATGGTCTCTCTTACAAGTACAATGTCTTCGTGGTGGAAGAATGTACGTTTGATCGCTTTGAGCTCTCCCACCTTGTAGCCTTGTGGGACATGAATTCTAAATACGCTGATGTCATCAGCATAAATGAAGCCATGGCCTATATTGCCTGAAGATCGTATAGAAGAGTTAGGGTGTTAAGTTAACATCTAATTGGAAAAGGATGAGCAAAAATTGGATCGTTGTGAAGGCGTTCACAGCGGAGCTTATCGGAAAGAAATGTTAACGATTGAGATGGGCCGGGAGAATAAAGAATGTCTAGTATATGTCAGCGCTATTGAGGAAGAGGCTAAACCAAAACAGGAATATATAGATAGGATCAATAATGGTATTGGCGATTGGTTTCTCGCTCCTTGGACTTTCGATCCTTCAGTTCATCCGTGAATTCAGAGGCAAAACCGGTGTTCGACCGCGAGGACGTTAAATCAAAGAGGAAGATTAGGGATTACCCCGGGATGTGGTGACCCGCCGGACGAGAGACATGTTTGGCTGGATACTGACCTACTTCCTGGCCATTTGGCTCCTTGGCTTTCCCATAGGAGGGGCTTTGTCTGTTTCGTCCAGCTCAGATTTGGATCGAAGGAGAAGTGGCTGATCACCCTGATCCTGACGGCAGGTCTCTGGGCCTTCGTCTACCTTTTGTTTGATCGCGTGCTCCACGTGCCGTTCCCTACGGGATATCTTTTTAAAGCAATTGGTTTGGCGGAGTGAGGGGGCTGGAATTGGGTTGAAGAGTAAATAAGGAAACGAGTTAATAAGGAAATAAGTTAATGAGCTAGTAAGGGTTTTCAATAACGTATTAACTTATTCGCTCAGTCACTTTCTCCCTCAAGGATAGGAGAGCTCAATAATGTCGAAGCTCAGACTAACACTTGCTTGCTGGAACTACGACCGCACTCGAGGCCTCGCCGATGGCTCGGTTCAGCCGGATGGTATTGAACTAACCTATTTAAACCTTCCGGTCGAGGAGACATTTTTCAGAATGCTGCGATACCGGGAGTTTGAGGTGGCAGAGATGTCCCTATCATCATACACGGTCTCGATGTTCCGGGATGCTCCGCCTTTTATCGCGATCCCTGTATTTCCATCACGAGTGTTCCGCCACGGCTCGATCTTCGTATCACAAAAGAGCGGTATTCGGGAGCCGAAGGACCTGATTGGCAAGCGGGTGGGCAATCCCGAGTACCAGTTGACGGCGCAGGTGTGGATCCGAGGAATCCTTGCCGATGAGTATGGTGTTCCGCCCGCCTCTGTCGAGTACTGGACCGGAGGCGAGGAAGAACCCGGTCGCGAAGAGAAGATTGCTCTTGACTTGCCGCCGGAATTTAGGATTCGGCGGATTGGGCCGAATCAGACGCTCTCACAGATGCTCGCGGATGGGGAGATTGACGCAATCTACGCGCCCCGGATCCCCTCGACCTTCGTGACGAGACCGAAAGATGTGCGTCGGCTCTTCGAGAACTACGCGGAGGTCGAACACGCTTACTATTCGAAAACCAGAATCTTTCCTATCATGCACGCGGTCGTCATTCGCCGCGATATCTACCGTACCCATCCATGGGTTGCGAGGTCACTGTACAAAGCCTTCGTGGAATCTCAGCGCCATGTCTACGATGACTTTCAGGAGACCGCGGCGCTCAAAACCATGCTGCCGTGGCTTTCAGCACACGTCGAAGAACTAGGGAAAACCATGGGGCGCGACTGGTGGCCTTATGGGTTCGAGCCCAACCGGCAGGTGATCAAGACCTTTCTACGCTACCACCATGAGCAAGGCCTGTCCAAGCGCAGACTCCAGCCTGAGGAATTGTTCGCACCCGAAACGCTTGCGGCCTGCAAGATCTGAGGGTTCCTCGCGTAGGGGCGATGTATGGACTGCCGCTACAAGTCCCGAAACGTCATCCGACCTCAAAAGTAACCGTTTCCGTTCCTGCGGGTCGGCATGATAACCCCCCGCCTCATTGATTATTATTGACAGACTATTCTCTTTTTGGTATGTTGACTCCATCCGAAAGCGAGTTCTTATCACTACCACTAAAACCTGGACAGGGCTGCAGGCATCATTTTGAAGCTTAATACATTGCACAAACCGGATGCCTTTCTGTCGATTTCCGCTTTCAATGATGCCAGGTCCGGCCTAGCCTGCAGTGAAATTTGCAGACGAGTGAAAGCGGATCTGAGTATACCGGCGGCAACGGGGATGTCTCAAAAGAATAACGGCACCGAATCCTATAGACATCATGGAGCGGAAGAAGACAAGCATTCAAAAGAAATGGAGGGTTAGGCGATGGCAAGAATTAGGTTTCTATCAATCACTGGTATTGGGGTTATTTCTCTGGTCCTCATTTCTACTTTTTTTGTTGGGGTCTTTTCTGCGTGGGCCGAATACCCTGAGCGAGCAATTACAGTGATCGTGCCGTTTCCTCCGGGAGGCGTGACAGATCTCGGGGCACGGGCGTTCGCCGATGCCATGGAGAAACAGTTGAAAAA
>Ga0153916_10001662_pt1 | contig 16117 bp, 11 predicted proteins | sample Opewatmetagenome_FD_109642 | JGI IMG/M metagenome (GOLD analysis project Ga0153916, IMG submission 109642) | Freshwater wetland microbial communities from Ohio, USA - Open water 3 Core 3 Depth 4 metaG | ecosystem: Environmental > Aquatic > Freshwater > Wetlands | place: USA: Ohio, Lake Erie...
GCGCTGGAAGATCGGGTCATGGCCTTGGCCTGGCCGGATCATCCCCTGGGCCGTCCCGTGCTGGGCCGGCCCGAGACGATCGAAGCGGCGGACGCGGCGGCGCTGCATGATTATTTGCGACGGCAGGTCAGCGGCGGGCGGGTGTGGGTGGTGGCCGCCGGCGATGTGGCGCACGACGCGCTGGTCACAGCCTGTCAGGACTTGGCGGCGCTGCCGCCCGGCAACGCGCCGCCGCAAACGCCGCCGCGGTTCACGCCCGGCGAGCATCGCGTCGCCATCCACGGCGAGCAAAGCCAGTTGCTGTGGGTGATGCCCGTGCCGCCCGCCGCCGCGGAACCCTACTATGCCCACTTGGTGGCCAACCATGTGTTGGGCGGCGGGGTGTCATCGCGACTGTTTCAGGAGTTGCGCGAGCGCCGCGGGCTGGTCTACGGCATTCACTCGCGGCTGGAGTTTTACAGCGACGGCGGAACATGGTCTATCCAAACCGCCTGCGACCCCGGCCATGCCGACGAATGCCGCGAGGCCGTCCGCGCGACGGTCGACGATTTGCTGCGAGGCGGTAGCGATGACCGGGAGCTGGAGATCGCCCGCCGCCACTTGAGCGCCAGCCTGATGATCGACGAAGACCATCCCGACAGCATCATGGAACGCCTGGCACGGGAGGCCATCTATCTCGGCCATCACCCCGATTTCACGGAACGCATGCACCGCCTGAATGCGGTGACGGCGGAGGCGGTCCAGGCGGCATTGGCCCAGGCCTGGGAACGCCGCTTACACGCACACACCGCATAAAATCCCTGCAAGAACGCGGCTTATATAAATCTTCGAGTCGCCTTAGTAACAGCCGAATTTCATCCTTGAGGGGATCCTCATTCCATCCGGGAGCACCGCGCCGTCGCAAATGCGGGCGGCATAGCCGACGGCAACGCCCATACCCATGGTGACGTTCGAGCCGATCTGCACGCTGCTGGCGATCTTGCTGCCACTACCCACTTTTGTGTTATCGCCTAGACGCGACCGGTATCCAATTGTTGATCCGCTATCAACGGTGGCGCCCTTGCCGATACGAATTTGTGTGAATATTTTCGTATTATCGCCAATCGTGCCGCATGCGCCGATGATGGTGTTGGCGCCGATGATTGTACCGGAACCGATGCTCGTGCCTCCGCCGATTCTGGCGGTGGCGGGGACTTTGCTGCCCGCGCCCCAGGTAACCGGCCCCCAGCTGCTCTGGTTACCCGGATCGCAAACGGAGTAACCCGGAGCGGGATTAGCGGCAAATGCACTATTGGGCGCTGCCGCCGCAAGCAAAGGGAACACGGCAGCGATCAAGAAATTTCCGTAATTTATCTTCATGACTTAACACCTCCTGTGATGGGCTTTGAAAACAGCATATCAAACGACGGTTATGAGAGTATCGCCTGCAAAGTACTAGCTCAATCTTAATTCACCATGAATTTTCACGTTATTCTGTGGCAGCCTTAGAGCCGAGTTTATAGCGGGGCCGCTCTCCCTTTTGCTCATAATAGGGCAACATCCTGGGCACCAGTCCGGCGAGGGTTTCCATACGCTTCTCCGGCGCAGGGTGGGTACTAAGAAAGTCGAAACGTCTGCCGCCGGAGACTCTTTCCATCTTTTGCCACAGCGTGACCGCGGCATGGGGATCGTAGCCGGCGCGGGCGGCGAGTTCGATGCCGATGCGATCCGCCTCGGATTCCGCCTGGCGGCTGTTGGGCAATTTGATTGCGATGGCGGCGGCCAGGGCGGCGCCTGTCAAAGCGAGGCGGGAGTTGCGTTGGGTGGCGGCCACGGCGGTGACCGCGAGGTCCGAGGCCATGGCGACCGACATCTTCTCCGCAGTATGATTGGACAGAGCGTGCGCAATCTCGTGGCCCATCACCTGCGCAAGTTCATCATCGCTGGGCTTGACCTGTTGGATAAGGCCGGTGTAGACCGCCATCCGCCCGCCGGCCATGCAAAAGGCATTGACCGTATTAGGGTCGTCGATAACCTTTACCGTCCATTCCCATTTTTCCGTCTCCGGGCGGTAGCGTATGGCCTGGGCGACCAGCCTGCCGGTAATGGTATCGATGCGCGCCGTCAGGATAGGATCGCTGTCGATTTTGCCTTCCTTTTCCAGCGGGTTCAGCATCTGTACATAGGCCTCTTTCGAAGCGGCAATGGCCTGACTCTCGGGCACGATTATGAACTGCCTGCGCCCCGTGACGGGGTTGGTGGCACAGCCGGCGAGTATTGCAGCGCAAGCAAGGAGGACAACAAGGCGCTTCATGAAGTAATTTCCCTTTGACAACTTGGTGATAGAGACAGCGTCGGAGTAGCGGCACAAGTATATCTAATGACGGGCAGAGCGAATGAATGGGAAAGGCCTATTTATAAATAGGCCTCTCCGGTTGCAATATCATGAGAAAACATCAAGCCGACACCCTGATCCGCGCGGCGTACGACCATGGCCATGGCACGTTGTGGGGGAATACCGAATGTGCTTGTTTCGAGGGGAAAGACCACATCGACCATGGCATATAGGGGAAGCGTCAACGAACCGGTATGCACAAACATCCCATTGCGGCTGATATCGAGAGAACGGCCTTGCAGCAAGTCATGGTCGTTGTAATAAATGACAACATTCATCGTAAGCGGCGTCCTAATGCTCAATCGATGCTCCATGAAAGCCCCCAATCTAAGGATGGAATAGCGGCACTTCTCAGCTTCCCTCGCCGGCCGCAACAATAAATATAGTCCAACTTTGGCGAAGCGTTAGCACCGCGTCAGATGTGTCCCGACGTCATTTACAAACGGGGGAGCATTTATGTGTAGTTGTAGTTATCTCGTGTTATTGGCGGGGCATATCAGTTTTAGGTAAGTTGCCGGCAGCGGGTGTATTTTTATTGCTGCCCGGCGCGGGCGAACGCTCGGCGGGGACTGACGGCGTACCCTTGGCGTCATTAGAACGGCGTTGTTGTATTGCCGGCATGGATTCAATGGCATCCAGGAGACGATTCACTTTATCATCAAGCTTGGTTTGCTGCTCCAACAGCATCGGGGCCGCTGCTTCAAGCTTGTCCGGCAATTCCCCCCTTGAAAAATAATACAAACCAAGCCCGCCGCTTATCAGCACAAGCATGGCCAGGACGGCGAAGATACTTTGCCGCCATGGATTGGAAGAAGCTCTATTATCCCACTGCGGCGTTTGATGATGGCTATAGGGCGCCTCCGGATTACGCGCTCGATTGTTTGATGCGTTATCTGAATGCGGGCGATAGTTGTCTCCTTGGCCTGCTCCCGAGGAACCGCCCTGACGAACATCGCCGATCGCAAGCTTCACATTCTGCAACGAGTTGATAGGCGTGAAAAGATGAACATCGTCAAACCCTTGAGCAGTATTGTCGCCGGTTTGCGGCGCCGCCCTTGCCGGTTTGGCGGCCATCGCGGATTCTACACCGGCGTCTTCACGATAGCCGAGGGTGGTGCGCCATAACACGTCGTCTGAAACATTATTCCAATCCACCTCGTGTTGCTTCTGCGCGGAATTATTAGGAAACGGCAAGACGGTATTGTTTGACGGAACATTACCGGTTTGCTCTCCATGGCCCTGGTCCCCGAACCCGCCGCGCTTCATGCGGTGTCTTGGCGCGGTATTAAGTCCTCCTTCCAAGACATAGGCGTTGAGACCCTGTTGCATCAGGAGAAAAACGGCAACGGAGCTGCTCTGGCCGGTATTTGAATACACTATGTAAGCCCGGTTGCGATTCAAGCGATTCGCCTTCAGCCTCAACACGGGGATAGGCATGTTCATGCTGCCAACAAGGCCGTCGATCTCAAATTCTTCCGCTGTTCTCACGTCAATCAAAACAGCACCCTGCTCCACAAGCTCTATGGCTTGTTGAAACGGGAGATGGTGCAAAAGCGGGGTGGCCAAGGTCTCGATAAAATCCTGTTTTCCGAGGCGCAGAAGAATCCCGTCTTCCAACATAGTAACCGAGGCGTTGCGCGGCACATTGGTGATGAGGGCTTCTTCTCCGAAGCCTTGGCCTTCCGTCAACTCGGCTAGCTTGACGTCGCGCGCGCCGCGCGACGGCTTGCGCGATACGCTGCACCGTCCTTTCTTGATGACATAGTAACTGTCGGCTGTTTCATCTTGATGAATAATGACTTGGCCGGCCTGTGCGGTGATTTCCTCCATGCTTGCCAACAGCGCCTTTTTATGAGGAGGCTTGAGACGGCGCAGCAAGGGCGACTCCAGCCAACGGCTTTCCCATGACGCCCCCTGCGCGCCCGAGGGAGCCGGCTTGGAACTTACAGTATCGCCGTGCATGAGTTCCGATATATCGAGGGGGAGAATCAACACCCGCACATCCGATGCGGTCACGGCCGTGAATTGCCTGGGAATGGAATGCGCCAAGGGATAACACCCCGACTCGGTGTTTGCGCTCACCATCTGCTTAGGGAAGAGAGGGGAACACAATTCAATCTCTCCCTCCAACAGATAGTATGTCCGGGGCGTCGAGTCGCCCCTCTCGAATAGAAAACTCCCGGAGGCAACGCTTTCGATAGCGGCATGGCGGGTAAGCCTGCTCAGGGTATCCGCGTCCAAGTTGCACAATGGGGTAAATCTAGCGAGTAGGGTATTGTCGATTTTTTGTCTCGAAGCATTCGTCATGGTTTGTCTTTCCAAACTGGATTAATTTGCCGGAGGGCGCGCTGCCTTAAGATAACAACGTGAAGTCTTCGCCTTATAATGTCGGTCGAAGCGGGGTAGAGGTTAAGCACCTACTGTGACGGTATTCACACACTTTTTGCTAACCGATAGGCGGCTAGCTAATTAATAGGCCGTGATTTCAAATTCCCTTAAGGAGGACATTTGCGAGCGATGCCGGGATGGAATGAATGCGCCGCAGGGTGTTGGGCGTCCGCCTTCGCTGCTTTAAGAAAGGAGCAGGTCCGTGAGCGAGCCGTTATGCTTGCGCAAGGCGCGGGCCAGCCGAACAAATTCCAGGCCCGTATGGGCTTGCATGAGTGCGGCGCGTGATTCCGCAGCCTTTAACAACCGTTTGCGCCACGGCCGCCGCAAGGTCATGGCAATCACATTGGTAACACCTTCCGCCGGCAGCAATAAGGGATTGGCTCCGGAACAGTGACGCAGGTTACGGCGCACCTGGGTATAGCGCGGGCGATCGCGCCCCCAGAGGTTTATTGCCAGGACGCCGTCCGCAGTCAGCAGGGTATGGCAGGCATCGAGAAACGGCATCTGTCCCATGCCGTCGGCCATGCCTGCGCCGTCATAAGCGTCCACCAGGATGATGTCATAGCAAGCGGTGGAAACAAGCGCTTTCTGTTGAACGAAGGCATCACCATCTTCGATATAAATATGCAGTCGCGGGTCTTCGGGGAGCATAAAATAGCCGTGTGCGAGCTTGGCGATCGGTTCCCGATGCTCCACAGCATCGATAGCGCAGTGCGAAAAATGACGCAGGAGAAACTTGGCGAGCGAGCCGCCCCCCAGTCCGATCAACAGGACATTGCGCGGATCCGGCTGAAAGAGCAGGCTGCTCATCATCGCCCTTGTGTAGGTCAGCGCCGGATACTCGGGACAGCGCAAATCCATCATGCTTTGGCGCACTGCGTTGCCGAAATGCAGGGAGCGGGTGAACTCGTCTTCAACGATCTCGATTATGCCGAAATGGTCTTGGGAACGATGAATAACGGAGCCGTGATATTTACGCATACCCCTCCATGGGCCGGATAAACTTAAGTCTATCCTTCCTGCGGCGGGGTGTAGACTTCCTGAATGCGCAACTGGTTGGCCTTGGCAAAGGCAAGCACGTACTCATAGGCGGCGGGGTCCTCTTCGCGCAACGAGGCATCGACGACCAGGCACTTCTGGCCGTTGATGATTTTGGGTTGCACGCCGCGAGCATAGCGCAGACGATGATCCGGGCCGAAAGTGGCAAGGGTAGCTGAAATCCGTTCTATCCAGTCGCTGGGCCGAAAGCGGCTGCCGTCTTCCCTGACGCCTTCGATAATGAGTTTGCGAGAAGCACTGGTCTTAGGCATGTAACGGCTATCCTAATAGTGAGTTAGACAAGGTGATGTCTGTGAACGATATAACAACATTTGTGTAACACGTTGATGACGGAATATGTTCTCATAAATATACAGTATTATAGACGGTAACAAGCCGAACAGGTTCTCGTCCGACGCCGGTTGCCGCCGTCCCCCCTGTTTCGGCAAATTCCCGCCGGACTTAAGTGTAGTGAAACGGCGACAGCGCCAAAGGCGTTGCGTAGTACATACGGCGTCCGGGAAGGCGATTATTATAACCCATTGACGTTTTTACTGCTTACCCGAATTCCGCGTCTGCGGCCACCACGGTGAGGCAAGCGCTTGAGATGTTTATAACGGCGGTCTAAAGTTGTTGCAGAATAGGGCGACAAATAGGCCAGGGAATCAATAACCAAGACGGTTACATATGGCGGAGCAACCAGACAGCCTACTCTATGGCGGCAACGCCCCCTTCCTCGAAGAATTGTACCAGCGTTTTCTGATGGATCCTGACACGGTCAGCGAAGAGTGGCGGCGCTATTTTGCGGGGTTCCATACGGGCCAGGCCGACACCAGCGACATGGATCACGCGGCCATCCGCGACGCCCTGGCGGAACAGGCCCGTCACCGTCGCCTCCCCGTCGGGCCGCAGATCGGCAATGTCGCCGCGGCGGCGAGCAAGCAGGTGGCCGTTTTGCAATTGATCAATGCCTATCGCTTTCGCGGCCATCAACAAGCCACCCTGGACCCGCTCGGCATCCAGGAAAAAACCCCCATCGCCGAGTTAGACCCGGCCTTCCATTGTTTAACCGAAACGGACATCGATACGGTGTTCAGCACCGGTTCCTTAGTCGGTATACCCCAGGCAACCTTGGGCGAGATCGTCACGATCTTGCGGGAGGCCTACTGCCGGCATGTTGGCGCCGAATACATGCACATCACCGATACCAACCAGAAACGTTGGATCCAGCGCCATCTTGAAGATGTGCGGGCCAGGGTGCAGTTTACCCCCGAGTTCCGCCGCCAGATTTTGGAGCGCGTGATCGCCGCCGAGGGATTGGAGCAGTATCTTCATACCAAATATGTGGGGCAAAAACGCTTTTCTCTGGAGGGCGGCGAGAGCCTCATTCCCCTGCTCGACGAACTGATTCGCCGCGCCGGCGCCCGCAAGGTGCAGGAGATCGTCCTGGGGATGGCCCATCGCGGCCGTCTCAATGTCTTGGTGAATGTGTTGGGTAAGGCCACCAAGGATTTATTCCGCGAGTTCGAAGGAAAGTATGACCATCATGGTCTTGGCGACGTGAAGTACCACCAGGGGTTTTCTTCCGACATCAACACCCCAGGCGGTCCGGTGCACCTGGCCCTGGCCTTCAATCCCTCCCATTTGGAAATCATCTCCCCGGTAGTGGAAGGCTCGGTGCGCGCCCGCCAGGACCGGCGCCGCGACGGCCAGGGCGAACAAGTGTTGCCGGTATTGATTCACGGCGATGCCGCCTTCGCCGGGCAAGGTGTGGTAATGGAAACCTTCAACATGTCGCAAGCGCGGGGTTACAGCACCCGCGGCACGGTACACATCGTGATAAACAACCAGATTGGATTTACCACCAGCAATCCGCTGGATGCCCGCTCCACCCTCTATTGCACCGAGGTGGCGCGCATGGTGCAGGCGCCGATCTTCCACGTCAACGGCGACGATCCGGAAGCGGTGGTGTGGGTTACCCAGCTGGCCCTGGATTTTCGCACGGAGTTCAAGCAGGACGTGGTGATCGACCTGGTGTGTTACCGGCGCCATGGCCACAGCGAGGCGGATGAACCGGCTGTGACCCAACCGCAGATGTATCACGCCATTCGCAATCATCCGCGCGTTCCTCGTTTATACGCCGACCGTTTACTCGCAAGAGGTATCATCACCGCCGCGGACTATGACGCCATGGTGAAGGATTATCTCGACGCTTTGGATGAAGGCGCGACGGTGGCGCGCAATATTATCATCGACAGCGAGAACAAGTACGCGCGCGGTTGGGCGCCCTATGTGAACGGAATATGGCAAGAAACCGCGGAGACCGGGGTGACATCGGCATTGATCAGTGAACTGGCGGAGCATTTGACGACGGCCCCGGAGGGTTTTGTGCTGCATCCGCAGCTGGTCAAGATTAATGATGCCCGGCGGGAAATGGCGGCGGGCAAGCACCCGCTCGACTGGGGCTTCGCGGAGAACATGGCCTACGCCACGCTCTTGCACGACGGTTATCCGGTGCGGCTCTCCGGCCAAGACAGTGGCCGCGGCACATTCTTTCACCGCCATGCGGTGTGGCACGATCAACGCAATGTAGGCAATTATATTCCCTTGCAACATCTGTTCGAGGGACAACCGCAGTTTACGGTGATTGATTCCCTGCTTTCCGAAGAGGCCGTGCTCGGTTTCGAATACGGCTACGCCACCGCCGCGCCGGAAGGCCTGGTGATATGGGAAGCGCAATTCGGAGATTTCGCCAACAATGCCCAAGTGGTGATCGACCAATTCATCAGTTCGGGCGAGGCAAAATGGAGCCGAATGGCGGGGCTTACGGCGTTGCTGCCCCACGGCTATGACGGCCAAGGTCCGGAGCATTCATCGGCGCGCTTGGAGCGCTATTTGCAACTTTGTGCCGGTGACAATATGCAGGTCTGCGTACCTACCACGCCGGCGCAGATGTTTCATATGCTGCGCCGCCAGGCCTTGCGCAAGTACCGCAAACCTCTCATTGTCATGTCGCCCAAGAATTTGTTGCGCCACCGGCTCTCCGTTTCCACTTTGGCGGATTTGATCGAAGGCCGCTTTCAGGCGGTGATCGGCGAAATCGATCCCATCGAGGCGCATGCGGCGCGCAGGCTGGTCATCTGCAGCGGCAAGGTTTATTTCGATCTCCTAGAGCGGCGCCGCGACGAACGGCGCGAGGACGTCGCGATTATCCGTATCGAACAACTTAATCCCTTTCCGAAGGAGGCGTTGGCACGCGAGCTGAATCGTTATGCCAAGATCAAGGATATTGTGTGGTGTCAGGAGGAGCCCGAGAATCAGGGAGCGTGGCAACACATGCAACCCCATTTGCAAGTTTATTCGAAACTGGGCCGCATGCTGCATTATGCGGGCCGCCCGGCCTATGCCGCACCGGCTGAAGGTTCCATGAGCAAGCACCAGGCGGCACAGGCGGCGCTCATCTCGGCCGCGTTGGGCGAAAGCGGCAAGGCACAAAAAAGCAATATGCGCATTGTTTAATGGGGCAGGGAGCAAGCTATGTTGATCGAAGTAAAAGTGCCGGCGTTACCTGAATCCGTGGCGGACGGCACGCTTGCCAAATGGCACAAGCAGGCCGGGCAGCCGGTGCGGCGCGACGAGAATCTTGTGGATTTGGAGACCGATAAGGTAGTACTGGAGATCACCGCACCCCAAAATGGCGTGCTTGCCGAGATTAAGCATCCAGATGGCGCCGTGGTCAAGAGCGGAGAAGTGGTGGCGGTAATCGACACCGCGGGAGCGGCCGAACAGGCGCAACCGACGGCCGCCGCCCAAGCCGCGCCGGCGGTGGAGGCAAGGCCTGCTCCCAAGACCGCCGTTGCCGCCAATGCCGAACTCAGTCCGGCGGTACGCAAGCTGGCGGCAGAACATCAGGTAGATACACAAAAGATTTCTGGCACCGGCAAGGGCAGCCGCGTCACCAAGGGTGACGTATTGCGCCACCTCGAGCAACAGCCGGAACCTGCGCAGAACGCCTGCATCGCGGTGCAAGTCGATAGCACCCGCGGAGAACAGCGGGTGGCGATGACGCGCTTGCGGGCCCGTATCGCCGAACGCCTGGTGCAGGCACAGCATACCGCCGCCATGCTCACCACCTTCAACGAGGTGAACATGCAACCTGCCATGAGCCTGCGCAGCCTCCATCAGGAAGCCTTTCAAAAAAAATACGGTATCAAGCTGGGCTTCATGTCGTTCTTCATCAAGGCGGCGGTGGAGGCCTTGAAACAATTTCCCGTAGTCAATGCCTCCATCGACGGCGCCGATGTCATTTACCACAACTATTTCGACATCGGCGTGGCGGTGAACACCCCACGCGGTCTGGTGGTACCCATCGTACGCGACGCCGATGCCTTGTCGTTCGCCGAGCTGGAACAGGCGGTGGCCGATTATGCGGCGCGTGCCCGCGACGGCAAGCTGGCAATGGAAGAACTCACCGGCGGCACCTTCACGATAACCAACGGCGGGGTGTTTGGTTCGATGCTGTCGACGCCCATCCTCAATCCGCCGCAAAGCGCCATCCTCGGCATGCACAAGATCGCCGAGCGGCCGGTGGTGGAAGACGGCGCGATCGTGGCGCGGCCGATGATGTATCTCGCCCTCTCTTACGACCATCGCTTGATCGATGGCCATGAGGCGGTGCGCTTCTTGGTGACTATCAAGGAAGTGCTGGAGGACCCGGCCCGCTTGTTGCTCCAGGTATAAGGACCAGCCATGGACAAATTTGATGTAGTGGTAATCGGCGGCGGGCCGGGCGGTTATGTGGCCGCCATTCGCTCTGCGCAATTGGGCTTGCTCACCGCCTGTGTGGACGATTGGCGGACCGGGGAAGGCAAGCCGGCCTTGGGCGGCACCTGTCTCAACGTGGGCTGCATCCCCTCCAAGGCCCTGCTGGACTCTTCCCATCACTACCGCCACTTGCAGCACGGGTTGGCGGACCACGGCATCACCGTCAAGGGCGTCAAGTTGGATATCGCCACCATGCAGGCGCGCAAGGAGAAGGTAGTGCGCACCCTCACCGGCGGCATCGAAACCCTGTTTCTCAAGCACAAGATTACCTGGCTACAGGGTAAGGGCCGCCTGCTGGGACATAATCAAGTGGAGATACAACAGCACGATGGCGGAACGGCGACGGTGGAGGGAAAGAACATCATCATCGCCACCGGTTCCGCGCCGACCCCCCTTGAAGACACGCCCTTTGACGGCGAACGCATCGTCGATTCCAGCGCGGCCTTGGCCTTCGGCGAGGTGCCGAAACGCTTGGCGGTGATCGGCGGCGGCGTCATCGGTCTGGAGCTGGGCAGCGTGTGGCGCCGCTTGGGTGCGGAGGTGACCGTCCTCAATCGCGGCGCAAGTCTGCTCGCCAAAATTGAAGAGGATTTGGCCAAGGAGGCCTATCGTCAACTGAGCGCTCAGGGCCTGGACATTCGCCTGAGCGCCAGCGTGACCAAGATCAGTGCGGGCAAAAAGCAGGTGAGCATTCAATATCGCGATGCGGAAGGTGAGCAGAGCCTCAAAGTCGATCGCGTGCTGGTGGCCACCGGACGCCGTCCCCAAACCCGGGGGCTCAATGCGGATGGCGCGGGTTTGGCCATGGATGAGCGCGGCTTCATCGTGGTCGATGAATATTGCCGCACCAATCTTCCCGGGGTCTATGCCATCGGCGATGTGGTGCGTGGGCCCATGCTGGCGCACAAGGCCTCCGAGGAAGGGGCGGCGGTGGCCGAGCGTATCGCCGGCCAGGCCAGCCATGTCAATTATGCGACCATACCCTGGGTAATTTACACCTGGCCGGAGATCGCCTGGGTCGGCAAGACCAGCCAGCAGCTGCGTGCCGGCAATACGGATTTCCGCGCCGGCGTGTTTCCGTTCATGGGCAACGGCCGCGCCCATGCCATGGGCGACACCGCGGGTCTGGTGAAGATACTGAGCGACGGCAAGACCGATCGGATTTTGGGCGTGCATATCATCGGTCCCTATGCCTCCGAGTTGATCGGCGAGGCGGTCGCGGTGATGGAATTCGGCGGCGCGGCGGAGGACATCGCACGCACCGTTCATGCGCATCCCACCTTGTCGGAGGCGCTGCACGAAGCCGCCTTGGCGGTGGCGGGACGGGCCTTGCATCGTTAGGCGCAAGCTACAGGAAGGAGCCAGTATGCCGATACCAAATCGCAATTCACTGATTCGGCGGTGGCACTTGTGAAGGTTGAAAAACAATTTCTTGCCAAATTTCTCGAAGACCTGAACCAGAATCGGGTCGTGCTGCCGTCGCTGCCGGAAGTGGCGGCGCAAGTGCGTAAATTGGTCAACGACCCGAATGCTTCCGCGCACCAGATAGCACGCCTGATCGGCACCGATCCGGCGCTCAGTGCGCGGCTCTTGAAGGTGGTCAACAGCCCGCTTTATCGCGGCCAGGATAAGATCGAAAATATCCAAGCGGCGGTGACGCGCCTGGGCGCCACGCAGGTGCGCACTCTGGTGACCGCCCTGGCCATGCAGCAGTTATATCAATCCAAGGGCACTCGCCACACTAAACAACGCTTGAAGACCTTGTGGACTCACAGCGCCAAGGTCGCCACGCTGAGTTATGTGATCGCCCGCAGGCTCACAAGCCTGCAACCGGATCAAGCCCTGCTGGGCGGCCTGATCCACGACATTGGCATCTTACCCATCCTGCGCCGCGCCGAAGCCTATCCGCAATTGGTGAATGATGCCGAAGCCATGGAAGAAGTGATTAAACACCTGCATACCGTCATTGGTCCTTATATTCTGGACGCCTGGGCGTTCCCGCCGAATCTGGTAGCCGTGACCTCGCACCACGAGGACTTATGGCGCAGCGAAGGTTCGGAGGTGACCTATGTTGATGTGGTGGTGGTCGCAAATCTGTACAGCTATCTGGGCACCCAACACTATCTCGCCAAGGCGGATTGGACCGAGATTCCCGCCTTCACCAAAATTGGCCTCACCCCGGAAGAATGCATCCATACCCTGGAGGCGGCGCGAGAAGAGCTGGAAGAAATAAGAAGTCTGTTCAATTAAGCGCCGTCATGCCGCTTCTCTTCGCAAACTGCGAATAGGCCATCCCCGCCGCCGCGGGGATGCCAGCCCATAAACTACGCTAACACTGCACCCGTCTATTCGCGCCTCTCTCGATTTGCGGCCGCCCCTACCTGATCACGAAGTAACCCGCAACACCGAGTTGGTGCCGCCCATGTCGTTGGGCACCCGCACGGGGTTGACCGGGTCTTCCTGCCACTCGCCGTTGATGATGACCCGATACTGATAAGCGCCCGGCGGTATCTTGAGCACCTTTTGCACCGTGCCGTTGAAGGTGCGGGTCTCAACGCGATGATCCGGTATCCAATCGTTGAAATCGCCCGCGATCTGCAAGCGGTCTCCTCCAAAGTGATGATAGCTCAACACCACCCGACGCTCGCCGCCGACATCCACGCTCTCGCCTGAGGGCAGGCCGGGCACGCGCAAGGTATCGGAGCGGAGGACCGCCTTTTCCTGCGAATCAGGGAGCGTTTCACCGGTCAACACTTCCGCCAGCTGCATGAAATCTCCCGCAACCGGCGATTTCGGATCAAAGGAGATGATAGGCCGACCCGCGCGCGCCGCCTCTCTTACCCGCACGCTTTCCCGTACCATCACGGGCAACAGCTCATCCGACAAATCATGCTGCAACTCCGTCAGCAGTTGATTGGCCAAGCGGGTGCGGGTGTTGACCCGAGACGGCACGACGTTGAGCTCCACATAACCGCCATGGCGCTCGCACATCTGCATGACCACTTCACGCACGCGGGCGATGCCATCCAGGGCGAAGGAACTCAGCTCGATGGGGATGAGCACCTGATTCGCCGCGCGGATGGCGTTGAAGGCCAATATGCCCAACGCCAGGTGGCTGTCCAGCACCACATAATCATAGCGCCCGCCCAGCATCGCCAGTTGTTTGAACAACTCCGTCTCCGGATCCTGGCGATACGCCAGACGTTGCTCAATGAAGGCGAGATCGGGCAGTCCCGGCACCAAGTCCACGCCCTCCGCCACATTAGGTACGATGATCCCGGGCAGGTCGACATCGCCCATGAACACGGCATACAGACTCGACCAACTGGCTTCCGGCTTCACCCCCAAGCCCAATGCACAATGGCCCTGGGCATCCATGTCGATGAGTAGCACGCGGAAGCCTTTGCGCCCCAAACATGCCGCAAGATTGATGGCAAAGGTGGTTTTACCGCACCCTCCCTTTTGATTAGCGATGGCAATTACGTTCATTCCCTTCCCTCCATTGCGCGCGTGATAATAATCCCGTTGAACTCTCCCGCTATGCTTTACTTCTATTGATCTCTCTATTGATCAGGCCACTGCTAAAGAAAGGCGTGGAAAATAACCTTTCCATGATCGCTCCGTAGGTTCAAGCCGACACCTCGTCCAGGAAAGGCGGCGGGAACCACCCCGGCCCCGCAGGCCACCTTTCCATTTAATGGAGGGGACACATCCTGTGTCCTCTCCCCATCCTTGAGAAGAAAGGGGATTGCTCCTCTCCCCTCCTCGTCGCGGAAGAATGCCCCCATAGGGGCCGGGGTGGTAACTCTAAAAAAAAATTTCTGAGGAAACTCTGTCTAGGTAATAAGCGCCCAATCAGCCCATTTTCCCGCCCCCAATGCCTATTGCCCATCCATTTTTGCCGCGGGGTTATATCGGGAAAACCGGTGACCATCAGCAGAGAGCGGCACATCGCTAAAACTGCCGCAACACGGCCCACCGCACACCTCCATCCGGTCTGTGTAGAGGGTGGGGCGATTGAGCAAAGGGAAAAGGATCGATTAACAGCAGAGGTGACGGGGCTGGTGCGGCACCAGCGTGAACTCTGGCGCCGATTGGGTCCGATGAAATGAATCATCGGATGGATATAAGGTCCCGCATCGGCCATGCACACCCCACCACGGAGGTATTTAGCCATTAAGTAAAGTATCTGGCCCAACAAATGTCAAGGCAAAGATGAAAGTTCGGGTTGAAGCCCTTTGCGGAAGACGCGGAAACGCTCTAATCGGCGATCAACAGGCCGCGCAGATTGGCGAGATGCGCCTGGCCGCGTTCCTGCTTTTGCAGCGGGTCCACCTCGCGCTTGCCGCCCAGCCAGTGCACATCGTCGGCGGGCAGCTCGGCGAGAAAGCGACTCGGTTCCCGCGCGATCATTTCACCGCCGCGTTTGCGCTTGGCGGCGTAGGTGAAGGTGAGGGTCTTGCGCGCGCGGGTGATTCCCACGTAGGCGAGGCGGCGCTCTTCTTCAATGTCGCCCGCCTCGATGCTGGTGCGGTGCGGCAGCAGCGACTCTTCCATGCCGGCCAGAAACACATGGGGAAATTCCAGGCCCTTGGCCGCGTGTAAAGTCAGCAGATGCACGCAATCGGCCTTGTTTTCCTCATCGTCGCGATCAAGGATATCCATCAGACTCATGTGCGCCACCAGATCGGCGAGGGTCTTATCCTCGGTGGTTTTCTCGGCGACGCGCTGCATCCAGGCGACCAGCTCCCAGACATTGGCGATGCGCCGCTCGGCGGTCTTTTCATCCTTGCTGTTGTCGCGCAGCCAGGATTCATAATTGGCGCCGGCTATCAGGTCGCGCACCGCGGCGATGGGATCGCCGCGCCGGCCGCGGTCAGCCAGATCCACCAGCCACTGCGCGAACTGCTCGAGCCGCGCCGCGCCGCGCTCGGGTAACTGCGCCTTGAGGCCCAGTTCGAAACAGGCGGTGAACAAACTGATGCCGCGTCCTCCGGAATAGTCGGCGAGCTTTTCGACGGTGGTGGGGCCGAGCTCGCGGCGCGGCACATTGACCACGCGCAGAAAGGCGCTGTCGTCGTCGGGGTTCACCAGCAGGCGCAGATAGGCCATGAGGTCCTTCACCTCGGCGTGAGAGAAGAACGAGGTGCCGCCGCTGAGATAATAAGGGATACGCTGCTCGCGGAGCGTCTTCTCGAACAGCTTCGCCTGATGATTGCCGCGGTAGAGGATGGCGTAGTCGCGGAAATCCGTGCGCTGCTTGAACCTGTGGCTGAGTATCTCGGAGACCACCACCTCCGCCTCGTGTTCGTCGCTGCGAGTCTCGATAACCCGCAGCGGGTCGCCGTAACCCAGTTCGCTCCACAGCGCTTTCTCGAAGACGTGGGGATTGTTGGCGATAAGCTGGTTGGCGGCCTTGAGGATGCGACCGGTGGAACGGTAATTCTGCTCCAGCTTGATGACCTTCAGATGGGGAAAGTCCTGCTGCAA
>Ga0153916_10001663_pt1 | contig 16112 bp, 21 predicted proteins | sample Opewatmetagenome_FD_109642 | JGI IMG/M metagenome (GOLD analysis project Ga0153916, IMG submission 109642) | Freshwater wetland microbial communities from Ohio, USA - Open water 3 Core 3 Depth 4 metaG | ecosystem: Environmental > Aquatic > Freshwater > Wetlands | place: USA: Ohio, Lake Erie...
AAATCGGGGCGCGCATCCCGATCGCGCAGGATTCGGCGAATTCCAAAACGTTGACGTCATCGCGCGCGTGGATTGGCCTGTGCGCAATGATTGATATCGGAAGGAGCCCGATTCGACTCGCGGAGACAACGTGCACGAGCAGACTTTCCCGGACGCGTTAAACCGCGCATGACCCGGTGCGCGCGCTTCTGCTGCGGCCCGTGCAGGCGCAGACCGGGTTTGGAAAGCAGGTCTATCGACTCCAGCACGTTGTCGCCGAATTCGTGGTTGAGCAGGTCGGCCCAGGTCTGGTCGTAGTCCGTCTTTTCAGCCTTGCCCGCCCAGTGGCGTGCTTGCATGAAGTCGAGCGCGCGCAGTTGTGGGCGCAACCCGTTTTCGATTTGATCCATGGAGGCTTTGTCCACGCCGTGGATGACACGCTTCAGTATCATGCGGCGGATGACGTGGCGGTCGTCGAGTTGCGCCGGCTCGATGGCCTAGCCTTGCTCCCGGCCGGCCTTGAGGATGCGGGCGCGGACGTCGGCGATGCGGATAGTCAAGGTGAAACCCACGGGTTCTGCACCTTCTCTGCCCAGGGTTGCGCGGTCACCTGCTCGACGGCGTGGGACATTTGCTCCAGCGCTGCATCGGCGATGTAATCGACCAGAGCGACCAGAAAATGACCGCTCCCCATCGCCGGATCGCATACCTTGATATCGAGTATGCGGCTGGCGGGATCGATAGCGTCGAGCACTTCCCAGTCGGCGGGCTTGATCTCGCGCTTGCGTCGCCATTTCTCGATCTGCGCATCGAACTCGGACACCCGTTCCGCAATTAACGGTCCCACGGCTTCGTCAATCAGCAGTTTGACGAGGTCGTCGTGCGTGTAATAACTGCCCGAACCGCGCAGCGCAACGCTGGTCGGGCGCGCGGCCAAACGCTCGCCATCCGGCTCCAGGCAGTATTCGAGCAAGCGCTCGTAAATGCCGCCCGGATGCTGCACCGAGAGGTCGCGGTAATTAATAAAGCCGCCATTGAGCGCCATTGGTCAGGATGCCCCAGCGTATGGCGCGCTCCGATGCGTCCTCGACGGCGGAGAGATAGCGCGGAATCTGGTTGGAGGGCGTACCCGGATCGAGACGGTCGGTAGCGTCGCCGCGATCCAGCGGGCGCGACCAGCACTTGGATTCGAGAACGACAATCCCATGCCGGTAGCGCCTGTCGTCCTTTTTCTCCTTCAGTGCAGCGGTTTTTGCTGTCGCGTCGGGAAAAAAAGAAGGACATCCGGGACGTCTTCGCGGCGTGTGCCTGATGCGCTTTGTTGGCGAAGGTAATCGGCCCAATCGAGCCCATCCAGGAGCTTGACGATGATTTCGTCTTCAGTCTCTGCTTCGTTCAGATGGCTATCTGCCTTGAAAGGGTCGTAAATTACCCTGAGATGGGTTATGAATGCGTCCAGAGCCGCATCATCGAGCTGCTTCCAGACGGGCGTATCCTTGATGCCGTCCGTCAGGAAGTCTGAAGTGAATAGCTGACCTTGCACGGGGGTTTCGTTATTGTTCTCGTGAAGGCCTAATCATCTCAGATTTTCGCTATTTCAGGGCGCCAAACACTTTCCTGACGATGTCACTGGCGGCGCCTGCCGGATTCTGGCGGAATTTCTTTTCCTGCTCGGCGATCATCAGGTAGAGGCCATCAAGCAATAGCCAGCATCAAATGTCCGACAGGCTCGGAGGTCGGCTTCACCTTGATTTCGATGTCGTAGCCGAGCCGATTCAAGCAATCCATTAGCTTGCGTTCGGACAGATTGGAGAAGTCGCCGCGCATCATGTCGGATACTTTCGGTTGGGTGATCCCCATGCGTTTTGCCGCCTCTTGTTGAGTCAGCCCAAGGCGGTGCATCGCCTTCCTGATCTCGACGACCAAGCCCGTCTTGATCTTGAGTCTTTCCGCGTCAGGCAGGCCAAGATCGGCATACACGTTGCCAGAACTGCGCCGCACCTCGATACCGTCAATGAGACGTTTTTTCATTTCGTAGCTCCTTTGCTGCATCGTGTTGATCGCCGGCTTGAGCAAGGGATAGTGCGTAACCGAAGAACCGCCGCACGTCAGGCGGCAATGCCATCAGGTCCCTGTGACTGCTTCCGATCCATTCGAGCGGTTGCTCTTTGTCGGCCATGGCCCGATTATACATGAACAGGTATATTCAGCAAGCGCCGCGACAGCGCCGCATTCTCACCAGAGCGGAGCGAGTGGTACTGTTGCGCGAGGCCGACGGATAGTGTTAGTGGTCTGACCCCGCAGATTGCTTTAAACAGACATTACCCGGATTGATGACCGAAGTGGCGAAGCTCTCGGTGCCGCTGGTGGTGGACGTCGGCGTGGGGCTAAATTGGGATAAAGCGCATTAGAAACAGTGATGAGGGATGAGGGAGGAGTGATGGGCTCAGCGCAGGGCCCTCTACTGTAGTTGAGGTTCAATCTGACGGGCAGTGTCCGAATCCAATTTCCGGAAACGATCCAAACCGGCCGGTCGCGCTTGCGAAAAGCCGACGCTCATCAGTTGTCGGGTGGAGCTTGCACCCACTGGGAAAGCGCCGCCTTTCCACGGCGCACACCCAGAGGACTCTCAGAGTTTCGAGTTGGCCGCCTGGCCTGGCCCCTCAATCCTTGACGATAATTTTCCCGCTCATTTCCTCATGACCGGCACCGCAGAAATTGTCGCAAAGAAAGTCGTACACACCGGCTTTTTGCGGGGTCAGCCGGATGGTTGTAACCCGACCGGGTGGAAGGTCGGCGCGGATGTTCAGGTCCGGTATCCTGAATCCGTGAACGAAGTCGAGTGACGTAAATTCAAGTCGGACAGGCTGGCCCGTCTTCAGGACGATTTCATTCGGCGTGTAGACAAACCGCTGCGCCACAATCTTGATGACCCGTTCCTCGCTTGGGGTCTCGCCGGCGCTGTTGGCGACGTTTATGGTGACGAGCGCCAACGCGGCCAGGCCAGCGATGCCGATCATCCGCCTCATGCTTTTCCCTTGATTCACGCTTTGCCCCGGATCACCGGAAGTTCAGTGATCTTGAACTGGGGTGGTTTGACTTCGGCTTCGACCTCACGAAATCCCAACCCCGTAAAGGGAGCGGCCGGATTCCAAGGAAGTGGGGTGCGCTTGTCTTGCGATCCCGGCGCGGGCAGCGGAAAGATCAACGACTTGGCGGCATGGTGCGCAATGTGGCCCGTCTGATGATGGTGTTCCTGATGAATGTGGCCATAGAACACCGTCAGGTTCGTATAGGGCATGAGAATATCAATTGCCTTTGCGCCATCGCGCGTTGCCCAATCCCACTTTGGCACCAAGTCGAATAGCGGGCGGTGCGTAAAGACGACGATGCGAGCATCTTTGGGTTGCTGCGCAAGGTCCGCCGCGAGCCATGAAAGCTGGGTGTCTCCGATGCTCGCGCCGGGATCGGACACATTGTCCACTGTCACAAAGTGTACGCCCTTGTGGTCGAAGGAGTAGTACGTCTTGCCGAAATACTCTTTGAACGCGGCCCCGTTGTCGAGCGAAGCATCGTGTTCTCCCGGGATGAAGCGCACGTTCTTGACCTGCAATTCGCTCACAATGTCCCGAAACTCAGCCAGGCGCTTGCGGCGCTCCTTGGGGTCATCCGTGGTATGCGTCAGGTCACCGGTGAAGATAATGAAATCCGGCTTAATCTCGAGCTCGTTGACGGCCGCGACCGCCCTTTTCAAAGTGTTGGTTGCCTCGGGATTGGCGGGTCCCTGATACCCCCAATGCATGTCGGAGAGCTGGACGAAGAAAAAGTCGTCGTAGGGTACCGCGCCGGATTCATTGCCCGACGCGGCTTGGGCGAGCCTTGTCAGTCCGGATAGAAATACAGCGCCTCCGCCGACCGCGGTAAGTTTCATGAAGCCACGACGATTGATCATTTACAGTCTCCTTGGGTTAAAGGTCTGGCGGAATCAATGTCAGGGCCTGACATTGATTCCGTCTGGTAGGTACTACCACCGAGGTCACGAGCAAAATATTCCCGACCGCTTCTATTTCTTGAGAATTGATGTGGCTATTTGCCCGACTCGGTCTTTAAGTAGGCGATGATGTCTGCGCGATCCGTTGCGCCGGGCATGGAAAGGCCCATTTTTTGTCCGGGAATGAATTTTTCTGGATTCGCCAGCCATTGGTCGAGGGTTCTTTCGGCCCAAACGATGTTGGACTCCTTCAGCGCCGGCGAATAGGCGTAGTCTGCCCGGTCGCCGGCCTTGCGGCCGTACACGCCGCGATGAGCGGGTCCGACGCCATTGAAATCGATGGAATGGCAAGCGGCACATCGGTTTTCGTAAAGTGCCTTGCCGCGAACCGCATCACCTCCCGCAAGAGCAGTCGTGGCGGTAACCAGAAGGGCGATGGCCCATTGTGTTTTGATGAAACTATTCATGTCGGTAACTCCCTGTAATTTCTCAATTTGGCGAAGTCACACCCCTTATGCAATCCGGCGCGTCTAACCAACGTTGCGGCATGATTCTGCTTCGGCTAAAGTGCCCTGTCCCCTTGCATTACTGGCCTGGTTACAGGAATATTCCCGGCCGATTCAGAAAATAAACCGCAATAGTTGGGAATAAATCGATGGGTCGAACGGTCACCTAGGGAAGGACTTGCTTGATAAAGCGGAAGCCACGATTTGACGCAGTTGCACTAACGCACCTTGACGCTGCCTATAACCTTGCGCGCTGGCTGGTTCGAGACGAGCAGGTAGCACAGGATATGGTGCAGGACGGGTATCTACGCGCGCTGAAGTATTACGACGGCTTTCGAGAGGGCAGCGACATGCGTCCCTGGCTATTGAGGATCGTGCGCAATACCTGCTATACGTGGCTGCAAAGCAGCAAGCGTGATGAAGATCGGGTCGAGTTCGACGACGAGCGCGACAGCAGTGCGTATGAATCTGTTTTTGATAGGGCGGACAATAATCCGGAAGCACTGCTAATACGCAAACAGGAAGGTGAACGTGTAAATCTTGCGATAAGTATCCTTCCGCCGGCGTTTCGTGAGGTATTGGTTTTGCGGGAACTTGAGGAATTGTCCTATGAGGAGATCGCTGCTGTGCTATCGATTCCTGCTGGGACGGTGATGTCGCGGTTGGCAAGGGCAAGGGTGATGTTACGTAAGGAATTGAATCGTCCGATGTGCGAGGAGTAACGACAAATGGACAATCGCGAGGATACTGAACTCACCACGATTATTAAGGCGCAAGCAACGTATTATGAAGCGCCGAAAAACTTGCGTGAACGGATCAGCGCCGTACTAGACCGTGCAGAGCCCGAGAACGTAGCGCCCAAGGCGAGCCAATGGGCGGAGTGGCGGCAATGGTGGGGCATGGGTGCCGCTTTCGCGGCCGGGATGATGCTGACCGTTGCGATCACGTTTATTTATGGTGTATCGGGGCAGCAAGATCGCTTGGTAGCGCAGGTGATTGACAGCCATGTGCGTTCCTTGATGGTGGCGCACCTGTCAGACGTCACCTCGTCTGACCAGCATACGGTTAAGCCTTGGTTTAGTGGCAAATTGACTTTTTCTCCGCCAGTGTACGATTTGGCGCCGGACGAGTTTCCACTCATAGGTGGTCGCCTGGACTACATCGATGAACATCCGGTTGCCGCCTTGGTCTATCGGTACCATTTGCACACAATTAACGTGTTTATCTGGCCAGTCCGCACCAATTCCTCGGTCGCATCCAGTTCCGCGTCCCGAGATGGATTCAATGTGACAGCTTGGACGAATGAGGGCATGCAATTTTGGGCTGTATCGGATATTCAATCCGCAGACTTGCAACGATTTACACAAATGTTGCGCAATCAGTCGAAGCCTTGAATGCAGGCAAGAGGATATAACAAGCCATGTCTATGGCATGACGGAGAAATGGATTTACGCTGGCTTTTCTGATTGCAATGACCTGATCTAATGCTTTTGGCCCGGTTTCGCCGGCCGGCGTCGATCGTCCTCCGGATTTTCTGCACGAGCCTAATCATGTCCTGGTTGGCGCGCTCGGCAGCTGGGTTCTGAGCGCCCATAGTCCCACTTTGAGCCCGTATTGTCCGGGTCGGACCACGCTAAGCCGTTATTGTCTCGCCATTATCATCCCGGGAAACAGTGTTTTCCAGCTTTAGATCGTTATTTTTGGGCTCGAAATTGGCCGTGTAAGCGGAATCGGGCTCCCGACAGCCAGCGCCCTGGACCACACTTGCTTTTGTCCGACCCGGATACGCCGTTGTGTTTGGAGCCCCTGAGAGTCGCCGAGCAGCGCAGATCAGGCAAGGGGTGCGGCTGTGACTCGTTAGCCGCAGGCCCGTTTGCGGGAACAGCCGCATTAGACCCGGTCAACGGAGAGTCCCATATCCTTCGAGCACTTCTCTTCCTTGGGGTTTTCCAAAGGCGACTCCGGGTCGCCGGTCGAGCACTGGGCGAGCTTCGTGTACTGAGCCAGTCCCGCCGAGATATCACGCCCGATCAATAAGCAGTAGGGTAGACGGTGCGCGAGTTGCGCAGACCGCCGGGCTGGTCGAGCAGCACAGGGTTATACCCGGAGGGTGCGGCGAACCGGGGATCCCCTTTCTTTAGTGACTTTCTTTGGGGGAGCAAAGAAAGTCACCGGCCCCTTCAGGGGCTGAACAGGAATTACCTTTAACAATGATGCCACATCTGCCGTCCGCGGCTCCGTGGCAAATAGAATCGGTTGCCGATTCAGCGCAGCGCGCCGAAGACTTTCTGGACAATGTTGCTCGCCGCACCCATGGGATTCTGGCGGAACGCCTTTTCCTGCTCGGCGATCATGAGGTAGAGGCCGTCGAGCGCTTTTTTGGTGACATAGTTTTCGACTGTGGCTTCGTCCTCGCCGACCAGGCCGACCAGGCCGACCAGGCCGAACGAGGCCCCCTGTCCGGCGAGAGAATTGTATTGTTGTGCGAGCCCCAGCCGGTCGGCGGCCTTTTTCACGATCGGCAGGAAGCGCTGCGTGAGTTGTCCTTCGGTGGTGCGCCGGAAATAATCTGTGGCTGCGGTGTCGCCGCGGCGAGGATGCCTTTTGCATCCTGCGCCGACATTTTTTTCACGGCGTCGACCAGCAGCGCCCTGGCCTGGGGTACGGCCGCTTCGGCAGCGCGGTTCATGGCCAGCACCAGTTCATCGGCCTGCTTCTGCTTGACCATCAGGCGCAGGGCGCCTTCGATCTGTTCCAGGGCAGGCGGCAGCGGGATCTTGACCTTGGCGTTGCCAAAAAATCCGTTTTCCTTGCCCAGCAGGCTCACCGCCGCCGCGGAACCATCCGTCAGCGCCTGCTTCAAACCGCTGACGGCATCCCTGCTGCTGATCGCGTCCAGGCCGTCGGCAAAAACGGGGAAACTGACGGGAACAATTGCAAAAAAACCGAGAATGCAGCGCATAATCAACCTCTTTGGTTGTTCGACGAAGTAGCGCATGAAGAAGCTCGCGATTGCAACGCTCATTGGGGCTGCAGCCGCCTTTGCGCTGTACGCCGCGTCGTCCGATAAAACCACTGCGCCTCAGGTGACGTTTGTCGCGCTCAAGGGCGAGCAGCTCACGACTCATGGTCTGCGCGGGAAAGTCGTGCTGGTCAACTTCTGGGCGACGGATTGCGCGATCTGCCTGAAGGAAATGCCGGACATGGTGAAGACTTACAGCAAATACCGTCCCCGGGGCTTCGAGTACGTCGCAGTGGCGATGAAGTATGATCCGCCAAATTACATGATCAACTATGCCGAGAAGAATGCGCTGCCGCTCAGGGTCGCGCTGGACCCGCAAGGCGAATTGGCGAAAGCGTTCGGCGAAGTCAAATTCACCCCAACAACCTTCGTTATCGACAAGCGCGGCAATATTGTGTCGCGCATTCTTGGCGAACCGGATTTCACCAGGCTGCACGAGTTGCTGGAGGAAAAGCTCGCGGAGGCGGCATAATCGCCGATGCCTGCATCAGGGCGGAGATCACCAAATGGGGCGCGGTGGCGCGCGCTGAGAACATCAAGGCTGACTGAGTCGGCCTCGCAGTTATTCGAATAAGCGGATCATCATGAAAAAAACATCCCGCAGCAAAGCCTTCAAGGCAGGTCTGACCATGCGCAAGAAAGTCCTGGGGCCGGACCACGTGGAAAAGTCGTTCAGAAACGCGGACGAATTCAGCATGCCGTTCCAGGAACTCGCCACCGAGTTTGCCTGGGGCAGCGTCTGGACGCGGCCGGGGCTCTCGCTGCGCGACCGCAGCCTCGTGACGCTGGCGCAGTGCATCGCGTTGAACCGGCCCAACGAAATCCGCATCCATCTGCGCGGGGCCATACGCAATGGCCTTACCCTGACGGAAATCCGTGAGCTGTGCCTGCATTCGTTTCTGTATTGCGGCGGGCCGGCATCGCTCGATGCGTTCCATGTGGTCAAGAACGCGCTGCCGGAAATAGCGGCCGCGGAGAAGGCCGCGGAGAAGGCCGCGGGGAAAACCGCGAGGAAGGGCGCGAAAAAAAAGCGCCGCTGATCCGTCGGTTGTACGCTCAGCGCTTGCTGCGTCCGCGGCGGATGCCGGCCATCGCCCCCAGCACCTCGCATACCGACGCGGTGTCGCTCTGGCTCAGGCCCTGGGCCATGGCTGCGTTGTAGACCGGCTCGCAGGCGCTGAAGAGCGGTGTCGGACAGTCGACCGCTCGGGCCATTTCGCCGATCACCTGCATGTCCTTCTGCCACACCTCCACCTTCATGGTCGCCGGCAGGTAGCTCTGCTCGACCATGAGCTTGCCACGCAGTTTGTAGACACCGTTGCCGATCACCGGGCTCGCCGCGAACAGGTCCCATACCCGCTTCGGGTCCAGTCCCATCTTGCGCGCAAAGGTGATGGCTTCGGCAGTGGCCACGTTGAGGATCGCCACCATATGGTTGGCGGAGAATTTCATCCGGGTGCCGTTGCCGTAGGCGCCGACATAGGGAACCTTCCTGGTGAAGACGCCGAGTATCGGCTGCACGCGCTTGAAGGCCGTTTTCGCTCCGCTGGCGAAGATCGTCCAGGCGCCTTCCTTCATGCGCACGGCCGTGCCGCTGATCGGGCAATCGAGGGTCTCGATGCCGGTGCGCTTGAGGGCATGCATCGCGCGCTCCTTGTCCGCGATGGGCAGGGTGCTGGTTTCGACGACGATGAGGCCGGGGCGTCCCCGCGGCCGTTTTGCTGCGGCGATCTTCTCCACTGTGTCGTCGAGCGCCGCCGTCGTTGCGAGCGAAGTGATCACGACGTCAGCACTGCGCGCCACAGCCGTGCCCGAGGCGAGTGGTTGTCCACCCGCTTTTTTGAGCCTCCGGCACGCCTGGGTCCGGATGTCGTAGCCCGTGACCCGGTAGCCATGAGCGAGCAGCGCTTCGGCCATTGCACTACCCATGATGCCAAGGCCGATAATTCCGATAACTGGCTTCATTTCAGTTGCGTGACGCCGGCTTCGTGGGCCTGCTGATCGGCGTGATAACTGGAACGAACCAGGGGTCCGCACGCCGCGTGCATGAATCCCATGGCTGTGGCCTGGCGCGCAAATTCCTCGAATACCGCTGGTTCGACATAGCGCAGCACCGGCAGATGATGCGCGGTGGGCTGCAGATACTGCCCGATGGTCAGCATACCGACATCGTGGCTGCGCAGATCGCGCATCACTTCGACGATTTCCTCGTCGGTTTCGCCCAGTCCCACCATCAGTCCCGATTTGGTTGGGATATGCGGGAAGCGCGCTTTAAAATTATTTAATAATTTCAATGAGTTGCAATAATTCGCGCCAGGACGCGCCTGCTTGTAGAGTCGCGGCACGGTTTCGAGGTTGTGGTTCATCACGTCGGGCGGGCACTCGGAAAGAATGTCGAGCGCGACGTCGAGCCTGCCGCGGAAATCCGGCACCAGCACTTCGATGCGCGTGGCGGGCGATGCTTCGCGTACCGCGCGGATGCAGTCCTTGAAGTGCTGCGCGCCGCCATCCCTCAGGTCGTCGCGGTCGACGCTGGTGATGACCACATACCTGAGCTTGAGTGCGGCGATGGTGCCGGCAAGATGGCCGGGTTCGTCGGCATCCGGCGGCATGGGTTTGCCGTGCGCGACATCGCAGAACGGGCAGCGCCGCGTGCACAGATCGCCCAGGATCATGAAAGTCGCGGTACCCTTGCCGAAGCACTCGCCGATATTGGGGCACGAGGCTTCCTCGCATACCGTGTGCAGCTTCTGGTCGCGCAGGATATGCTTGATTTCGTGGAAGCGCTGGCTGTCGCCGAGCCTGACGCGGATCCAGTCCGGTTTCTTCAGGCGTTCCGCCGGCACCACCTTGATCGGGATGCGCGCTGTTTTGGCCGCGCCTTTTTGTTTTTCGCCTGGCAGCCTGTCGGACTTGGTCCTATTCATCGGAACACATAGCATTAACGGATCGCGGCTGATCGATGCTTCGGCAGGCTGCTTACGAAAAGTTCTGCGTGTCGAAACGCTGTGTCGGCCGGAACAAATATACCTTGCATGGCGTTCTTTTCACTCCGTTCTTTGGTGCTTTTCATTTTAGGAGTTTGTCGAACATAACTCCGACAAACTCCCGGCTCATTGCAATACTCGTAACAGGTGTTGGGTCAGGCGGGTGCCGACAAGTTCCGGCGTATCGCCGACGCCGAGGTCGCGCATCTGCGTCACCTCGAGCCCCGGGTAACCGCAGGGGTTTATGGCGTAAAACGGGGAGAGATCCATGTCCACGTTGAGGGCCAGCCCGTGGTAGCAGCAGCCGTTCCTGATGCGCAGTCCCAGCGCGGCGATCTTGGCCTCGCCGACGTAAACGCCCGGCGCGTCTATCCTGCCTCGGGCGGCTATTCCGTATCCGGCGAGCAAGTCTATCACGGCCTGTTCCATGCGCCTAACCAGCGGCCGCACCATGAGCCCCCGGCGCCGCATGTCGAGCAGCAGATAAATCACGACCTGCCCGGGGCCGTGATAGGTGATCTGTCCGCCGCGGTCGATTTTGACGATCGGAATGCCGGTTGCGATGCGCGGCAGATGTTCCGCTTTGCCCGCGATACCCAGTGTGTAGACCGGCGGGTGCTGCAGCACCCACAGCTCATCGGGCGTGTCCGCATCGCGCCGCGCCGTGAATTCCTGCATTGCACGCCAGGTCGGCTCGTATGCGGCCAGTCCCAGGCGCTTCACTGTCGCATGTGGGAGGGTGATGTCGTCGAGAGTCGTGGCGATGGCGGTCATACGTGGCTGGCGCGCCTGCATGGCGCACCGCGGCCTGCGGCAATAAACCAGCCTAATCATATCGCGAAAGGCGGCCGCCGTCTTTCGCCGGTCCGCCAGACTACGGCGCGGCATACTTGTTAGGGCAGGGGAACGGTAGCAAAATGCCGCAATCCGGCAGCCTGTCGGACTTGAGCCGTTGACGTTCGGCGTGAGAGGCAGGCACAGTGCCATTTGTTGAGCATCGTGCCGACAGGCTATATGTAAACGGCTAAAATTCCGCGGCACAACCCACCCTGCGCGATCCATTTTGACGAATTTCAGGCCGTTTTTTCAAGCGCAAAGAGAATGACATCGAAACAATGGCTGGTTTATCTCGGTTGCCTGGTGCTGGCTGGCGCAGGTTCCCCGGTCGCCGCACAGGCGACTGCCGATTATGCGACGGATCTTGGCACGCTTTACGGCGAGCGCTATTCGGTCCAGGTGCAGAAGGATGTATGCATCAGTGTGCAGCCCAAAACGCGCGGGGATCTGCAGAAAGCATACGACGACTGGATGGAGCGGCATGAAGACCTGATTGAAGATCTCGATGCCCGGTTCAGAGCCATGATCAAGCAGGCCTCGCGCGACCAGAAGGAATACTCACGCAATTTCGGCAAATACCAGGGGGCCGTCATGAGCCAGCGCCAAGAGCAGAAAGAGGCCTTGCTCGCCTTGCCGAAGGACGAGCTGCTTCGGCAGTGCAAGGAACTGCCGGGCTATCTGCGCAGCCCGAAATCGAACATCCCGGCAAAGTATCCGGATGAATTCAAGACCGTTTACGGGAAAAAGTGAGTCGAGTGCTGATGCGAGATAAACCGGTTGCCGGCATTACGCAACATGACAGACAAGGAGGTTGCAAATCCGCTTTGCGCGAATGCCGTCCTATAGCACCATGACCACAAGGGGGTGGTCGCACAGTTCACGATAAAGATTATCGAGCTGTTCGCGCGAGGTGGCGCGAATGGTGCAGGTGACGCTCAGGTATTTGCCGCGCTTGCTGGTTTTCATTTCCATGGCTGCACCGTCGAAGTCGGGCGCATGACGCTGCACCACTTCAAGTACCGCCTGTGCAAATCCCGCGCGGGTATGACCGAGAATCTTGATCGGGAAATCGCACGGGTATTCGATCAGCGAATCGTCGACCATCGTCCGAGCTTGTTTACTATGCCGCCTGCCGCATCACGGTATGCTTGAAGTCCTGGTAGAGCTGATGCATGCGGCGGAATATCGCACCAGGATTGCCATTGCCGACCGGTTTGCCGTCGAGCAGGGTGACGGCCAGCACCTCCTTGGTCGAGGACGTCACCCAGATCTCGGCGGCGCTCCTGACTTCCTGTTCCGAAACCTCGCGCACCTCGACCGGGATGTCGTTTGCCGCCGCGAGTTCGAGCACGACATCGTAAGTAATGCCGGGCAGAACCAGGTGGTTTTTCGGCGGCGCGAGCAATTTGCCGTTTTTGATGACGAAAACGTTGCTTGCCGAAGCTTCGGTGAGATAGCCATCGCGGAACAGCACGGTTTCAACCGCGTCGGCATCGACCGCCGCCTGGCGCAACAGACAGTTGCCCAGCAACGACACCGACTTTACGTCGCATTTGAGCCAGCGGTAGTCGGTTGCGGTGATCGCCGGCACGCCGTTTTCCACCAGGTCTGCCGCCGGGGTGACGAGCGGGCTGCTCATCATGAACACCGTCGGCTTGACGTTTTTCGGAAACGCATGATCGCGCTTGGCGACGCCGCGCGTCACTTGCAGATAGACGGATTGATCATCGCCCGGGTTGCGCGCAACGATGTCGTGGATGAGCCTGGCCCACTCGGCATCGCCCATCGGGTTGGCGAGCCGGATGCTATCGAGACTGTGCTGCAAACGTTTCAGATGCTCGGGCAGCCGGAACGGGTGGTGCGAATAGACGGGAATCACTTCGTAGACGCCGTCGCCGAAAATGAAACCGCGGTCGAGTACCGGAATATAGGCTTTTTCCAACGGCATGAATTCGCCGTTGAGATAAACGATTTCGCTCATGTCATTCTCACTTGAACAATAGCCGCAGGGTATCCCATCCCCGGCCCAATATTCCCGCAAGGGGGACGTTTTCCAATGCCACGACCGGCAGTTCTCTGAAGGGCCTGCCATCCAGCGTCAGCTTCATGATGCCCACTTTCTGGCCGGCGCTGATCGGCGATAGCAGCGGCTGCAGGCTCTCGACGCTTGCTTTGAGTTTATCGATCTGGCCCTTGGGCAGGCTGAGATACAGGTCGCCCGCAAAACCGGCCTTGACGCTGTCGCCGCTGCCTTTCCAGACTTTCAGTGTAGCGACCGGCTGGTTTTTTCCATAGAGACGCACGCCGTCGTAGAACTGGAAGCCGTAATTGAGCAGTTTCTGGCTTTCGATAGCGCGAGCCGACTCCGATGCGGTGCCGAGAACCACCGAGATCAGGCGTTGTTCCCCTCGCCTGGCCGAGGTGATCAGGCAATAACCGGCATTTTCCGTGTAGCCGGTTTTCATGCCGTCCACCGTGGAATCCAGCCACAGCAGCCGGTTACGATTTGCCTGAGTGATGTTGTTATAGCGGAAGTCCTTGAGCGAATACAGCGGGTAATATTCGGGAAAGTCGCGAATGATTGCCGCAGCCAGCAGCGCGAGATCCTGAGCCGTCGAGTAATGCTGTGAATGAGGCAGTCCCGTCGAATTCGCAAAATGGGTGTTTTTCATGCCGAGGCGCTGCGCTTCGCGGTTCATCATTTGCGCGAATACTTCCTCACTGCCTGCAATGGTTTCCGCCAATGCGATGCAGGCATCATTGCCCGACTGCACGATCACGCCGTGGATCAACTCGTCGACCGTGACCGGTTTGCTGGGCTCGATAAACATGCGCGAGCCTTCGGTACGCCATGCACGCGTGGAAACCGGGACCATCTGGTCGGGTCTGATGGTTTTCTGTTTGAGCGCGGAAAACGCGAGATACGCGGTCATCAACTTGGTGAGCGACGCCGGCTCAACGCGCTCATCCGGGTTTTGACTCGCCAGCAACTGTCCGCTTTTGAAATCGAGCAGCAGGTAGGTTTTGGCGGCGATGGGCGGCGGGGCGGGAATCGGAGCTGCAGCTTGTTGCGCGAACAGCAATTGGGGGAACAGCAGGGCTACGAAGGCAGTAATCAGTCGCATGGTCATTGCAAAAAGTGGAATTATACGGTCTTACCGGTTGCGCGCGCCGGATAGAATTGAAAAAATACGCGCTATTTTAATATCCGATGTAATGACAGGAGACGGTTAGTGAAGTTCATTTGCAAATTATGCGCTGCCTTGTTGCACGGCGTGCTGTTCATGGCGCCTGTAACATCCCCCATGGCTTTTGCCGCGCAAGCCATAAGTGTCGGGAATGCGTGGGTACGGGCAACCGCGCCCGGACAGAAAACGGCGGGCGCCTATATGGAGCTCACCAGCGGTGCCGATGTTGCCCTGATGGCAGTGGAAAGCCCGGTGGCAGGGAAGGCCGAGCTGCACAGCATGAGCATGGATGCCGGTGTGATGCGGATGCGGCCGGTGCAGAAAATCGATCTGCCGGCGAAGAAGATGGTGAAACTCATGCCCGGCGGCCTGCATGTCATGCTGATCGATATCAAACAGCCGCTCAAGGAAGGCGACAGGGTGCCGCTAACGCTGACCATCCGCGGTTCCGGCGATACGCAATCGACGATGAAAGTCGAGGCCGAAGTCAGGGCTATGGATGGGGCCGCCATGCATGGCCACTAAGCATTAGCGGCCAGTGTCGCCGCGCATCAGATAGCTGCGGTATTGCTCCAGACCCCTGTGTTCGCAAATTGCGGCATGGCCGTGTTTGGTGTTGGGGTCAGCTATCGGCGGATGGTTTATAAGTACCAATAAATCATATACTTAGAGATTTTTATTGAGACGCGCACGAGACCGCCGGCAGGCGTCGCTACGCATTGATCTTGAAAAACCGGGAGCGGCTCCTATATTCGGAGTGTTGGCGTCCAACGCCGAACTTCCTTAAGGAGATGAGCATGGCAAACATCACCCGCTTTAATCCGCTCGATGACGCGTTTGATGAGCTGTTTCGCGGTTTTTTCGTGCGCCCCGTCAACTTTGAGGGTCCAATCGCTCCGGCGCAGTTTCGTGTCGACGTGACGGAAAACGACAGCACCTACACCCTGCGCGCGGAAATCCCGGGTATCAGGAAAGAGGACATCAACATCACCATCGATGGCGACCAGGTCGCGATCAGCGCTGAGGTGAAGGACAAGAAAGAAGCCAAGGACGGCGAACGCGTGCTGCGTTCCGAACGCTACTACGGCAAGGTTTCCCGCGCGTTCGCGCTCGGCCAGCCGGTCGACGAGTCCGGCGCCAGCGCCAGGTATGTCGACGGCGTGCTGGAACTCACGTTGCCCAAGAAAGCAGCAGTGACGGCGAAGCGCATCGCCATCCAGTAAACTGCCGGCATCGGCATGCAGGGCGGACGGCCTTTCGGCCGTCCGCTTTTTTGTTTCCGGCGCTCATGTAAAATAGGCGGGTCTAAGACAACCAGCCCCGCCGATGCCGCTTACTGCTTCCACTGCCGCTGCCAAGGCCAAGATCCTGGCCGAGGCGCTGCCCTATATCCAGCGCTTCCATGGCAAGACCATTGTCGTCAAATACGGCGGCAATGCGATGACCGACGAAACGCTCAAAGAGGGGTTTGCGCGCGATGTGGTGCTGCTCAAGGTCGTCGGCATGAACCCGGTGATCGTGCACGGCGGCGGGCCGCAGATCGACGAGCTCCTCAGGCGCGTCGGCAAGAAGGGCGAATTCATCCAGGGCATGCGCGTGACC
>Ga0153916_10001664_pt1 | contig 16109 bp, 9 predicted proteins | sample Opewatmetagenome_FD_109642 | JGI IMG/M metagenome (GOLD analysis project Ga0153916, IMG submission 109642) | Freshwater wetland microbial communities from Ohio, USA - Open water 3 Core 3 Depth 4 metaG | ecosystem: Environmental > Aquatic > Freshwater > Wetlands | place: USA: Ohio, Lake Erie, Old...
AAATCAATCTCGGAAATCCTTCTGAGTGAGTGGACCAACTTGGAAGAGTCTCCCGTCGGGAGATCCACTCGCCCGAAGCTGCCCTCAGCAAACATGGTGTCGCCTGTGATTATTAGGCTAAGATCTTCGATGTACAAACAGATACTGCCAATTGAATGACCCGGTGTGTGATACACCTGCAGGCTCACGTCTCCGAAATCCAAAATCTGTCCCTCTTCCAAGGGGTTATCGATCCTTATCGGAGGTAATTCCGCTCCGACTGAGTCGGCTAGAGTGACTTCTGTGTCTCCAGAGTTGATTCGGTCTGCTTCTTCTCTGTGCAGATAAACTCTTGGCGAGGCTGAAGCCAGAATCGGAAACAAGCCTCCCATATGGTCGATATGGCTATGTGTAAGAACGACATCAGTGATTTTCTCCGCCTTGGTCCCCAGTCTCCTCAAGTCCTGATCTAGCCTCTGTGCGTTGAGGCCTGTTCCTGTATCGACGAGAACATTGCGCGCCCCGCCATCGATGTATATGATGTTGCTATCGAATGATGTGCTCTCAAGAAAGTGGACCGGACCCACTATTCTCTGGAACAAATCTGTTCACCTTAGGCACTTGACGAGCCTATCGATTTCCTCATGCGTGTTGTAGAAGTGGGGTGACACTCGGAGTCTGCCGTTTCGTACAGAGCAGTGAATCTTGCTCTTCAAGAGCATTGCCTGTAGTTTGTCCACGTCTCGAGGAGCGCATGAGACGATTGCGGAGTTGTTCTTGGGTCCAAACTCATAGTAGCCTACGCCGATTTCAGAAAGTCTCTTTCGGAGATAGGCTGCGTTGTCTAATGCGGCTCTCTCCCTAGCGCTCGCAGGCAGTTTCAGTAGAACCTTCAGTGATTCATTCATTCCAACATAGGATAAGATTGCAGCTGAGCCCACTTCGAACTTGCTCGCCGTTGCCAAGGGCGCTTTCTCGGAATAGCTGAAGTCGTCCATGTTCTCGACTCCAAACCAGCCTAGGAATCTCGGTCTTATCTCATCAATAACGCTCTTCCTGACATAGACAAATCCGGCGCCCACAGGGCCAAGCAACCATTTGGCTGCTTGAGCAGCTGCGAAGTCAACCTCCTCCTTTTCTAGGTCAATACTGATGCATCCCGCCGCTTGGATGATGTCTGCAAAGAGGTAGCCGCCTGAGTCGTGCACGACACGAGCCAGCTCTTTGAGCTGTGTTCTGAATCCAGAAGCGAACTGAACCTGACTGACGGCGACAACTCTCGTATTGTCATCGATTCTCTCCTTGAAGCTCTCAATGGGGACGGCGCCGCCTTGCGATTTCACGACTCGAAGTTCTGCGCCGTATATTCTGGCAGCATTCTGCCAAGGAACGTAGTTTGCAGGGAATTCCAAGTCGCATATGACGATGTTCGAACCTTGAGGATATTGGACCCCGTGCGCAAATGCGTTGATTCCTTCCGAAGTACTTGGTACTAGGCCATACTGTGCATCAGTTCCTCCCAGCAGTTTCGACAGTGAACCTCGGGCTGTTCTGAGGATCTCCATAATCCGCTCGAAATCATCGTTGGCATGGGCTATGCCATCAAGGTATTCCTTCATTGCCCGTATCGTTATAGAAGGCGGAATACCCGTCGAGGCATTGTTTAGATACGTCATTTCTGCGAGCGTGGGAAAGTACATGGCTACGAAAGCAGAGTCGATGTTATCGGGCATTGAATCGGAGTAGCGTGGCAGCTTCAGATAAAGCTCACTGGAACAAGCAATCCCCCCAAAGTTTAAGGGTTGCCTACACCGGCTAGGAATCGGAGAGCGGCTTGTCGGTATTTCACAGGCTAGCGGCGCGCCTAAGGAGGCACAAGGACAAACGGCCTCCTTACGCCGGAGATGCAGCCCCAACACCATCGGTTCCTGCCAAAGAGCCTGCAGCTGGTGTGCCGAGCAAGCCTGTGAAGTCTTCATCAGCGAAGGAGCACAAGCCTCCAGCACCGATGGGCACATTGGTGGCGTCGAGCGAGGGTTTCATGTTCGATCCCACCACTACGATGAATCTGGCTAGGGCCGCGGATATCCGGCCCCAAGACCCTGCTGAGATCGTGCCCGGCAAGGTCTTGAAGCGTGATGAGAAAGGGAGAATCCACATCAAGATAGTCTTCTATGGTCCTTCTCTGTCGGGGAAGACTACGGCACTCCGTTGGCTGTTTGCGAATGTCAGATCTCTCTCAAAGGGCAAGATCATTGAAATCGGGGATGAGCTGGGGCGGACAACGTTCTTCGACTTTGTCCCCGTTTCTGCAAGCGAGAAAATCGTGTTTGATGTTTTCACTGTCGCCGGTCAGAGACGCCATGCAAGCAACCGCATCTCCGTTCTACGAGACTCGGACGGACTCATCTTCATGGCTGACAGTACACCGGAACAGATGAACGAGAATCTGGCATCTATCGGCGAGCTTCGGATGGCTTTGGGTACAGACAGAATGGCTACTCTCCCGATAGTCGTGTCACTCAACAAGAGAGATGTGGCGAATGCTCTGCCTGTCGACTACATGATCTCAATGATGGGACTTGAAGGCTACCCCGTTTTTGGGACTGTAGCCACGGTGGGCACAAATCTGTTGAGAATGTTTCAGAGAATCCTGAGAGATGCGCTCATTTTCAAGGTTGGAATATGAATCTGTCAGGTCCCCACCTATCCCTTCATCAGTGGGAGTTCACCCTTCTCAAGCTGGGCTATGAGTTCGAGCAGTTCTCTTGCGGCTTCTTCCATGAATCGGCTTCCCTTCTCGCGCGTTGCTTTCGTCGGGTCCCCGCGGACGGCCGAAGGAAAGAGCTCTCCTCGGTATCTGGCAGACACGACGGCATACTTGGTTTTCACTTCAGAACTCTTGTAGGATGACGTGTCCACCAGGTCAGGCCGCACGCACATCATTTCCGAAGTCTCATCCTCGGCGGCGTGGCCTTCAGGAGATTCCAAGAGCTTCTGTCTGATTTCCTTCCCGAGGTCTATCCACCAGTTCACTACTATGACAGCACGTTCACCCCCCGTTGTGGATTTCCTTGCCGCGAGTTGGAGCAGAGAAGAGTTACCGCCATGACCGTTGAGTGCAACAATGTATCTGAAACCATGCTTGAAGACCCCCTCCATTACATCACTGTAGTAGTTGAGCAGAGCGGCAGGAGTCACACAGACTGTGCCCTCGAACTCCTCAAAGGTCCAACTTTCTCCGAACGGGATTGGCGGCAGTACGAGCGCCTTCGTTCTATTAGCAACAATGTCTGCGAGATAGTTCGGAAGAATCGTGTCAGAGCCGAGAGGAAGATGATCTCCGTGCGCTTCAAGCGCACCCACAACCATGAGCGCTACCTCGGTCTCGTGGCAAGCCTTGATGAACTGCTTGTGTGTGAGTTCTAGCCAGTATGGCATATGTCGGTCGGGATACTCTCGTCTCAATCAGACCTAATTAACCATCTGGAAAGTGAGAGCTGCCTTAAATCCGAGGGAGCATGTTCTGATTTTCGGCGGGCACGACCGAAAAGGTAATTAAAGCAGGTCAACGAGCCCCCGAACTGGACCCCGTAAAGGGGTGCTCGCCCCTTTTTGGAAACTAGCCCCGTGGTGTAGTGGTCCAGCATAGGAGCCTCTGGAGCTCTTGACCGAGGTTCGAAAAGCTGCAGGATTCGTCCGCAACTCGGACTTCCTCGCGGGGCTACCATCCCATTTCTTCCCGGAGAGCGTTCCTTGAATCTTCAGGTCGTCGGTTCAAGAACAACACAACCGTGATCAGACAGCAAGCAGACTCAAAACGACGCTCTTATGACCAAAACCGCAGACATCCCAAAAAACGAAAGCAACTTTCATTTTTGGCAGAGCTGGCGCGTTTCATCTAGGAACTATACATTTATAGGCACTTATGTGATTGAATAATCGGAGATTCAGACCCGCAGCTGCATGGTTCTTCTATGCGAGCGTCCTGTTGTGTTATTCTGCGTCCCTCCCGGCGGAGATTAACAGGGGGCGGGTCCCTCCATCTTTTTGTCGTCAAGTCTATCACGAGCTGCTGTATGAGTCATCTTTGTCTACAGAGAGTGCGGCGATTTCAGTTCACTCTGAAGGGCTTGGCGACTGACGCCATACTGAATCCATGATAATGTTCATATCATTTCCACCTGAAGCGGTCAGCTGGTTGAGCGATTAATGGAACAGATTGAGCGCGGCTGGGATGACTTCTGGGCCGAGGTACTGCGCGTAAGATACAGAAACACGCTACAGGGTATTGAGCAATACGACAAGATGGTTGCAGATTTCTGTATCGAGGTCTTGCACCTTCATTCAGGTAGCAAGCTTCTTGATATCGCCTCAGGAGCAGGCGACCAGAGCATTGAATTCGCCAAGCGCGGAATAACTGTGACCGGTTTCGATCTAGCAAGGAGCCTTGTGACGGTCGCCCAAGAACGCGCAAGACAAGAGGCAGTCGCAGTCAACTTCTATCAGGGCGACATGCGCGATATGAGCTACAATCAGCGTTTCGATGCTGCGGTTATGCTCAGCCACAGTTTTGGTTTCTTCAATCACGAGGAAAACAAGCGCGTCTTGAGGGAGTCTCACGAAGCGCTTGTCGATGGTGGCTCTCTACTGCTGGACCTCATGAATCCGTACAACCTGCCCGTGTTCCAGAGAACTTGGACAAAGATTGAAGGTGGCTATTTGCTGAGTGAGCCTCATGTCTTCGATGCACCTGCGGGCGTTCTCAGGGGTCGATCTCCAACATTCATTGATGTAGAGAGAGGGGTTGTCGTCCTCGCATCTCAGGATGCTTTGGCAAACAGCGATATCCGGATGTACACTGCACCTGAGATACGATCATTGCTCGAGCAAGTAGGCTTCACGAAGGTGGAGCTTTATGGCCAGAACAAGCTTCCTCGGATGCCATACACAGTCAAGTCGGATAGACTGGTAGCTATCGCCACCCGGTGAAATCACAGGACGATAGGCTTTTATGAGCAAAATGGGGTGGGGGCCAAAGTCAGTGACGAGGGTATCGGCGACTGGGCCGAGTTCTCTTACACCGATTGTCTGATTTCGGAATTATCGTATTCAGAGAGTGAGTAGAATGGTCAAAATAAAAGACCCGGACGCAATCAGGGCACTGATAAAGTCTGACGATTACGCGCATAAGAGGATCATATCGATTAGCGCACACGTTGATCACGGCAAGACAACAACGAGCGACTACCTGCTACGCCATGCCGGTCTGATGAGTGATGCAGCTGCGGGACAGGTGCTCATGACCGACAGCGACTGGGAAGAGCAGCAACGAGGAATCACAATCTTCACCTCAGTAGTTCTACTCGAATGCGAAGTTGACGGAGAGGAATACTTGATCCAGCTTTCTGATACGCCAGGTCACCTGTCATTCACTGGCGAAGTATCACGTGCGCTCAGGGCAAGCGACGGAGTCGTGATCCTCGTTGATGCCTTGGAAGGCGTTCGTACTCAGACTGAAACCAACATACGGCTTTCGGTCGGCGGCGAAGGATGCAAGCCCGTGCTGTTCGTGAATAAGGTTGACCGTCTTATCAATGAACTGAAGTTGCCCCCTGCCAAGGTCTACGAGCGTATTGATGCAATCATCAAGAAGGTGAACGACCTCATTGCAAAGGTTGCTCCGCCAGAATTCCTCAAAACTTGGAAGGTCAGCTTTCAAGAAGGTAGTGTAGCAGTGGGAAGTGCGAAGACCGGTTGGGCATTCACTATGAAAACCCTAGATAAGAAGGGGATAAAGCCCATAGTGGTCTTCGAGAAGTATCAGCAAGGTCAGGCAGACTGGCTTAGGCAGAACCTGCCTCTTGATGAAGCCCTTCTTGAGATGATTGTCCATCATTTGCCTAACCCGAAGGACGCACAGAAATACAAGATTCCCCGGATTTGGAAAGGCGACCTTGACAGCGTACAGGGCAAGGCACTTCTGAGCTGCGACCCGAAGGGTCCTGTCTTGGGCATGATAACCAAGATTTACGTTGACCCGAAGAGCAAGAGGCCAACTCTGATTGGGCGTGTTTTCTCAGGCACACTCAAGGCAGGCGACGAGATTTTCTTGGTAAACAGGAGAGAGAAGGCAACTGTGAAACGTCTTGGCGTGCAAGAGATCACGGATATGCTTGACATCGATGAGGTGCCTGCTGGGAATCTGTTCTCGGTCTTCGGTTTCATTTGCCCCGCTGGCGAATCGTTTGTTGAGGCTGGCTCAGATATGAAGCCATTCGAGGCTATCCAGTATGCGAGCGAACCAGTTGTGAGCCGGAGTATCAAGCCTGTTGACCCTCAGGACATAGCGAAGCTCGACGACGTCGTCTCCAAGTGGATTATGGCTGACCCAACAGCCCGGTTCCACCGCGACAAGGAATCCGGAGAGTATCGGCTGGATGGAATCGACCCACTACAGATTGAGATTCTTACGGAAAGGATTGACGAGCAGGTCAAAATCAAGATATCGGACCCAGTAATAGTCTACCGTGAGAAGATATCAAGTCGCGGCGGTGAGTTTCACACGAAGTCTCCCAACGGCCACAACAGACTGAGGGTATATGTCGAGCCTCTTGACGAGATGACCCTCGACCTCTTCCGGAAGAAGAAGATATTCTCAGACATGAAGCCTCAAGAGGTAGGCCCGATTCTGCGTGAGGAGGCACATTGGGACTCAAAGGAAGCAAAGAAGATTCTTGACATCTATGAGTCTTGCCTGCTTGTTGACGCCATGTCTGGTGTGCAAAGGTTCGAGAGAATACTCCCTTACGTGCAAACCACTTTCAGGGACTTTGTTGATTCCGGCCCCCTCGCACACGAGCCGGTAATGGGGATCAAGGCTGTCGTGACGGATGCGACTGTTCACAATGATCCTGCTCACACTGGGTTCACTGAAATCACAACGATGACAGCTGCTGCTCTCAACATGAGCTTCTTGACTGCCAGTCCTTCTCTGTATGAGCCGGTCCTTAATGTTGACATAAAGACTCCAACGGATACTCAGGGTGCTGTCATCAAGGTTCTGACAGGCCACAGAGGACAAATAGTGACCATAGAGTCAGAGGAGGACACAGTCACTGTGAAGGGTATGCTCCCGACTGCTGAGACAATCGGTATCGCGGACGAGTTCAGAGGAGCGACCTCGGGTAGGAGCTTCTTTGGTTACGAGTTCAAGGGGTTCGATCCGTTGCCTGCAAGCATGCAGCAAGAGAAAATCTTGGACATACGTAAGCGAAAGAAGATGCCCGCCGAGATGCCCAATACTGCCTCGTGGGCTAGGTTTGTCTACAAGAGAACATAGAACGCATGGACTGAGTGACGCTCGGAAGAGCGTCGCTCATTGCCTCTTTCTTGACTGCCAAGAGAATGCCGTCTGCTATTTCTTTTGCTTGAAGTGCTCGAGCAATCATCGGATAGCTTTTTGACCTACATTCAGCTGGATTCAGACGGGATAGCGATGGATGCATGTCCTGAGCTCGAACGCCTAGTCTCGATGGACACTGTCAGTGATGCCAAGGCCGGCAAGCAGACTTCACCGCAGTGTCCGCAATACATCAAAGAGAAGCTCGAGACCTTGGGTTTCACATCGGAGATTCTGGTCTCGAACGGAGTACTGACCACCTTCAGTCGCAGGGGATACGGCGCCTTCAAGGTACTTTTCTTAGCACACTTCGATGTCGTTCCAGTTGGCGAGGGGTGGAAAACGAACCCCTTTGTGCTTAATGTGCAGGGCGAAAAAGCATACGGACGGGGATCGTGCGACGACAAGGGGAACATTGTGTCGTTGCTCCTCTTGGCTGAGAAGCTCAGCATGTTCGAGCCTCCTTGTACCGTGATGATTGCAGCAACTGGGGATGAGGAACTGGGAGGAGAGAACGGCGCTGGCTACCTTAGAGGATATTTGATGAAAAACGGACTGTTTCCTGACTACGTGGTTGTGGCTGATGGCAATGGACAAAAGGTGATACATCGTCGGCGCAATGTCCTGCCAACTACCATCAAGGTCAAACAGACGCTGGCTCGAACAAGGGGGCAGATCGAGAAGGTTCGGTTTGTTACAGACACGTTCGAGACCGAGACGCGTCATTCAGCATACTTTCGACCCGGTGTTGATCGTCATTCGATGCTGGCTGCTTCCAAGTACCTCGATCTCAACCCACAGGTCGTTGTCCGTGGCATCCGAGGAGCATTCCTGAAGACGAACGTGATTCCCGATTGGGTGGAGCTGGAGATAGTGCGACCTGCTCCATCTGCTGATGAGGTTGAATATGATAAGGCGTTGACGGGTCTATTCAAGGCCCTGCTACCGATGTCGAATGCTCAGTTTCCTACGAGGTATTCTGATTTGGGAACCTTCGTCTCTCCAAACTTGCTCTCCCTAGAAAGCAATCTGTGGACCCTATACTGTGACGTGAGAGCGATGACCAATGATAAAGAATCTGTGCGGGCCGCTTTCGAGTCCTCACTGAAGGGTAAGGTCGATATCTTCGCACTTGAAGTGGCAGCTGGCAAAGGTTTCGTTGAAGCGAAGGTCGACTCAAAACTGATTCGTGCTGCCACATGGGCACTCGAAAAGGAAGGCATCAAGTACACAATCGGAGAGGGGTACGGCGCTTCAGATTCCCGGTACTTCTCTGATGCGAGAGAGGGCCTCTTCGATTTCGGTCCCCGGGGTGATAATGTGCATGGGGCAAACGAGTGGGTGTCTCTCACTTCGATCGAGGAGAACGCGGCTTTCTACCAGACCTTGCTTGAGGTGCTTTCTCGCGAGAAGCCGGTCTCGGGACGGTCTGTACCGGGCTCATCCCGACCTTGACTCTGAGGTCTTCAATCTCCCACTCCTTTACATGCTGGAAAGACTTCCAAGCCGTCTTTGACTCAGGACCGACGAGTTGAGTCTTGCTCGCCCTGGTCTCTGCAGCCAAGTGGTCCGAGAACATCCTCGCAAGGTCCACCGATTCGCTGTCTGAGAACTGAAGCACTAGGCTTATTCTCTGTTCCACATTGAGGTCGAGCTCCTTTCTCATGACCTGAACACGCCTGATCACGTCTCTGACCAGCCCTTCGGCCTCCAGTTCTCTGGTTCGAGTCACGTCCACATAGACCTTGCCCACCTTGCTCTCAGCATAGCTCAGATCGTCCGGAAGGCTTTCCTCAAACTCAATATCTTCAGGTTCGAGCACAAACTTTTCATTGCCCAAGGTGACAACTGCTTTGCCTTTCTGGAGCTCAGTTCTCAGCTTCGACGTGTCAGATTCCTCGAGGGCGGCAAGGATTTTCTTCATTCCATCTCTGTATTTCGGTCCCAAGGACTTGAAGTTCGGCTTCGCCACAAGACGGACGAAATCAGGCACTACGTCAGACTTCAGAACAAGAAACTCACGCGTATTGAGATCTTCCTCCAAGAGTGACTTGAGATTCTCGGCGCGCCTTGCTGTATCCGGTGAGGAAGGTATTAGGATTACCTTGCTTACTGGGTGCCGCAGTTTGACACTCTTCTTATTCCTTGCATAGGATGAAGCGCTCCTCAGCTCTTCAAGGACGTGGAAGGCTTCCTCCATCTCAGGGTCGGTCAGGTCTTCGTCAGGCTCTGGCATGTCTGTCAGATTAACTGATTCGGGAAGCTTGTCCGAGAAACGCGCGAAAAAGCATGTATGCAGCTTCTCAGTGAGGAAGGGGGTAAAGACATTCAGGCATCTCATTACGGTAAAGAGGGTATAGAACATCACGTCGTATGCCATGAGCTTCTTTGGGTCTTCGCTCTCCAGCCACACTCTCTTCTTTACGAGTGGCAAGTATACTCTGCTGAAGTCCTCGGTTATGAAATCTAGGAGTACCCTTGCAGCCTGATGATAGAAGTACTGCTTCATGTTGGAATGAAATTCCTTCAACACATACTGGAGTCGCGATACTAGCCATCGATCCTCCAATCCAGAACTCTTGACCTTTCTCTCGAATCTCCCTATATCGAACCTGTACTTGTCGAGGTCCATGTAAGTCTCTGCAAAGAGAAATATGTTCCAGAGGACATCGATTTTCTTCCTTGTAAGTTCGATTTCGGTCGGACAGTAGTTGGTAGCTGACCATGGGGCAGACTTGCTTAGAACATAGAGCCTGAAGGGGTCAGCTCCTACGGCCTTCAGTACATCTTTCATCCAAACGACATTGCCCCTAGACTTGCTCATCTTGCCGCCGTCTTCATCGAGAACATGGCCTTGGCTAACACAAGCTTTGAAGGCCACATTATCGTGCATTACGACGGACGTATACAGGAGGCTATAGAACCACCCCCGAGACTGATCCACAGCCTCCGTTATGAAATCGTACGGGAAGAGACGCTCAAACAAATCCCGGTTCTTCAGGTAGTCCACACCAGCTGTGTGGGCCATGCCTGAGTCGAGCCAGCAGTCGACTACGAACTGTTCACGATGCATCGTGCCGCCACATTTGTCGCATCGAAGGACCACCCGGTCTACCCAAGGTCTATGCATCTCAAAGACATCGGGGAACTCGATTGCGCGCTGTTTCAGCTCCTGCCTAGATCCCACGACGGTCTCTGCCTTGCAGCTATCACAGACCCAAACAGGCAAAGGAGAACCCCATATTCTGGACCGCGAGACACACCAATCGTCAGCACTTGCCACCCAGTCGCCAAAGCGCCCAGTGCCCGCCCACTCGGGTGTCCATTCCACCCGCTTGTTTTCCTCCAACAGCCTTTCTCGAACGGTCTCCATTTTCAGGAACCATTGTGTCTTATCGGCAAGATAGACAAGAGGAGTATCACATCGCCAGCAATGGGGATACTCATGTTCCACAGTTTCCTCATGTATGAGCAGTCCTTTCTCTTTCAGCATTGCTGGCACTATTCGATTTGTGTCGAATACTAACTGGCCGCTGAACATGGGAACTTCATCCGTGAAGAGACCTGATGACGTGACTGGACAGAACACAGGGACCCCGAATTCCCTGCCCACGTTGAAATCGTCTGGCCCGAATCCAGGCGCGGTATGCACGAGGCCGGTGCCTTCCTCGACAGTGACATGTGTACCGGTGACAACAGCATGCATGTACTTCTCGTCATGCTGTCGATGCCACTCTATTTCATCCCGGAAAGGATGTTCATACTTCCACCCCAGCATCTCCCTGCCCAATACTGTCTCCACGACCTCGTATGAGCTGACCCCGGCTTTCTGCATGACAGTCTCAATGAGATTCTCGACCAGCCACCAGTACTCATCTCGCACTCGAACCTTTACGTACTTGTGGTCCGGATGAACAGAAACCATCTCGTTGGAGACCAGTGTGAAGGGGGTCGTTGTCCATATGATCAGGAACTCGTTGTCTTTCCCTACTAGCCTGAACTTGACGTATATTGATGGATCGACCTTCGTCTTGTAACCCTGTGATACTTCATGAGCTGAGAGTGCAGTCACACACCGAGGACACGTAGGATTTACTCTGTAACCGCGGGCCAATAGTCCCTTTTCATTCGCAGTCTTCAGGAAGTACCAGACGTGCTCTATGTAGTCATCTCGACGTGTCTCGTATGCGCTCGGATAGTCGAGCCATAGTCCCAGCCGAACGGAGTCCTTTACCCAGCTCTTCAGATAAGAATCGACCAGTTCTTTGCACTTCTTCACGAACAGGTCCATACCTATCGTCGACTCGATTTGACGCTTTTCGGCTATGCCTTCGTTCTTTTCCACCTCGAGTTCAACGGGCAGGCCTTGCATATCCCACCCCGCGCGCCTCCAGACGTTGTAGCCTTTCATGGTCATGTAACGAATCTGGACGTCCTTTATGGCCCGTCCTCTTCCGTGGCCAACATGCATGAACCCATTCGTGGTTGGAGGGCCCTCGAGAAAGTTCCAAGCTGGTCCTGAATGTCGATACTCGACAGTCTTCTCGTAGATGTGATTCTTCTTCCAGAAGTCTAGGACCTCAGATTCGAGTGCCTGTGGATCGTAGCGCTTCGGTAGGTAACTCATTGTAGTCTCCTCTCATTCAGTATCAACGGTGCGAAGGAACCAGAAGCTGTCTCCATGAAATCATAGGTGAGGATACTGGCTACGCCTGTCGGTGACTTGACGAAGACTCTGCTAGATGATTTGGCAATCCATCCTGTCGCTCACCTATCTTGGCCGGTGGTCCAAACACTCTTGCCCCTTTTAAAAAGCTTAGGCTAGCATGAATTGTCCATCGACTGACGGCAGTTCTGAGAGCAGCTTCCTTCAGGCGCTGTCATACGTGATATTGGCGGGACACGCGACCAACGTTTAATTGCCAAGTACGGTCGGTCCAGCGTTGATTCAATCTCGACACAGCTGCAAGGTGAAAACCGATGAGCTCTCTCGAAGGCAAATCGTTGGACGCGCTCGTTGATATGGTGTTGAACGTACTAACTCAGGACTCACTAGGCCTATGGAGCGCTGTTCGAAAGAGAATGGATGCTGAAGGACCCGCCAAAGTGAGGGCGGCCTTTGAGAAAGGTGCTTCGCGATTTCTGGGCGGTCCCTTCAAGAATCACATCGAGGTCCGCTGGGGGATGAGTCTTTGCGTTCACTGCAATGACAACAACATAGAGAAGAATGGCATCGCCTATGTTCAGCCTAATGGCGATGGTCTCGAGTTCAATCAGTGCCTCAACTGCCGGATTGGGATTCTTTACAGCATAGTGTCTGCAAAGGCAACAATGGATAGTTATCTTGTATCCATTGGAAAGCCCTATCAGTTCAACAATCTGTCATTCTTCTGGGATGCAATTATCCCCGACAAGCTGAGGAAGTTCGCACCAATGTATGAACTCATCAAGGGGGGACAGTGGATAGGCACACTCTCCTTTGATAATTCATTGAAAGTGAGGTTTAGACCTTTCAACTCGATGACCGGATCCGCACCTCGCGATGCCGAGGCTTCTTGGTCCCTTCAACCACCTGCTGATGTCAAGAGCGCGGCAGACCAGTTCCTCAAAGCAGCCAGGCATCAGGTGGAGGTCGGGCTTGCCATAAAGTAGAGGAAGATCAAAGCCCAGCCCGCGTCAGAAAAGCAGTGTGTCTGTTCAGAATCGAGGAACAACGGTTCTGTTTGGGCGTCAAGCGCAATCAAGGCCATTCTGGGATGCCTAGAACAAGCCGGCAAGCGCTGCATTAGTCCGCGTAGGGGCCAATATGCCAATACTCTGCTTCATACTCTGAAACTTCGGACAAAGGTTATATTCCTTAATTCTGCCCACCCACAGGAATTACCACTCTGTTTAGTGGTGGTATTATAAGTCGTAGAGGCCAATTGTGATGGAAATTGAAGTCAAGCATGTACCCGAAGAAATGCCTTCTCACACCACGGGTGACAAGGATATTTCGAGGTACCACGTGGTGAAGCACCCAGTCCGCTCACTACCATATACTACCAAGTCTATTTGTCCGGACTGTCTTCTCACGAATGATGAAGTTCGCATAATCGATGCGACTGTCTATGAAGAGGGCGGGAAGGTCATGTACAAGAAGACCTGCCCCGATCATGGTGAATTTGTTGATGTTTACTGGGGCGACGCCGAGATGTTCAAGCGCGCCCAGACTTACTGGTATGAGAGCGTAGGCCTTGACAATCCAAGAACCGAGACAATTGAGGGCTGTCCAAATGATTGCGGTCAGTGTCCCCAGCACCAGTCGCACACTGCATTGGCCCTTCTGGACGTCACCAATCGATGCAACCTTCGTTGTCCGATTTGTTTCGCAAATGCAGCTGAATCAGGCAAAGTGTATGAGCCGACGCCAGAGGAAGTTCTCGAGATGATGAGGAACCTAAGGCGTAACCTGCCCGTACCAGCTCCTGCACTGCAGTTCGCTGGAGGAGAGCCCACAGTCAGCAAGCATCTTCCGCAATACATTCGGTGGGCTAAGGAGTTGGGTTTTCGTCACGTTCAGATTGCCAGCAACGCTATCAGAATCGGTAACAGCCTTGAGTACGCGAGAGAGCTAGTTGATGCTGGACTGTCGGCAATCTACATGCAATTCGATGGCGTTACTCCAGAGCCTTATGTTGCTGCAAGAGGAACGAATCTGTTCCCGGTGAAAATCAAGGCTATCGAGAACTGTCGACAACTTGGACTCGATGCAATCATATTGGTACCGACAGTTGTTCGCGGGGTCAATGATGACCAGCTCGGGCGTATAGTTGAATTTGCTGTAGAGAATCGCGATGTGATTCGTTGCGTCAACTTCCAACCGGTTAGCATTACGGGCAGGATCGATTATGACAAGCGGCAGGAGATGCGCATAACGGTGCCTGACGTGATTCACAGGATCGATGAGCAGACTAAAGGCAAGATCCCTGTTTCAGCATGGTATCCGGTACCTGCAATGATGCCTGTCGGAAGAGCCCTTGGTCTGATGAAGGGCGTCCCGCAACTAGAGCTCAGTGCGCACTTCGCCTGCGGAATGGCAACTTTCCTGTATGTTGAAGACAATGGCGAATATGAGCCCATAACGAATCTAATCGATGTGGACAAGTTTCTTGAACTCCTATCCGATGTTTCCGACCTCTACGCAGACGGCAAGACCGCAGCGAGCAAGCGTGCCAAGGCGAAGCTCTTGGGAGGAATCAGACACATCAAGAAGAAAGGAATCATCAAGGATCTCCTAGGAGCATTTCTTAACAGAGGCGACTACGAGACCCTTGCGAAGTTCATGCACCACATCGTAATGGTTGGCATCATGCACTTCCAAGATCCGTACAACTTCGACCTTGAACGTGTCCAGCACTGCGATGTCAACTACGCTGTTCCCGACGGACGAATAGTCCCATTCTGCACCATGAACACAATTCACAGGTCTAGGATAGAGCAGAAATTCGGCATGACCCTTCCAGAATGGCGGAAGACCCGGAGTCCTAACCAGGTCGAAGAAGAGAGCTTAACGAAGCCGTACGCTAGCAAGACATAGTACAAGTAAGAAAGGCTAGGACTGCTCATGGAGATTTCGGGCAGTCCGGTCCTCCATATTGACGTGACGACTATTCCTAATGCAAGCGGCCGTTCAGAGTTCGGACCGGGCCCCGGTGCATCATTTCCTGAACATTCGAGCATTCCGAATGAGTTAGCGGGCCTGTTTAACACAGTTTAAGAGAAAAGTGCATAATCGTTATGGATAACTTTAAAAGTTGGGCTCGCCGGGATACTGTTGGAATGGAGGTTTCAATGCGGGAGCGCGACCTCCATATGAATAGCAGAGGCGGGCGTGCGGGCTAGTTTTTCGTTACATGCCCTCAATTACGAAACTCCCCCCTCCTACCACGATTACCTGCACGTCCGCCACCTTGTCATATTCGACTTCCTACTCAACGGTCACGGATTTCTTCGATTCGATTACGACCTGCCCATGAACAATCCTTAACTGAAGAAGGAGAACTCAAGCTACGGTTCTTTAAGTATGAGAAAAGGCCGTGGATTGATTCTCTTGCAGGTGGATGCTTTTACTGACGCTCCTTTCGGTGGAAACCCCGCAGCTGTCGTGCTCAACGCGGATCACGTTACCGAAGATATAATGCGACAGCTGCCCAAGGAACTCGGTGTTGGCCAGGTCGTTTTCGTATCGGACTCGAGCTGTGCTGACACGCGATTCCGATTCATGGCCCCCGGAGGAGAGATGCCTTTCTCCGGTAGCCTGACAGTGGCCGCACTGCATGCGATGGTCGAAGAGGGAATCATCGACACTCCAAGAGACGTATCTGCTGTCAGTGTAGAGACCAAAGCCGGCGTTCTCTCCGTTGAGATAGTGAAGAACGAGGAAACGAAGCGACCCGAGGTTCAAATCACTGCTAGGAACCCAGAGTTCCTCCGAACCTACGATCCTAGAGACTATGCAGAGGCTCTTGGCCTGAGTCTCGCAGACATTGTTTCATCGGGCCCTATTCAGACAGTCAGCACAGGCACTCCGCAGTTGATGATTCCTGTTGTCACTCTGAAGGCTCTTGAGAGAATCCATCCTGCTTGGAATCGTCTTATCGAACTGGGAGAGGGCTCTGACTATGTTTCGATTCAGGGGTTTACAAGAGAGACGCTTGAGCCCACTTCAGGCGTCCATGTTCGGCAC
>Ga0153916_10001665_pt1 | contig 16107 bp, 11 predicted proteins | sample Opewatmetagenome_FD_109642 | JGI IMG/M metagenome (GOLD analysis project Ga0153916, IMG submission 109642) | Freshwater wetland microbial communities from Ohio, USA - Open water 3 Core 3 Depth 4 metaG | ecosystem: Environmental > Aquatic > Freshwater > Wetlands | place: USA: Ohio, Lake Erie...
GAGCTCGACGAGATCGCTTGATTCAGGCGGGCCCTGGCTCGCCAAGGGTCAGGTCAGACGAAACGCAGCAATCCCTCTCAAGATCAATCCGAAGACCAGGAAGAGGACGAGGACCGCAACGATACAGACCACCAAGTAGCCCAAAACCTTGTCCCTGGGCGTCTCCATCATGGGCGTTTCGAACCCGAGATACAGGAGGTACAGTCCGTACAAGCTGGCCAGAGCCGGTAGGATGCCCAGGTACGGAAAAATGTTCAGGACGCCGGCCACCCAGCCCGGAGTCATGCTGTAAACGCTCAGCTTCAGGGCATTGGTCAGGCTCCGGACGGAGGAGAAATTTGGCGCGAGGGCGTCGATGATGAGGGCGAAGATATAGACTGTCGCCAGAGAGATCACATAGGATAGGACGGCGTAACTGAAGGCGCGGCCAGTAGTCCAAACGGGCGCACGGGAGAACGGAATCTCCTGGCGGAAAAGGAGGCGTCCGATGAGTTGGGCTATGGCCGGGATGGCCGCTAGGATCATGACATAAGAGGTGTACAAATTGAAGACGGTCGTGGGCTCGGCCTTGATCTTGACCCATTCTTCCTTTGGCTTGAGCAGAATCCCCTGAACCCTTTGGACCAGATCCATGAACTCCTCCTTGCTGATACTAGCCCAACTATATGATTATCGAGCCGGACTGTCAATGCCGCGGCCGCACGGGGAAAGACTTCAGGCGAAGGAGGAGAAGGCCCCAGTCCCGTGAGGATCTTTGAGGGGGGAAAGTTGGAGGCGCGGGTCGGACTCGAACCGACGAATAGAGGTTTTGCAGACCTCTCCCTTAGCCGCTTGGGTACCGCGCCGAGGTTCTGACGAGCATTGCTGATGAGCGCCTGGAGCGGGCGATGGGACTTGAACCCACGACCTTCTGCATGGCAAGCAGACGTTCTACCACTGAACTACGCCCGCCCGTTTCTCGGAGAAATGCACGCCCTAAACTAGCAGAAATCCCCTAGCCTGTCAACCGAGGGCGGGGAGGGTTTGGGACGACCCGGTCAGCGAAAAAGGAGGGGGGCTGCGGGGAAAATAAGGGATCTTAAAACCTTCACGGACAGGCTTAAGGGATGATGTCCGGGAGGCTTCTCCGCGTCCCGGGACACGAGCCCCGGGAGCAGTTTCAACGGGCCGTCTTGATCTGGACTTCGTCTCCCGGTTCGACGGCGTCCCGGCAAGAAAGGACCTTGACGGTCGAGGTTGCCCCGCGGACATCGATGATGATCATGCTCCCGACGGCTTCCCTCGGCAGGTTGGGCTTGGCCCGGTGGAAGACGGTGAGCTGGTCGCCGATCTGGACGCACTGCTGCCGGCCCAGGTTGATCAGGGCCCACTGGTTCGACCCGGACAGGCGGCGTCCCATCTCGACGAATACGACCTGGCCCCGCTTGCTGGCGTTCGGGTCCATCACGTCGAAACCCTTGTCCTTCCCGACCTCGCCCTCGGATTCCTCGAAGGGCATAAGGTAATCGCCCACGCGGCTGGGCCAGAAGCTTCGCTCGATCCTGGCCACGGCCGTCGTTTCCTCGAGGCGGATGACGCGGGCCCGGGCCTGGCGCCAGACCACCGTCCCATAAGGCGGAACCTTTTCATCAAGCCCGATGATCTGGAAAAGTTGGCCGATCTCGAGGCCGTCGGCCTGTCCCTTGTTGAGATAAATGATGTCTTGGTCGGTGAACAGGCCTTTCTCATTCATCCGTTCGGCACCGATAACCCGGAGGTCGGGAAGGGGCTTTCCCTCCTCCTGCATATAGAAGCACCCGTAGAGGTCGGTATCCGTGATCATCTGGTAGGTATCTTCGAAGATCTTGGCCTTCTGGATCTGGTCCTGAGCGAAGGGGCGGCCCGGCACGATCAGGCAAAGGGAGACGAGGGCTAAGGAAAGAAGGCTTAAGGACAATCCCCTAAGGTTTTTCATGGTCACACCTCTCGGCCGATAGAGTCGCACTTGGCGGTATTATATGGAGCAATTATCGCCCCTGTCAATACCATCGTCAGCTCTCCGGCGGGAAGCGGCAGGCCCGCATCCCGCCTGATCCTAGACCTCCGCTCCGGCCCCTGCCGGCCGGCGGTCATTAGACAAATAGCGTCACTTATACTAAAATGACTCGTCCGATACTTTTAGTCGTATCGAGGGGCCCGATGTCCAAAAAAATTGTGGTCGCCCTGATCTTCGGGGGCCGGTCGGCCGAACACGAAATCTCCCTGATCTCGGCCTCGGCCATCCACAAGAACCTGGACAGGTCGCAATTCGAGGTCCTTTCGATCTACGTGACCAGGGACGGTCTCTGGAAACTCGTCGAGGCCCCTTCTGCCGACCCGAAGGCCTTTGCCGGGGGAACGAGTTACCCCTTCGTCCCCTGGGAAGTCCTGGGCTTCACCTCAAGGATCCCCGCCGACATCTATTTTCCCGTCCTTCACGGGCCGTATGGAGAGGACGGGACGATCCAGGGGCTCCTCGAGATGGCCGGAGTCCCGTACGTCGGGGCTGGGGTCCTGGGGTCGGCCCTGGGCATGGACAAGGCGGCGGCCAAATCTCTCTTCCGGGAGCGGAGTCTGCCTATCGTTCCCTGGCTGGTCATCCGCGAGACCGAGTGGCGCCAGGGCAAGGAGGCTGTCCTCCGGCGGATCCAAAGGGAGCTTGCCCTCCCCTTTTTCGTCAAGCCCGCGAATCTCGGCTCGAGCATCGGGATCACCAAGGTCAAGGCGCGCAACGAGACCCGGCCGGCCGTGGAAACGGCCTTCCGTTACGACACAAAAATCCTCGTTGAAAAGGGGATTTTGGGCCGTGAGATCGAATGCGGCGTCCTCGGCAACGACGACCCCCAGGCCTCCGTCCCCGGAGAGGTCATCCCCTTTCGGGAATTCTACGATTACGACGACAAATATAAAGAGGGAAAGACGGGCCTCGTCATCCCCGCCCGGCTGCCCTGCCAGATGGCTGCAAGGGTGCGACGGCTGGCCGTCGAGGCCTTTAAAGCCCTAGAATGCTCGGGGATGGCCAGGGTGGACTTTTTTCTCGAAAGAGAGACAAACCGCTTGTATGTCAACGAGCTCAACACGATCCCGGGCTTCACCGAGATCAGCATGTACCCCAAGCTCTGGGAGGCCAGCGGGCTCCCGTTTCCGCGGCTCATCGAGCGGCTGATCGCCCTCGGCCTCGAACGGAACAAGGCCAGGAAGGCCTGCCTCGACAGGGGCCTCTGATGCGGGTCCTGGGCATCGACTACGGGGACCGCCACGTCGGCCTCGCCCTGAGCGATCCTCTCCAAGTCACGGCCCAACCCTTTGGAACCTACAAGCTCACCGGCCGGGAGAAGGAGGACCGGAAGTTCTTCCAGGACCTGGTGGCCCGCTACGATGTCATGGAAATCGTCATCGGCAACCCGCTCCGCATGGACGGCAGCTCCGGAACCAGGACCGAGAAAACGCGGCAGTTCGCAGACTGGCTGGAGAGGGCCGTCGGAAAACCCATTGTTTTCGTCGACGAGCGCCTGACAACCCGCGAGGCCCTTCATGTCCTCAGGGAAGAGAAGGTCCGGGGCCGGGAGAAAAAGGGCCGGGAAGACCAGATCGCGGCCGTCATCATCCTCTCGACCTACCTGGAGAGGAAACGCGGTGATGCCCATGTTCCTAAGGGCCGTTAGGGCGGCGCTCGTCGGTTCACTCGTTTTTCTCCCGGCGTTCACCGGCTGGCTGGTCAGGGAGTGCGCGGTTCCATCACCGGGACCGGGGACGAGCGTCTTTTTCGAAGTCGAAAAGGGGCGGAGCGTCAGGACCGTCGCAGCGGGCCTTCGAGACCGGGGGATCATCAAGAGCCCGCTCGCTCTAACCCTGGCCTATGATCTCTTCTACTCCCGGGAACGGCTGAAGGCCGGTGAGTACGAATTGACGTTCCCGGCGAGCGCCAAGGACTTCCTTTTCAAGATGTTCCGCGGCCGGGTCTATCTCCATCCCCTGACCGTTCCGGAAGGCCTGACGGGAAACGAGATGGCCGCGCTCCTCGAAGCCCAAGGCGTCGAGGATTCGAGCGCCTTCCGGACGGCCTTCCGCGAAACCGCCCGGGTTGCCGAATGGGACGACAGGGCCCGGGATCTCGAAGGCTATCTCTTTCCGGACACCTACCTCCTGCCGCGGAAGGCAACGGTCGGAGACATCGTCGAAGCCATGACCGGCCAGTTCCAAAAAGTCTTCAACGGAGGCTGGCAGAGGCGGGCCGCAGAGCTCGGCCTGAGCGTCCGGGAAGCCGTCATCCTCGCGTCGCTCATCGAGAAGGAGACGGCCATCCCCGAGGAACGGCCGCTCGTCTCGGCCGTTTTCCATAACCGCCTGCGGATCGGGATGAAGCTCGACTGTGACCCGACGGTCATCTATGGACTCAAGCTCGAGGACAAGTATTCGGGCCGTCTCCTCAGCCGGGACCTGAAATTCCCTTCCCCGTACAACACTTACATCCACGCCGGCCTGCCGCCCGGCCCCATCTGCAACCCGGGACGGCTGTCTCTGGAAGCGGCGCTGTATCCCGCCCCCGACGACTATCTCTACTTCGTCGCCCGGGGCGACGGCAGCCACACGTTCAGCCGGACGTTTGCTGAGCACGCCCGGGCGGTTGAGAAATATCATTTGAAAAAAAGCTGAAATCTGCTATATTGATTCGTTCTTTCTACCCCCGGAGACGCCCGCGGTCGATCGGAAGAAAGCCTGTAAAAAACCTTTACAGACTCCGCAGGGTTTTCTCAAAGGATAGAGGATTCCAGCCAGACGAGTTGGCATGAGAATTGCTTTGTATGGGGTGGAACGAAAAGAGGCATGACTCAAGGAGGAAAAATGAGAGCGCCAAGAATCGTCGTTATCGGCCTCGTCCTCGTCTTCTCTCTGGGCTTGTTCACGGCCCTCGCCCAGGAGGCCAAGAGACCGGAGGCGAAGCAGCCGCCAAGAGAAGTCATTCCCAAGGAAATCAAGGCCATCATGCAGGAGGGCTTGGCGACCCGGCAGGGCCGTCAGGAAATCCCGTTTACGATCTTCAAGTATCTGACTTTCCCGATAAGGGGCGGGATGCACACCGTCATCTTCTTCAAGGCCAAGAACGCGGACCTCGGCTTTGCCGCCCCCGTGCCGACCGCCGGTCAGGCTAAACAGGCCCAGGCCGCGGCTCCGGCCACGGGAACTCTGGAGGCCCGGCTGGGACTCGCTCTCGAGTTCCTGCAGGCCGATGAAACCGGCGCGCTCAAGGTCGCCAGGGATACGACTTTTCCCGTGACACTCCAGACGGACAGCGCCGGCTATGATCCCGCCAAGGAAGAGACCTACACAATGGGCTTCGGCCTGCCCTGTGGGAAATACACCGTGGCCATGCTCTTCTCGGCCCTCGACCCGAAAAAGGGGACGGCCGACACCAAGAGAGTCGGCGTCGGCTATTATGACATCAATCTCCCCGGACCCGAGTCATACCAGGCAACCATCGATACCACGCCCATCTTCTTCGCCAAGGCCATCGAGCAGATGCAGGAGTACGAGCGCAGGCCGGTTATCCACAAGGGGTTCTTTACCTATTCCGTGCTCCAGATCGTGCCCAATATCGACAACGTCGTGACGGCGGAAGACAAGTCGCAGATTGAAGTCTTTTACTTCGTCCTCGGCGCCAAGCCCAAGCCCGCGGAGGAAGCCCAGGCCCAGCCGCCCGCTCAGCCCCAGCAGGAAAAGTACGATATCGAGGTCAATTATGAGGTCCAGAACCCGGACGGGACCTCCGCCATCAAGTGGCAGAATCAGACCTACCTAAACCCGCTCATCGACCAAGCGCTGCCTCTAAAGCAGACCATGAAGATCACGGACGAAAAGGGCGTCGAGATCCGGACAGAACAGAAGGACCTCGTGGCAGGCAAATACACGCTGGTTCTTAAGATCACGGACAAGGTTTCAGGATTTGCCGTCGAGAGGAAGCTGCCCTTCGAGGTGAAATAGGAAGGCGAACAAGGAACCAGGGCCGCCCTTCGCAGGACGGCCCTTTTTTTTGACTACTGGCCGATCTCGGCGACGAGCCTCTTGATCTCGGGCTGGTCGGGGTTCAGCTTCAACGAAGCATTGAGCACATCAAGCGCGTTCTTCTTCTGCCCCGTTCTGTAATAGCATATCCCCAGAGCGTTGAGGACCTGGAGATCGCTGTTGTACATCTTGTTGGCCTCGAGCAGGCTGACCTGGGCGTCGGTGTACAATCCCTTTCCCATGAGCGCCTTTCCCCGCAGGAGGTAGTAGTCGAACTGCCTCTTCTCGTCCCCCCGCAGCCGTTCAACCAGAGCCAAGGCGCGGTCGTAATCCTTCACTTCGACGAGGAAGCGCGTGTACATCGAGACGCCCTCCCGGTAATCGGGGTTGAGGTTGAAGGCCTTCTCAAAAAGAACCTTGGCCTTGTCCATCTGGCCGAGCTTCTCCTCCTGCTGAGCCAGCATGTAGCTGTAGAGGAACTGGTTGGCCAGTGCGAACCCCTTGGCGTTGGCGATCGGGTGGCCCATGCCGCTCGTCGGGGTGACGATGAAGGTACCTTTCTTTTCGTCCAGGACCCGGCCGTCGGCCGAGATCAGGCTCGCGGTGAGCTCGTAATAGTCGGGGTCGAAGTCTTTGGCGGGCAGGGACTGGGTGATGCTGAGGACCCTGCCGAAGGTGTAGCCGGAGAGACTCACCGAGTAGGACTTCTCGACGGGCTTCTCCTTGCGCGTCCCCCTGATCACGGTCCGGACTTGTCCGCCGGCCCGGAGCTCCTCGGTCAGGTTTTCCACGTTGATCATGCAGACGATCTCGTCGGCCGTGCCGAACATGGCCCGCGGGTCGACGACGAGCTTCTTGTCCATGACCTTGAAGGGGTAATGGATCTCACGCTGATAGGTCTCGAAGCGGTAGCCGATGTATGGGCCGCCGAGGTGCGGGCGGCCGGTGTCCTCTGGGACGACGATGTCCCTCTCCAGAAGGCTGAATTCCTTGCCGACGGAGTTCGTCATGAGGACGATCAGCTTGAACTTGCCGTCGACGACCGGGAAGGAGTCCTCCACGGCGAGGCCGTTGGCCCGGATCCGGTCGAGGTCCTTGTCCGAGATGTAGATGGGGAAATCCCGGGTGTACTGGAAGATGATATTGTCGCCGGCCCTTAGGCTCACATTGATTTGGTAGCTGCAGAAGTACTGGCTTTTGGGGACGTAGTAATCGACCGAAACGTTGACCGGAGCCAGGATGAAATGGAGAAACTGGAGTCCGGTCATGGGGTCCCGGATCAGGTTCGTCGTCGCGTTGCTCTCCACGAAATTCGTCAGGTACTCGGTAGACACCATCCCTTTGTAGTCCAGGAAATGGGTGGCATAGGACGGGTTGACGTCCTTTTTCGGGGATTCGAGGATGCTGGCGAGGAGGATATTGTTCCGGGGAGAGGGTGAATAATCGTAATTGTACTCGCCGGGAATCCTGGTGATGGCGACCTCGGCCAACGTCGGCTGAATATCCAGGATCTTCTCGTAGAGAGCCTCATAATCCATCGGGTCGCCGATGTCTTTCTGGTTGAGGAGCAGCCGAGTCGGCCCGTCCGAGACCGGGTCGTAGAGTTTATATTCGCCGAGCCCGCCCCTCTGATAGAAGAGGAGGATAAACTGGGGCGGGAGGTTCCTGCGCGAGTCCCCGTAATAGGTCCATGACTGGCACGGGACGAGACCGATCGAGGCTTCAAAATGCTCGATGCTCTGCGGCGGACCAAGGACCATGTAGATCTGGCCCATGTCGGTCCGCCAGCCCTCGCGGGTCGTGCCCCGGCCGCGCCCGAAGTTCTGGTTGACGTATTGGAACCGCTTGATGATCTCGTCCTTGTACTCGTTCTCCGGCGTCCCGGGGGTGGGATCCCGCTGCTTCCAGAACGTTTCAATGAAGATGTCCCTGTCCCGGTTGTTGGCCAGTTTCATGAAGACCTCGCGCTCGACGGGCTGGATGATGTAGGCGGCGAGTTTGAGCCATTCCTGGTACTGCTGGGGGAGGTCCTTCTCGCTGACCTTCGCCTGGGGAGACAGCCATCCGGGGAGGAGGACGAGAACGCTTAAAAGGACAAGTTTCTTCATGGCCGGTCTTTCCTTCCTAGCCGTCAGGAGCCGACTTTGATATCGAAGATCTTCCGGATCTTGCCCTTGGCACCTTCCCGGCCCTTGATGACGACATCGACGAAATTCTTCCCCGGCTTCAGCGGCCGGGCGAACCTGAAGGAAACGTCCCCTGACTTCTCAATCTCCGTGTCCGCCGTGACGAACGACCGGCTGTCGGAGTAGACCTCCCTTTTCGTGCCTTCGTTCTCGTAGATGTAAAACCGGAAATCGAAATCCACCTGGAGCTTGCCCTCGTCGTTTTCCCTGAACAGCAGATATTTGGCCGGGATGAGGACCACGAGCTCCTTAGCGGAAGCGTCGTACTTCAGCTTGAAATCGACGGCTCTTTTCTTGAAGACGGAATCCGGGCCCACCCACTCCCCGAGCTTGAAGAGCTCCATGGCTCCGAAGAAGTCCCCGGTCGTTTCGCGGATCTTGTACTGGCCGTTATTCCTTTCGTCGACGAACTCGATACCCAGCGAATACTTGTAATAGATCCACCAGAGGATGGGGCCCCTGACCGTCGGATCCTCATGGGTGAAAAACTCCTCGAACTTGTCGGGCGGACCCATGAAAATGTAGATGCGCCCCCGGTCGGAGTTCATACCCCGGCCGCCCTCGTGGAATCGCTTGTTGGCGTACTCGACTCGCTGCTCGAATTCGGTCCGGAACTCGTTTTCCTCAGTATCGGGGTTGGGGTCCCGCTTGTCCCAGAAATCCTGAATGAATTCCTTGCGAGACTCGGCGTCCGGCAGGCGTTTGAAGATCTTGGTCTCTTCGCTGGTCATGATCAGGCGGGCGATCTGATAAAACTTCTCGCTCTCGGGGTCTAACTTGCCATCGGTTCCCCCTGGGCCGCCGCGCAAGGCCGCGAGGCCAAGGCCCGCGACCATCAAAAAGACGAGAATTCCTTTTCTCATGTTCAGGATGCCGGCCTCGTTTTCCGGACCGGCCTATTTTTTCCTCAGAAATTCCAGAAAGCCCTTGACCTGGACCGCCCGGGGCGAATCGGGGTCGAACTTGAGATAGCTCTCGAAGGCGCTGATCGCCTCCTCGTTCTTCTGGAGGTTGAGGCAGGAGAGGCCCAACTGGTAGAGGCCGTCGGTGAAATCGTTTTGCTTCTCGACCGCTTTCTGGTAGTACTTCTGTGCGTCGGTGAAATTTCCGTTGTTATAGTAGTTCGTCCCGACATTGTAGAGGACGACCGGGTCATCGATCTTATCGAAATCGATCTTCCCGTACCACTCCAGGGCCTTGGCGGAGTCGCCGCGGTTCTGGTAACAGTTGCCGACCATGATGATCGTGGCGACGTTCTTGGGGTCCTTCTCGAGGACTTTCGCATAATTCTGCTCGGCCAGCTCATATTTCTCCTGGGCGAAGTAAACGTTGCCGATGCTCCGGTAGATCGGGTAGACGTCGGGGAACTTGGTGATGATGTCCTGGTAGACGACCAGGGCCTCGTCAAATTTCTTCTCGTCGTAAAGAGCGTTGCCCCTAGCGAGCAGGTCGCGGATCTCGTCCGTGACGACCAGGCCTTCGACCTTCTTCAGCTTGAGCGCGATGTCGGGATTCTTCTTGTTCTCGTTGATGTTCATGGCGATTTTTTTTGGCTCGAACCCGATCTTGTCGAAATCCACGTTCCAGTCCCCGCCCCGGATCCAGGCCGCTACCCATTTCCCATCCTTGTCCGTTTTCAGCTCGAATCCCTGATTGGCCTTGAGGCTGAATAACTTCACCCGGACGCCCTCGATGGGTTTCCCCTGTTCGTCCTGAACAAAGCCGTTGACGCGGCCTTTTCCCTTGTAGTCCTGGGCCGCAAGAAATGCCGAAGCGATGAGAATCACGCAGACGATGAGGACGACTTTCTTCATCTCCTTAGACCTCCTCTGTCATTGATTCTGTCTCTGCTCAAGCCAAACATCCTCAGAAATCATATTTTATCATCCCGAGGGTCAAAAATAAAGGCCGGGTTCCCCCCGAGCCGACGGCCGGCGGGCCGCCCCGCCCTATTTCTTCAGGGCCTGAATGAGTTGCCTGGCGATCCCGGCCTTCTCATGGTCGGGAGCGAGTTCCAGGAATTTTTCCAGGCTGGCGACCGCCTCCGGGATCTTGTTCTGGCCGATGAGGAGAGTGCCGAGCTGATAGTAGGCGTCCGCCGACTCGGGCTTGAGCTCGATGGTCTTCCGGAACTCTGCCAGGGCGGCATCGGGTTCGCCCGTGGAGCTCAGGCAGATGCCCAGGTTGTAGTGGGCATCGGCATCGTCCGGACTGAGGCCCACGGCCTTTTCGTAAAAGGGTCTGGCCTCGGCGAGGCTCCCCGCCCGGGCCAGAGCTTCCCCGATCTCCTTGTTGGCGCTGGGGCTCTCCGGGTTAAGCTCGGCCGCTTTCCTAAAGGCGGCCAACGAATCCTGGGGCTTGTTCAGCTTTTTATAGGACAGGCCGAGGTTGAGATAGTACTGCCAACTTCCGGAATCCCGCGCGATGGCCTCCTCATAGGCGGCGGCCGCCTCGGAGAATTTCTTGTCCGCGTAAAGCTTGTTTCCCTTGAGAAAAAGGCTGTCGCCCTCGGAGAGGCTCTTCAGGACCACGGCCTCGACCGTTTTCAGCTGGACTTCGAACCGCTTCGTCTCATCGATCCCGACGTGGATCTCTTGGGAGGCTGGGGCGAAGCCTTCCATCTTGAAGCTGACCAGATAATTTCCGGGCGCCAGCCCGACCTGCCGGAACTTCCCGTTCTTATCGGTCGTGAGGTCGTAGTGAACGCTCGACGTCCTCGCCGAGACGAGGCTGACGGACACTTTTTCGAGGGGATTCCCGTCCGGGCCGAGGACCCGGCCTTCGATCTTTCCCTGGACCTGGGCCCAGGCCGAGGAAAGCCCCAGCACCAGAACGACGGCAGCCAGGAGGGATTTTCTGATCATGACGGCTCTCCTATTTTTGTCCCAAGCGCTTTCTGGTCTTCTCCTCCAAGTCCTTGATCGAGGGCTGGTCGGGGATGAGAGACAGGGATTTCTGGAGGAGGGGAAGCGCCTTTTCTGGCCGATTGAGGTTCAGATGGCATTCGGCGGCCAGGTTGAGCACCGGGACCTCCGTGGCCTCGGTCATGATCTTTTCGAGATACTCGAGGGCGGACGTCCACTCTCCCAAGCCGGCGTAATCCAGGGCGATGACCTTGGCCGCCTCCCGGTTCGGAGCGCGCTCATGGAGCGGAACCGCCTGGGCGAGAGATTCCTTGTAGCGGCCGAGCCCGTAGAGAGACTTGGCCAGGAGAAGGCGGGAGGCCGCGTCGTCCTTGGCCTGCAGGATCCGCTCCAAGATACCGCAGGCATGCTCATAATCTTGGGTCAGGAAGAGCTGGCTGGCCAGAACTTGCCAGTGTTCGGGGCCGGGGTACGGCGCGTGCAGTTTCGTTTTTACCCAGGGGAGGACCGGGAACGGCTGGGCCAGGACGATGAAATTCTCCTTGTCCGAAAGGATCTTCTGGCCCGAGGGACCCAAAGCGGAGACTTCGGCCCTATAGTAGCCAGGCTTTAGGCCGGAGAGGGGAAAATTCCCCGTCACAGACACGGTGGCGGGGTCGTCTGCGGTCCCCGTAGCGTCCGAGAGCGGGACTCTCCCCAGGCTCGTGCCGGTGTCGAGAGAAAAGATCTCGAGAGCGAACGGGTGCGACCCGCCGAGCTTGGGGGCGCCAAGATTCCAGGCTTGAAAGAAGACCCCCAGTGTCTCGGCCGGGAGGAACTCGTTCCGGGCCCCGACAAGATATTCGAAGCCGTCGAAAGTAAAGGCCTTCAGGTTTTTTTTCTGAGCCTCGGGGACGGCCCGGCGGCTGTGGAAGAGGAGCGGCGGACTGAGCTGAGCCACGGACTCTCCGGGGACCGGCAGCTTGACCTCGAAGGACGAGAAATCCTTGGCCGTCTTGTTTTTCAGAAGGAAGAGGGCCTTGTAGTCGCCGGGGATGACGGGCAAGAGGTCCTGAAAGGCGAAGCGTTGGCGCTCGTGGGCTTTGTACTGCTCGGCCGTCAGCTTAACGGGGACCTCTTCCGTCATTTGGAAAACCGGCAGACCCCGACCGTTTTCCAGCCGAAGCACGAACTCGAAGCTGGCGTAGATCGCGTCTCCCTCGCCTCGGAAGTTCATCTTCTCCGGCTCGATCGTCCAGTGGACGAAGGGCTGGCCGGCGCACCTGAAAACCTTCAACTGGAAAGCGCTCGCAAGGTAGTTGTCGGCATACTCGGTCTCGACGAAATCCTTGTAGGAAAGATAACCCCGGGCATAGCCATCCGTGGACTTTTTCTCAGGAAGTTGCTTGATCGTCGCGATGATATTGTCCGAAGAGAAGCTCCCCATGCCCCCCGGCCGCTCGCCCGGGAGATAGCTGAGGGAAGCCGAGGCGAGCTCGGCATTGACTTTCTTGACGACCTGGAGGGCGGTCGAACGCTGGCTGGTGTTGATGGACATCTGGGGGACGGCGAGTTTCTCCGGACCCTCGATGCCGGGATAGTAGAGCCGGTAATCGCCGAGCCCCTGGGCCTGGTAGAAGATGAGATAGAAATACGCAGGCAGGCCGTATTCCTGGGCTCCCTTGTAGAACCAGAGCTCCAGCGGCCAGATCTCGGAATTGGTGGCGAAGAGATGCCGCTCGAGGGGCGGGCCGAGGAGGAGGTAATAAACGCCGCGTTCGGTCTGGCTGCCCCTCTTCGGCGAATCATGGCCGAAGGTCTGGTCCGCGAACCGGACCCGCTCCATGTAATCCTTTTTGAACTCATTCTCCAAAGTATCGGGCGTCGTGTCGCGCATCCGCCAAAAGAAGGCGATGAACTTGCCGCGCTCAGCGGGGGTCCGGAGCTTGAGAAAAACGTCCCGCTCGACCTTCGTCATGATCGGCGAGACGTCCTCGAGCCAAAGCTGCTCGTCGGGGGTCAACTTCTCCTGCGCGGGCAAGACGGCAGACGCCAGGAAGAGGCTCAGGACGAGAAGGGCCATCTTGGAGAATGCCGTGGGGCGGCGCGGATTCTTCACTAAATCAAGATAACACAGGCCCCGCGGAGATTCAAATTCGGAGGCTCGGAGGCGGCCCTAAAAAACTACTTGAAAAAAAGAATGGACAGAGCTAAGTTTGGGGTATCCGGATTATTGGGGGAGGCCTCAAAATGAGGAAATGTTTATTCACAACGCTTTTCGTCCTCGTCGTCGCCACCGTCGTCTTTTCCCAGTCCCGGGAAACGGGCGCGATCACGGGACAGGTCATCGACGAGCAGGGCACCGCGTTGCCCGGCGTCCAGGTCACGCTGATCAGCCCGAAGCTCATGGGGACCCGCGTCGTCACGACGGACGCCAAGGGCGAGTACCGGTTCCCCGCGTTACCGCCCGGCGAGTACCAGATCAAGGCGGAGCTCCCGGGATTCGGGACCGTGGTCCGGGAGAAGATCCGGGTGACAACGACCGCGACCTTGGCCGTGGACATCACCTTGAAGCCAGCGAAGATCTCCGAGCAGGTCACGGTCGTGGCCCAGTCCCCGACGGTCGATGTCAAGTCTACGGAGACGGCTTCTGTCACGCTGAGCAGCGAGATCCTGCGCAATATCCCCTATAGCCAGTTCACCGCGGACATCGTCCACCTCGCCCCCGGCGTCAGCGCCGACGACGTTGCCTACGGCGCCCAGAGCGGCACCGGCATCGCCTATTCCATGGACGGCGTCAATGTCGCGGACCCGGAAGGCGGGACGGCCTGGGTCTTCCTCGACCACAACATCATCGAGGAAGCCAAGGTCATGGGAGTCGGACTTCCTGCCGAATACGGGAACTTCACCGGCGTCATCTTCAACCTCATCACGAAGTCCGGCGGGAACGCGTTTTCCGGACATTTCGAGGTCGATTTCCAGGGGACGAAAAGGCCCGCCAGCGCTGGACGGGCCACCTGGCCGAGCTGGTTTTGGGGGACGACCAACATCGCGCCCTTTCACGAGGATTTTCCCGATCTGACCTCGCCCAGCCTGCAATTCATCGACGCCAGCGCCCACCTCGGCGGCCCCATCAAGAAGGACAAGATCTGGTTCTATGCCGGGCTTCAGTGGAAACAGCGGTGGCAGTACGAAACCGGCTACCCCGATACACTCGGCTACAAGGAGCCACACTCCTTCTTCAAGGTGACCTCTCAGCTCTCTGGCAAGACCAACATGACCGCCTCGGTCCAAGTGGACACCTACCTCCGGACCAACCGGGACGGTGACGCCGAGCACGCCGCGGAAGCGACGGTCAACCAGACATCCCCCGAGGTCGTCGGCAACTTCACCCTGACCCACATCTTCAGCTCCCAGACGTTCTTCGACATCAAGGCGGCCGGCTTCTGGGGTTATTACTATCTGGAGCCGAGGATGGGCCGCGACGTCAGCTCCCATTTCTACGAGACCGACGCGCCGGGAATGCCCGGCAGCGCCAACAAGTACCACGATAATGCGAATTACTACTACCTCGCCGACCGCGCCAGGATCCAGGCCAACGCCAGCCTCACGCATTACGCCGAGGACTTTATCCGGGGAAGCCACGACTTCAAATTCGGGGTCGAGGTCGAGCATTCCTGGAACAGGAGCCGTTACGGGTACACGGGAGTCAACCATTCGTACTATTACGACCTCTGGGGGACAGGGCCCTACGGTTATACGTACTACGGGAATTATCTGAGGTACCAATACGAGGGCTACGACTTCAACGCCCAGTACACGAGGGCCGAGCTCTTCGCCCAGGACTCCTGGCAGGTATCAAAACGGCTGAACATCGGCATCGGCGCCCGCTTCAGCCAGAACTGGGGGACCGTGAAAGGCGTGCCGGGCGTGCCTCTCAAGACAAACAGGATCGCCCCGCGGATCGGCTTCACCTTCGACCTTCTCGGCGACAAGACGACCGTTCTGAAGGCCCACTACGGCCAGTTCACGGAAGCCATGCTCGCCGCCTACCACATGAGGCTTTCACCCCAGTGGTCGGATTACATCAAGTACTATTGGGATCCGGTGGGCCTGGATTGGGTGGAATTCGGCCGGATCGTCCAGAATTGGAGTCTCGATCCGAACATCAAGCATCCCTACATGAACCAGTTCACGGTCAGCCTCGAGCGCGAGCTGTTCAAAGACACGTCCATCAGCGCGTCGTACATCATGAGGGATTGGAAGAACATCATCGGCGTCCTGGACACACTGGCGACGTATGATCCCGTCCCCTATCCCGTCGACATCATCGATACGGCCACGGGCACGGTCGTCACCAATGATTACACCGTTTACGACCTGACGTCAGGGGACGCCCACGAGTTCCTCATCACCAACGTCAAGCAGGGCAGCAACCCCTACGTCCTCGGCAAGCCCTCCCGCCGGTATCGGGGCCTCGAGGTCCTCTTCAACAAACGTTTTTCCAACAAGTGGCAGCTGATCGCGTCCTACGTATATTCCAAGACAACGGGGACTATCGACAATGACTGGGCCAACGACATCGGCTGGAACAAGAGGGACGATCTCATTCTCGGCGACCCGAATTTTTGGACTAACGCCAACGGCAACGCCACCTTCGACCCGACCCACATGATCAAGATCCAAGGGACCTATGTCCTTCCGTGGCAGATCTATTTCAACGTCTATTTCCGGGCCATCACGGGGAACGCCTGGACCCAGCGGTACCGGTCGCCGTCGACGGACTTCGACCAGGGCCGCGTAACTTTCTTCGTCGAGCCGCGAGGCAAGTATCATTACCCGATGGAGAAAACGCTCGACTTGAGGGTCGAAAAGACCTTCCTCCTGGCCCAGAAGTACAAGCTCGGCGTTATCTTCGACGTTTTCAACATCTTCAACAACCACACGATTCAGGACTGGGGCACGCGGATCGGGTATGACTGGCAATATCCGGGCGATCCGGGCGATTATGACCGATACTTTATCTCGACTCAGGGCCACGACCTCTATTCGATCCC
>Ga0153916_10001666_pt1 | contig 16100 bp, 14 predicted proteins | sample Opewatmetagenome_FD_109642 | JGI IMG/M metagenome (GOLD analysis project Ga0153916, IMG submission 109642) | Freshwater wetland microbial communities from Ohio, USA - Open water 3 Core 3 Depth 4 metaG | ecosystem: Environmental > Aquatic > Freshwater > Wetlands | place: USA: Ohio, Lake Erie...
AGGCGGAGCGTATGTTGCACAAGCGCGGCGTCCTGGTGCTGCCCGACTTCATCGTCAACGCCGGCGGCGTAATCTGCGCGGCGGTGGAATACCAAGGCGGCACCGAGGCGGCCGCTTTCGCCGCTATCGCTGAAAAGATCGCTCGCAATACCCGCGAGGTGCTGGAGCAGGCTCGCGCCCGCGACATGCCGCCCCGCGATGCGGCCGTCGCGCTCGCGCGCGAGCGGGTGGAAAAAGCCGCGAGCTATCGGCGCTGGGGCTGAGGGACGAACAACGCCCTAGCGGACCCGCGTGACCACCTTGCCGCCCTCGACGGACTCGACCCGCCATACGCTGTCGGGCGCATACTTGCGCACGGTCATCAGATAGCGATCCGGTCGGCGCACGTTCACCACGCACGAACGTCCGACCGGCAGCTTCAGAAGCCTCTCGGTGATGTCGCCGTAGGTCTTGGACAAAGGCCTACCGCATCGTCGGGATGACGAAGGCCGAGTCCTCCACCGCGCCTTCGGGCCAGCGGGCGGTGATGGTTTTGACCTTGGTGTAGAAGCGCACGCCTTCCATGCCGTGCTGGTTGGCGTCGCCGAAGGCGCTGCGCTTCCAACCGCCGAAGGAGTGGTAGGCCACCGGCACCGGGATCGGCACGTTGATGCCGACCATGCCGACGTTGACCCGGGCGGCGAACTCGCGCGCGGCCAGGCCGCTGCGGGTGAAGATCGCCACCCCGTTGCCGTACTGGTGCTGGCTGGGCAGCGCCACGGCCTCCTCGAAGCTCTCGGCCCGGACGATCTGCAGCACAGGGCCGAAGATCTCTTCGTTGTAGGTCTTCATGCCGGGCTTCACCTTGTCGAACAGGCTCGGGCCGATGAAGAAGCCCTTCTCATAGCCCTGCATCGTAAAGCCGCGGCCGTCGACGACCAGCTCGGCGCCCTCGTCGACGCCGATCTGGATGTAGTCGGCGATCTTCTGCTTGTGGGCGGCGGTGACCACCGGGCCGTACTGGGCCGCGGCGTCGTTGGAGAGGCCGGGTTTCACGTTTTCCATCTCGGCGACCATGCGCTCGCGCAGGGCCTCGGCGGTCTTCTGACCCACCGGCACCACCACCGGAAGCGCCATGCAGCGCTCGCCGGCCGAGCCGAATGCCGCGCCCGACAGGTCCTTTACCACCTGGTCGAGGTCGGCGTCGGGCAGGACGATGCCGTGGTTCTTGGCCCCGCCCATGGCCTGAACGCGCTTTCCGTGCGCCGTGCCCGTCAGATAGACGTAGTGGGCGATGTCCGAGGAGCCGACGAAGCTGACCGCCGAGATGGCCGGATGCTTGAGGATCGCGTCCACCGCGGTCTTGTCGCCGTGCACCACGTTGAGCACGCCCTTCAAGTCCATGCCCAGGTTGGCGCCGGCCTCCATGAACAGCTCACCCAGCCGCACCGGCAGGCTGGGATCGCGTTCCGAGGGCTTCAGGATGAAGGTGTTGCCCACGGCGATGGCGATGCCGAACATCCACATCGGGATCATGCCGGGAAAATTGAACGGAGTGATGCCCGCGGCCACGCCCAGCGGCTGGCGCATGGAATAGACGTCGATCCCGGGGCCCGCGCCCTCGGTGTATTCGCCCTTCAGCGCATGCTGGATGCCGCAGGCGAACTCGATGACTTCCAGGCCCCGCTGGATGTCGCCCTTGGAGTCGGCGATCACCTTGCCGTGCTCGGAGGACAAGAGCTCGGCCAGCTCCTGCATGCGGGCCTCGACCAGGCGCTTGAACTCGAACATCACCCGCGCGCGGCGCTGCGGATTGGTGGCCGCCCAGGCCGGCTGGGCCGCCACCGCGGCGGCCACCGCGGCGTCCAGCTCGGCGTCGCTGGCCAGGCCGACCCTGGCCTGCACCTCGCCGGTGTTGGGATTGAACACGTCGCCGTAGCGACCCGACGTGGAGGCGATCGAAGCGCCGCCGATGAAGTGATGGATCTCGCGCATGACTCGTGCCCCTGGGGATGTGCCGTCTTGCTAGCATTCGCGGCCCCCATCCGGTACTGCATGATTGCAGGCTAGTAGGAGCAAAAATGCAAAACTATGTTCGATTGGGATGATCTGCGGGTATTCCTGGCGGCGGCGCGGGCCGGGACGCTGACCGGCGCGGCCCAGAAGCTGGGTGTCGACGCCGCCACCGTCGGACGAAGGGTCGCGCGCCTCGAGACCGCATTGAAGTCGACCCTGCTGGCGCGCTCAGCTCATGGCCTCCAGCTGACGGCTGCGGGCAAGCGCCTGAAGGAGGCGGCGCTCGACGCCGAGGCCGCCATGCTGGTGGCCCAGCGCACCGGCGAGGAGGATCTTGTCGGCGGCGCGGTGCGGATCAGCGCTGCGGAGGGGTTCGGCACGTCCATCCTGGCGCCGGCCCTGCCCGGACTGAGAGCCCAGCGGCCGGGGCTGCGGATCGAGCTTGCCGCCAATCCGGGGTTCCTCTCCCCCAGCCGCCGCGAAGTCGACATGGCGGTCACCTTGAGCGCCCCCGACAATGCGCGCGTCGTCGTCGAACCGCTGACCGACTATCAACTCGCCCTGTACGCCGCTCCGGCCTATCTGGCGCGCGCCGGCGCGCCGACCAGCATCGAGGCCCTCGGTGAGCATGAGCTCGTCGGCTACGTCGAGGATCTGATCTACGCGCCAGAGCTCAGGTATCTGGAGGAGATCGGCGCAGGCTTGCGGCCGATGATCGCCAGCTCGTCGATCCGCGCCCAACGCGAGGTGATCGCGGCCGGCGGCGGGATCGGCGTCTTGCCCTGCTTCATTGCGTCCGACCTCGTCCCGGTGCTGGCGCAAAAAGTCCTGCTGACCCGTCGCTTCTGGATCAGCACCCACGCCGACGTGGCCGGCGCCGCGCGGGTCCGGGCCGTCCGCCGATGGCTGGTCGACCTGGTCGCCGATCGCCGATCCGTGCTCTCGCCCTACTGAAGGCCGGGATCAGGCCTCGAGGATCGCGACAGCCGAAAGGCCCGGCGCGCCATAGACCTGGGAATAGCCGATCCGCGCGCCCTCCACCTGCCGGCCCTCGGCGCGGCCGCGCAGCTGCTGGACGTTCTCGTAGACCTGCCGCAGGCCCGAGGCGCCGATCGGCTCGCCGCAGGCGAGACAGCCGCCGTCGGTGTTGACCGGCATCGAACCGCCCAGGCGGGTCGCCCCCTCCCCGATCAGGCGTTCCTGTTCGCCATGGGCGCAGAGGCCGTTCTCGGCCATGTGCATGACCTCGGCGCCGCTCTCGGTGTCCTGGATCTGGGCGACGTTGATGTCCTGCGGGCCCACGCCGGCCATCTCGTAGGCGGCCTTTGAGGCGATCTCGGTCGGCGACGGGCCGCGCTCCACGTCGAGCGACGGCGCGAAGACCTCGAAGGATCCGTTCACGCGGGTGCGTACGCTGGCGCCCCGCACCCGCGGCCCGCTCAAGCCCAGCTCTCGCATCTTGCGGTCCGAGGCCAGGATCAGGGCCGCGCCGCCTTCGGCCGGCGAGCAGAACATGTATTTGGTCAGCGGATCGGAGACCATCTGGCTGCCCAGGATCGTATCGAGGTCGACGGCCTCCCGTCGCCAGGCGTGCGGCGTGCGGACACCGTTCTCGAACGCCTTTTCCGCCACCAGGCCGAGGGTTCGCGTGCTGATCCCGTGAAGCTCCCGATAGCGCTGGATCTTCATGGCGAAGAACTGGGTCGTCAGCATCATTCCGGTCTCGCCGTACCAGGCCGGAAGACCCCAGTCCTCCGGATCGGCGTTGAAGGCGCCGCGCGGGTGCTTGTCGAACCCCATGACGACGCCGAGATCGAACTCGCCGGACTTGATCGCCCAGTAGCCCGACAGCAGGGCCGAACCGCCGGTGGCGCAGCCGTTGGCCACGTTGATGAACTGAACCCCTGTCAGGCCCATACGCGGCAGGACGGCGTCGGCGTTGCCGGCCGCCGAGGATCCGCCAAATCCGAACTGGATGTCCTTCCAGTCGAGGCCTGCGTCGGCCAGGGCTTCCCGGAGGGCGAACACGCCCTGGTCAAGGCCGCTCATCTGATCATGCCGGCCGAACGGATGGATGCCGGCGCCGACGATATGGACCGAGCTCATGACAGGTTCTCCTCAGGCCGCGCGGAAGGCATAGGTCAGGACATCGGAGCCGTCGGGCTCCTGACGGAAGACCTCGGTGGTCAGGCGCATGGGCATGCCGATCGACAGTCGGCTGAAGTCGTCGACCAGGAGGCGGCTCTCGACGATCACTTCGCCGGGCAGTTCCACGTAGCCTACGGCGTAGGGCTTGAAGCTGCGGTCATCGCCGGGGCCGTTGAATGGCGGCTTGGGGCGGAAGCGCTGCACCGTGTAGGACCAGAGCTGGCCCTCGGGTTTGAGCTCGACGGCGTCGAACTCCGCCCCGTCGGCCCCCTTGGGCATGGGAAAGACGATCCGGCCGTCGCTCTTGCGGCGTCCCCCGATCAGGCGCGGGCCATCGGCGCGCTCGACGAACAGGCCCTCGGCCACTGGCTTCGTTCTCATGCCCCTCGCCTTTTCCGGAGCGCCTGGCGCACTCTCTCGTGGTCGAGAATAGGCAAGGTCTGGAAAAAGTCAGCATTGTTTTATACAGGACAACGTGACTTTTTTAATCGCCCACAGAGGCGGAGTGACCGAGGAGGAACCCCGATGCTTAATCCGACCCGCGTGCGATCGCTGGGCGACGTGGCTCGCGAGCAGGCTAGGCTGAGGGGCGACTCCGTGGCCTTCGTCTTCGAAGGACACGCGACAACCTATGCAGAGTTCGACCGCCATACGAACAAGGCGGCCAACGGCCTGGCCGCCCTGGGCGTGCGGGCCGGTTCCCGGATCTCCTATCTCGGCAAGAACAGCGAGGCCTATTTCGAGCTGGTGTTCGGGGCGGCGAAGATCGGGGCGGTGATGACCCCGATCAATTGGCGCCTCGCCCCGCCGGAAATCGCCTACATCCTCTCCGACAGCGGCGCGGAAGCGCTGTTTGTCGGTCCGGAGTTCATCGACGTGGTCCGCGGCCTGCCGACCGGCGACCTGCGCGGGGTGATCGCCATGGAGGGCGACGGCGACGGGCCCGGCTATGAGGCCTGGCGCGACGCGCAGAGCCCGTCGGACCCCCAGGTCCGGGTGGACTGGGAAGACATCGCCCTGCAGCTCTACACTTCCGGCACCACCGGACGTCCGAAGGGGGCCATGTTGTCGAACCGCGCCCTCCTGGAGTTGCGCGCCCTGCACGCGACCTCCGACCTGGGCTGGAACCGCTGGACGCCTGATGACGTGAGCCTGGTGGCCATGCCGATCTCCCATATCGGCGGAACGGGCTGGGGAATCATGGGCCTCTACAACGGCGCCACCGGCGTCGTCGCCCGGGAGTTCGATCCGGCGGCGGTGCTCGACTTCATCGAACGCGACCGCATCAGCAAGATCTTCATGGTGCCCGCCGCCATGCAGATCGTGCTGCGCGATCCCAGGGCCCGCGAGGTCGACTATTCCCGTGTGAAATACGTGCTCTACGGCGCCTCGCCGATCCCGCTGGATCTGCTGAAGGAGGCCATGGAGGTCTTCGGCTGCGGCTTCGTCCAGATGTACGGCATGACCGAGACCAGCGGGACCATCGTGGCCCTGCCGCCGGAGGACCACCAAGTGGCAGGCGGCCCGCGGATGCGTTCGGCCGGCAAGGCCCTGCCGGGCGTGGAGCTGGCGATCCTGGACGAAGAGGGCCGCCGGCTGCCGGCGAACCAGGTGGGCGAGATCGCCATCCGGTCGCCGGCCAACATGTCGGGCTACTGGAACCTGCCCGAGGCTACGGCCAAGACCGTCGACGCCGAAGGCTGGCTGCGCAGCGGCGACGCCGGCTACCTCGACGAGGACGGCTATCTCTTCATCCACGACCGGGTGAAGGACATGATTATCTCCGGCGGAGAGAACGTCTATCCGGCCGAAGTGGAGAACGCGGTCTACGGCCATCCGGACGTGGCCGAGGTGGCCGTGATCGGCGTGCCCGATCCCAAGTGGGGCGAGGCGGTGAAGGCCGTCGTAGTCAGGAAGCCCGGCCGCGAACCGACGCCCGAAGAGATCATCGCCTGGTCCCGCGAACGGATCGCTGGCTTCAAGGCCCCGAAAAGCGTCGACTTCATCGACGCCCTGCCGCGCAACGCTTCGGGCAAGATCCTGCGGCGCGAGCTGCGCGAGCCCTACTGGGCAGGCCTGGAGCGCCGGGTCAGCTGAGGCGGCGCACGCGGACCGGGATCGCGCTCATGCGCGGGATGCCGGTGTAGGGATCGAAGTCCTGATCGACGGCGGTGAGGCGGCCGGTGTTGACGCCGGCGATCCGCGGATCGTCGTCCTGCCCGGGCGCACGTCCCCAGGCGTGGGTCATGGAGATGCAGCCCGGACGCACATCGGGCGCCGTCTCCGCCACGCCGCGGATCGTAGCCCGCGCGCTCTCGATCTCGATCATGTCGCCCCGGGCCACGCCGAGCCGGGCCATGTCGTCCGGGTTCATGAAGGCGGGATTGGTGGCGTACTGGCGCTTGAGCTTGTCGTTCTCGTGCCAGCATGAATTGAGCACGTCGCGCATCCGGCGCGAGATCACCCGGAACGGATAGGCCTCGTCGGCGACGTCCGGCGGCGCGGCCGCGATGGCCCGCAGTTCGTCCATCATGACCGGCGAGCCGATGTCGAGACGACCGGCCCACCCCTCGGACTTGGCCTGCACCACCGTGCGCGGGCGCTCGAAGATCCGCCCCTCCTGCGTCCGGCGCACCTCGTCGAAGGGAACCGGCGCGCCCTTCAACAGCATGGCCCAGACGTCGTGCGCGGTCAGCTCCTGGCCGGGCTCGACGCGGCTCGCCTGCTCGGCGGCGGCCGTGGGATCGAGCAGGCTCACCGACGGGATCTGTAGCGGCAGGCCCAGGCGATCGGCGAGGCCTGCGAATAGTTGCCATTCCTCCAGCAGATCCGAGCCGTCGGGGGTGGCGACCAGCGGTTCGGACCACTGGGCGTAGGGCCGGTGGAAGCCCCAGCCCGGCCCGAAATTCCCGAGCATCTCGTTCAGCGCCGTGGGCGCGCAGACCTCCAGAGGCAGGGTGGGCGCCGCCACATAGTGTGCGAGCCTCGCGGTCTCCGAGAGGTGCGGATCGAAGCAGACCAGCAGCTCGAGCGCCTTCATCGCCTCGACGGTATTGATCTGGTCGGGCCAGGCGAGGATCGGATTGCCGCCCAGGACAAAGAGCGCCTTCACCTGGCCCTCGCCCGGCATGAGGATCTCCTCGGCCAGGGCTGCGGTGGGCAGGCCCGAGGCGCACTGGGTCAGCCCCCGCACGCGCAGGGTCTCGCCCAGGCCCCAAGCCGGCTGCGGCCCTGGCGATGCGGCGATGGCGGGGAGCGGATTGATCAGGACCCCCGGATTGGGGATCTCGTCCCCGGGGCGTCGCCAAAACCCTTTCAGGGTGGTCAGGACCTTGACGAGATATTCGACCAGATTGCCGTGACCCGACATGTTCGGCCCGGTCCCCGCGCTGAACGCCCCGCGCCGCGCGGCGCCGATGATCCTGGCGGCCTCGCGGATCTGGTCCGGATCGACACCGGCCCGCGCGCCCGCCGCCTCCGGGGTGAACGGCGCGACCGCCGCACGCAGCGCCTCCAGGCCGTCGGCCTCGGCCTCGACAAAGGTCCGGTCGAAGGCCCCGGCGGCGATCAGGTCTCGGGCGATGGCGGCCAATACCGGGACGTCCTGGCCGGGACGCACGGCGAGATGGACATCGGCCTGCTCGGCGCAGTCGGTCCGCCGGGGATCGATGACCACCAGCTTCATCCCGCGCTGCCTGGCCTGGTGGAGCTGGCGCGCGGGGTTCATGCCCAGACCGCCGTTCATGGAGACGATGGGATTGGTCCCGATCAGGGTCAGCACGTCCCAGTGCTCGATGGTCGGGACACCGGCGAGCCAGGCCCCGTGCAGCATAAGCGATACTCCCTTGCCGGGCTGATCGATGGTCACGCTGTCGAACTTCATCGGCGAGCCCAGCGCGTCCATGAACGCCTTGGCGAAGGTGGAGCAGGCGAAATTGTTGTAGCCATGGGTGCCGATGTAGATCGCCACCGAGCGCGGTCCATGGCGGTCCACCAGCTCGCGCACCTTGGCCGCGATCTCCTCCATCATCGTCCCGGAGGCGATGTCGGCGAGGCGTCCATCCGCCTGCCGCTTCTGGGATCGCAGCAGCCGCGTCGGGGCGGTGTGGTAGGCCGCCAGTTCTCGACCCTTGATGCAGGTGAACCCCGCATAGATCGGGTTCTTCTTGTCGCCATAGATCCTGGCTGGCTTGCCGTCCTCCATCTCGACGATCAGGGCGCACTGAGCGTGGCAGGCCCGGCAGATGGTATGACGGCGTTCGGCGGCGACGGTCATGGCGGGGTTCCCTCAGGCCCGACGGCGCGCGTCCTCCGACGCGACCCAGCGGACGGCGTTCTCGATCAAACGACGGATGTGCGGATTGTCGTAGGCGGGCGGACCATCGCCCGGCTGCAGGTAGACGAGCGGGCACCGCCCCGCCCGCTTGGTCCAGCCTATGAGGTCCGGACCGGGCGGGTGCGCCCATCCCTCGTTCGAGAACATCTTGCCCGCCACGGCCTGGGCCGCGGAATAGAAGCCGTCACGGACAAAGGCGTGATCGGCGCGCAGGAGCGGCGTCACCGCATCCTCGAACACCTCGTAGAGATAGAGCTCGTCGGTGAGGGTGAAGCGCTCGGGCACGCCGGCCAGGACCGGATGGTCCGGCGCGACCGCCTTGGCCTGGTAGGTCACCTCATGCCGGTAGCCGCTGTCGAGCCTGGCCCTGCCCGCCAGCTCGCCCGGGCGGTAGAGGAAGCGCCCGCCAAGCCACTCGGCGTAGTCCGGCCAGGCCGGCCAGCCGGCGATGGCGTGGTGCAGCGCGACGATCCCGACGCGGCCCTCGTCCAACAGGGCCTTGAAGTCCGCTTTGAACGCCTCGCCAGGCTCGACATAGGCCGGCGGGTCGGGGGCGGCGAAGTCGATGCCCGGCATGTCGTAGAGCACCAGGACGTCGAACCCCGCCATGCCCGACGGGCTCATCAGCCGCTGCGCCGCCGGCTGCTCCACCAGGGTGGCGGCGACGCCCGGCAAATTATCGAACATCCCCATGAACGCGTCGCGCAGATAGGGATGTCCCTTAGCGGCGACGAGGACGTTCAGGGGTTCGCCGTAGCGCACGACAGGCATGACCGTGGCCTCACCTCACGCGCAGGAGTTGCTTGCCGAAGTTCTCGCCGTGGAAGAGCCGCATCAGAGTCCGCGGCGCATTCTCGAGCCCCTGCTGGACATCTTCCTTGAAGTGCAGCCGCCCCGAGCGGATCCAATCGGCGATCCGCCGCCGCGCCCAGGGAAATTCCGCGGCGTAGTCGAGGACGATGAAGCCCTCCATGTGCGCCCGCCGGAAGATGAGGTTGAAGTAGTTCTCCGGCCCCGCGGGCATCTTGCCGAGTTCGTAGCGCGAGATCCCGCCGCAGACGACGACGCGGGCGTGCGTGGCGAGCTGTCCCAGCAGGTCGTTGAAGATCGCGCCGCCGACATTGTCCCAGAGGACGTCGATCCCGCCCGGCGCCAGCGCCTTGGCCTGCTTGCGGACGTCGCCGGCCTTGTAGTCCACCGCCCCGTCGAAGCCGAGCTCGTCCACCAGCCATCGGCACTTGGCCTCGCCGCCGGCCACCCCGATCACCTTGCATCCAGCGAGCTTGGCGATCTGGCCCACCACCGAGCCCGTGGCGCCGGCCGCGCCGGTGATCACGACCGTATCGCCGGGGAACGGCTTGCCGATCTTGTTGAGCCCGAAGAAGGCGGTCATGCCGGTCGTGCCCAGCACGCCCAGGTTGGCGGTGATCAGGTCGTCGTCCGGCACCTTCAGCAGGTCTTTGCCCGGCAGACAGGCGTAGTCCTGCCAGCGCAGCATGCCCGTGACCTTGTCTCCCGGGGCGAAGTCCGGATGGGCCGAGGCCACCACCTCGCCGACGCCCGAGCCGCGCATCACCTCGCCGATCTCAGTGGGGGCCACATAGTCGGCGACGTTCTCCATCCAGCCCTTCTGAGCCGGATCGAAGGCCAAGTAGAGGTTGCGCACCAGCACTTCGCCTTCGCCGGGGTCGGAGACTGGCGTCTCCACCAGCTTGAAGTCGTCATCGACCAGCGGGCGGCCGACGGGGCGGCCGTTGATCAGCCATTGGCGGTTGGTCAGCGTCATCAGATCCTCAGGAAATTCAAAGGGGGCCGCTGGCCGCGAGCCAGCCGCCGTCGGCGACCAGCTCGGTCCCGGTCACGAAGCTGGCCTCGTCGGACGCCAGGAAGAGCGCGCAGGCGGCCATCTCCTCGGAGGTCGCCATCCGGCCGATGGGCTGCACCCCGGAGAAGAAGGCGCGCATCCCCTCCGGATCGCCGCTAGCGTCGAAGGCCGCCTGGTTCATCGGCGTATCGATGGCGCCCGGATGCAGCGAGTTGCAGCGGATCGTCCGGTATTCCCGCGCGCAATGGACGGCCACCGATTTGGTGAGGAGCCGCACCCCGCCCTTGGAAGCCGTATAGGCCGCCGCCGAGGCCAGCCCTATGAAGCCGGTGATGGAAGAGAGGTTGACGATGGCGCCGGCAGGGCCGCCGGGATTGGCCTTCATCGCCCGCACGCCGTGCTTGCAGCCCAGCATCACCCCGGTGAGGTTGACCCCGAGAACCTTGTTCCAGACCTCCAGGTCCGTGTCCTCGATCGTCTGGCCGACGAAGACGCCCGCGTTATTGATCACGATGTCCAGCCGGCCGTGCCGGGCGAGCGTCGCATCGACCGCCGCGATCCAGGCCGTCTCGTCGCTGACGTCGTGGTGCAGATAGGTTCCGCCGACCTCGGCGGCGACGGCCGCGCCCTTGTCGTCCTGCACGTCGGTGACGACGACCTTGGCGCCCTCGCGGACGAAAAGCCGGGCGCAATCGGCCCCGATGCCCGAGGCGCCGCCGGTGATCAGCGCGACCTTGCCTGCCAGACGACCGGTCATCCCAGCTTCCTCACCGGATCCGACCCGTCCCAGGTCCGGGCGGCGTCGCGCATGAAGGCGAAGAAGTCGCGGCCGCCGGGCGCGGGCTTGAGGACTTCGACCATGGTCCCCGGCCCCCCGCCAGTGTCGACGTAGATGACCTCGCCGCCTCCGGGGACCTTGCCTTCCTGCTCCACCCGACCGCCGGTCGCCGCCACTGAGGCACGGGCCGCAGCCATGTCGTCGACCAGGATGCAGACGTGGTGCAGGCCCTCCCGGCCCTCGTCGCGCCAGGACTTGTAGATCGACGGCGCATCGTTGTGCTGGCGGATCAGCTCGATCTGCAGGTCGCCCCAGTAGCCGAGCATCATGGAGAAATCGATCTGCGCGGGCGCGCCGCGATAGCGCACGTCGTCAAGCTTCACATGGTCGAGCGCGAAGAATGGCCCAGCCCCCATCTTCAGCCAATGGGCCAGCGCCGCGTCGAAATCGGCGGGCACATAGGCCAACTGCATGACCTCGCCCAGTCCGGCGATCGGTCCGTTCATTCCGCCGCCTCCGTGAAGGTCGCGGCCACGGCGGGCAGCGGAATGCCGATGGCGTCGGCGATCGCCCGATGCTGGTACTGCAGCGCGATCTCCTGGCGCCCATAGACGATGGTCGCTCCGGGCGGCAGGGCGGCCAGGTTCTTCCAGCCCTCCGCGGCGGTGACATAGTCTTCGGTGCGGACCACGTTGGCCGTGGCGTCGAAGGCGGCCTCCACCTCGGCGCGATGCTCGTCGGACCGCACGCCCCCGAAGGCGTAGATGGTCTTATAGGTTTTTGTCTCGCCGGGCTCCTCGCCCGGGTAGTGCCGGAAGATCGTAAGATAGCTCTTGCCGGGCGAGACGCTGCCGGCGAACAGGACCACGTTCGGGAACAGGTAATGGATTCCCGCGGCCTCCGAACGGACGCCCCAGCTCTCCTCAGGCTTGTCGACCCAAGCCTCCCAGCCGCGCTCGACAAAGCTCACCCGATGGTGCGGGCCGTAACGGTCGTAGATGGTGATGTCGTTGCGGAAGTACGGCGCGAGCGTCTGTTTGTGCAGGGCGGCGAAATGGTAGCCTTCACCATAGGTGTCCAGCGCGTATTTCCAGTTGGCGGCCACCGGCAGCACGTCGCTCTTGACCCGCTCCGCCCCTTCCAGGTTCAGGCCGGCCAGCACCTGGCCGAACTCGCCCAGATGGCTGTCGATATCGATCGTTCCGCCCGGGGTCGGCAGCACGAAGACCATGCCGTGCCGCTCGGCGCAGGGGACCGAGATCAGATGGTCGCGGCCGGCCATGCCGCCCTCGAACCTTTCAGCCTCGGGCGCGGCGATCAGCTTGCCCTCGGCGGCGAAGGTCCAGCCGTGGAACCAGCAGGTGAAGCGCTTGGCCTTGCCCTCGGCTTCGCGCACCAGCCGCGCCCCGCGATGGGTGCAGATGTTCAGGAAAGCCCGCACCGAGCCGTCGCCCTGCCGGGCGACCACGATCGGCACGCCCGTCTCGTCAAAGGTGCGGAAGGCGCCCGGCTCCGACAACTCCGAAGACAGGCAGACGAACTGCGGCGTCTGCCGGAACAACACCTCGCGCTCGCGGAGATGGCGCGCCGGATCGGTGTAGACCGACGCGGCGTTGACCATCGGCGCGTCAGCAAGGTCGCTGGTGCCGTTCTTGATGTGCGATATCACCCTGCGGGCGACCGCCAGGCGGGACTGCAGGACGTCTTGGGGTTGAGCGGCCATGGCGGCCTCCTTCGGCTCGGTCAGGTGTGAGCCAGCACCGCCCGCGCAGCTTCTTCGATGCGACGGGGGGTGGGCAGATATTCGTCCTCCAGCGTCGGCGAGAAGGGCACCGGCGTGTGGGGGCAGGTGACTTGCTTGATCGGCGCCTTCAGGGATCTGAAGCCCTTGTCGGCGACCAGGCCGGCGATGTCTGCGGCCATGGAGCAGCGCGGCGGGCTCTCGTCGATCACCACCAGGCGGCCGGTCTTGGCGACGCTTTCGAGAATGGTGTCCTCGTCGAGCGGCGAGGTGGTGCGAGGATCGACGACCTCGACCTGGACGCCCTCCTTGGCCAGCGCCTCGGCCGCGGCGACCGCCCGGGGCACCATGGCCCCGAAGGCGACGAAGGTCAGGTGCTTGCCTTCGCGGACGACATTGGCCTCGCCGAAGGGGATCCGGTACGGCTCGTCGGGAACCTCGCCCTCCATGCCGAACAGGAACTTGGACTCCAGGAAGATGACTGGGTCGTCGTCCCGGATCGCCTGGATCAGCAGGCCCTTGGCGTCATAGGGGCTCGACGGCATCACCACCTTGAGCCCGGGCACCATCGTGAACAGAGGGTGCAGGGTCTGGCTGTGCTGAGCGGCCGCGCGGAAGCCCGCGCCGACGGTGGTGCGCAGGACCATGGGCGTCGTGGCCTTGCCGCCGAACATGTACCGGAACTTGGCGGCCTGGTTGTAGATCTGGTCGAAGCAGACGCCGACGAAGTCCACGAACATCATCTCCGCCACGGGGCGCAGTCCGGTGAGCGCCGCCCCCGCGGCCGCCCCGATGATGGCGCTCTCCGAGATCGGCGTGTCGATCACCCGTTCGGGGCCGAACTCCTTGTAGAGCCCCTGCATCTGGCCGAAGACGCTGCCGACGCCGCCCGGCTCTCCCGTGGCGCCTTGGCCGCCGGCCACATCCTCGCCGATGACGAAGACACGGGGGTCGCGCCGCATTTCCTGCCGCACCGCTTCGTTGATCGCCTGAAGGTAAGTCTTCTTGGACATTATGCGTTCCTTCGGCTCAGGCGTAGCGGACGTAGACGTCGCGGGTGAGATCCCGCGCCGGATCGGGGAACGGCGCGGCGATAGCCGCCTCCACCGCATCCTCGATCAGCGCCAGGACCTGCGTTTCGATGGCGTCAAAGTCCTCTTCCGAGAGAAGACCGGCGTCGACAACGCCGCGCCGGAAGCGCGGCAGCGCGTCGGCCGCCCGCGCCTCGGCCAGTTCCTCCGCCGTCCGGTAGGCCTGGGGGTCGCCGACGAAATGGCCGAGAAACCGCTTGCAGCGGAGCTCCAGCGCATAGGGCCCCTGCCCGCCTCGCGCATGCTCCAGCGCGCGCAGCATGGCCTCGCGCACAGCAAAGAAGTCCATGCCGTCGACCACCTCACAGGGCATGCCGAAGGAATGGACCCGCTCAGCGATGGAAGGGGCGCCGCAGGCGTAGGAGACGTGAGTATGTTCGCCGTACCCGTTGTTTTCGAACACGAATATGGCTGGGACCTTCAGAACGACCGCCATGTTCAGGGCCTCGAACACCGTGCCCTGGTTGGCCGCGCCGTCGCCGGAGAAGGCCACGGCGACCTTCCCCGTCTTGTTGTATTTCTGGGTCAGGGCCGCGCCGACAGCCAGTGGCGGCGCGCCGCCGACGATGGCGTTAGCGCCCAGCATGCCCTTGGAGAGGTCGGCGATGTGCATGGAGCCGCCCTTGCCGCCGCACAGGCCGCCGGCCTTGCCCATGATCTCCAGCATCATGCCCTTCACGTCCACGCCCTTGGCGATGCAGTGGCCGTGGCCGCGGTGGGTCGAGCCGATGTAGTCCTCGTCGGAGAGATCGAAACAGACGCCCACGCCGCAGGCCTCCTGGCCGAGATAGACGTGGGCGAAGCCCGGGATGTTGCCCAGGGCGAATTCCTTCTCCACCCGCTCCTCGAAGGCGCGGATCGTGAACATCCGGTCGTAGGCCCGTTTCAGATCGTCGCGAGATAGCTGCATGGACCGCTCCTTGTTCAATCCGCGCCGCGCCCGCCGTCCACGGTCAGCTCCGCCCCTGTGACATAGGCGGCGTCGTCGCTGAGCAGGTAGAGGATGGCGTCGGCCATGTATTCCGGCAGGCCGATCATCTTCAGCGGCGTGTCGGCCGCGAAGGCATCGGAAAGTTCCTGGCTGTCGCCGAACTGACCTGTGATCATCGGCGTCCAGATCACCCCCGGATGCAGGGAGTTGACCCGGACCTTCGGGGTCATGGCCGCGCCCTCGAGGGCGGCCGACTTGGTGAAGCCCGTCACCGCGCCCTTGGTCGCGCAGTAGGCGACCGCGCCGGGGAAGCCCACCTGGCCCATGAGCGACGAGACATTGACCACCGCTCCGGGCTTGCCCGCCTGCTCTATCGCCTTGAAGGCGGCGCGCACGCCCAGGAACGTCCCCTCGACATTGACGGCGTAGATGTCGTCGAAGTCCGCGTCGGTGGTTTCGGCCAGGGGCTTCACGAAGAAGGCCCCCGCGTTGTTGACGAGGCCATAGAGGCCGCCCAGCCGGTCGGCTTCGCCGACGACCTTCTCCCAGTCGGCTTCGCTGCGGATGTCGTGCGGCACGAAGACCGCCAGCCCGCCCGCCTTGCGGATCTGAGCGAGGGTTTCGGCGCCGCCCTCGGCATCCCGCCCCGTCGCCACAACCCGCGCGCCCTCCGCAGCGAGCAGCACAGCCGTCGCCCGGCCGATCCCCTTGGTGGCGCCGGTGACCACCACGACCCGATCCTGAAGTTGTCCGCTCATCGGACGATCCACCCGCCGTCGACAACCAGCTCGGCGCCGGTCATGAACCGGGAGCGGTCCGAAGCCAGGAACGCCACCGCCCCGGCCACTTCCGTCGGCTCGCCGAGCCGTCCCAGAGGAATGATTTCGGTCATCTGCGCTTCTGGATAGCCCGTCGTCATGCCCGTGCGGATCATGCCGGGATGGACGGAATTGACCCGGATGGCGCGGTCGCCCAACTCCAGCGCCGCCGCCTTGGCCATCAGCCGCACGCCGTCCTTGGCCGCTCCGTAGGCGGCGTATCCGGGCGACCCGATTTTGCCGAAGACGCTTCCGATCAGGATCACCGAACCGCCGCGCCCGCCGGCCACCATGGCGGTGGTCGAGGCGCGCAGGCCCAGAAAGGCGCCCCGCAGGTTGGTGCGGTTTACGGCCCTGAAGCGCTCCAGCGACATGCGCGCGATCGAGCCCGGATCGGCGACACCGGCGTTGGCGACCAGGATATCGAGGCCGCCGAA
>Ga0153916_10001667_pt1 | contig 16099 bp, 18 predicted proteins | sample Opewatmetagenome_FD_109642 | JGI IMG/M metagenome (GOLD analysis project Ga0153916, IMG submission 109642) | Freshwater wetland microbial communities from Ohio, USA - Open water 3 Core 3 Depth 4 metaG | ecosystem: Environmental > Aquatic > Freshwater > Wetlands | place: USA: Ohio, Lake Erie...
AATTGGCAATACTCTGGTTGTTTTTGCAACCTTTCTGGCAACACTCTATAGAATAAAAATAGAACGCGATCAAATACAAACCGTCAAAAAAAACGTAGAAGCTAAAGAATGCTTGGAATCTCTTCACAAATATATTAAAGCAGAGCACACTTCGCTAATTTGCATGAATAAAGACGAGTTGAAAGAATTTCTGGACTATTTAGAAAAGTTAGGCAAGGGCTAAACTAAAGCAAGGTTAGTTGATTAAATTCTAATGCTGCTGCTGCGCGTTTCCTATTTCTTTTGCTTTCTGAGTATCAATATGACCACTACGACTGCTATTCCGACTGCAGCAATTACGATAGCATAAAGTGCTTCTTGAGGCAAGAATACATTGGGAGTTGCCGTCGGTTCAGGCGATGGAGTGGGCGAAGCTGTAGGCACGGGCGATTGTGAGGGTGATGGAGTAGGTGTGGGAGTAAGCCCAGGGGTAGGTGTTACCGTGGGTGTGGGTGTTGGGATTGGTGTTGGAGTGGGTGAAGGTGTCGGATATGCTGTTGTTGCAGACCAGCCACTGTATCCATGGAGATTGCACAAAGCACGTGCTCGAACGGAGTATGAATTAGTGTTCGAACCAAGAATGTACTCCACTGTGAAGGTTGTTGTGCTCTGAGGCGTCTGAGTGAGATCTGCCCCTGCCCCGTTAATTTCAAGCTGAACCGTTGAAACATAATGCGAAGAGTCAATCGCAGGCGGAGGTTGATGGGATATTACAACGTCCAGCCATACTGTTGACCCTACCTCCCGGAAACTAACGCTCACAACATCTGGAACAAGGGCTTCAACCGTCAACACTTGAAAGCAAACAAAAACCAACGTGCCAAACAATAGTGAAAAAGCAACAGCCAAAAACAATACTTTGCGATTCATATTTACTTTCCAAGAATCAAGTACGGTGGTGGATTGTCATAAAGATGTGTGGTAGGTGCCATACAACAACAAGTCAGAGTAAGATTAACTAAAGTGAAAAAACAGAGACTGTCTCTTTTTCTGAGTGTGTTTATTTCATTAGCTCAGTAGTGTATACGCAACTTTTAGGTGTGTGCATTAAATTTTAATCCAACCAACCAACCAACCAACCAACTTTTCAACGATGGCTACATGATTTCTGGAAAAGGAGTAGGCACTCAGGAGCATACTGGATTCAGATAACACACTCTATTGACTTTGTAATTCAGTAAGTCAATCAGGAATAATTCAAGTCAATATAGGGTACGTATATAGTATAGTCGGAATCGAGTATACGGCTTCTCAGATACACTATTGAGACTTACCCGTAGTTCATAAACCATAAAAGCATTATGAAAGAGGTAAAAGGGATGAAGCCCGAACTTAAAACCACGCCAGAATGTGCAAGGCTGCTGAGAATTATAGAAGATAGACTAAAAACCGCACGTACTACTATAACCATGCAATCAGTAGAAGAATTCAGACCTTTCTTCGAAATGCTTCATAAAAACCGATGCAAGCAAGCTCTCAGCGTCTTCATTGAAAGCCATCAAAATTCAGTTACTATTTTCGAACGAAAACTTGTAAAGATGGCTATAGAATATAGACAGCGGCTTTGACTCTTCAACTTTCAAAAACCTTGACATTAAGATAGATACGACTTCAATTCAATAGGGTAGAGGTATCGTCTGAATCGAGTATACAGATTGTGTTTTCATAAGAAAAATAGTCCACTTGAGCCGAAATAGAAGCCCCCATGCATGGTTAGCTTATAGAATGCTCAGCGCTGTTTAGATGTGGTCGGAATGGACTCAAGTGGTAGCAGAAGAAGGAGGCTGGTTCGTTTGTATACTCGCCCAAGTAGCCAATACAAGTTCAGCATGGCCGCCACAATGCGCAACAATCCGACGCCAGCCGAGCAAGCTATGTGGGAGATTCTAACAAAAGAAGTAATACCAAAATTCCCCGAACATAAATTCAAGCAACAACAGGTAGTTCTTGGTTACATTCTCGATTTTTATTGTGAAACATTGCGGTTCGGCATAGAAGTAGATGGTGGTGTGCACGAGGACTCGGAACAATACGATCGCCATAGAGATAGGATTCTGGCACGAAACGGAGTGCACGTGTTGAGAATCCCCAATGAGATTGTCTTTAACAACCCGCAGCGTCTCGCTTTTCAAATCTGTAATTCGATAAAATACAAAACCTTGCCTCGACATAAGAAAATTTAATACGAAGATCTTGTTTTTTTCTTCTTCCTCTTGACTAAAAGCGTATCAACTCTTTGTAGAGATGGCTCTTCTGTTTCTTGCTTTGCCTGTACTTTTATCAGTTCTTGCATTGGAAGTGTATCTTGAATGATGCAATCTATTCCATTGGAAATTCCAACATACGTGTCGTTAATTTGTACCTGCAATTTCCTTCTCTCTTTCCACAGTCTTCCATGAGCTTTTTCTTCACTGTCCTGAAGATCAGCCATTTTTTGATATATGGCGTGCAATTTCTCCACAGTCCCTGCGAATTCTTGGCTTCTTATGTAATCGTATAATTTTGACTCTTTGGCTTCGCGATCCCTCCGACTTTCTGATTGTTTGCAAATTTCAATGATGGCTCTTCGTATTTGTTTAGCTACATCAATAACTATACTTGGATGACAGAGCAAAATTCCTTCTCTTTCACCGAATAATCCATTTTTGACATACTTCTTTGGCAAGTTGCTTGAAACTATAATAACATAATCCGTGGTATGAACATCCTTGTATTTCTTGGCTTTCTCTATATCTTTGTTGGTAACGTTGTCGGCTTGTTTGTTGTCATATACAATCGGCGTTTGCAGTGTCATTGTAGCGGTCCTGATTTGTTGGACAATGTCGCCCATAGCTGTGCCCCGTTTCTGCCGAGTGAAAAAGTCCTGCTGAAATGCTTGAGTAAGATTAGAGTAAAGGTCTATTTCTCCCACTTCGCCTTTCAATTCTGACTGGCTTTGTGACAACTGCTTTTTCAATTGATCAATCTCACGCTGAAATCGGTCTATCTGTAGGTCTCGTTCTTTGACATCATTCCGTAACTTTGCTGTTTCAAGTTCAGCTTTAGCTTTGCCTTCATTAAAAGCGAGTTTCCTTAAACGGGCTTGTTCTCTTTTCAGTTCTGCAAGTTGCTTTTCCTTTTCTCGAAGTTCCTTTTTCCCTTCAGCTTTGAGTTTCTTTTCAAGAAGCGCGAAATGTTTTTTGTTGTCTTCGTTGACTTTATCATAGGTCTTTTTCAGTTCTGAAAGTTGCTGCCTATATGTATCCTCCATTTCCTTCTTCAGAGTTTTTCTTTTTTCCTCATATGTTCTCTTCAGATCAGCAACTTCATCATTGTGGCCTTGGTTTATTTGCTGAAGTTTTTGCTCATATTCGAGTTTAGCCTTTTTGTATTCCTCACCATATGTTTCTGAAACTTTTTTCTTGAGTTCCTCAATTGCCCGATAGTAATCATCGCTTGCCAAAGAAGAGTGGCAAAGTGGGCATTTGAACTCTGTTAGTTCAGTAGTCAAATTCCTCAATTTCACCTTTTACACTTTGCAATTTGCGCGATGTACCAATTCGAAATCTTCTAATAGCAAAATAAATTTTGTGAATTTGAAGTAAGTGTCAAATGACAGAATTAAATTTTAATCCAACCAACCAATCTGACGACGACGTGGATGATTTGAGAGAAAAACTTACAAGCAGACTGTTAACAGGTTCAGTTTACAAGCATGATTCTAATGTAATCAAGAAGTAGAGGAGTAGATCCATTAATGGCTTAGTCTGTAGAATTCGCAGAGAGATGCTATTGTGCAGGTATGGCACATCGGGCGTGCTCCGCATACAGTTCTTGAAAAATCAATAATGGCATAATTAAATTGCTTAAAATTTTTCTCAGGGGTTATTTGGTCGACTAACTTGATGAACCATTTCTTGCGTCGGGTTTCATTGTCTGTCTCAAAGCCGAGAATTCTGCCCCAAAGACGAACTACATTTGCGTCTATGATCGAGGATCTAATACCTTTGTGCAATGAAAGATAAGCATCTGCTATATAGGGTCCTACGCCAGGGAGGTTGAGAAGTTCTTTCCTCCTGCTCGGTATTCTATCGCCTTTTTTATGCAGTGCTAAACATAAGTTGAGAATTTCTTTATTTCTCCATCTTAAGCCAAGAGGTTCAAGGAGCTTAAGAAAGGATTCGCTGTCTTGGACAATATCTTTCGGGCTGGAATACTTTTCGACGAATAATGGGTAAACTGGAAGAACCTGCTCAGCTTTTGTCCTCTGAAGCATTATTTCTGCGACCAATCCATGAAACTGGTTTTTTGGATTTCGCCACGGAAAATTTGAATAATTCTTTTTCGCCCATGCGAACAAAAGTAATCGAACCTTTACAATTAGTTCTACATGGTTTTCAAACAACTTTTCTAAGCACTCTGATCCATGCATCGCACCATCTCATTTACAACGCGCTCCACGATGGGAACTACGACCGAGTTTCCAAACTGTCGATACGCCTGAGTGTCTGAAACAGGTATTTTGAAATTTGAAGGAAACCCCATCAAGGCAGCACATTCGGATGGAGTAAGCCTTCGAGGATTTTTGTTTTTTTGGGGAACCAGAATTTCTGAGCCATCTTTGTGGTATCTTGCGCTCAATGTCCTCGCGATTCCTTCCTCATCAACCAAACTGTATCCAAACCCATTCCCCTTGAGCTTATGTTTCTCACGATACTCTATTAGCCACTGCCAAAGTTTGTCAGAAATTGTGTATTTAGGATTCACCTTTTTCTCCAGTATTTCTTTGATCTTAGGGTTTCGATTTTCAATTTCTGGGAAGACAAATCTAATATCCAAATTTTTCCTGAAACCTACAATGTACACGCGTTCCCGATGTTGGGGGACAAGTTTGCTTGCATCAATTATTTGGTAGTAAACATCATATCCGGCATCTTCAAGCTGTTTTCTAATCACCCTGAATGTTTCACCTTGATTATGGAATACCAAATGCTTAACGTTTTCCAGCAGGAACGCCTTAGGCTTTTTTGCCTTAAGTATCTCTACGATTTTAAAGAATAGCTGACCTTTGGATTCGCAATCAAATCCTTGCGGCATTTTCAGGCTTTTACGCTTTGAAACACCAGCCAATGAAAAAGGTTGACAAGGAAAACCCGCAACAAGAATATCATGGTCTGGAATATCTCGTTCGTTGAGGTCTAAAATGTCGCCAGCAGGAGTGATTCCGAAGTTTTCTTTATAGGTTCTGCATGCAAATTTATCAATTTCCGATGATAAAACGCACCTGCCACCACTTTTGTCAAAAGCAAGACGAGTTCCTCCTATGCCCGCAAAGAGGTCAATGAAGTCAAACGGCATGAGCATTGTTATATACTTAATCAGTTTATTAGCGTTGGGGAAATTGCACATGGGCATGCAAAGAGGGACAGCTCCATTTCAGCCCAAGGCACGAATTATCAAGCTTTTGGGAGAAGAACTGATTACAAATGAAGTCATAGCAATCGTTGAACTTGTAAAAAATTCTTATGATGCAGATGCCACAAGCGTGGACGTCGTTCTTGAGGATGTTACTAACCTTGAAGAAGGGCGCATTTACATTCGCGATGACGGTTGTGGAATGGCGTTGAATACTGTTTTGGATGTCTGGTTACAACCCGGAACGCACGCAAAGAAGGATATCCGAGAACGCGGACAAACCACACAAAAATTTCATAGACCAATTCTGGGAGAGAAAGGTGTAGGAAGATTTGCTGCACAGAAAATCGGGTCATTAATAACCTTAACAACAAAAACAAAAGTCGAGAAATTTGAAAATATTGTCGAAATAGACTGGAAAGAATTTGATGAAGATAAGTTCTTGTCCGAAGTTTCAGTTAAATGGCTTCAGGTTGAACCAAAAGCTTTTAGCGGCGACAAAAGTGGGACAATAATCGATATAACTTTCCTTAGAAAAGCTTGGACTGAGGAAATGGTTGGCACTCTTGCAAAGGAATTGGCTTCATTACAGTCTCCGTTTGCGGGGAGAGAAAATTTTGAAATACATTTGAAATCAGATGAATTTCCACAAATCGGGAAGGAAGTGCTGTTCCCGAAAGAAATGCTTGAAAAATCTGTCTATTCATTCATAGGAAAGGTTACCGAATCAGGCTTACTAAAAGATACAAAATATGTTTTCAATTATCCTGCCTTCAGCCAATTCAATCGTACCACGATTGTTAATGGGAAGGATATTCGTGACAAAGACTTCGTTAAAGAAAAAAAATTAATTAAGCCTTTTTGTGGTGAGTTTACGTTTAAGTTTTATGTATGGGATTTAGATCCAATGAGTATGACGGATACAATAAGCCGGGCCGCATACCTTCGGTTCATCAAACCCCATACCGGCATACGCGTATACCGAGATTCTTTTCGAGTATGGCCTTACGGAACCTCAGGAAATGACTGGCTTGAATTGGACATGAGGCGAGTAAATAATATGCCTAAATGTCTGAGCAACAATCAAGTGGTCGGATTAATTGACATAAATTCTTTTAGAAACCTTGGGTTGAAAGACAAAACTGATCGCGAAGGACTAATAGAGAATACCGAATTTAGGCACTTCAAGACCTTAGTCTTGGCTGTCCTAAACGAGTTGGAGATATTAAGGCGACAGGACAAAGACAAAGTAGACAGACTGCGGCAAAGAAAAACGGGCAAAGAAATCGACCAAACAACGGCTGAAATTGAAAAGCTGCGGAAGAAAATTACTGAACATTCTCATACCCAACTGTATGGGGATAATGTTAATTCGGTTGAAAAAGCTCACGACAACTACAAAACTGATATACTCGAAAAACTGCTTGTTGCCGCAGGTATTGGCACCGCTGCATTAATGCCGGCACACGAAATTCAGATTCAGTTAAAGGATCTCATGCCATTCTTAAGTATCTTAAAAGAAGATTTGATAAAATGGGGATTTGGTTCGAGAATTGTTGATAATTTTGCAGAGATTAATAGAATAATGGACATTCTTTGGGAAGTATCTGAGGGTGCTTTGGAACTGACAAAGAGAGAGCTCAAAACCTTTTCACTGAACTCAGCTGTTATTTTCTCTTTGAAAATAAAGAAACAGACATTCGAGAGAAACGACATTGATTATGAAGTAGTTGAGAAGAGCAAAGACAAAATTACAATAAAAGGTTATTCCAACTTAGTCATCACTGCACTGTTGAATATACTTGACAACGCCGCGTATTGGCTGCAACACAAAACTGAAAACAGAAAAATCAAGATAACTATTAAACGGGACAGCGATTTCAATCCCATAATCGTTATTTCTGACACCGGACCTGGAATTTTCCCTGAAGATTTACCCTACTTAGGCAATGCTTTTTACACTCGAAAACCTCGAGGAACTGGCTTGGGTCTCTTCATATCCAAACGATGTATGGAAGCCAACGACGGAAAAATTAGTTTTGGCTTTCATTCACAGGATCCTGATTACTTGGAGGGGGCTAATGTTTTACTAACTTTTGCCAGAACTCGGGAGGTTACTCATTGATTCCTGGCAAAATTTTGATAATAGATGACAAAAGAGGTGAAGTTGATTCCCTCATAGATGAATTCTCGGAAATGGGAGAACACGTGGTTTATTCAGATGAATTGGTGAAAGAAGAGTGCTATAACAATATCCGATTGTTAATTATGGATTATTGGATCCATGAAGACGACGAAGAGAATAGCTTGGACACCATAGCCACAGTGATCAAAGAGGCTTCTGAAAAGTCGAAATTCTTCATGACAGCCATATGGTCTGTTAAAACAACTGAAGAAAACAAGACGCAATATCAGAAGAATATTGTTGAACGCTATCTGAAAAACAATAAAGAAGAAACAAGTATTCCCTGCGTGCTTTTAGAACCTATGAGTAAAAAAGATCTCGACTACCTTCAACTAATAAAGAGAATTGAGGAAGAAATCAAGAAACACCCAAATCTGAACTTACTCTATGAAGCAGAACAAATCGTAGATAAAGCAAAAGATTGTGTTGCCAACCAGATTTATGCTCTTGGAGGGTGGTCCAATTTGACAAAGACACTCCAAAATGAGTATGATATTGACTCAATTGGGAGACAAATTTTATCGATATACTTTAATTTCCTGAAGAGATGTTATTCGCCTTCGGCTCAATTCAAAGAGTGCATAACAGAGCTTTTGTCTTCTAAAGACGACTTTAATTTGAATGACTTTGCCAAAGTTTTTGGTGCTCAATACTACTTTAACGTGGGTGAGAATGAACAGGTTGGAACTGGTGATATCCTTTTCAACAAGGAAAAGGTGAAATATTGCATAGTAATGACTCCGGAGTGCGACATAACTCAAAATAAGCATACAGCAATAACGTTAGTCGAATCAATGAAATTTACACATGATGAACTTGCCGACAGAGAAAAGCTTCGGGATCTCGCAAAAACCTTTGATCTTAGGAATAAAGAAGGAAAACTGGAGGGTCCATCTCAAACTGTTAGCGCATTGCTGTTCAATAGTGGTATTGCCAGCAACTATTGCACCTTACCATTCTTAACGGACCCCACCTCAGGGAAATATTATCATCTGATTTTTGACTTTCACAAAATGATACAAGTGAATAAAACTAAGGACCTCAAAGAGCTTCCTGAATACGCGCGTATTTGTAGAGTGGACGTCCCGCTAATAAATTCCTTCATTCAAAAGTACACGTCACACTGCTCACGCTTTGGGGTAATGAGCTTTCCAAAAGAAGAAATAAAAGCTAAATTGTCTGCAGAATTAGCAGAGAATGAAAAGTCGAAAAAAGAACGGGAAAAAGGAAAAGTTACTACAAAATCCGGATAGGCAATTCTTACGTTGGTCAATGACGACAGCGTAAGAATCCCAGCTTTGAGTGCTGAGACCTGCTTTTAACATGAATTAGGCTATCTTAACATTAGATTTAGAGGAAAAACCACGGTGATTACAGGCGAGGTTTAGTTCTCTGGAAAGCAAACAATTCCTGTTTTTCAACAAAAATGGTCGTGAACCTCAAAAAGCAGTGACTAACTTTGAAAAGCAATATACGCAGTTATGGGTTGTTTTCGAGCTAATGTCTCAATCTCATTGTATTTTTCAATAAAGAAATCCGGCATGGGTTCAAAGCTTTCAGCAACTATTATCGGTTCTACGGACATGAAGTCTCCTTGAAATTTAAGTGCCTCTTCACTTATGAATTTCATAAACTTCACAAAATCTTCCAAAGTGCATTTTCCATTGATTAGAAGAATTACCAAGTTGCCGAGATAGATTTTCTTTCCTTCACGGAAGTAATACTTTCTTAGTGTGAGCTTTCTTTGTTCGGACGACTCAAACTCTACAATGGTTTTCAATGGACTTTCTTTTCCAAGAATTGAGTACACACTATTTGGTTCTGATTGAATTTTCGAAAGGAGTGCTTCGCTGTTCACAGATAGGTGTTTTCTTGTTGAAAGAAAAGCGGGGTCTGTCAAAGCTTGTATTACAAATGTCGAGTCTTTACCATTCTGGGTAGGCACGTATTTTAGGAGTATTATTTCTTCAGACGGCAAAATCGTGTTTCGGACCTTGACGTAGTTTGCCAAATCTTGTTTGAATTTCTGAGCCAAGAGACAAAGTGATATTCTATACTTCAGACTGCCTTTGTCAATATTCCTAAGTCTAAACCATTCCCGATAATTTAGTGACTGTATCAAATCACGAATCTCTGCTATCTTTGTCTTAGCTTCTATTATTGTGACTAATCGTTCTGGCCTTGATTCTCCAATGCATATTATATCGGTTGGTCGTCTCAGTGTCTGGCCTATAAATGACTCAATTAGGAAGTCGTAAGTTCCATTTCCGCAGGCGGGAATAAACTTTGTAAAGTCGCTGTCTCTTCGTCCCAAACGATATGCGACTATAGCTTTTATCGCAAACTCAATTTCCCCGACTCTTTCAACGTGACTTATTAGAGGGGTCTTATTCATTTGCGCAGGTTTGAAATTCAATGCGGTTTGCGCGTGTCTTGAACTGAAATCTCGGTACAAGAGCTTTTCAATCTCGCAAGCGTCCTCACTGGTTATTGTCTTCACGGCGTGTGCTGCTCCCTGCACCTCTCGTTCTAATGTCAAGACAGAACGTATCGCGCGAGTCTCTATTTGTTTGTAGAATTCGCTGACCAGAATACTCGAATCATATTTGCAGAGTTCAATATGTTCTGGATGAGGTTCAAAACAGAATCGATAGGGATATACTAAAAAAGAACTGGACGTCCACAACTTGATGCTTTCGTTATAAAATGGTTCTTCGGAAATGCGGTATATACCGTGTACAGAACTCTCTTCTTCGGAAGTATCAAGAACATGAAAGAAGACCAAGTCACCTTTCTGCATCCCGACCAAGTCTTCTATTATAGACTGGATTATTTGCTCTCCCTTGCTCCCCATGTTTTTGAAGAAGACTTGCTCTCCTTTGTCATTTACTCTGCCTTCTCTATTCCCGTAAATTCCAATTTCACGACTAACTTTCCAATCAAGCTCTGAAAGCTGGCAAATAAAAACGGTCAAGGTCTTTCAAGCTAAACTGGCGTTTTGACTTCTTTAATTTTTCCTTTGGCGAGCCACCACTTAAAACTGAAAGGGTCATAAAATAGTTCTGACGAAGACTGAAAAAATCAATTGTCTATCTCTTTTTGATGCGATTTTGTCTCCGAGTTGTCTTCACTTGTTTTCTTCTTTTTTGCTCCACTCTTTCTTCTTCTTATGCTTTCGGCCAAACTTCTTTCTATTCTTCTCTTTGCAAGTTTGCAGTAATTCTCGTTAATCTCAAAACCAACCCCCTTTCTTCCAGTTTCTAAACAAGCAATCAAGGTGGTTCCGCTGCCCGCAAAAGGGTCAAGAATAGTATCATCGACATAACTGAACAATCTCACACATCTCTTTGGTAGCTCAACTGGAAAAGGTGCTGGATGGCCAGTCCTTTTCTTACTCTCACCGCTAAAATTCCAAACGCCGTTCGTCCACTCGATGAACTCGTTTCTTTTTACGTCTGATTTTCCTTTAGTCATTTTTCGCCATTGTTGCTTATACATTACTACTATAACTTCAACAGGGGCAATTACGAACGGTGCCGAGGCACTCATCCATGAACCCCAAGCGGTTCGCTTGGAAATATTCTGCTCGTTCCAAATTATCGTTGCATGATATTTCCAGCCAACATCCTTCGCTATACTTGTAATGTCTGCATAAACGCTCTGTTGCCCACCCTTGTTTTTGTCCAAGGGAATGTTTAGACATAATCTACCATCCGCTTTGACAAAGTCCCAACATTTAGAAAGCCACTTCCTCGTGAACTCGAGATATTCTTTGTATGGGATATTGTCGTTATAACTCTCGTATTTTATGTCCACACCATAAGGCGGAGAGGTTACAATAAGGTCTACTGTATCGTTGCTTACAGCGTGGGCTCTTAGAACGTCTTCATTAAAGATTTTCACCGACCCGAACTGAAAGTAAGGCTTTATCTCCACGGTTGATTGCCTCGCCAAGCTATTTTGATTCTCTCTTTCGCACCTCTGAGCAATAATCCTTCTTTATTAATTAAGTTTTTAATATCCTGTTTTTTCAATTCTCTCATCCCCCAATTCTCAACTGAATCTGAGAAATTTTCGTGCATAACTGTTAGCTTCCTTCTCTTCAATTCTGCCTTGCAACTCATAACCCTTGGCATCAACAAGATGGTGATACAACTCGTGCAGTACTACGCGTCTTTTCAAACCCTCTCTTGTAAAATAGGCTCTGTTGTTGAAGTACAATCCGTAACATCTTTTGGAAACTCTGCGACCATCAAGGATTATTCTCATCCTTTTGACGCTGTAGTACTCAGTCAAGAAATCCGCGGCTCTTTGGCACCCTTGGAGTTCATAGACGATTAGGAATTTTTCTCTGATTTTTTTGGAAGGTAGCCTCACACTTAGCGGAACCGACGGAGATCGTCGAGCCTTCCGCATAGTGACCACCTACTTTAGTTCTGCGATTCTCGGAATCCATGTCGGTCGTTCTCCTCTCAGGTATTTGGCGAATAGGAAGGCTTCTTCATTGATCAGCGTCTCTATTTCCTGTCTTGATCCAACTCTAATTCTCGGGACTTTGACGATGCTCGTAAAATGGTTGTTAAGTTTCTTAATGAGGTCCGTATTCTTTTGCTGCTTAAGGTATTCCCTCTTTCCTTTTCGGTTCGTGGAATAATTTTCGTTTCTTAAAACAAAATCTCTTTTTCCTAAGCTCAAGAAATGTTGAATTATGAAGTCATCAACTAAGTAGCGGTACAGTTCCTGAAAGTCGCACACGAGGGAAGGCTTCCCGAATTGTACACTATGCAAAAAGCCCAAGAAAGGCTCCAATTCTGCTTTAAGCAGGGCGATGTGCACCTTCCACTTTAGCATCTCGTAGCCTAAATTAAACAAGTTGTTTATCCCGTCATAGGCTTTGAAGGTCTTTCTTCCTTCAGGGCGCACATTTTCTGGGAACAGGCCAAAAACCTCATGGAAATACTGTTTTGCGCATTTTGCTTCAATCTGAGTTAGCTTTCTTCTCAGTTTAGCAAGATCGTTCTCTTGAAGACACTTTATTCGTTCGAAATAGGCAAAATCCAACCGCTTCAAACCGTACTTTTTCAAGACTTGGTTTTGCCCTTCGACCTTAGCGAGCACGAGCGTCTTGGCTATTTCAATTCCCTTTCCATTCTTCAGGGCTTCGTACTGGCTTATTCTTGTCTCAACGTGCATGTCATCGCTAAGGCTCTTTAGTACGGCGACTGGATTTCCCCGTTGCGTCAATATTAAGCAGTCTATGCCCCAGAAGCCGAGCGTAGCCAACGCCCCAGCCGAGACTGAATTGCCGCTTTTGATCTGCACTTCTCCGATTATGTTTTCGACCAATGGGAACCTTTTCTCTTTCCCGTTTCTATCCCGAACGAGAAGACAGCCCTTATCTCTGCCCAAGAACGAGCCGCACTCATCCAAGATTATTTTCTCAGTTTTTGCTTTCGTACTATCTACCCCCTATACGGAGAGGTAGAATTAAGAGGAATAAATGGCTTATTCTAAAAAAAAGGAAGAAAATAGGGTATTTTAGCTTTTTAGTCACGTTTTGGCTTACTTTAGGTCTTTCGTGGACGTTTTGCTCGCGGTTTTGTATCCTTGAATTTCAAGTTCGTCGTTGCCATCGGGATTTACCAGCCTTACATTGGCACCGAAGTATCGCTGTAGGAATTTTCCGTGTGCTTGGCTCTGAAGACGTTGTCCATTGTATGGTGATGGGGCGCTGTAGAGATACTTTGGTTTTGGTCTATCTCCTTTGCCAAGCCCTCGCAATATCCACGTTCTGTACTCGTTTATGCGAATACCCCGTTTAAACACAGCATCGCAAGTGGAAGTGTTGACTACGTCAAGTGCTTCTCTCAATGAGAGTCTGTCAACGCAGATTACGTGTCTGCCGAATTCGTTTGTGGCGAATACGTAGAAGTCGCCAAGCCTATGCAATTCTTGTAGGTATAGGAGTTCCTCCACCAACCGACTGTCTTTGACATTGTCGTAGTCCAACAGGATTATGAATTCTGTAGTGTACTTTATTCTTGCAGATATTCCAGCGGTAGCCTCTATTGGAATCTTCATTGACTGTAACTTCAGCAACAGTAACCAGTTGAAAATCCTAAGTTGTTTTATGAGCAACATATTAGCGCCTTTTCCAATAGCTGGGTCTTCTGTATAATCGCATCCGTGTTTTTTTCTGTGCAAGCAATCGTCGTCTCGCTTCAATTTTCCCGAACCGCAATGTCATGGCGATGAAACCCTGAGGATCCAGAGAAGCTTCTTCTATAACTCTATGGGCAAAACCATGTTGCAATAGATTGTCGTAGCTAACTTTTGCGATTTTGAACCTTGCCCGTTCTCTTGCAGTTTCAGATTTCTGGTATCCCCGTCTGCAATACTCACGTACACGCCATAACGCTTTTTCTATTTCGATCACTGTGAACTTCCCTTTGAGGTCTACATTACTGCTTACGCGGTCAAATATTTCGTGAAACTCGTAATTTGGCATTTCATCCATGTTTAGGCGTACCTCCCTTTCTGGAATATGATGTCAACCCTTTCGGGGTGACTATTCTTTTGGGGATAGTATCCCCCTCAATTCCGCTTTCTTTATGACTCTCTGGACATGCCGTCTGTAGTTGCCCTTGCCTATCGCTTTACAAATTTCATCTATGCTAAACCCTTGAGCTCGGAGCCTGACGATTCTGCCGTCGAATGGGCTAAACGGGTTCATGAGGTACGGCTGTATTCTCTTAACGAACACTAAGTCATCAACGCACACTTGGCTTCTCTTGTTTAGCGCAGCGTGGGCGCGCATTGTTGCCTTAATCAAGTCCTGACAGCTTATTGGCGAATTCAACGAAGCATAGGAAAACTCCTTTGCGAGGTGCTCGATAAACATGAGATACTCTGGTGGAATTTGGACTTCTGTGGCAATATCACTAACTCCAATTACCTTTCCGAAGTGAATACTTTTGGCAACTTCTTCTTTTTCCACCCATTCTTCTTTTTCTTTTTGGGTCATCACATAATGCACTGTCAAAAATCTTTCCGAGAACGTAGAGCCAAACAACCTGTCCTTGTTATTTTGAAATGCTTCCGAGGTAATGTTTAACACCATCGTAACCTTTCCTATTAATTCGAATATCTGCCTGAAATCTTGGTAGATGTATTTACCGTCAGACATAAGCTCTGAGAGTCCACCTATCGCTCTGTCTTTTGTTCTTTGAGCTTTGCTGGATAACCAAGCCGTTACGTCATTTGCGAACAAACATACGCCCAGCAAAAACGCTTCCTTGTATCTTCGAAGTGCGTTCATCGTAAAATCTGATCTCAAGTCAATCCAGAAATCTGGGCTAAGAATGCTCATTGCTATAATGGACGTTAACGATTTACCCTGCCTTGTTGGACCTACATGCATAACCGACAGACGAGGCCAGTCCAACTTACAGGAAATTGCTGCACAGACTTTCAGGAGAACTATCCACGCTAAAGGAAGACCTACTACAGATTTGGCATACTCAAGAATCCTTTTCGAAACGGGACTGTTTTCGAACACTCAATTGGCAACACCTTTTCTTGAATATTGCTTGTCTCCTAATAATCCAGTCTCTTGCGCCCATATAAAACTTGTGAGCTTGCTTTCAGTAGGCTTGCAAAAATTTTTTTTACAGTCTTACGCTATAAATGGTTCTGTCAACTCTTAAGGACTTAAGGGTTCTGCGGAGAAATCTGTTAATCAGAGGGGCGTTTTCTTAAAATTTTAAATCTGAGAGTTTGCTATGAACTATTAGGTGGGTAAATATGGTGGATGAGCCCAAGGGATTCTATAATGATGCACACAAACTTTTGGAGCGGAATGAACCAAGATGCACTAAACGTGGTATTGTGATATACAAAGGGAAAGGTGACCACTGGTATTTGGAGTTTCCAGATGGTACAGAAAGAATAGGCAGTGTTACTGCAATTAAGCTTATGACTTTGATTTATCACTTAAAGGAAACGAATGGAAACATCGATAAAAGTAGAAGAGAACTTGGATGGTGACAGAGCAATTAACTGTCGATTTTTAAGATGACTATGTTGGTTGGACTAAAATTTAACCGTCAATACGCTGGGTTTACGATTCTTACTCTAAACTCTAAGATACCAATTAATTAAACAGTTGCTTAAAAACCCAGATAGAAGACTGTTCTATTGTCGTTTACCGATTGATTTATGACTTGTTGAACTTGTATTGTTTACTCGCCTTTCTCAAACAGCAAGTAATGATTGACGAAAGATGTCGCCATGCCTACGGTTCCTGTCGCTTGGTAGGTGTGAAGACGCCACCCATTTTTTTGCCATTCTTTAATTGTCTTTCCGACATCATTGTGATGTTTGACTTCCACACATTCATACTCTTTCAACTTAACTATCACCTCTTTCCATTTTCTACAATTCTGATTAGTTACTTACGCTTCGGCTATAACTTTTCCGCAA
>Ga0153916_10001668_pt1 | contig 16089 bp, 12 predicted proteins | sample Opewatmetagenome_FD_109642 | JGI IMG/M metagenome (GOLD analysis project Ga0153916, IMG submission 109642) | Freshwater wetland microbial communities from Ohio, USA - Open water 3 Core 3 Depth 4 metaG | ecosystem: Environmental > Aquatic > Freshwater > Wetlands | place: USA: Ohio, Lake Erie...
GATCGGAGCGATTGCCGCCCTGCTGACGCGTGCTACGATCGTCATCGAGAAAGTGGAGCCCTAGGGCTGGGATATTCTATGCCGGCTATTATTGTCCCTGAGACCATCCAAGCCGACGATCTACCGGGGATCTGGTCGCCTGTCCAATGGGAGCTCACCGATGAGGAGCGTGTCGCCGAGCTGGAGCAGCAAGCTACCGCCAGCCTGCTCTGGTCGGTGGACGTGCCCGAAGCCATCCTGCGCATGCTCCTGGATGAAATGGCTATCGAGCGCCTCTACGAGCCGCCTGAGGACTACGATGCCGCTCAGCAAGGCGAGTGGGACCCGTCATTGGTCACGTTTGGCTTCAAGCGGCGCATCCACCTGGATACGGTCGAGCGCAGCAACGATACGTTAGCCATAATCTACAAGCTGGAAGGGGCGGGCTACTGGAAGCTCGTCATTGGCCCCGATCAGGTGCTTCTCGAGCGTATATGAGCCCGAATTGCTTTGTGAAAAATTGGACAACTATGACAAAAATCACTTATCTTGTGGGATTTTCGTCTTGTTGACAAGTGGGTTTTATTTGCTACAATTAGAACAAAGTGCTGTGTAAGAATTCACAGCCAAATCGTAAGCGCTAGCCACCCTTTTCATCAGGGGGGCTGACATCACGCTGCGTTGCAGCTCCCGCCCTTTCTGCATTGGCAGGGAGGGCGGTCTGTGTTTATTTGGAATTATCCCGGCCGCGACCGGGATGCAGCCAATTTACGGCATTGTCGCCGCAATCTCCCTGCCTCAGGCAGTAAAGTCTGGCCGCTAATCCGGTATTCGTTAGGTAAGATTTACAACGGGAGCAGACATGACGCAGGCGAACTTTATGCCCAATTTGCAGACCAAGTCTGCCGCTGTGATGGTCGTCGGCGGTGGTATCGGGGGAATGCGCGCGGCCCTGGATCTGGCAGACGCCGGGCTGAAGGTCTACTTAGTGGAGCACACCCCCTGCCTGGGTGGGCGTGTGGCGCAGCTAGGTTTCATGTTCCCGCAGCACGATTGCGTGCTCTGCCGCGGTACCCCTGACCATGGTTACGGATGCACCCGGCCCTCCATTTCCCCTGCTTATATCCAGCAAAACCAGCATCCCAATATTGAAATCCTGACCAACACCCATGTAGTCGACGTAGAGGGCCAGGCAGGCGATTTCACCGTGTCATTACGGTTAGAGCCCACCTACGTTGATGCGGCGCGCTGCATTAGTTGCGGTTATTGCGCGGAGGTCTGCCCGGTTGAGCTGCCCGACGCCTATCAGCAGGGAATGGTGATGCGCAAGGCTGCCTACAAAGTGGCGGCGCGCGCCGCGCCGGACACCTACGTAATCGATAAAGGATCTTATTGTGAAGGCTGCGCCAAGTGCGTTGAAGTGTGCCCCAGCGAGGCAATTCAGTTGGACTCCCTACCGCGCCTGATCTCTATTAGCGTAGGGGCTATCATTCTGGCGCTGGGATTTCAAGTCTATGACGCTCACCCGATGAGCGAGCTGGGCTACGGGCGCTACCCGGATGTGCTGCAGGCCATGGAGTATGAGCGCCTGGCCAGCCGCTCCGGGCCTACGGAGGGCAATGTTGTGCGGCCTTCCAATGGCGAGCGGCCGCGCTCCATCGCCTGGCTGCAATGCATAGGTTCGCGTGATCAGGAGAACGCCTTCTGCTCCTCCATCTGCTGTATGTACGCTACTAAAGAGGCTATCCTGGCTAAGCAGCGACTGGGAGAAGCAGTGGAGTGCCGTATCTTTGTCATGGACGAACGCGCCTTCAACAAGGAATACAGCACTTACTTCGAGCGGGCGCGCCAGCAACACGGCATACAATATACTCGCTGCCGCGTCTCTGCCATCCGTCAGGATCCAGTTACCCATGAGCTGATCCTGCTTTACGCTGACCAGGATGGCAAAAGGCGCCAGGAGCGCTTCGAGATGGTGGTGCTAGCCACCGGCCTTCAGCCACCCGATTCGGCGAAGCATTTCACTCAAATGCTCGACCTGGAGCTGAACGAGTATGGCTTCTGCCTTACGGATAAGTTCACCCCATTACAGACTTCCCACTCGGGCGTGTTCGTCTGCGGAGCTTTCTCCTCTCCTAAGGAGATCTCCGAAACCATCTTGGATGCCAGCGGTGCAGCTGCAGAAGTGATGCGTTTGCTCAATGAGCGTCTGAACACTTACAGGTACTCCCGCGAGTGGCCATTCTTATCGGCGGAAAACCTACCGCCAGAACGGGATGTGAGCGCTGAGCCGCCACGGGTAGGAGTGTTTGCCTGCACATGCGGTGGCACCATCGGCGAAGTGATCGATATGGAGGTGCTGGCTCGCCAGGCAACTGGTTGGCCGGGAGTGGCTCACGTAGAGACGACGGAATACGCGTGTTTCCCGGAGGGTCTAGCCCACTTGCAGCAGCTCATCGGTGAAAAGGGTATAAACAGGGTCGTAGTGGCTGCATGCAGCAACCGCACGCATGATTCGGTTTTCCAACGCGCCATCCGCCAGACTGGATTAAATCCCTACTACGTGGAGCTGGTCAATATGCGCGAGCAGTGCAGTCGCGTACACCATTGGCAACCGGAGCAGGCCAACCGCAAGGCGCAGGAGCTAGCTCGAATGGCTGTCGCGCGTGCCAGCTTGGCGCAACCCGTACATAAGCAGCTGCACCAAACCATTCCCTCTGCGCTAGTGATCGGTGGCGGCCTGGCGGGAATGACTGCTGCCCTGGCTATTGCGGATAGTGGCTTCAAGGTGCACCTAATTGAGCGCAGTGAGTGGCTGGGGGGCAACCTGCAAAACATGTACTACGTCGCGGAGGGCTATAACCCGCGGCGTTTGGGGCGCGATTTGATCAACCGTGTGCGTGCTCATGCACGCATCGTTACGATGACGCGCACGGAATTAGTGCGCCACGAGGGACGCGTAGGGCATTTCCGCTCCATACTGCGCGCCACCCGCCCGGATGGCTCGATTGAGCCATTGGAAATAGAGCACGGCGTGACCATCGTCGCCACCGGTGGAAGCGAGACGCGTCAGCATCCCTGGCTTGGCTTGCCTGGGGTGATTACTCAGCGCGAGCTGGAGGAGATGGTAGTCCACAGCCCGAAGGAGATTGCCGCGTTGAAGGACGTGGTGATGATCCAGTGCATACAGGTGGATGGGGTCAAGGAATATTGTTCTCGGGTGTGTTGCACCAATACGATGAAGAACGCCATCCGGCTCAAGCTATTCAACCCCAACTGCCGGGTGAGCGTTCTGTACAAGAACATCGTCACCTATGGCTTCCGTGAGGAATATTACACGGAGGCGCGCCGGTTGGGTGTGGTGTTCACCCGCTACACCGACGAGGCGCCGCCAGAGATCAAACCTGTTGGGAAACGGCTGGAAGTGCGCGTGCGCGACCTGGCGCTGGACCGCTGGCTTAGCCTTCCCGCTGACCTGGTTCCATTGAGTATGCCCATCGTCCCGGCAGAAGGGACAGCCGATCTGGCGAAGCTCCTGCGCGTACCGCTGGCCTCCGAAGGCTTTTTTGATGAGGCCCAAATGAAATTACGGCCGATGGACTTTATGCGCGAAGGCATCTTTCTGGCAGGCATGGCGCATTATCCTAAGTTCATCGAGGAGAGCATCACCCACGCTCTGGCAGCTGCTGGACGCGCCGTGACCGTGCTCTCCCAGGGCGGGGCGCTGTACCTGGGCGGTGTGGTGGCGGTGGTGGACTCAGAAAAGTGTGTAGGGTGCCTGACCTGCACGCGCACCTGCCCCTTTGGTATCCCGCAGGTGATCGAACAGCCGGGTAGGGCAGGTGTGGGCGGCCTGGGTGGCGCAGCTTTCATCGATCCGGCGCAGTGCCAGGGCTGTGGTACCTGCACAGGGGAGTGCCCGGCGAACGCCATCCAGTTGGTCAACTATACCGATCAGCAGATGATGTTGCGGGAAGCAGGTGGTTTGGGAAGATGGTTGCCGCTTCCAGTGATGAGTGATCAGTGATCAACCATGCAAAACATACCCTTTGAACCCGAAATTACCGCCTTTTACTGCATTTACTGCGGCTATATGGCGGCGGACACGGCTGGGGCGCTCCATATCCAGTATCCGGCGAATGTCAAGTTCGTGCGCCTGCCCTGTACAGGCAAGTCGGATATCCGCTATTTCCTGGAGGCTTTCGAGCAGGGCGCCGATGGAGTATACGTGGTAGCCTGTCCGATCGGCAACTGCCACCATGTGCGCGGTAATGAGCGCGGGTTGGCACGTCTGCAGCGAGCCAAGAAAATCTTGGATGCTATCGGGTTGGGTGGCGAGCGCCTGGATATGTTCTTTATGTCGGGTAGCCAGGGGCATTCATTCGCCATAGCGGCGCAGACGATGACCGAGCGCATCCGCAAATTGGGACCAAATCCTCTTAAGGTGCAAGTTGATGGTGAAAAGATGAAGGTTGAAAGTGAGAAAGTTGAGACGGTAGAGGAAGAAGAAGGTGGCTTCCGAGGTAGGAAGAAAAAATGACTCCCGTCGGCGCGGCGATGGTGATTGGTGGCGGTATTGCTGGTATGCAGGCTTCCTTGGACCTGGCCGACCAGGGCTTTAAGGTCTATCTGGTCGAACAGAATTCGGCCATTGGCGGGAAGATGGCCCAGCTCGACAAGACCTTCCCCACCAATGATTGCGCCATGTGCACCATCTCGCCAAAGCTGGTGGAGGTGGGCCGCCACCCCAACATCCAGGTGATGACCAATACAGAGGTGGCGGATATTCAGGGTCAGGTCGGAGATTTCACGGTTTATCTCGACCACCAGCCCCGCTATGTGGATCCCAGCAAGTGTGTTTCATGCGGCGATTGCACCAAAGTCTGTCCGGTAGTCATCCCCGACCGCTTCAACGAGGGCCTGGCACCGCGTAGGGCGATCTACAAGCTCTACCCCCAGGCGGTGCCGAATGCCTATGCTATAGAGAAGCGTGGCATCGCTCCCTGCCGGGATGCTTGCCCAGCAGGGCAGCGCGCTCAGGGCTACATTGCCCTGATCCGCGAGGGCCGTTGGCAGGATGCCCTGCGGGTGATTAAGATGGACAACCCTTTCCCAGGTATCTGCGGGCGCATCTGTAATCACCGCTGCGAGACAGCTTGCAATCGCGGTCTGGTGGATGAACCCATCAACATCCGCGCCTTGAAGCGCTTCGTCACCGATAAAGTCTATGCCAGTCCGCGCCAGCCAGTAGAAGCGGCGCCGCGCCGCTATGAGCAGAGCGTGGCGGTTATCGGCGCGGGGCCATGTGGGCTGACTGCAGCGCAAGACCTAACCCTGGCGGGTTATAAGGTGACCGTCTTCGAAGCTATGCCGGTTGCCGGTGGCATGTTGCGCCTGGGCGTGCCCGAATATCGTCTACCCACCGAGATCATCGAACGGGAGGTGCAGGACATCATCGACTTAGGTGTGGACCTGCGCCTCAACCACCGCATCAATAACCTGGATGAGGTATTCCAGCAAGGTTACAATGCTGTCCTGATCGCTGTGGGGGCGCACGAGGGCATCCGCCTGCCTATCCCTGGAGCGGATCTGGAAGGGGTGCTGGTCAACACGCATTTTTTGAGAGATGTTAGGTTGGGGGTCTATCAGAAGGATGAAAAGGTTTCATCCTCCATACCTCATCCTTCATCCTTGGGCAAACGCGTCCTTGTGCTGGGAGGGGGCAACGTGGCGATCGACTGCGCCCGCACGGCAGTGCGCCTAGGGCTTGAGACCGTCAGTCTGGCTTGCCTGGAAAACGGCGAGCAAATGCCTGCCCACCCTTGGGAGGTGGAGGCTGCCGAGGCCGAAGGCGTGCACCTGTACCCCGGGCGCGCTTTTGAGCGCATTCTGGATGACGGCAACGGTCACGTGGGAGGAGTGGAGTGCACGCAGGTGGCCTCCTTTAGCTTCGACGAGCGCGGTCGCCTGCATGTGGAGAAGGTACCCAACAGCAATCACGTGATCGCCTGTGACACGGTGATCTTTTCTGTGGGGCAACGCGCCGGCTTGGCCTTTATCCCCGGCGACGCTAACGTGGGCCTCACCGACCGACAGACCATCGCCATTAACTCCAACACGTTAGCCACCTCTCGGGCTGGGGTATTTGCGGCGGGTGATTGTATCTCCGGTACGGCATTCGTCATCGAATCGGTGGACCGTGGCCATATCGCTGCCCAGTCGATTACGCGTTATCTGCGCGGCGAGCCACTGGAGCCACCTCCCAGGCCGGAGCTGCCCGTGGTGCATCTTTCACAGCCAGAAATCGCAGGGCGCCTTGCCCGAGGCGAGATCCACCGGCAGCGGCGGATACCCATGCCCGAGCTGCCCGTCGCGCAGCGTCGGGACAACTTCGCTGAGGTGGAGGGTGGCTATGACGAAAGTAGCGCTCAAGCTGAGGCTTCCCGTTGTCTGGCCTGTGGAATCTGCTCGGAGTGTATGAGTTGCGTATTTGCTTGCGGGGCGAAAGCGATTGAACACGATAGGATTGCCCTGGCCGAGACGGTGCATGTGGGGGCAGTCATCCTGGCGCCGGGTTACCAGCTTTACCATGCAGAGCTTTCGGAGGAGTTCGGCTACGGACGCTATCCTAATGTCATCACCGCCCTACAGTTCGAACGCCTGCTTTCAGCCTCCGGGCCGACTATGGGGCATATCCAGCGCCCATCAGATGGCCAAAAGCCGCGCCGTATTGCTTTCCTGCAGTGCGTGGGCAGCCGCGACCAGAGCCACGATTACTGCTCGGCGGTGTGCTGCATGTACGCTACTAAGGAGGCTGTGATTGCCAAGGAGCACGACCCAGAGCTGGACATCCACGTCTTTATGATGGATATGCGCGCCTTCTCAAAGGGCTATTGGGGCTACTTCGAGCGGGCGCGTGGTCGTTATGGTGTCCAGTACCACCGCTGCCGTGTTAGCGCCTTGCGCGAGGACCCGGAGACGCATGAAATTATCGTGCGATACAGCGATGGGGGTGAAGGTGCGTCGTCTCTGGCGCAGGTAAAGTTTGACCTGGTGGTGCTCTCTGTTGGCATGGAAATATCCCCAGAGGTGCGAGAATTAGGGCGGCGTATCGGTATAGAATTGGATGATTATGGATTCTGTCGTACGGGCGACCAGGCTTGGTGCAGAGATACATCACTGGGGCATCTCCATACCAGCCGGCGGGGCATCTATGCGGTGGGGCCGTTCCGCGAGCCCAAAGATATCCCCGAATCGGTGGTGGAAGCCAGTGGGGCAGCGGCAGCCGCGGCTGCCGATATCCACGCAGCGCGTTTCACTCTGACTACCGCACGGGAGTATCCACCCGAGCGGGACGTGCGCGGTGAGCCGCCGCGTATTGGCGTGTTCGTGTGTCATTGCGGGTCGAACATCGCTGGCTTCCTGGACGTGGCCATGGTGACGCAGTATGCAGCGGCGCTGCCAGGTGTAGCACACGCCGAAGCCAACCTGTACACTTGCTCACAGGATAGCATCCGGCACATCACCGAGGTGATCAAGGAACGAGGCTTGAACCGGGTGGTCGTGGCGAGTTGTACGCCGCTCACCCACGCCCCCCTCTTTCAGGATAGCCTGCGCGCCGCCGGCCTGAACCCGTATCTATTCGAGATGGCCAACATCCGCAACCAGTGCTCCTGGGTGCACTCGCACGAGTGGGATACCGCCACCGCTAAGTCGAAAGATCTGGTGCGCATGGCTGTTGCGCGTGCCGCTCTGCTGCAGCCGCAGTATACGATCCAACTGCCGGTAGAACGAGCAGCGCTGGTGGTGGGGGGCGGCGCGGCGGGCATGGCTGCTTCGCTGTCTTTGGCAGAGCAGGGATTTCAGGTACACCTTGTGGAAAAAGAGGCTGAACTGGGCGGTAATCTGCGCTGGATTTATACTGCTCCACCGGCTGTGAACGGTGGCAGCCCGCCCGAGACGCCGCAACAGGTCCTGCAACGAATGGAAGCGCAGGTGCAGGCACACGAAAAGATTAGCCTCCACCTGAACAGCCGCGTAGTCGCCAACAGCGGCTTCATGGGCAACTTTACCAGCGTAATCCAGGAGCCAAGCGGGCGCCGCCGAGAGATCGCTCATGGTGTTACCATTCTTGCGATCGGGGCGCAGGAGTATCGCGGCCCGGAATATGGCTATGGGAGTGACTCGCGTATCTTGACGCAGATGGAATTAGAGGCATTGCTGAGTCAGCGAACCTGCGAGTCAGCGAATCAGCGAATCGGCGAATCAGCGATCAGCGATCCACCATCATCAATCGGCAATCGGCAATCTTCAATTAACAATCTCCAATCTGTCGTCATGATCCAGTGCGTGGGGCCAGCGGAGAAGTTCTGCAGCCGTATCTGCTGTACAGTAGCCTTGAAGAACGCCCTGGCGCTCAAAGAGTGCAATCCAGACGTCGAGGTGACCATCCTGTATCGGGATATCCGCACTTACGGCTTCAAGGAGCGACTTTACACCGAGGCGCGCCGGCGAGGCGTGCTGTTCGTGCGCTACGACGATGAGTATAAACCAGAGGTGCGAGTCCTGGACAATAAACATCCAGGCTATAGCAATAAATCAGCCATGGCCAAGCCGTGGTCTGACCGACCAGGTGGGGTTGACGTCATTGAGCCCTCGACCGCCAATGGCCCACAGTTAACGGTCAACGTTCGAGATGCGGTGCTGGGGCGGATGCTGGAACTAAAACCAGATTTAGTGGTGCTCTCCATGCCGGCTGTGCCTAATCGTGGAACCCATGAACTCTCGGCGCTCTTCAAAGTGCCTACCGATGCTGACGGATTCTTCCTGGAGGCACATGTCAAGCTGCGCCCGGTAGATTTCGCTACCGATGGTGTATTTATGGCGGGCATGGCACACTATCCCAAGCTGCTGGAAGAAAGCGTGATCCAGGCGCAGGCGGCTGCTGCGCGGGCAGCGCGTGTGCTCAGCCGAGAGACGCTGACTGCCGGCGGGCGCGTAGCAGTAGTAGACGAGACGCGCTGCACAGGCTGCCTGACCTGCGTGCGGATATGCCCGTTCCAAGTACCCAAGATCCAGGCGAACCTGACTGGCGTGGGCAACATCCTGGGTGCGGCTTACATCGAAGCAGCGGTATGCCAGGGTTGCGGGCAGTGCGTCGCGGAATGTCCGGCGCGAGCCATTCAGTTATTACATTACACCGATGCCCAAATGATGGCCAAGGTGCGGGCGTTAGTGATGCCAGAAGTGGTTTTTTTGCCAATGGCAGAGATTGCGATTCGAGAATAGAGAATTGTTATGGGAGATTCATCTCTCCAAATCATCGCTTATTGTTGTGAACACTGCGCTTACGCCGCTGCCGACCTGGCTGGAGGGTTGCGCATGCAGTACCCGCCAGAGATCAAGGTAGTGCAGTTACCCTGCACAGGCAAGCTGGATGTGCTGATGGTGCTGCAGGCGCTGGAGGATGGCGACGATGGCATATTGGTAGCCGGTTGACTGCCGGGTGACTGCCATTACCTGGAAGGTAATGTCAACGCCCGGCGGCGGGTAGAGCGAGTAAAAGAACTATTGGCCCAGATCGGATTGGAGCCAGAGCGCGTGCGCATGGAGAATATGTCGGCAGCAATGGCCGGCAAATTTGTGGAGGTGACGAAGGAAATGACAGGGCAGATTGCGGAGATAGGACCTAATCCGTTGAGGCTGGCAAGTCAACAAGCCAGCAACTCTTCAGATGAGCAAACAAGCCATCAAGGAAATCAGTAAATAGCTAAGCCAGTAAAGAGTATATCCGCCTGCTCGGTTTACAGACAGGCGATCATCAAAAAAATCATCAACCCGAAATTGGAGGAGCAATGCTGCCAGAGCAAATCAAAATCTACCGGGAGATTGTTACCTTGAAGGACGGTGCCAATGTCTTACTGCGAACGATGACCTCCGAGGATGGGAAAGCACTGATTGACATGTTTGCCCCGGTGAGCGATGGGGACATTCGTTACCTGCGCGACAACGTGCGCGACCCCGCTGTGATCCAGGGATGGTGCAGCAGGTTAGATTATTCCAAGGTGTTGCCATTGCTGGCCGTAGTAAAAGATCGGATTGTGGGTCAGGTCACGCTGCACTTTCGCAAAGGACCGCGGCGACATATCGGGGAAGTGCGCATTTACCTCGCCGTAGATTTCCGTCAACGTGGTCTGGGCACTAAAATGCTCAAGACGGTCATCGAGCTGGCCCGTAAGCAAGATTTGCACATTTTGGTGGCAGAGATCGTCACCGATCAGCCCCAAGTCATTAAAGCATTCCAGAACCTGGGATTTATCCTGCGTTGCACGTTTGAAGATTTCTTCATGTTTCCGGATGGCGATTTGCGGGACTCGGTTTTCCTTACCTTACCCCTAAAGCCTAAAAGTTTCGAGTTTTAAAGATTGGAGGGTAGGCCCATGATTATTGCTGAACAAAAGTCTTTAGATGAGCTCAAGAGCCTGGTTGGCGGTGCCCAAAAGGTGCTGGTGGTAGGATGCGGTACGTGCGTTACCGTGTGTTTTGCCGGCGGGTCTCGAGAGGCAGCCATCGCTTCGGCCTCACTGCGCATGAGCAGCAAGCTAGAAGGGAATGCCAAACAGGTTACCGACGTGACCGTGCAGCGCCAATGTGAGTGGGAGTACCTGGACCAGATCGCCGAGCAGGTCAAGGAAGCCGATGTCGTGCTTTCGTTGGGATGCGGGGTGGGCGTGCAGGCTATCGCCGAGCACTTCCCACAAACCTGGGTGGTGCCGGGGCTGAACACCAAATTTATGGGCCTGCCAACCGAGCAAGGAGTGTGGGTGGAGCGTTGTGCTGCCTGCGGTGACTGTATCTTGGGCTTGACGGGCGGCATCTGCCCGATCGCGCGCTGCTCCAAATCGCTACTGAACGGGCCGTGCGGAGGATCGGAAGCCGGGCATTGCGAAGTAAACCCGGAAATCCCCTGCGCCTGGCAATTGATCTACGACAGGCTGAACAGCCTGGGCAAGCTGCACCTGCTGCTGGAGATCCAGCCGCCAAAAAATTGGCGCACCTCCCGAGACGGCGGGTTGCGCAAGATCGTGCGCGAAGATTTGAGGTTGGTTGCGGAGAAAGAATGAGGCTTAATGCGAAATTCGTGATCCGTAAAGTAGAGAGGCGTCTCACGCATTACGGATCACGATTGGAGGGATGACGAATGACAGTCGGTGAGCAATCCAACGGTTACCTAGTCGGTTCGAACCTGGAGCGAGTGCTGCGGGCAGGGCACTTTGCCGTCACAGGTGAATTGGGTCCGCCCCAGAGCGCCGATAGCGAGGTGATCCGCAAGAAGGCTGTGCTGCTGCGTGGCTACGTCGACGCGGTCAACCTTACTGATAACCAGACCGCCATCGTGCGTATGTCGAGCATCGGGGCGGGAGCCATCCTGGTGCAGGAGGGGTTGGAACCGGTGATCCAGATGACCTGCCGCGATCGCAACCGCCTGGCTATCCAGAGCGACCTGCTCGGCGCCTATGCCTTGGGCATGCGCAACCTGCTCTGCTTGAGCGGCGACCATCAGACCTTCGGTAACCACCCTACCGCCAAGAACGTCTTTGATATGGATTCGATCCAATTGGTGCAGATGGTGGCTGCCATGCGCGACAAGAAAGTCTTCCAATGTGGGGATGTATTCAAAGGCCAGGAACCGCGCTTCTTTGTAGGTGCAGCGGCAGCTCCCTTCGCCGACCCGTTAGACTTTCGCCCTTATCGCCTTGCGAAAAAAGTGAAAGCAGGCGCGAGCTTTATCCAGACGCAATTGGTTTACGACGTGCCCGCCTTTGCACGCTTTATGGAGAAGGTGCGCGCCCTGGGGGTACACCGGGAGACTTACATCCTGGCTGGAGTAGGGCCGCTGAAGAGCCCGGCGATGGCGCGCTATATGAAAAAGGACGTGCCTGGCATCCTGGTTCCCGACGAGTTGGTCGAACGCATGGAACGAGCCGGAAGGCCGTGGGCGGGCAAAAAGCCGGATGAGCTGAGCAAAGAGGACAAAAAAGCCCGCTCCGAAGCCTATAAAAAAGAGGGTATCCAAATTTGTATCGAGCTGATCCAGGCGCTACGCCAGATCGATGGCGTAGCCGGGGTGCACATCATGGCGATCGAATGGGAAGAGGCCGTCAAGCCCATCGTTGAGGGTGCTGGGCTCTACCCGCGGCCGGTGGTCCCTTTGTCCGCACAAGCTGAAGCGGCTTCTTAGGATTGTTGCTGAGAGCAAACCATGAGCACAAGCGAAAACCCAACCCTTACCGTCAACATCCACTCCGACCTGGTGCAACGCATTCAGGACGAGCTAGGGCAAAATGTCTATCTGTGCTACCAGTGCGTTAAGTGCACCAGCGGCTGCCCGGTAGCGGAGTTCTTTGACTGGCAGCCCAACCAGGTGATGCGCGCCCTGCAACTAGGGCAAGAGGACATTGCATTGGGGGCGCAGACGCCCTGGCTATGTGCCTCATGTCAGACTTGTACGACGCGCTGCCCGCAGGGACTGGATATCACCGCCATTATGGAGTTCCTCACTCGCGAAACGCTGCGGCGCGGGCTTAAAGCGCAGATCCCCGCGGTGAAGATCTTTAACGAAGCCTTCTTGCGCGAAGTACGCCTGTGGGGACGGGCTTACGAGTTGGGGCTTATGGCTGAGATGAAGCTACGCACAGGCGATCTGATGGCGGATATGGATTTGGGCGTGCGTATGTTGCGTAAGAACAAGCTCCCCTTCTTGCCCAGCCCGGCGCATTCGCCAGATCATGCAAAGCCAGTTCCGGGAGCAGCTGAGGCGGTAGCCTATTATCCGGGTTGCTCGTTGCACTCTACCGCGAGGGAGTTCAACCAATCAGCAGAGGCGGTCTGCCAGGCATTGGGTTTACACCTGATCGAGCCGAGGGGCTGGGTGTGCTGCGGCAGCAGCGCCGCTCACCGCGCCGACCCACAGACGGCACTGCGCCTGCCCATGGAAAACCTGGCGCTGATCGAGCAGAGCGGTTTTCGGGAAGTGACCATGCCCTGTGCAGCTTGCTTTAATCGTCACAAGGCTGCCCTGCACGAAATTCGTCAGAATGAAGAGCATAAACGGCAAGTGGAAATCGCGCTGGATTATGAATACCAGGACCACGTGCATGTCAGCACACTGATCGAGACCATCCTGGGCCATGTGGGTAAAGACAATGTGGCAGGGAAGACCAAAAAACCACTTAAGGACTTGCGCCTGGTATGCTATTATGGTTGCCTGCTCACCCGCCCACCGCAAGTAACCGGGGCCAGCCACCCGGATAATCCTACCGATATGGATGAGCTATTGGCTGCAGCAGGGGCTGAGGTGCTGGACTGGTCGTATAAGACTTCCTGTTGCGGCGCAGCGCACTCGCTTACGCGCCCAGATATCGTGCTCAAGCTGAGCGGTGAACTGATTGAGCACGCTCGCCAGGCCGGGGCGGAGGCCATTGCGGTGGCCTGCCCACTGTGCCATACCAATCTGGACGCGCGCCAGTTTCAAATGAAACTGGCAGATTCCATGCCAGTGCTGTACTTTACCCAATTGCTGGCGCTTGCCCTTGGATTACCCGAGAAGGAGGCGGTTCTACACAAAAACCTGGTTGACCCCAGGCCGCTATTATTCGCCAAAGGGATGATTGGAACATCGTAAATTCTCTGGGCGGTTTCGTCGCCCTGGGGAGGCTTTGAAGCTCTCCTTAGTCATCGTGTTCAAAGAGGAGGCCTTCGCATGAGTCCAACGGAAACAGTCGAGAGGGCTTTCGACCCGGTTGAGGCGCTCAATACCTCGCTTGAGCGCGCCTGGGCCAACATATGCACTGCCTACGACGCTACGGATTGCGTTCCTGAACTATCCGCCTTGTTTGCCGGGGCGGATCTTGTCCGACCGGAGCAAGCCGCTCAGGCGGTGGTAGTATCCATGCTGCAAGAAGTCATGGAAGCCGTAGGGCGGTTTTCGCCATGGTATAAGCAGCCCGCGCGCGCCTTCGGGCTGACCTCGGCGCGTGACCCACTGACCCAACGCACGCGCTGGCTGCTGGCTCCTGAGGCAGCGCAACGCTGGCAAGAGGTGCTTGAGCCACTCACCGGGGTGATCCGCAAATACAGCGGGTTGATCCATGCGATGCTCCTGGTAGACGACTTGATGGGGGACTTTCCCGCCAATGACCCGTGCGTCATGGCGCATTGCACTTGCTGGCCGCCGCGGGCGATTCAATTGAGGAAATCGGTGTTAGAAAAGGCGGAAATTATTTGCGAAAACTGCTCGCAGCCGTATTTGGAGAGGGAGTGATTACAAGTCGAAATTAGGGGTTTGCTTGCGTTCCCGCGCCCGCAAAACCCTAATTTCGGCACCTTTCTCTAGAGCAGGGTGTGGGGGAATTTATTGGTATAATCACGCCGTGGTCAGGAAGAGATCCCCAGAAGAGCTTTCCGTCGAAGAGCTGCGTTGGCTGCTGGTGGAGAAGCGCCGCCTCACCCGCCAGGAGCGCCTGGAGCGCTACCGGCGCACGGGGCGGGCGCTGGTCATCGCCCCCGATGTGGATAATTCTCTGCAGCAGATGCACACCGGTGTGCTGGATGAGGATGGTGGCGAAGTGCAGGTGCAGCGCTCGCCTCGCCGGCGCGTCCTGGATGGCTTCCTGTTGTTGGTGGAGGTCAGTGCCGTCTTGGGATTCCTCTTCGTGCTCTTTAACGGGCTGCGCCTGATCCAGGACCTGAATCAAGAGGTGGCCTCTGCCCTGGAACAGCCGACGCTCACGCCTACCCCACTGATCGTGGCCATCGTACTCCCATCCGGGCACACCCCTCCCACCACTGAGGGGGGCGCCCGCCCGAATGAGGCGGAGATCCCCGAGCACCTGCGCCCGCTGGTGCAGTCGCTGGCTAACGTGCCGGTGCCCACCCCCGGGCCGGAGCAGGCCATCCGCATTCAGGTGCCGGCCATCAACGTGGACGCGCCGGTGGTGCTGGGCGATGGTTGGGAGCAGTTGAAGAAAGGCGTGGCCCAGCACATCCCCTCGGCCGATCCGGGCCAGGACGGCAACCTTGTGCTCTCGGCGCACAATGATATCTTTGGCGAGATCTTTCGCGACCTGGATAAGCTAAAGCCGGGCGATGAGATCATCATTTTCACCAACCAGCGCTCGTATACGTACATCGTGGTGCAGAGCCAGGTGGTCGAGCCAACTCAGGTGGAAGTCATGGCGCCCACCCAGGATCCCGCAGTAACGCTGGTTTCGTGTTATCCTTACCTGGTGGATAACCAACGCATCGTCATCACAGCCCATTTGCAGGGCAGTGGTTAAGGAGAAAATATGAGTAAAAAAAGCAGATCGACATCGAAGCGGCAGGCGCGGGCGACAACGGCCCAGCCAGTGAAGAGCGCCAGGCCTGAAGCTGTGCCCTCTCCGAGGGTGGCAGTTCCTTCCGCAAGCGTGCGGCCTTTCGAGCGAGAATTCAACCCAGATTATTCGGCGGTTGTTAAAGATCTCAAGCGCATCGCTACCCTGGCTGGCACGTTTTTCGTATTTTTAATCGTACTTTCTTTCTTCCTAAAGTAGGCGAAAACGGGTGTTGTTTGGGCGGTTTAACCACCCAAGCACACTCAATTTCGCAAAACCTCTCTTTTATAATAAAATGGGGGTATGCAAGAATTCCGGCCGCGCTGGTCTCCGCAAGCCAAACTGACCATCAGCCTGCTGATCTTTGCCCTATTTATTTACCTGTTATCGCGCTTCAGCGCAGTGCTGGCGCCCATGACCCTGGCGATCATCCTGGCGTATGTCCTATCTCCTGTGGTCAATTTCTTTCAGAGCCGGTTGGCTATCCGCCGTTCCCTGGCGGAATTATTAACTTACCTGATCATGCTGGCATTGGTGGTCCTGCTGCCGGTCGTGATTCTGCCGCCTCTGGCGGCGCAATTTACCGGGCTGAACCTGGATATCCGCCGCTTCCTGCTGGCGTTGGAGACCTTGCTGGGACATCGTTACGTCGTAGCAGGGCAGGTCATCAACGTCGATGCGCTCATCCAGCAGGCGGTGGGCTCGCTGCAAGGGGTGTTGGAGCCTGTCTTCGGGC
>Ga0153916_10001669_pt1 | contig 16085 bp, 9 predicted proteins | sample Opewatmetagenome_FD_109642 | JGI IMG/M metagenome (GOLD analysis project Ga0153916, IMG submission 109642) | Freshwater wetland microbial communities from Ohio, USA - Open water 3 Core 3 Depth 4 metaG | ecosystem: Environmental > Aquatic > Freshwater > Wetlands | place: USA: Ohio, Lake Erie, Old...
GGCGCTGGAACAGATTCTCGCGCTCGCGCCGACCACAAAAGTGATCGTCGTCTCCGGCAACCAGGATCGGGACAATGCCGTGAAGGCCGTGGCGATGGGCGCCTACGACTTCTACCAGAAGCCCTTCGAACCTGAGGTGCTGCGACTGATCGTCAACCGCGCATTCCACTTGTCGCAGCTGGAAGCGGAAAACCGCAAATTGCAGCGAACCCAGTCCGGCTCTGCCCTGGCCGGCATCATTACCGCCAGCGAAGCCATGCAAAAGGTCTGCCGTACGGTGGAAAAAGTCGCGCCGGTGGATGCCACCGTGCTCCTGCTGGGCGAGTCCGGCACCGGCAAGGAGGTGCTGGCGCGCGCGGTGCACGAGCTCTCGCCGCGCGCGACCAAACGCTTCGTCGCCATCAATTGCGCGGCCATTCCGGAAAACCTGCTGGAAAGCGAACTGTTCGGCTACGAAAAAGGCGCCTTTACCGGCGCCGCCAAACAGACCAAGGGCAAGATCGAATACGCGGACGGCGGCACCTTCTTCCTCGATGAAGTGGGCGACCTGCCCATGCCGCTGCAGGCCAAGCTGCTGCGCTTCCTGCAGGAGCGCGTGGTGGAGCGGCTGGGCGGACGCGAGGAGATTCCGGTGGACGTGCGCGTCGTGTGCGCAACCCACCAGGATCTGCGGCGCCTGATCGAAGAAGGCCGCTTCCGCGAGGATCTGTTTTACCGGATCAGCGAAATCACCATCAACATCCCGCCGCTGCGCGACCGGCCGGGCGACGCGGTCCTGCTGGCCCACGCTTTCCTCGAACGGTACAGCGAGCAGTTCAAGAAGGCGATCAAGGGTTTTTCGCCGGACGCCGTGGCGGCCATCGAAACGCACCGGTGGCCGGGCAACGTACGTGAAATGGAAAATTGCATCAAACGCGCCGTCATCATGGCCGAAGACAACCGTCTGGAAGCAGCGGATCTGGAGCTCCCCGGCTCGGCGCGCGAAGCCGAGCCGCTCAATCTGCGCCAGGTGCGGGAAGAGGCCGAACGCCAGGCGGTGCTGAGAGCGCTCAGCCGGGTTGGCGGCAATATCGCCAAAGCGGCAGAACTGCTGGGCGTCAGCCGCCCCACGCTATATGACCTGATCAGCCGCTACGAAATCCCGGCCAAGTAATTGCGAGCGCGCCTTCGTCGGTCGCGCATTTATGATAACGTTGTAACGTTTTGCTGAACGCCGTCGCAATGGCGGCGCGCGGTTATTTGCGGTCGGACCGCGCAACGCAGACACAGATGGAGGAGGAAGTCATGGTGGAGTCGAGTACCGGTCGTGCCCTGCGCCGCGCAGGCATATCTTTGCTGCTGGCAATGCTCGTTACCGGATGTTCGGGCGAGAAACCCGAACAATTTCTGTCCAAGGCGGAGCAGCATTACGCCAGCGGCGATAAAAAGGCCGCCGTCATCGAACTCAAGAATGCCATCCAGAAAAATCCCGACTACGCGCAGGCTCGTCTGTTGCTGGGCAAAATTTATGTCGAACAGGGCGATGGTCCGTCGGCCGAGAAGGAACTGCGACGCGCGCTGCAACTCGGTGCGGCCAAGAACGCGGTGCTGCCGCAGCTTGCGCAAGCGCTGCTGCTTCAACGCGAGTTCAAGAAAGTGCTGGAGGAGATTCCCGCCAAGCCCGATGGCAAGCCCGCTGAAGCCGCGCTTCTCCTATCGCTGCGCGGGAACGCCTACGCCGGCCTGTCGCAGCAGGATGACGCACAGAGCGCCTACGAAGAAGCCCGGCGCCTCGAACCCGGGCTACCGGAAGCCAACCGCGGCCTTGCTATTCTGGAGGTCGCCCGCGACAAAATCGATGACGCCCTGAAACTCGCGGATGAATCGATTCAAAAGTCAGGGGAACGCGCCGACCCGTGGGTTCTTAAGGGGGATTTGCTACGTTCCCAAGGCAAGGTGAATGAAGCGATCCAAGCCTATCAGGAAGCCTTGAAACGGAACCCGAATCATGTCGGCGCGCACTTAAGCCTGGCGCTGCTTTACATGAGCGGGAAACAATTTGATACGGCACAGGTTGAAATCGACGCGGCACGCAAGATCGAGCCAAAAAACCTGCCGGTGCGTCTCACTCAGAGCCAGCTCTATTTTACCCAACAGAAATTTCCCCAAGCCCGCGACGAGCTTCAGGAAGTGCTCAAGGCCGCCCCCAACAACGGCTCGGCCATTCTGATGATGGGTGCGACCCAGCTTGCGCTGGAATCTTATACACAAGCGGAGACCTATCTGTCCGCGTTTGTGAAGAGCGTCCCGGACAACGCGTATGCCCGCCGCTTGCTGGCTGCCACTTATCTCAGAAAAAAACAGCCCGACAAAGCAATGGAAACCCTCAAGCCCCTGCTCGTAGCAGACAGCCAGGACAGCGCTGTGCTGGCTTTGGCGGGCGATGCCTACATGCAGCTCAAGGAATACGCGAAGGCCACGGAGTATCTGGAAAAGGCTGCCAAGGGTAATCCCCAAAGCGCCGGCCTGCGCACTCAGCTGGCCATGAGCCGGCTGGCGTCCGGCGATGTGACACGGGGTACCGCGGAACTGGAAGCGACGGCGGAAATGCAAGGAAGCCCGTTGCAGACTGAGTTGGTGCTCATCTCCACTTACCTCGCACAACACGACTTTGACAAGGCGTTAAAAGCTATCGACGTGCTCGAGAAAAAGCAGCCAAACAATCCTCTCGTCTACAACCTGCGTGGCGGCGCCTACGTAGGCAAACAGGACATCGCGAATGCGCGCAAGGCTTTCGAAAAGGCGCTGAGCATCAGCCCGGCCAATTATCCGGCGGCTGCCAATCTGGCCCAACTCGATCTGCACGACAAAAACCCCGCTACGGCCCGCAAGCGATTCGACGGTGTGCTGGCGGCCGACAAGAACAATGTTTCCGCCATGGTGGCGATCGCCGCACTGGAGCGCGACGCAGGACACGAAAAGGAATACGTGGACTGGCTGGATAAGGCCACGCGAGCAGACGCCAAGGCCATCAAGCCGCGCGCTTTGTTGGTTCAGTACTACGTTGGCAAGAATGACTCACAACGAGCGCTGAGCATCGCGCGTGAAACACAGACCGCCAACCCTGGCAGCGCCGAGGCCTTGGATCTGCTTGGCAACGCGCAGCTGGCAGCTGGCGAGAAGGACAATGCCATCGCCACCTTCGGCAAACTGGTGACGCTTGCGCCGCAGTCCCCGGTGGCCTATCTGCGCCTGGCATCTGCGCAGGCCGCGAACAAGAGTCCGGACGAAGCGCGGAAATCACTCAACAAGGCCCTCGAACTTAAACCCGATCTGATCGATGCACAGGTTGGGCTGATCAGCTTGGACATGCAGGCGAATCGGGCTAACGAGGCATTGAAACGCGCGCAGCAGATGCAGCAGCAACACCCCAAATCGCCTGCGGGTTACACCATCGAGGGCGACATTCAGGCCAGCCAAAAGCAATATGCCAAGGCGGCCGAGCTGTATCAAAAAGCGTTCGATCTCGACAAGGGCACCGGGGCGGTGGTCAAGCTGCATGGCGCGCTGGTGGCCGCGGGTAAAGCGAGCGACGCGGAAACAAAGGCCCAGCAATGGCTGAAAGAGCATTCGGACGACATGGGCATGCGGGGTTATCTGGCGGATGCTTACATGAAGCAGGGCCAGGACAAACAGGCCATTGCTCAGTATCAGGCCATATTGAAAAAGCTGCCGGACAATCTGGTAGCACTGAACAATCTGGCCTGGCTGCTGCATAAACAGCGCGATCCGCAGGCGATCACCTACGCGGAGCGGGCGCAAAAGTTGCGCCCGGAAGATCCGGTCATCATGGATACGCTGGGCTGGATCCTGGTGGAGCAAGGCAATAACGCGCGCGGGCTCGAACTCTTGCAACGCGCCGTATCAAAAGCGCCCGATATGGCGGAGATCCGCTATCACCTGGCGGCCGCGTATTACAGAAAAGGGGACAATCCCCGTGCAGAGGCGGAATTGAAGCGCGTCTTTGACAGCGGGATGAAGTTCCCTCAGGAACGAGAGGCAGAGGCACTGCTGGCCCAAATCAAGGCCAAGCGATAGGCGACGTACCTTGCCACAAGGAGAATATAAAGACATGAAGCCATTCATCAAGTCGACCATGCTCTTGGCCGTTTCGGCCACGCTTGCAATGAGTCTGGCGTTGTCGGGCTGCGATCGGTTCCGCAATTTCACCGACCAGGAGCACGTGCAGCGCGCCAAGGATTTCCAGGCCAAAGGCGATCTACGCGCGAGCGAAATCGAACTCAAGAATGCCCTCGGCAAAAATGCGAATAACGTTGAAGCCCGCTTGCTGCTGGGCGAGGTCTACCTCGCATCAGAACAGGGTGCGTCGGCCGAAAAGGAACTCAAGCGCGCCCAAACCTTGGGCGTCGGCGCGGAGTCCCTCAAAGTACCGCTTGCTCGCGCCTATTTGCTGCAGAACAAGAACAAGGAACTTCTGGATGAAATCCAGCCGGGCCCCCAGACATCGGCACGAAACCAGGCGCAGATTCTGCAATTGCGCGGGGACGCGCTGCTGGGTTTGCAGCAAGGCAAGCAGGCGTGCGGGCTTTATGCCCAGGCCAATCAGGCAGACGCTCAATTCATCGACGCGTACCGCAGTCTGGCCATGTGCGCGAAAGCCCTGGACAAGGACGAAAAACGCGCGCAAGCGCTTATGGAGCAAGCGCTGCAACTGGCCAACCAGGCCGTCGCCAAATCCCCACAGGATTTCGAATCTTTATTGACCAAAGCGGACCTGCTGCGCGCGATGGGCAAGACTGCGGATGCTCACGACGCCTATACGGCGGCGCTCAAAGTGCACGAGAACGATGTCGGCGCACACTTGAGCCTCGCTTCCATCGCAATCGAGCAGAGCAAGCTGGACGAGGCGCGGAAATATATCGAACAGGCGCGCAAACTCCAGCCCGACAACGCCATGGCAATCTACATGGAGGCCCTGGTCGATTTCGGCCAACAAAAATACACCCAGGCAAGCGATCATATCCAGCAGGTGCTGAAGTCCAGTCCGGGGCACCTGCCGAGCCTGGCGCTGTTTGGCGCAGTATCGTTTTCCCTTGGTGCGTACGAACAGGCCGAACAAAGCCTGTCCCGCGTCCTGGAACGCACGCCGGGCAACACTTTCGTGCGCAAAATGCTCGCCGCAACACGGCTGAAGCAAAATCAGCCGTCACTGGCGCTGGAAGCACTCGCGCCCATGCTGCCCCAGACCACTGATCCGCAGGTTCTAGGGATGGCCGGCGAAATCTACATGGCATTGCGAGACGCCAAGAAGGCAGCTGTCTATTTCGAGCAGGCGGCGCACGCGGCTCCGACCGATGTCACTGCGCAGACACGCTTGGGTGTCAGTCGTTTGGCCGCAGGAGACCTCGGCGAGGGGATAGCCGACCTCGAAAAAGCCTCAGGCATGGATCCAAAGCAATTTCAGTCCGATGGCGTGTTGGTCAGGACCTATATGCAGCTGGGTCAATACGACAAGGCGCTTGCTGCCGTTGACGCCCTGGAGAAGAAACAACCGAAATCGCCCGCAGCCCATAATCTGCGCGGAGGCGTTTACCTGGGGAAAAACGACTTGGCGAATGCGCGCAAGAGCTTCGAACAGGCGCTGGCCATCGACCCGACCTTCATGCCCGCGGCGACTAACCTTGCCCTGCTCGATATGGAGGACAAGAAACCCGATGACGCCCGCAAGCGCTTTCAAAACGTGTTGGCCAAGGACGCGAACAGCGTGCCCGCCATGCTGGCCTTGGCCGATCTGGCGGCGAAAGAAAGCAAAGACAAAGAATATCTGGAGTGGATCACGAAGGCGGCGAAGGCCGATTCCAAGGCTATCGAACCCAAAGCGAGACTGGTTGCCTACTACCTGAACAAGAAGGAGAACCAAAGGGCGCTCGAGCTGGCGCACGAAGCCCAAGCCGCCAATGCGGACAGTCCCCAGGCTTGGGAGCTGTTGGGTCAAACCCAAACCGCCATGGGCGAAAAGGACAACGCCATTGCCTCGTCCATCAGGGTCACACAACTCGCGCCGAGGTTGCCGCGAGGCTACCTCAACCTGGGAATGGCCTTGGTCCGCGGGGGTCGGGTGTCCGATGCGCGGAATGCATTCAATAAAGCCCTGGAACTGAATCCTGACTACGCCGAGGCGCGGAATGCCCTGGCCACGCTTGAGCTTCAGCAAAACCGGGGCGCGGAGGCCTTAAAGCTCGCTCAGGAGCAAACCCGGAGTCAACCCAAATCGCCCGCCGGTCCCATACTGGAGGGAGATGTGCTCATGACGCAGAAGAACTATGCGCAGGCAGCCGAGGCGTACACGCGGGCTTTCAACCTGGCCAAAACAGGCGCCGTCGCTGTCAAGCTTCACCAAGCCATGGCCTTTGGGGGGAAAATACGGGAGGCGGATACCCTGTTGAATGCCTGGCTCAAGGATCAGCCGAATGACATCGGGGTCCGCTGGTATCTGGCTGACAGCCTCGTCGCGCGCGGGGACTACCCAGCCGCCATTATGCACTACGAGCTGGCGCTCAAAACCTCCCCCGACAATGCGCTCATTCTCAACAACCTGGCGGAGGCCTACAGTGCGGTCAAGGATCCCCGTGCCCTGGCCACGGCGGAACGGGCCTTAAAACTGGCGCCGGACCACCCCGGCGTGCAGGATACCGCGGGCTGGATTCTGCTGAAGGGGGGCGGCGACCAGAACCGCGCCCTCGAACTGCTGAAAACGGCTGCGAGCAAGCTTCCCGATACTGGCGCTGTGCGCTATCACTACGCCGTCGCGCTGGCCCGTTCCGGAAAGAAAGCGGAGGCGAAGAAGGAACTGGAAGCGACTCTTCGCACAGGGAAGAAATTTCCTGAAATGGAAGAAGCCAAAGCCATGCTGCGCACGCTCTGACAGCGCGACGTCCCTCTGGCAGTCCTGAAACAGACATGCCAAAACACAGCTTGCCGCTCCGCGCCATTCTGATCGACGCACGCCTCGCACTGCGCAGCATCCTGCGCCAGCGGAGGAGAAGCGCGCTCGCCGTCCTGGCCATCAGCTTCGGCGTCATCGCCATGATGCTCACTGCGGGCTACATCGAATGGATCTTCTGGGCAAACCGGGAACTGTCCACCGTCAATCAGCTCGGTCATCTGCAAATTTCCAAGCAGGGCTACCAGGAAAATGGCAAGGCGGACCCCTATGCCTACCTTCTGCCGCCCAACCCCCCGGCCCTCGCGGCCTTGCAACAAATCCCCGAAGTCCGCTCCATTGCGCCCCGCGTGACCTTGGCCGGGCTGATCAGTCACGGCGACAACACCCTGTCTTTTATCGGGGAGGGAATCGATCCAGCCAAGGATCCTTCATCCCACAACCTCATCGTCGTACAAGGGACTTTGCTTGACCCCCACGACCCGAAGGGCTTGCTGCTGGGTGCCGGGTTGGCAGCCAATCTTGGGGCAAAAACAGGTGACACGGTGGTGCTTATCACCAGCACTGCCACCGGCGGCATCAACGCCGTCGAGGGCACAGTGCGGGGATTGGTATCGACCTCCCTCAAGGCTTTCGACGACAACATGGTGCGCATGCCGATCAGCATGGCGCGAGAACTGCTGCGCACCCGGGGCGCCCACCTTTGGGTCGTCACGCTCGACCATACCGGGCAAACAGACAAAGTCATGGAGCGCCTCGCGCACCTTCCAGCCCTTAAAGACTATGAAATCGTGCCGTGGAACAAGCTGTCGGATTTTTATAACAAGCTCGTCGCGCTCTTCTCCCGCCAGATGGGGGTCGTCAAAATCATCATCGCCACCATTATCGTGCTGAGCATTTCAAACACCATGACCATGAGCGTACTGGAGCGCACCACGGAAATCGGCACGGCGATGGCGCTGGGCGTCAAACGCCGGCGCATACTGGGCCTGTTCATCCTGGAGGGGGCATTTCTGGGGGCCATCGGCGGCCTCCTGGGCGTTGGCATGGGCGAGATTCTTGCCAGAATCATTTCTGCCATCGGCATTCCGATGCCGCCTTCACCCGGCATGTCCCGCGGGTTTGTCGCCGGCATCATGATCACCCCCAGCATCATCTGGGAGGCTTTGCTCCTGGCCTTGTCCACGACGATTATTGCCAGCATCTACCCATCTTGGCGGGCATCAAGGCTTGTGATCGTTGATGCCTTGCGCCACAGCCGCTAGGAGGCCCTCGTCCAATGTGGAAACTCGCCCTGCGTAATGTGCTCCGCCACAAGGGCCGCACCAGCAGGACCTTGCTGGCGATCGTCGCCGGCGTCGTCGGGCTGATTCTCAGCGGCGGTTTCGTGCACGACATCTTTACGCAGTTGGGCGAAATACTCATCCACTCACAGTCCGGGCATCTCCAGGTGTCCCCCTCTGGTTATTTCGAGCAAGGGGCGCGCAAGCCGGAAAAGTTCTTGATCAACGACCCCGCTCCCCTGAAACAAACCATCAGGAGCATTGGACAAGTCGACGACGTCATGGGGCGGCTATATTTCTCGGGCTTGCTCAACAACGGCCGTTCCGACCTGCCCATCGTCGGCGAAGGCGTCGAACCCGGTCGAGAAGCCAGGATGGGCAGCACCCTGACGATCATCGCAGGCCGCAAGCTTGAAGACCACGATCGCTACAGCATGATGATCGGCAAGGGCCTTGCCCTTGCGCTAAAACTGAAACCCGGGGACCAGGCCACCTTGGTAATCAGTACGGCCGAAGGTGCCCGGAACAGCCTGGATTTTGAGGTGGCGGGTGTATTTCAGACATTCTCAAAAGACTATGACGCACGCGCCGTCCGCATTCCCCTTGCGGCAGCCCAGGAATTGCTCGCCACCCAGGGAGTAAACACCCTGGTGGTATCTCTCAAGCGCACCCAGGATACTGGTGTAGTGGCGGCGGAGCTCAGCAAAAAATTCGCCGGTTCCAATTTGGAGGTCAAGACCTGGCTGGAGTTGAACGACTTCTATGCCAAGACCGTGGAGATGTATGACGTGCAATTTGGCGTGCTGCGCATCATTGTCCTGGTGATGGTGCTGTTGAGCGTCGCCAACAGCGTCAACATGAGCGTGTTCGAACGGGTGGGAGAGTTCGGTACCATGATGGCGCTCGGCAACCGTGGGCTCCGGGTTTTTTCTCTCATCGTCATGGAGAACAGCATTGTCGGCCTGGTCGGGGCAACCTCAGGCGTCGTTCTGGGCGTCATTCTGGCCTTGACCATCTCGGCCGTTGGCATCCCCATGCCCCCGCCCCCCAACTCGGATCTCAGCTACCTCGCCCATATTCGCATCGTGCCGGCCGTGATTGCGGGCGCCTTCGCGGTGGGACTGATCGCCACCATCATTGCCGCTGTTTTTCCGGCGGCACGGGTACATCGGATATCGGTGGTCGAAGCCTTGCGGCAAAATGTCTGAGAGCCCGCCCCTGCCTCGATTTCAGCAACAGCACGAATAGCAAGCACGTTCCACAGTGCCTCAGAAATCGCGCCTTAGCTCCGTGTAAACACGATCCTGTTGGTCGAACCGGCCAAAAATTCCCGTAGGCGGTCCGTGGAACACGTCCACCCCTCCCGTTAACCGCCAGTTGGGCTGGAACTTCCACGAGACTTTGGGGCGAAGCATCCATTCGCTGCGGTTCAGGCTATGGACCAATAGTGCCTCCGCCTCCCAGCTGGACGAGAACTGGTGATTCACCAGGAATGAAGCCCCGCTCTCCAATCGGTCGAACACGCTATATGGGTCATGGTCAAAATAGACGCGCTGGAAGAGCTGGGCATTCAGCCGCGTCTCGGCTGTCGGATTGAAATCCAGGCCCACGGCCCAGTCGAGGGTGTTTTGCTTGACCAGACCATCCTCGTCAACCAGGTTCAGCGTGTTGTAACGACGTCCATCGGTATAAACAGCCTCGGCCTTGAGCACCGCGGGGCCCAGGTCCTTTGCCAGCGTTCCACCGGCCTGCCAGATCCGGTCATGACGGGGATAGAAGACCTGCTTGTTGACCGGATCCCGATAGAACGTCGCCTGGCTATCCATGCTGCTGTACACGAAGCCGGAAACGTCCCAGCCGTGGGTAAGCTGGGAAAGCCGCAAGCCGACATTAGTATGGTTTAGGCCATAGTCAGGCTTCTGTTCGCCGGCCACCAGCGGAATGCCCGCGGGCGAGACCGGATAGGGGAAAAAGTCCGCACCGGCACCGGATTTGGCCGGATCGAAGGGCTTGCCCATCCGATCGTAGCTGGGGAAGGGGATCCACACCATTTCCGCGTGGAAATCATCCTTGAAATACTCGGCTCGAGCCGCCCATTGCGGGATACGAAGGGTCTGAAAATCAGGCAGCACAAATTCCCGCATGTCTTTCGCCGAAACCACGTCGGCAAAAAAGAGGCCCACCATTTCGCCCCAGACAATATGTTGGCGGCCCACCCGCCAATCCAGACCGCCCGCGGAAAAGTCGAGGTAAGTCTCGCGAAGCTGCAGTTCAACCAACTGATCGCGGCGCACTGAAGCCGAGTAATAGTCGGTCAGATCGTACACGGGGTTATAGTCCAGGCGGCCGCTCACCTTCCAACGCACGCCATTGCCGAACTGGCCGTGGGTGCCCAGTTCGAGACGGGCCATTGTCTTGGTCCAATGTTCGGGGTCCGCATAGGCGTAGCCCAACTCGGTCTGGAAAAAACCCTGCCAGGGCGAAACCTCTGCGCGGGGCGTTTTCTGAATCGCCGGGGCCTCGCCGAACAATTCATCCTTCGAGCTCGGCAAGGCCTCCTTTGCCGCGGGGGTGCGTTGACCGCCCTTCATCGCGGGTTCGATGCCAAACAGATCATCCTTGGAAGCGGGCGCCGTCTCTGCCTTGGGCACCGGCTTGGTGTTTTTCTCGACCTCAGGCGCAACGCCGAAAAGTTCATCCCTGGACAGCGGCGAGTCACTCTCCTTGGCAGCCAATACGAATCCGGCCGGCTCTTTCGGCAGAGTCGGATTTGCCCCCGCCGCAAACGCCATCACCGGCGCGCTCATTACCAATACCCAGGCCGCCCGGGCCCACTGTGCTGTCATGCTCCCCCCCTTTGTGCTTCGACGGCCGATTGATTCGGCTTCACCAGTTTCCATTCATCCTTGTGTTTCAAACCGAGCATGGCAACCCTGCCGTCCTCAATACGGATAAGGCGGTCTGCCATGGCCATGACACGGCGGTCATGGGTGGAAAAAATGAAGGTCGTGCCGTAATGCCGGTTTATATCCTTCATCAAAGCGAGAATACTGTTCCCGGTCTGGCTATCCAGGTTGGCGGTCGGTTCGTCGGCCAGCACGATTCGCGGCTTGATCGCCAGTGCGCGCGCTATGGCCACCCTTTGACGTTGGCCACCGCTCAGCTGGTTGGGCCTGTGGTCGGCGTACCGTTCCAGGCCCACCACCGCCAGATATTTGGCCACTCGCCGCCGCCGCTCCTCCCGGCTCACTTCCGGCAATTGAAGCAGTGGATATTCCACGTTCTCGGCCGCGGTTAAAACGGGAAACAGGTTGAACGTCTGGAAGATAAAACCCGTAGTACGGGCTCTCAGGTCAGCAAGCTGGTCTGGTGACCGGCCGGTCACTTCGATATCGTCGATGAAAACCTTTCCGGTAGTGGGCGTGTCAATACAACCGATAATGTTCAGCAGGGTCGTCTTGCCGCTGCCCGACGGACCGGCGATCGCCAGAAAAACGCCCTCCTCGAAAGAGAGTGTAATATTGTGGAGTGCGACGACCTTCTGATCACCGAGAATGTATTCCTTGGTGACGCCCTCAACGCGGACTAGGCTCATCGCCGCACTCCCGGGTAGTGCTGCCTGACTGGAGAAGTTTCCACCATGTTCATGACTGCTATTTTGCGGCCCCGATCCTTGGTTACCCTTTTAATGCTGGCTTTGCTCGGCAGTTCACCGGCTATGGCTGATCCATCAGTTGCAGAGGATTCGCTGGCGCGGAGCATCCTGGAAAAAGCCGACGAAATCCGCTTTCCGTCGGAAAGCTTCCAAGTCGACATCAACATCTCCTCCAACACCGCCTCAGGCCAGGATGCCGAGACCCGCAAGTACCGGGTGTTGTCCAAGGGCCCCGAAAATACGGTTGTCATGATACTCGAACCCGCCGCGGAGCGGGGTCAGATCATGCTGATGAAAGGCCGCGACCTTTGGATCTTCATGCCCAATGTGTCCCAACCCATTCGCCTGGGTCTCAGCCAGCGCCTCACCGGCCAGGTCGCCAACGGCGACCTCGCGCGCACCAATTTTAGCGGTGACTATAGCCCGCGCCTGCTTCGGGCGGAAAACCTCCAGGGTGAAGAGCACAACGTGCTGGAACTTACGGCCGTGGACCGCGGCGTAACCTACCACCGTGTCCTGCTATGGGTAAGCAAAGCCAACTACCGGCCGCATAAGGCCGAGTTCTATTCGCTGTCCAACCGGCTGATGAAAAGCTGCACCTACGAGAATTTCAAGAAAATGGCCGGGGGGGTTCGCCCGACCCGATTGGTGATGAAGGATGCGCTCAAGCCCGACGATACATCGGTGCTCGACTATGAAGACATGAAACTGCGCGAGTTGCCTGACAAGGTCTTCTCCAAGGACTATCTCAAGAAGCTGCAGTAGCAAATCCTAATAGCTTCCGCCCCACCTCCGGGGTGGTCCGTCAGCGGACTGCTTGACGCCAACCAGCAGATTCACTGTGTAAAAAATCCTGACATTGCCTGCCCGGGCGCCAACAAGGGCCATTCGCTACCATCAACCGTACGTGTTGGACCGGGGGGATCAAAGCGCCAGCCCGTTGGGTGGAGCATGAGCCTCCGCAGCCCGCCTCCCTTTGTCGAATAATTTTACACTCCCCTCCCTGAAACCCAGCCCAACAAGACGGCCGACCCGGCCATAATGCCGCAACGCATTGAATACACGCAATATATTGATCAACCCCCGCACGCTGGCATAGGCGTTGCTTTAGGTAAGGCAGGCCCAGCACTTGGGCGTTCACCTTAACCAAAAAGGGCACACATCATGAAAATGACCATCTCCGCGGCGATTGCCGCACTCGGTATCGCGGTTTCCGCCCCCGCTTCCGCGATCGTTGTTGGCGGTATCGACTTCGGCGCGCTCGGCAACACGGCACACCTTGAGACCGCAACGCTCGCCGAAACACTCGTTACTGCCCCTGGCCAGACCCTGCAAGGCTATGGCTATATCACCTCGGTGAACGGGGACAATAGCTACTGCGCCGGTGGCACCGGGCTTCAGTGCTCGCTGTACTATTACTTCCACAACTACACCGTGACCGCCTTCAATGGCACCCAAGTGCAGTTCTCGGGTGGCGTGGTTGACCTCTACTACAGCGCAGCCCCTGCTACCAACCTGTTCAACCAGAATTCGCTCGCAAACGTCGCTGCGATTACCGGTATGACGCCATGGGCTCGCCTGACCGGCCATACCTTCTTCGACCCGCTCTTCGCACTGCCAGGACTGCAGACGCTGAACGGCGAAGGTTCTCTGACGGGTGCGACGCTGTCCCAAACCGGGCGCGGTCAGCTTGATTCCGACACGAGCGGCGCTTTCGGCTTGGCCTCTGTTGCGGCTTACCTGAATGGCAATTCCATTGCGGACAACATTGGCGGCTTCGCGGACATCGTTCTGACGTCCTCAAGCAACAATTTTGTTCTGAACCCGCACGACGTAACCGATGGCTTGGCAACGGGTTGCGGTACCGGCCAGGCAGCTCCTGGCGCGTGGTGTCTGCAGGGCACGCTGAATACCCGTGGCGCCACGGTTGTTCCGGAACCCGCCAGCCTCGCCCTGCTGGGCATCGGCCTGTTTGGCCTGATGGGGGTTGCGCGACGCGCGAAGCGGTCTTAAACCCGCCGCATCAACGCAGTTCCACCAGAAGCCCCTCCCTCAGTGGAGGGGCTTTTGTTTTTGGACTTGGCTACAAGCAAGTACTCATTTCAGGAGGCGCAGATTCTAGGGCCCGGGGGGCACTTCGCCGGTAGTGAGACCCTTCATGCTGCCCCGGTCGAAGCAAAAAATCTGTCTTCCTACCTCGATGGCAGTCGAAGGACGCCTTACGACACGGTAATCCGGCGTTAACAACGTGTTATTTGTGTGCGCCGCGGACTAGAATGACTGGAAATGCCCAACAGCAACATGCAAATGGAAAATAAGCCGCTCCCAGCAGCCCTGCTCGAACAGCTTCGGGCACAGCTCGGCCCCGACGGTGTGCTCGTGGATGCCGGCCAACTGGAGGTGGCCTCGCGCACCTGCATTCCTTACCGCGAGATCCCCGCCGCTGTGGTCTATCCAACCAGCGTCGAGCAGGTTCAGTCAGTCGTGAGAACGGCAAACGAGTTTGGCGTACCGGTCTGGCCAGTAAGCACCGGCAAGAACTGGGGTTACGGCGAAAAGACGGCCTGTTATCCGGGAGGAATCACGATGATCCTGAACCGCATGAACCGGATCTGGCATGTGGATGAGGAATTGGGTTATGCCGTGGTCGAGCCGGGCGTCACGTACAAACAACTCAATGATTATCTGAAGGAACACGGCTCCGGGTTCTGGGCCGACACGGCGGGCAGCACCCAGTACGCCAGCGTCCTCGGCAACGCCCTGGACAAGGGGCGGGGGCTTACCCCTTACGCGGACCACTTCGGGTGCCTCTGCGGCATGGATGTGGTGCTGCCGGACGGAACACTCCTCGAAACCGGCGGCGGGCCTCAAGGCAACAATGAGGTCCGCTACACCTACAAGTGGGGAGTGGGGCCTTACCTGGACGGACTGTTCGCCCAGTCCAATCTCGGCATCGTGGTCAGCGCCGGCATATGGCTCATGCCAGCCCCCGAGCGCTTCGACTTTGCGGCCTTCGAATACACGGCATCCGAGGACGAATTCGGGCCCTTCATCGATGACCTGCGCCGGCTGGTTTTTGCGGGGGCCCTGCGCGCCCGGCCGCATCTGGCCAATGACTTCGCCATGATGTGCATCCTTTCCCAGTATCCGCACGAACTGTTGGGTGGAGCCCGCTGCCTGAGCGAGGAGGCTGCTGCCGTCTGGCGCAAGCGGTATGGCGTAGCGCGCTGGACTTTCGGTTGCGGCCTCTACGGCAGCCCGGAGGAAATCAAGTTCCAGAAACGCTCCATCAAGAGAACCCTTGGGCGCTATGGCCTGATCCGGTTCGTGGGCATGTCCATCAAGGAGAATTGGCTGGGTCAAGCGTTTCGCCAATTGGTCCGAATCGCAAACCGGATGCTCGGCAAAGCCGATGGTTTCTATGAAGCGATGATTCCCGCCATCAATCTGTTCCGGGGTATCCCCACAGACCATTTCGTGCGCCAAGCCTATTTCAAATCCCACAAAGAGAAACCCAGCGGCGACATCGACCCCGCCCGGGATCAGTGTGGTTTCATATGGATCGGCCCGGTCCTGCCGTTTACGTCCAGGCATGTCCTGCGGGGCATGGACCTGGCCAAGCCGATTTTTGCCCGGCATGAGTTTGATTTTTTTGTGGAAGTCATCATCGAGAGTGCGCGCTCGGTAATCTTTCTGGCCGGGGTGTTCTACGACCGGAACGACGCCGCGGAGGCAGATCGCGCGAAGGCTTGGTACCACGACATGCACGAGGCTTTCTTGCAGAACGGCTATCCGACCTACCGTGCCACGACCATGAACATGGCGGGAGCCCTTGATCAGAATCCCGTCTCGAAAGCTGTGCTCGGGTCTCTTAAGCAGGCATTGGACCCACAAAATCTGATCGCACCGGGGCGCTACGGCACACCAATGCGCGACAGCGACTGAAGCGTAGCGCCATCAGCGCCGCAAACGGTGGTCCACGTAATACGTGATGAGCTTGTCCACGTATTCTTCGACGGGCGGCAAATGAATGCCCGCCGTCGCAAGCAACGGCCGCGTCTCTGAATTGGCGAATGCCTGGTCCTCCGCCAGATAATCCAGAAAAATCGGCAGGGTGCGCAGCGCCCTGCGTGTCTTTTCCGGCACGAGCCAGCCGATAACCGGGATCGCGCCTTTGAACACGGCCAGCGGGACCGGCAGCGAC
>Ga0153916_10001670_pt1 | contig 16077 bp, 15 predicted proteins | sample Opewatmetagenome_FD_109642 | JGI IMG/M metagenome (GOLD analysis project Ga0153916, IMG submission 109642) | Freshwater wetland microbial communities from Ohio, USA - Open water 3 Core 3 Depth 4 metaG | ecosystem: Environmental > Aquatic > Freshwater > Wetlands | place: USA: Ohio, Lake Erie...
ACGCCGGACCGGTGCTGCGCCAGAGGCGTTGGTCGTGAACTGGCCTCGGAATGCATCAGGATGGCATCGCCCCCGCGCCGAGCCGGCCAGTGGGTGTCGTCCCACCAGATGACCAACACGGAACACACCTTGCTGCCGTACTCGGGTCGGCTCGACCCGCAGCCGGCCGCAGAGGTAGGCGACGCACGCGACCTCCAGCCACGTCTGCGCGCCGAGCGCGTCTGCTCGTAGCAGCATGGGAGCCGTCGGCACATTCGCAACCGCGCGAAGGCTCGGTCACGTGGGCTCGGAGCGGAGTTCGGCTCAGCGCGATTCCAGCCCAAATGCCGCTTAGGCAGTCGAATGTTGGAATAGCGCTTCGGCGACCGAAAGCTCGGAAAGCAAGCTTGCTCCGACACTTAGGAGCCCATGTCGCGATGAGGTTTGGTCGGGGCGGCCGGATTTGAACCGACGACCACCAGTCCCCCAGACTGGTGCGCTACCAGACTGCGCCACGCCCCGACGCGGCCCCGAGTCTAGCACTGCCGGATCTCAATCCCCCGCCGGGCGACCGATCCGCTCGACCCAACGCCGATCCCGGCGCGAATGACGACGGCACCGCGGACCGGACATCAACGGGGCTTTTGCACCCGCCCGGACCCGGCGCGCGCGCCGCGGCTGGCGACGGGAGTGCTTCGGCTCTTCCGGCGACGCGGCAGCTTGACCGACGATCGATCGCGGAAGACGAGCCGGATCGGCGTGCCGTCGAAGCCGAACGTCTCGCGCAGTCGATTCTCCAGGTAGCGCCGGTAGCTGAAGTGAACCGCCGACGCATCGGAGGCGAAGAAGACGAACGTGGGTGGCGCCACGGCGGCCTGGGTCGCGTAGAACAGCCTCGGGCGGTGGCCGCGGACCGGTGGCGGCGGGGTCCGGTCGGTGGCGGCCGTCACGACCCGGTTGAGCTCACCGGTGGCGATCCGCTTGCGCCGCTCGCCCCAGATGTCGATAGCAGTTTCGAGGACCCGGCCGACCCGCTGGCCGGTCTTGGCGCTGATCGACACGATCGGCGCGAAGTCGAGGAACGGGGCTTCGGCCCGGATCCACTCGGTGTACTGATCGAAGGTGCGGTCGGTCTTGTCAGCCACCAAGTCCCACTTGTTGACCGCGATGACCAGGCCCTTGCCCTCCTCGATCACGTAGCCGGCGACATGGGAATCCTGGGCGGTCAGTCCCTCGACGGCATCGATCACCAGGACGGCGACGTCCGCCCGCGACAGGGCGTGCAGCGCTCGGAGCGTCGAATAGCGTTCCGCGGACGGTCCGGAAGCGACCTTGCCGCGACGCCGGATCCCGGCCGTGTCGATCAGGACGACCTCGCTGCGACCCCAGGCCAGTCGCGTGTCGATGGCGTCGCGGGTGGTCCCGGGGATCTCCGAGACGATAGCCCGGTCCTCGCCGAGCAGCGCGTTGAGCAGGCTCGACTTACCGACGTTCGGGCGTCCGACGAAGGCGATCGCGGCCGGCTCGCCGTCGGCCTCGGCGGCCATCGCGGCGTCCCAGCGCTTTGCCTCGGCGTCGGTGGCGTCGACTTCGTCCCCGAGCTCGTCGGCCGCCGCGTCGGCGTCGCTCACGACGTATGGCTCCAGGCGACCCGCGGCCACCTCCTCGGCCCAGGCCTCGGCTTCCACCTCGCGCGCCTTGCGTGCGAGCTCGGCCTCGCTCTCGGGCGGCAGGGCCCAGACGATGGCGTCAAGCAGGTCGCCGGTCCCCCGGCCGTGCGACGCCGAGATCGCGTAGGTCTCCTCCCAGCCCAGGGCGTGGAACTCGGCCGCCTCGAGCTCGCGCTTCTCGTTGTCGGCCTTGTTGACGACGACGATCACAGGCGCCTTCGCGCGGCGCAGGATGGCCGCGGCCTCCAGGTCGGCCGGGGTCGTGCCGCTGACGGCATCGACGAGGAACAGGATCACGTCGGCCTCGTCGATCGCCAGGCGCGCCTGCTCCTGAACCCGTGCCTCGATCTGGTCGTCGGGCTCCAGCTCGAGACCGCCGGTGTCGACGATGACGAACCGACGACCATTCCATTCCGTGTCGCCGTAGAGTCGATCGCGGGTCGTCCGGGCGCGGTCCTCGACGATCGCCGAACGCTGGCCGAGGAAGCGGTTGAAGAGGGTGCTCTTGCCGACGTTCGGCCGCCCGACGATGGCGACGACCGGGATCCCGCCCCGTCCGCTGACCACGTTCAGGCGGCGCCGGATGCGACGCCGGTCCTTGCGAGCGCAGGCAGCGAGGTCGTGCGGCCGGCCGGCGTGGCCGCCCGCTCCAGCGCCGCGTGGGCCAGCCTGGCGGCATGAGCGCGAGCCTCGGCCGTCCCGGCGTTGGCCAGGATCCATTCGGCCACGTCGCGCAGGTCCTCGATCGGCGTCGAGGTGCCGCCCGTCACGCCGACGATCGCGGCCGTCCCGAACAGGCCGGCGTCGGTCAGGTCGCGGACGCTCTCGATCTGGATGGCGTCCGTGCCGGCGATCTCGCACAGCCGGGTCAGCTCCTTGGTGTTGGCGCTCGAGCGACCCCCGACGACGACCATAAGGTCCACCTCGCCGGCCGTGTCCAGGGTGTCCTGCTGGCGCCGGATGGTGACCGGACAGACGGTGTTGACGATCTTGAGCTCATGCGCCCGGCCGACCATGAAGGCGGCCAGCTTCTCGAACTTCCAGGGCGGCTGGGTGGACTGCGAGATCAGGGCCATCCGCTTGCGCGGCGGAATGGCCTCCTCCCATTCTGATTCGTCGTCGACGACGATCGCGTCCGGCGCGAAACCGAGCAGGCCGACGACCTCCGGATGCTTGGGCGTCCCCAGGAGCACGATGGTGTAGCCGTCCTCGACCAGCTTGCGGAGCTCCTTCTGCTCCTGAATCACCCACGTACAGGTCCCATCGATGATCTCGAGACCGCGATCCTCGGCCCGGGCCATGACGTCCGGGCGAACCCCGTGAGCGCGGATGACGACCGCGGCACCGCGGTCCACGTCGTCGAGCGTCTCGACCGTCTGGATACCCAGGTCCTGGAGGTCGCGCACGACGCCCTCGTTGTGGACGACCTGTCCGAGGGTGTGCGTCAGCTTGCCTGCGCTGGAGGCTTCTTTGGCCTTGTCGATCGCTTCCCGGACGCCGTAGCAGAACCCGGTGCGCTTCGCGATTCGGACTTCCTGGACCGTACCCACGATCCGATTATGGCATGGGGTCCGGTTGTGCCCCCCTGGCGGCGCCGTAGACGCCGCGCTGGCGAACGGGCAGCAGCGCGGCGATCCGCTCCATGATCATCCTCGTCACGAGGCCCTTGGCGGTCCGTCGATCCGTTCGCGCCGGCACCTCCTCGGCCGGCCGGAATGGCCGCCCGACCCGCACCACGACGTGGCCTCCCGGGTGCGGGAAGCGCTGCCCCTTCGGCCAGACTCGGTTCGAGCCGCCGATCCCGATCGGCACGATGGGAGCGCCGCTCCGAAGGGCGAGCAGCGCGACGCCGTCGCGCGCCTCCTGGAGGGAGCCGTCCGGACTTCGCGTCCCCTCGGGGAAGACGAACAGGACGTGGCCGCCCTCCAGGATCCGGCTGGCCAGCCGGAACGCCTCGACGTCTGCGCTGTCGCGATCGACCGGATGAACGCCGCCGTTGGCCGCGACCCATCCGACGATCGGCCAGGCGAACAGCTCCCGCTTGCCCAGCCAGTGGATCCGCCGGCCGAGCCTGGGGATCAGCCACGCGCCGATCACCGGGGCATCGAAGTTCGAGGCGTGATTGGCGGCGATGATCAGCGGCCCGTCGCGCGGGATCTCGTCGACCGCGCCCTCGATCGAGATCCGGCTCATCGCCCGAGCGAAGATGCGCCCGCCGAACGTGAGGATCGACAGGAGCGGCGTGACCGAGCTGTCGATCGGCTCGGGGTCGCTCATCGGTGTGGCTCGCTGCCGGTTGCGGGCTCCGCGGTCGCGGCGGGCTCGCCGGTTCCGGCGGCCTCGGGCTCTGCGGCTTCGGGCGCCGCGGCCCGCCGCGCCTCGGCGTCGAGGATCGCGCTGACGACGGCGTCGATCGTATCCTCGACCCGGTTCCCGTCGGTCGCGATGATCCGGGCGTCCGGCGCGGGCCGGAGTGGTGCCACCGCCCGCGTGGCGTCAAGCTCGTCACGCCGGCGAAGCGCCGCCAGGATCTCGCCGGCGTCGGGGCCAGATGCGTCCAGGCCACGCTCCTGGGTGCGCCGGCGGGCTCGTTCCTCGACCGACGCGTCGAGGAACAGCTTGAGATCGGCGTCCGGCAGGACCACGGTCCCGATGTCACGGCCGGCCATCACGATGCCGCCCGGCGCGGCGATGGTTCGCTGGCGATCGAGCAGGGCCGCCCGGAGCTCGGGGACCGCCGCCACGACCGACACGGCGAGGTCGACCTGCGGACCTCGGACGTCGTCGGTGTGGTCAACGCCATCGACCAGGACGCGGGACAGGCGGCCACGTTCGTCGGCGGCCAGCTCGACCTCCGGCACGAGGGATCGCAAGCCCGCCGGATCGGCGCTCGTGACGCCGCGCGCCAGGGCCAGCCAGGTGATCGCTCGGTAGAGCAGCCCGGTGTCGCAGAACCGAAAACCGACCCGCAGCGCGGCTGCCGACCCGACGCTGCTCTTGCCGGAGGAGCCTGGCCCATCGAGGGCGACGACCAGTTCCCGGCGCGGTCGAGGCTTGGTCCCGTAGGTTGACGACATCTCTCGCAGGATAGCCGAGGTCGATTCGTCGCCGGCGTCGATCAGCCCCGGCCAGCCCGGGCGCCGCCCTGAGGGCCGGCCTGCGTGGTTCTGGCCCCAGCCCGGCTCGTGCCGGCTCCCGCGCCAAGGCCGCGGATCTCAGGCGCTCGCAGGCGCCGGGCCCGACCGCTCGGCAGGTCTTCTAGGCGGACCGGCCCGATCCGGACACGAACGAGCCGTTCGATCGGGGCGCCCACGGCACCGAACATCCGGCGCAGCTGGCGCTTCCAGCCCTGGGCCAGGATGGCCCGATACCAGTGGAGCTCGGCTGGCCGCGGCGAGAGAAGCTCGGCCAGGCGACGCGTCTCGGTCTCGGTCGTGGCTCGAAGGCCGGTCAGCGTGGCGAGGCCCTCATCGAGTGGAATGCCCGCCTGGAGCGCCGCGACCTGCTCCGCCGACAGGGGCGTCCGAAGCCCGATCGCGTATTCGCGCTCGATGCCGTGCCGCGGATGGAGGACGCGGTCCGCCCACGCCCCATCGTTGGTCAGGATCAGCAACCCCTCCGAGTCCTGGTCGAGCCGGCCGACCGGGTAGAGCCTGGCCCCTTCAGGAACGAGGGCCGTCGGGATCATGTCGAGAACAGTCCGCGAGGCGTGCCGATCGCGAACGGTCGCGGTCACCCCGGCCGGCTTGTGCAGGAGCAGGTACGCGGTCGCGGCGGCGCCACCGATGACCCGGCCGTCGACCGCGATGATCGAACGCTCAGGGTCGACCTTGGCTCCGATCGCGGCGACCTTCCCGTCGACGGTCACCCGCCCCGTCGCGATCAGGACCTCGCTTGCCCGCCGCGAGGCGACGCCGGACGCGGCGAGCAGCTTCTGGAGTCGCTCGGTCGTCACGCCTCGCCCTCGGCCGGATCGGCCCGGCGGGTCGCCCGGGCCGCATCGGTCGCGCCGGCCGGATTGACCGAAACGGCCGGGAAGACCCGCGCGGTCATCGCCTCCCCGCCCTCCTCCGAGAGACGCGACGCCATGTCGACGTCGAGCGGTGGGAGCTCGTCGAGGCTGGTCAGGCCGAAGCGTTCGAGGAACTCGAAGCCCGTGCCGTACAGGAACGGGCGGCCAGGCGCATCCGACCGACCGAGCTCGACCACGAGCCGCCGATGCATGAGCGTTCGGATCGTGTAGTCGGAGTCGACGCCGCGGATTCGCTCGATCGCCGACTTCGTGACCGGCTGGCGGTAGGCGACGATCGACAGCGTCTCGAGCGACGCCGGCGAGAGGCGGACCGCGTCGGCACCGACGTATCGGGCGACGAGCGCACCGCCCTCGGCGGCCGTGGCGAGCTCGACCCGGTCGCCGTCGGTCAGCAGCCGGATGCCGCGATGGCGCAGCGAGACCTCGAGGTCGCCAAGGCGGGCGTCCACGGTCGCCCGATCGACGCCGGCCAGGCCGGCGATCTCGCGGCGGCTGAGCGGGCGCTCCGCCACGAACAGGAGCGCCTCGAGGGCGGTCTCGGTGAGCTCGATCGGCGCCGGCTCGGCGGCCGAATCGAGGGCGGCCGGCTCGGCGCCTGCGTCGAGGGCAGCGGCAGCGGCCGCGGGCCCGTTGTCGGTCATGCGAACGACTCCAGCGACTCATCGAGCGGACTGTCCGTGAGCTCAGGCCCCTGTCCCGCGGCGGCGCGCTCTTCGGCGGTCGTGGCGCGGGCCACGATCGGACCCCACGGCTCGAGCTGCTCGACGACGATCTCGCGACGCTTCATGAGCTCCAGCATGGCCAGGAAGGTGATCGCGATCACCACCCGGTCGCGAACACCCCGGAGAAGCTCCTGGAGGACCACGACCGGTGCGGCGCGCAGGGCCGCCCGAATGATCGCCGCGCGTTCGGCGATCGTGATCAGCCGGGCCATGATCTCCGGCGGCGGCTCCGGTGGCGGTGCGACCGCGGCGAGGCGCGCCAGCGAGGCCACGAGGAGCGCAGGATCCAGGGCCGGCGCGTCGGCTGGGTGCGCCCCGGCCAGGCCGGCAGCGCGGGCGATGCCCGGCTCCCGCCGGAACAGCCCAATCCGCCGGATGGCCTCGTAGGCCAGGAGAAGGCCGGCATCACGATGGGCGCGATAGATGATCAGGCGGGCGCGCAGCTCGGCCTCCGGATCGCCGCCCTCGTCGAGGAGGGCCGCCGGCTCGCCCGGATCGGCCTGGCGCGGCAGGATCGCCCGGCTCTTGATCAGGATCAGCTGGCTCGCCACTGCCACGAACGAGCTGATGTGCCCGAGGCGATCGGCCTCCAGCGTCGCCAGGGCATCGAGATAGGCATCGGCCAGGGCACCTAGCGGCACGGTCAGGACGTCCAGCTGGCGCGCCTCGATGAGCGACAACAGGAGCCCGAGCGGCCCGTCGAATTCGGCGACCTGCACCTGGGTCATGGCCTCCGGGCGACGGCCTTCCCCGAATCGAACCGCCGGTGGCGTGCCGAGACTCATCAGTTCGCCTCGTCGGCGAGGCGGAGCAACTCGCCAAACTCGGGGTCGACCGGCGACGCCTGGAACCTGATCAGGTCGACGGTCCGGGATGGGCAGCCGGCCGCAGCAGCGAGCGCCGCCGACGTGTCCGCGTGCGTGCGCAGCCGTGCCAGGGCGGACCCGAAGCTCGGCAGGAGGGCCGCCACGCGCCAGATCCAGTGCCCGTAATGATCCCCCAGCGCGTACGCCACCCGCGGCCAGACGCCGGTGCGACCCTTGCCGGCGTCGTGCAGCAGCCCCGCCAGCAGCGCGTCAGGCGAATCGACGCCGGCCGCGCGCAGCGACGCAACGACATCGAGGCCATGTCGCCGGTCGGCAACGTGCATCGATTCGAAGAGGGCCACCTGGGACGGGCTGATCCAGGTCGCGAGCTCCGAGCGCTCGGCGGCGCTCACGCTGGCTCGCAGGTGCGACCGGAACCGGCGGACCTTAGAACCCCACCAGGAAGTTGGCGATGTGCTGGATGGCCTGGGCGACGTAGCGACCTCCGGTGAAGATGAACAGGATCAGCACGATCAGGCCGTACTGGTTCAGGGCCGATCGAAGCTGCCACGAGTAGCGCAGCGGCAGGAACCGGTACAGGATGCTCGACCCGTCCAGGGGCGGGATCGGGATCAGGTTGAAGACCGCCAGCACAACGTTGTAGAAGACGAAGCCATAGAGAACCTGCGCAGGGATGAGCGGCACGTCCACCTGGAATGCGATCAACCCGCGGATCACGAGGGCCATGATCGAGGCCATGATCAGGTTGGAGGCCGGGCCCGCCAGCGCCACCGCCAACTCTCCGTTGCGCCGATCGTGGAGGTTGCTCGGGTTGACGGGCGTTGGCTTTGCCCAGCCGAAGATGAATCCGCCACCCAGCACGGAGATCACCAGCAGCAGACCGCCGATCGGGTCGAAATGGACGATCGGGTTGAGGGTCAACCGGCCGAACAGCTTGGCGGTCGCGTCGCCCAACCGGTAGGCCACCAGCGCGTGGGCGAACTCATGGACCGGGAAGCCCACGAGCAGGAAGATAGCAATCAGGATGAGCTTGTCGGGTGAGAACACGTCGCCGAACACGGGTACCTCAGTCAGCGGGTCCCGCGTATGGTAGCCGCGCTCAGCTTCCCGGGCCGGCCGGCGGCCACATCGCTACAGCCGCCCGAGCAGGTCCGCCTTCTTCGACTCATAGTCTTCGGCCGAGATCGCGCCTCGATCACGCAGGTCGGCCAGGTTGGCCAGCGTCCGCGTGATCTCGTCAGGATCGGATCGCGGCGTCGGTGCGGGCGGCGGCGGAGCCGGCGCCTCCGCCGCGGGAGCCACGGGCGGCGGAGCTGGCGCCACCTCCGGCGGAGGCGCCACCTCTTCCGCCAGAGCCTTGACGGCAACCACGTCCTCGTGCGTCTCGACCGGTTCGGGCGGAGCGGTTCGGACTTCCCGAATCGGTGGACCCGGCGCCCGGAACGAGCCGGACATGTCCTGCTCGTATTCGTGCTTGGCGTCCATCATTGCCTTCTTGAAGCCGATCGGGTTGACGATCATCCGGAAGCGCTCGATGCCGGCCTCCGATGCCGTCAGGACCTCCAGGTCGCCGAAGCTGAACAGCCGCCCGAAGATTGACTGGGTGAGGATGGCGTCGTTGATCTTCTCGAGCGAGCTGTCCGTCGATCGCTTGTTGACCACCCCCGCCACCTCGATCACTCGCCGGTTCGTCAGGACGTACTCCTGGTTGAGATAGCGCAGCGTCGCCCAGACCAGGAAGGCGAAGCCTCCCAGGAAGAGCACCGCCGTCAGGACGCTCAGCGCGGTGTAGAAGGCGCCGGTCACGTTCGTGCTGAGGATGATGAGCAGGAGCGCCGCCACGATGGAGGCGATGGGCAGACGGGCCCCCCAGACCAGGACCAGCCAGTGCTGCCGCTCGCGATGAAGGATTCGTTCGCCGGTCGCGAGCAACGAGTCCGCATAACTCATCTGTCCAGGCCTCCCTCAGGCCCGCGGATGGGCCCGGCTGTAGACATCCCGGATGCGCTCCCCGGTGAGATGTGTGTAGAGCTGTGTCGTGGAGATACTCGCATGGCCGAGCAACTCCTGGACGACCCGCAGGTCTGCCCCGCCCTCCAGCAGGTGCGTCGCGAACGAGTGGCGCAGCGTGTGCGGGCTCACGCGATCGGCCAGCCCTGCTCGCGCCGCCGCGCGCTTGACCGACGCCCAGGCCTGCTGGCGCGCGAGCCGGCCGCCGCGATCGCCCAGGAAGAGCGGTCCACCGCGACGGGGCGCCACGTGCCCGATCGCGAGCAGCGCCGGACGCGGACCGCTGGTCCACCGCGCGAGCCAGTCCAGGGCAATGTCCCCGACCGGGACGAGTCGCTCCTTGTCGCCCTTGCCGATGACCCGAACGAAGGCACCGTCGGTCGAGAGGTCCTCGCGATCGAGCCCGATCGCCTCGCTGATGCGCAGGCCTGCGGCATACAGCAACTCCAGCAGCGCCCGATCGCGGAGGCCGCCAGGTTGCGGCGACGCCTCGTCCCCGGCCGCCTCGAGAAGGCGTTCGGTCTCGGCGACCGTCAGCGTCTCGGGCAGGAGTCGGGACGGCCTCGGGAGGTCGAGGTGGGCGGCCACGTCACGCTTGATCAGCCCTTCTCCGTAGGCGAAGCGGTAGAAACCCTTCAGCGCCGCCGCCCTGCGCCGGAGACTGCTTGGCGCGAGTCCCGGATCGCGGGGCCGGCCCCTGCGGGTCCGGGCCGCGAGATAGCCGATGGCGGGGTCTGCCGAGCTTCCCCAGGCCTGCCCGACACCGCGTGAGGCGGCAAAATCCGCGAGGTCGGTCCGGTAGGCGCGGATGGTGGCCGGCGAGAGGCCACGCTCGACCTCCAGGTAGGTCAGGTACTCGTCGATGGCCCGGTCGAGGTCGACCACGCTGTCCCGGCCTCAGCCGGCCTGGGCGACACCGGCGCGCCAGGCTTCGGCTCGATCGAGCAGCTCCCGGGCGCTCGCCATTGTCGTCCGGCCGCCGGCATCGCCACCGAGCATCTGGGCCAGCTCGACGATCCGCCCTTCGCGGTCGAGCTGCTCGATCTCGGTGACCGTGCGGCCGTCACGCTCGCGCTTGGTGATCCGGTACTGCGAGTCGGCGTGGGCGGCGATCTGCGGCAGGTGGGTCACGCACAGCACCTGGTGGCGCCGCGCCAGTGCCCACAGGCTCCGACCGACCGGATCGGCGCTGCGTCCGCCGATCCCCGTGTCGACCTCGTCGAAGACGAGGATCGGGGTTTCGTCCGCCTCGGCCAGGACCTGCTTGATGGCGAGGGCCACGCGCGACAGCTCGCCGCCGGACACGATCCGCGCCAGCGGCCGAGCCGGCTCACCGGCATTGGGCGCGAGCCGATAGACCACCTGGTCCGCTCCGCTGGCATCGAAGGCGACGGCGTCGCCGTCGAGCTCGATCGCCGGCTCCTCGCGTGCCGCCACTCGGCGGCCGAGGCTGACCTCGAAGACGCCGGGAGGGAACCCCAGCTCCTGCAGCACGCGGTTCACGGCGTCCATGAGGGCCGTCGCCGCCACCCGGCGGAGGCGCGACAGCTCGCCTGCTGCAGCAGCGACCTCGCCGAGCAGCGCGGCATCCTCGTGCTCGCGCCGGGCCCGCTCCTCGTCGAGGCCGCGCAGGCGATCCAGCTCGGCGATGGCGCGCTCCCCGTGCGCCAGGATCGCCTCCTCGTTCGGTCCATAGCGGCGTTCGAGGCTGAAGATGGCCCCGAGCCGCTCCTCGAGCGCAGCGACGGTTGCCGGGTCATGATCGACGCCCTCGGCCAGATCTCGGATCTCGCCCGCCACGTCGGCCAGCTCCGCCTCCAGGCCGGCCAGGCGCTCGGCCATCGGCTCGAAGCGCGGGTCGAGGCGTGCCAGTCCGCGCACCTCACGGAGCGCGACCGCCGCGACCTCGCGAGCGCCGGCACCGTCGGCCAGCAGCGCCTCGTGCGCCGCCGCCGAACCACGGGCGATCGCCTCGCCGTGCTGGGCGGCAGCCAGCCGGCCACGGATCTCGTCCGCCTCGCCGGGATGCAATCGGGCGGCGGCGATCTCGGCTGCCTCGTGGTCCAGCAGGTCCACCCGTCGCGCCAGCTCGCGCGGATCGATCTCGAGCTCGGCCAGGGCGGCGCGGTTGGCGCGCCAGCGCTCGACGGCATCGGCCATCGCCGACCGGCCAGCCCCGTGCCCGCCGAAGGCGTCCAGCAGGTCGCGTTGCCAGCGCTCGTCGAGCAGTCGCTGCTGCTCGTGCTGCCCGTGGATCTCGACCAGCGGCCCCACCTCCTCCGCCAGTCGCGACGCCGTAGTTGCTGCGTCATCCAGGCGGGCCGTCGAGCGGCCGCCGATGGTCAGCTCGCGAACCGCGATCAGCGGCTCGGGCAGCCGGTCGAACAAGGCCTCGACGCGGGCCGCCTCCGAGCCGTGGCGGACCATCCCAGGGTCGGCGCGCGCCCCACAGACGAGGCCGAGCGCATCGATCACCAGGCTCTTGCCCGCCCCCGTCTCGCCGGTGATGACATTGAGGCCCGGGCCGAGCGTCATCCGCAGCCAATCGATCAGGGCCAGATCGCTGACGGTGAGTTCGAGCAGGCGTCCCGCGCTCACGACGGCAGCAACGCCACCTTGCGCCGGAGCAGATCCCAGAATGGCTCGGCACCGGTCGGCTCGATCAGTCGGATCGGACGCTCAACAGCCCGGACCTCGATCACGTCGCCAACGTCGATCGGGAGATCCTCCCGACCGTCGATTGAGACGAGCGCCTCATGCGCATCGATGACCGTGCAGCGCACCGTCTGGCGTGGACTGACCACCACCGATCGAATGGCTGACAGGTACGCAGCGATCGGCGTGACCACCATGTTGCGACTGACCGGATCGAGGATCGGTCCGCCGGCCGAGAACGAGTAGCCGGTTGAGCCGGTCGGGCTGGCCACGATCAGACCGTCCGCGATGAAGGTCGCCAGGTGCGAGTCGTCGATCTCCACGTCGAGACGGCAGACCCTCGCCAGCGAGCCGCGGGCGATGACGATGTCGTTGAGCGCGAAATGGCGGACGGCCTTCGCCGCATCGGCGCTGTGTCCACCTGACAGGACCCGTCCCTCGATGGCCAGCCGCTCGTCGATCCGGTAATCGCCGTCGACGATCTGCCCGAGGACCCGCTCGAGCTCGCCGGCCTCCGCCTTCGACAGGAAACCGACCTTGCCGAGGTTGATGCCGATCAGCGGGACGTCGACCTGCGAGACGGCCCGCGCGGCCCTGAGGAACGTGCCATCGCCACCGAGCACGACGAGCGCATCGGTCGACGGCAGGTGGCGGACCAGCACCTCGGTCTCGCCCGACGGCGCCTGCCATTCGTCGATCCCGCGCAACCGGCACCAGCCGGCCGCCCGGGCGCTGAGCTCGACCGCCGCCTCGAACGTCGGGTTGTAGGCGAAACCGATCCGGACGATCGTCATGCGCCGATCGCTTCGGCGATCCGATCGCCGATCTCGGCGCAGCCCGGGCCCGGCGCGAGGTGGGCGAGGAACTCGCGATTGCCCTCGGGTCCGGTGAGCGGCGATTGCATGATCGCGCGCGTCCCGATGCGCAGGCCGCTGGCGGCACGGACGATCCGCTCCAGGACCTCGCGGTGGATGGCGGGATCGCGCACCACGCCGTGGTCCGTTCGGCCGCGGCCGGCCTCGAATTGCGGCTTGACGAGGGCGACGATCTGGCCGCCCGGCGCGAGGGTCGAGGCGACCGGACTGAGCACGAGTTCGAGCGAGATGAACGACACGTCGATCGTGGCGAGGGCGACCGGCTCGGGCAGGCTGGATGCCGTCAGGTGACGGGCGTTGGTCCGCTCCATCGACACGACGCGCGGGTCGCGTCGCAGCGATTCGGCGAGCTGTCCGCGACCCACGTCGAGAGCGTAGACCCGGCTCGCGCCACGCTGCAACAGGACGTCGGTGAAGCCCCCGGTCGAGGATCCGACGTCGAGACAGACGAGGCCCGCCGGGTCGATGTCGAAAGCGTCGAGGGCGGCGGCGAGCTTGTAGCCACCCCGGCTGACGTACGGCTCCGGGCTGACGACGGCGATCGCGACATCGGCAGCCACCAGGTCGCCGGGCTTTCGGTCGTGGCGAACGGCATCGCCCTCCCCCACCCCAACCTTGCCGGCCAGGATCAGCGCCTGGGCCTGCGAGCGTGACTCGGCGAGGCCGCGGTCGACCAGCAACTGGTCGACCCTGACGCGCGGGGTCCTGGCGGTGGCTGCGGGGCTCACCCGTCTATCGTGGCACAGCCTGCTTCACCGGGACTCAACCACGTGACGGGCTAACTCGCCGCCACCTCTGAGCGCCCGGGCGTCGCCCTGAGCATCGCCAGCGCCTCGCGGACCTGCTCCGCAAGACCGGGCGCGTCCAGCCGGAGCACGCGACGCAGGTCCGAGACCGATCCGTGGTCGACGAATCGATCGCTGGGAATGCCGACGACTCGCAGGGCGACGTCGCGGTAGGCAGGGTCGGCCAGCCGAGCCTCCTCGAGGAGCTCCAGGACACCGCTGCCGAAGCCGCCCGTCACCACGCTCTCCTCGAACGTCACCACGAGGCGCTTGCCGCGGGCCTGGTCGAGGATCAGCTGGCGGTCCAACGGCCGGGCGAACCGGGCGTTGATGATCCCGATGGACCAGCCATCCGTCTCGAGTGCCGCCGCCGCCTCCACGGCCCGTGCCACGATCGGCCCGAAGCCGACGAACAACAGGTCGCGGCCCTCGCGCAGGACCTCCCCACGCCCGACGGGAATAGGTGACGGGGTGACCGGCTCCAGCCCGAAGCCGGCATCGCGCGGATAGTGCAGCGCGAACGGGTGCTCCTGGCCGAGCGCGGTGTGCAGCAGCGACCGAAGCTCCTGTTCGTCCTTGGGCGACGCGATGACCAGGTTCGGCAGCTGGCGCTGGGCGCTCAGCGTGAACATGCCCTGGTGGCTCGTTCCGTCCTCGCCGACCAGTCCAGCCCGGTCCACGGCGATCACGACCGGCTGGTCGTTCTGGCAGACGTCGTGGACCGTCTGATCGAAGGCGCGCTGGAGGAAGGTCGAGTAGAGCGCCACGACCGGCCGCATCCCGCCCATGGCCAGGCCGGTCGCGAGGGTCATCGAGTGCTGCTCGGCGATCCCGACGTCGAAGAACCGGTCCGGGAAGTTGGCCTGGAACTTGACCATGCCGGTGCCGGTCGGCATGCCCGCCGTGATCGCGACGATCCGCCGGTCGCGCCTGGCCAGGTCGATCAGCTCGCCGGCAAAGACCGCGGTGTAGTTCGGCGGCTTGGCCAATGCTGCGACCCCGCGGGCCGGCGGCGCCGCGTCGTCCGACATCGATTCGGTCGGCATGGACGACTTCGTCCCGTTGTAGGCATCGACGCCCGGGGTCATCGCCATCGGTGGCAACGCCGCGCCGTGGAACCCGATCTGGTCGGTTTCGGCAGGACGGAAGCCACGGCCCTTCTGCGTGCGGACGTGAACGATCGTGGGGCCCGGCAGGTCGAGAGCACGATCCAGGGTGGCGAGCAGGGCGTGCAGGTCGTGGCCGGGAACCGCCCCGATGTAGGTGATCCCGAGGTCCTCGAACAGCTGGCCCGGCTGGGCGAACGAGACAACGGTTCGGCGCACTCGCCGGCTGAGCTCGAGGACGGTGGGACCGATGATCGGGATCCGCTCCACGCTCCGGTCGTAGGCGCTCTTGCCCTGGCGCCAGGCCCCCGACAGCTTGATCTGGGAGAGGTATTTCGAGAAGGCGCCGACGGTCGGGCTGATCGACATCTCGTTGTCGTTGACGACGATCAGCATCTGGGTCTGGCGATGGCCGATGTCGTTGAGCGCCTCCAGGGACAGGCCGCTCATCAGCGCTGCATCGCCGACCACGACCGCGATGCGCTCCAGGCCGTGGCGCAGGTCGCGCGCTTCGGCGAGGCCTTCGGCGATCGACAGGCCGGTGCCGGCGTGTCCCCCGTCGAAGACGTCATGGACCGACTCGGATCGGCGCGGAAACCCCCCGACACCGTCGAGCTGCCGGAGGGTCCCGAATCGCTCCAGGCGCCCGGTCAGCAGCTTGTGCGGGTAGGCCTGGTGGCCTGTGTCCCAGACGATCCGATCCCTGGGCGACTCGAGCAACCGGTGCAGGGCGATGGTCAGCTCGACCACACCGAGCGACGATCCGAGGTGGCCGCCCGTCCGCGCCACGGTCCGGATGATCGTCTCCCGGATCTCGAGCGCCAGCTGCGCCAGCTGGACCTCGTCCAGCCCACGCAGGTCGGCTGGCCCCTGGATCGTCGGAAGGATCGGCACGCGGGAGAGACTCCTGGGTCGGCCGGCTGGAGACCGCCGGGTTCGGTCGCGCTGACGTCTGAGTGGATGCACGTGTGATGCTCGCTGGCCGCTAGGATGCCTCGGTACAGTCGGCAGCGCAGAGTGTAAACCTGTTCCCTGTAGGTCGCTCGTTTTTGGCTCGGACGAAGCTGGAGGCCACGGTGACGGACACAGCGATCAACCTCCTCCGGCGAACGCTCGGAACCCGGGTCACGACGCCCGCGGACGCCGGCTACGACGCCGAGCGGGCCACCTTCAACGCCACCGTCCAGCGCCGACCGGCCGTCATCGTCCGGGCGCACTCGAACGACGACGTGCGTGCCACCATCCTGGCGGCCAACGACCTGGGCCTGCCGATCGCCGTTCGGGGCGGCGGCCACAACGTCGCCGGCCATGCCGTCGCGGATGGCGCCGTCGTCGTCGACCTCCGTGATCTCCGGACGGTGAGCGTGGATCCGGCGCATCGAACCGCGCGGGTGGCCGGTGGTGCCCAGTGGGAC
>Ga0153916_10001671_pt1 | contig 16063 bp, 17 predicted proteins | sample Opewatmetagenome_FD_109642 | JGI IMG/M metagenome (GOLD analysis project Ga0153916, IMG submission 109642) | Freshwater wetland microbial communities from Ohio, USA - Open water 3 Core 3 Depth 4 metaG | ecosystem: Environmental > Aquatic > Freshwater > Wetlands | place: USA: Ohio, Lake Erie...
GTGGACCGGGCGAGATTTGAACTCGCGGCCTCTACCATGCCAAGGTAGCGATCTTCCAGCTGATCTACCGGCCCGTGCGAACGGTCCCAAAGTGGTTACTACTATTAAATCTTGCCCTGACGCTCGAAATTCCAGAAATCTTGAGAGACTGAGTGGACATCAATCATGGACTTCCAAAGTCTGCTGGAAGCGCATCTTCTCTCCCGGTATGCTGGAGGGATAGAGCCCGGTCAAACAAGCGAGGCATAAATCGCTCTCCGGGACCTCAAGGGCCTCCACGAGACCTTTGACGCTCGTATAACCCAGACTGTCCGCGGTGATCATCTTTGCGATCTCCTCGACCGATCTGTTGGTGGCGGCGAACTGGTCTCTCGTCTTCATATCGATGCCATAGTAACATGGAGCCCTGATTGGAGGACAACCTATCCTGACATGCACTTCCTTTGCTCCGGCCCTCCTCATCATCTCAACTATCTTTTTCATCGTCGTTCCGCGGACTATGCTGTCGTCGACTATTACGACCCTTCGACCCGTGACGGTCGATCTTATGGGGTTCAACTTGAGTAGCACGCCTTCGTCCCTCTTGTTCTGCTCCGGCATGATGAATGTTCTCTCGACGTACCGGTTTTTCATGAAGCCTTCTTCGTACTTTATCCCTGAGGCCTCAGCGAAACCCAATGCATGACCTCTTCCGGAGTCGGGGACGGCGACCACGACATCGGCGCTTACTGGCTGCTCTTCCGCGAGCTTCTGGCCTATGTTCTTGCGCAGGCGGTAGACCTCCTTCCCGTCGACGATCGAATCAGGTCTTGCGAAGTAGACCCACTCGAACATGCAGTGCGCACTATGGATTGGACAAGGGACTTTCGATGCCGTGAACCCTGATTGTGTGATCTCCAATATCTCCCCAGGAGCGACGTCCCTGATGAATTCCCCTCTCATAATATCAAAGACCGCGCTTTCCGAAGCGATCGCGTAACCATTTGGGACCTTGCCGATGCAGAGCGGACGGAAGCCCATGGGGTCCCGAACACCGAACACCCTGCCCCCGATCATTAGTGTGAGAGAATAAGCCCCGTCGAGAATCCTCATGGTATTCTTGATCGCTCTCACCGCGTCGGTGGTCTGCGTAAGCTCGTTCGCGAGCAGTCGCACGATGATCTCCGAATCTGTGGTCGTAAGGAATGCCCACCCCTCTGACTGGAGCTTGCTACGAATCTTATCGGCGTTGACAATGTCTCCATTATGACCCAGAGCAAGCTCACCGGCAGAAGTCGACACAACGATCGGCTGGACGTTCTCCGCAGACGAGCTCCCGGTGGTGGAGTATCTGACATGTCCTATGCCGGTGTTCCCACAAATGGATTCGAATTCCCTCCCGCTGAGGACCTCGTGGACAAGGCCCATCCCGCGTACAGATCGTATGTGGTCGTCGAAAAGAGCGATCCCGGCGCTTTCTTGCCCCCGATGCTGTATTACCCTGAGTGATTTCTTAATGGAATTCGCGGCATTACATGATAATGCCATGCCGACAACGCCACAGTGGTGCTCGGGCCTGTCCAAAGGGACATCACCTCATGAGCGTCAATGAGTCTTCGCCCAACTGTATGTCCTGAGCGTGGTCGTCTTGCCGTATCCGCATGAGGCGCAGATCCCCTTCCTGATGTTGAAAGCGTTCTTGCCGCATCTCCGGCAAGGCACATGGGTCTTGCGGTTCGCATGCTTTCCTTTTGATGGGGTCCCCTTGCTCATTTATCCAGCTCCTAGGGTGAGATGTATATGACGTTATCTCCTCGTACGATGGTGACCTCGAGCTTTCTTATGACCTCATTCTTGATCAGTTCTTCCGCGTTCTTGAGAACAAGGTTCATGTGTGGATCGTAGCCGTCGAGAACGCCACGGTATTCCCTATTCGCTTTGAGCTCGACGATGACCTGACTGTTGATAGCTTGATTGAGAACCGTGAGTGGTTTCTGCATGCTCAGTCACCGTTCGCCCGATAAATCCCTGACTATATATTCTTTTGGATTTACTGGAGCGTCCAATGCTCACACAAACGCGCCCAATGTTGGTGCGTCCAGTTGGTCCATGTCAAAGAAGATTATGCCCTCCATAATGCCCTTGCGATTCGACCTTCCGCCATGAATCGTGTTCAACAGCGATACCCTCCAGAGAAGGTCCAATACAGTGGTCGCGAAAGCTCCGAAATAGACGTTGGAGACCTGGTCCTCGTACCCATAGTCATCGACCAGGAAGAACGCATAGCCGATCATGCTGTCCCGGCTGTTCAGTATTCGGAGATAGTCGATGAGCATGTCTCTGCCGCCCTCTACGGGAGATACCAGCCGCACGTCCTCAGGATCGATCGTACCCTTGGGGTTTATGTCACCCTCCTCGTCCAGAATAGACCATTCAACCTTTCCATTCTTTGATTCGAGTATATTCCACTGACCAGCGCCATCGCAGTACACCGGTACCGCAATAGGGTCGGTCGAGGAAAGAGAGTCCATCGCCGTCTCCCTTGCTGCTCTCTCCAAATCGTCCATGTCGATCTTCTCACCATCGTTGATCTCGACTCCGGCAAGATCTAACTTCTCTTCCTGCGTCGACATTTCCAGCACTCTTGCCAGGAAGTGCAGATCTGAAAACTTTCCGATTCTCATATGGACCTGACTTCTCAGGATCTCGACCGAGGTGTGTATGCCAGACTCCGTACAATTCTGGATGAATTCCGCATAGATTCTCCTGGAATCGGAAAGAGTGGTCGCAAGCGCTTCCGCGTTAGCATCGACCATAGAGGAAGCGATAGCAGAGCAATCTCTACCTCTTCCTGTCCAAACCCCTCTGCAAGAAAGGTTCAGTTCAACTTGAACCGCATTTCCGACATAGAAACGGAACGGGAACGTGCGACAAAAATGCGGCCGGTGTTCGTACACGACGCACCTCCTATGGTCAAGGAAAGAACATGATCCCCTGCCTTTCTTCAACGATATAGCTGCATATTCTCGAGGGGCATTCTTCAGGATCAGGTTGTTTGGGAATCTCGTGCTGAAGAACGATACCTCTCCCGGCAAGACCTCGGGCTGGCAGAGACAGCAGAGCTGGCAGTGATCTAGGCACTCGAATCTTCGACCGATGAGCTCCGAGAGATTAACCTGCGATCGGATGCTTCCCAGCAACAACATCCCTTCCAATCCGCTCTCCGACCAACCCGTTCTCCTCCACGACTTTCACGCCACGGACAAAGGTCGCATGAGGGAAGATGGCATCCCAACCATCGAACGGAGTCCATCCACATTTGCTGTGGAGATTCTTCGTCGCAATCTTCTTCATAGAGGTCCCGTCCACGATGATCAGATCTGCGTCCCTACCTACCTCAATCTTCCCTTTGTTGATCCCGAAAATCTCAGCTGGCCGTTCACAAGCTGTCCTCAGGAGAACATCCAATCCCAGGCGGTCCTTCTTGACGAGAGCCAACATCAACGGCAGACTCGTCTCGACGCCAGGAATGCCGGATGGAGCTTCAGAGAATTCCTGCTCCTTCTCCTCGATCGTGTGCGGAGCATGATCTGATGCCAGAACATCGATCTTGCCTTCTTGGAACGCTTTGAACACTGCCTCCCTCTCGCCCCTGTCCCTCAGCGGGGGGTTCACTTTTCCATAGGATTTCAACTTTGAGTTCTTGTCGAGCAGAAGATTGTGTGGGGTGACCTCCTTCGTGAAAGGCATTCCCTCGAGCATGCCGACTGCCTCATTCGACGCAACATGACAGATGTGGATTCTGCCTGCGCCCGGCAATTTGGAGAGCCTCATTATGGCGGAGGACTCGGCGGCACCAGGTCTGTTCTTGTCGTGATCGTCAAGCGTCTTCTCTGGGAGATTCCGAATCATATTCTCGTCCTCGGCATGCACGCACAGCACTTTTCCAGTGACAGCTATGGATGAAAGGATTCTGGAAATGTCGGCGTCGCTCGTAACAAGTAGGTTGCCAGTGGTCGAAGCCATGTAAAGCTTGTACGCTATGACCGCTTTGGATATTGCAGCTGGATCTGCCCGCGGAGAGCACCCGCCAATTAATCCATAATCCACCCACACCTTCCCAGCGATGGCATTCACCTTGTCTGCCAGGGATATCGGAGTGAGCGTCGGCGGAATCGTGTTCGGCATGTCAAGAACACAAGAAACACCTCCGAAGGCCGCAGAGATAGTCCCTGTATTGAAGTCCTCCTTCTTCGTGAGCCCAGGGTCTCTGAAATGCACGTGAGAATCAATCGCCGCTGGCAGAATGAGCATGTCGCCGAAATCCAAGTGTTCGTCACCCTTCAGCAGCTTCTTCGTCGCTCTGATCCTTCCACCCTCGATGCCAATGCACCATGGGGCCAGTTTTCCTCGAATGTAAGCTCTACCCTCCACAACCAGATCCATGCTATCACTTCAGTGTCTTCTCGACCACGCGACCTCTTGGTTTCTCTTCGGTGAAAATCTCGGCTTGGAACTTGTACAATTTCACGTCCTTGTCCAACCACGAATCTGGACTCAGGCCTGACTTAATGCATGTCTGACCGAGAAAGGTCTCGGCTTCCCATTCCCATTCAACAGGGACCTGGGGGAGAAGAAGGCCTCTGAACGGACCCTTCTCGGCTATGAGACCGTCCTCGCCCACCTTGACCAGTTCAGGCAGTTTAGTCCTATCATCACACTCGATCTCCCCGGGCGGCGTCAGGATGCTCACCTCGACCGTGATGTGGTCCAGCTCGTCCGCTCTAAGGGGCGGGAACCTGGGATCATGACATGCGGCCTGGGCGGACAAGAGTATCGCGCTTCCGAGAGAATGGACAGGCTCAGGGTAGCCAATGCACCCCCGAAGATCATGGGAAGGATAATCGCTCAGAGTCACGAACACCCCTCTCTTCTCTTTGAAGATCTGAGGAAGATTCACCTTTCCAGCACTCTCGTGCTTCGCCTCTGCGTCGACCGTTCGCCTTGCCACATGGACTGCCAGCTCTCCCTCGCTTTTCTTCAAGTTCTCTCTCACCCTAGCCTAAGCGATTTTCTTGGTTGCATTTATCTCTTGTGTATGGTCGACACTCCGGAGGACCCGGAGACAAATGTGATCAGATGGAAAACGGTGGCAATATCAAAGTCACATCGTCATTATGTGATGTCAAACTCAAAAGGATTCTATACCCCTAGCATCAATAGTAAGTTCGATGAAAGAGAGGGTATCCGACATCTATGTCGAAGAGGTTATGACGAAATTCCCTATCATTGCGAAACCTGAAACGACTGTCCATCAGGCCGCAAAGACGATGAAGGCGGAGCATGTCGGGAGCCTTGTCATCGTCGAGGACGACACCCCGATAGGGATTCTTACCGAGAGGGACCTCGTGGACAAGGTCGTCGCGGAAGGTAAAGCGCCCTCGAAGGTGAAGGTAAAAGAAGTCATGTCCGCACCGTTGGTGACCGTGGGTCCGAATGAGAGCGTGGCGGAAGCGGCCAGGAGAATGTCCTCGTTGAAGATGAGGAGGTTACCGGTCGTCTTCGAGGGGCACCTCATAGGCATTCTCACCGAGAACGACATTCTGAGAATCTCGCCGTCCCTCATCGAAATAACGAGGGAATGGGCGAAGATCAAGGGACCGGGCTCGACCGCTGGTATTGGATCCAGGATAGCTTCCGGATACTGTGAAAACTGCGGAGCGTTCTCGAGCGAGCTTCGCTCAAAAGAAGGCCAGATGCTCTGTATTGAATGCTATGATCAATGGGGCTAAACACAGTCTTGCCTATACCAAGCCGAGCTGTGCCAGTTTGCTTTGCACAGGGCGCCCCTCTCTGTCCCATCTCCTTGCTTTGTAGTAGTCGTCCAGCATGCCTATCATCTCTGTCTCGGTGAGCAATGCTCCTTTGGAGACCCCGGACTTTATCGGTTCCTGGGTGATCCTCTTCGGCAGGTAGGAATCCTTTCTTCTGATCCCTGCGTCCAGGTTGAAGAGCTGCTTCAGATTGTTGATTCTTTCCCCCACAAGCAGAAGATCATCCTCTGTAAAGGAGACTCCTACCACAGCGTCGAGCAACTCCATCAGACCCTCCAACTTGAAGAATCCGCGTTGAAACTTGCACATGCCAAGACAATCGTAGACTGTCATGAAGTCTTCCATCAATTTGACCTGTTCTCCCTTGCCGCTCGGAGAGAATCGGTCAACATCCGAAATCCTCCAGAATTTGCCTGTGAGATCGAGCGCATAGAACCCGGATCGAAGGTGGCATGCACCTCTGGGCGAGGTCATGAATCCAAGACCCAGACCCTTCATGCCGCGGACATCGTATGCTGGGGGCTCCATGCCTTTCACATGGATCGCAAAGTTCTCTGAACCCTGCAGTATCTCCTTCGAAATCCTGGCCACTCCTTCGCCGAACAGCTTGCCCATTCCCTTCCTCATGCCGATGAGCTCGGCCATCTTCGGAACCGCGTCCGGGTTCGTGAACCTGCAGTCCACGCCGATATCATCAGGATTCAGTATGCCCCTCTCCACAAGCTCCATCACGAACCCTATCACGACTCCCGTCGATATCGTGTCTATCCCATACAAGTCGCAGACCTCGTTAGCCTTCGCAAGCGCCTCGATGTCAGGGTTTCCGCATTGGGAGCCAAGGGAATACAACGTTTCGTATTCTATGCCATCCAGAACCGTTCCAGCGTATGGACCATCATCTACGACGAAAAGCTTCCCGCATGCCTTAGTGCATGCGAAACATCCTTTGTTCTTGACCCCATATCTTGGGGCCCAGTAATAGGGGTCGATTTTCGCCCTCTCCTCGAAGACACTGTCATTCCAGTTCCTGGTCGGAAACACTCCGCGCTCCGAATTCATCCAGCCGAGGAATTCCCCGCTGCCGTACTTCGTGTCCTCGTTGAAGGCGTTGCTCTTTTCCATTATCCCTTGCCAGGTGAGCGAGATGGAGGCTAGTCTCTTCGGGTCGGCGACACCGATGTCCCTTGTACCCCTGACCGCGAGAGCCTTCAGGTTCTTTGACCCCATAACCGCGCCCAGACCTCCTCTGCCGGCCTGTCTGTCCTCACAATCGATTCCTGCAAATCTAACTAGCTTCTCCCCACCTGGCCCTATGCACGCGACGATCACATCGCTGCCTGCTTCATTCTGTATGCCCTCGGACACGTCCCTTGTGAACCTACCCCAATACTTCGAGGCGTCAAGCAGTCCGACAACGTCGTCTTCAATGAAGAGATACTTCGGCGATTTGGATCTGCCTTTGATTACGAGAGCATCATAGCCAGCGGCCTTCAGCTCAGCTCCGATCGCTCCGCCCATGATCGATTCGGCGATCGTGCCAGTCAAAGGTGATTTTGAAACGAAAACCGTCTTGCCCGCTGTCGGGACCGCGTTCCCGGTGAACAGGCCCGCCGAGACCACCAGCACATTATTCGGATCGAATGCGTCAAGCTTGGGGTCCATCGCGTCACAGAAGAGCTTAACGGCGAACCCCTCTCCTCCAAGGTAGTCTCTGATGAGGTTGTCTGGGGTGTCTTCCTTTGTTATCTTGCCTCCGGTCAGGTCGACATATAGAAGCTTGCCCCTCAACGCCTGCATCTACTTCCCCCCCAACATCGCGAGGACCGCAAGATACCTTTCTCCGCCCGGTTCCTCATATTTAAGAGCTCCAAGTGGACAGAACTTAACGCAGACCGGATCGCCGCTGCAGAGGTCACACTTGCGGGCGATTCCTTCTACCACTCGGATGACTCCGTACTTGCAGGTCTTCTCACAGATGCCGCAGCCCGTGCACATCTCCTCGCTCACGACAAGGATGTCGCCTACCATTGATATCGCATTCTCTGGACATGCTTCGGCACAACAATCGTCTCCGCAGGCCACACACTGAGTGCATACGACCGGGATATCATTTCTTATGCCTTTCTTGACGATCCTCAGGCGCGCCTTCTTCCTGTTGACCGAGCCCTCGTGTGTTAACGAACATATCAATTCGCAGAAGCGACACCCGGTGCATTTCTCGGGATAGGGGACCAGACCCGCGACCATTTCCTCTACCTCTAGCGCAGTATGCCATACATACCTAAAGCACTAACGATTCAATAGACCGAGGGGCTGAAGGATTTGCCCAACAAAAGGTCGTCCTCCGCGATCCGAGTCGAACAATAGCGTCAAGACAAAGACGAAGCTGTAGGTCGCCGAGAAAGTTCACTTCACCTCGATCTTCTTCAATCCAGAGGACTCTTTCCCCTGCAAATTGTCGACCGCCTCGAGATTAGCATCGATAACCGATTTCATCATCAGGAGAAACTCCCTTTTCGCCGCGAGATAGTGCTTTCTTGCGTCAGCGGGCATGCGGGATTCTGGGATGATCGAATCGAGCGCAAGGAAAAGCTCCGTTCCGGCCTTCATGACGTGCTCAGTCGTCTCCTTCGAGAGCAGCGCATCCTTCATCCTCTTCGCTTCTTCTTTTATCCTTTCTCCCTTCCCTTCCATTTCGTTCACTTCCCCCGAATGTTATCAGCAGGCGGCCGTCCACGAACTCCGCTTTCTCCGTCTCCTTGTGAAGCAGCGAGTATGGCAGAGAAACTGAACGTTTGTAGGACCCGACCTGCACAATTAGAGCATCCTCCGATTTATATAACCCTACCTGCTCCTTGGTCGAGAATGGTAGTCTGAGCGACAGTATGCTGGACCCATTCTCCTCATATATCTCCATCGGTTTCTCGACCGAGTATATCATCGTGGGGTCCGTCGTCCCGAACACCATATCGGCAAGGGCCTCAAGCGACTCCTTCCCGACGAGTTCCGTCGGCATCTGAGTGGCGGTCAGGATGGTCAACGGACTGAACGATTCGTTGATTATGCCCATATAGCCTTGCTGCTCGTTGAGTTTGTCCCTGAAGTAACCATCCGAGCATTGGGGCAGCAGGCGATTCACGATTAGACACTCCACGGTCAGGTCGTATAGGCAAAGATAGGTGAACGCGCGCTTGGTCTCATTTATGACCATTCTTTCAGGGTTGACGACGAGCCTGACGGATGTAGTGGTAGGATCTGTCAAGATCTTGCGCACTGAAGTCAACCGATTCCTGATCGTCTCGATGTCCCTGAGCACATCATCCGAAGGAAGGGGTGATTTCATGAACTTCCCGACCGTTGCCCTGGCCAGCTTCAGGATGTTCCTGAAGACCTTATACATCCTGTCGAAGTACCAGTCCGATATTTACGGAAAGCTTAGAAGGCGAAGGGTCTCAGCGGTCGGAGCGGTGTCGAGGATCACCACATCGTACGTTTTATTCTCGTAGAAATCCCAAACGTAGAACAGAGCTGACATCAGCTCCATTCCGGGCCACACCGTCATTTCTTTCGCGTTGATCTCACCAAGTCCCTGAGACCGCAGGAAATCAGAGATGTACGTCTGAACCTCCTTCCATCTTGTCTCGAGCTCGTGGATGACATCGACCTCGATAGCGTCTAGATTATCCTCAATGTTCCTGATTTCACCAGACAACTGGACTTCGAGAGAATCAGAGAGCGAGTGGGCGGAATCCGTGCTCATCACTATGGTCCTGTGACCCATACGAGCGGACCTGAGTGCGGTGGCTGCGGCCACCGATGTCTTTCCCACGCCACCTTTCCCCGCGTAGATTATAACCCTCAATTCTCTCGCCAATCGCCTAGCTTCCTTTTGCTACTTGAAGAATATGTCCTCCATCTGAGAGGACCTTCAATCGGACTCCATGAGAATATTCTACAGATAATAAACAAAGAAGACTGATTTCGGGAAACACTCTTCTTGGAGACTAGGTGCCGGGGACGGGGTTCGAACCCGTGACCTTCGGATGTCCCTGGAGAGGATCTGTGTTACCTATACCCTATGAGTCCGACGCTCCACCAGGCTGAGCCACCCCGGCTTGGTGATCCTCACTCTTCCTTGTCCTTGGTCAATTCCTCGCCCTCGACGGATTCGCTTGCCTCGATCTCTCCGGCTTCGGACACGTCCTCAACAACGACTTGTTTGGATGGTTCCTCAGGCTTCACTTCCTGAGCGGAGCCTTCCTCTTCCGATGCCTGCGGTTCGACGATCGCCTTCTCGTCGGGGAGCGGAGTTCCAATCTCGAGGACCTCGGTCCTCCTGATCTCGATTCGCTTTGTCGGAACGATTATCTTCGTACTGCGCGAGAGGTCCTTCGCCATGTCCCCGGATATTACCGATTTCACGACGTCGGAAATCGACATGTCAGCGATGGTCTTGTGCAAGTGCGAGGTCATGATCGTCCGTATTGCGGTCTCTTGAGAGGCTTGAATCCTCTTCTCGGTGACGCACATAGGCTTGACGCGCACGAGGAAGCCGTCCTTCGTCCTTGCGTCGACGACGTGGTCCGTCTTGGTCCTCTTCCTCCTTGTTAGCCTTCGGATGTAATCGCTAGTCAGGTCCTGACCGACGAATACGGTGTGAGCGTCCAAGCCGGTGACATCGTTGACCTTGAACTTGAGTTTGATATGCATCTTTGAGAAATCGCCTGTGAGGTCATGGACCGTCACCTCGGTGGTCCTTCCAACAAGACTCGAAGGGTCGCCCGATGGCGTCTCCCCAATCTGCATCTCATTGAACATCTTGGGGGCGTGGATCTTGTACCACTCCTTTGCCCTCCACCGATCCTTGACCTTCCTTGTAGTCGTCTTCGTTTTCTTCGTAGCAGGCATTATGAGCCTCCATGGTTCAGGCAGATTCCGTAACGAGTCTCCCTATTAATAAGTTTCCGTCCGAAGACACAGCTGGCAGTGGTCCAGACTATGGGGATCGCCCCTAAGATATGTTCTTCGCGAGAACCGATCTCGTTTCCTCGTTCATCTCGGCCTGCTGCTCGGCCAATCGCTCTTCGATCTCCCCTATCTCCTTCAGCCTGTCAAGGAAGACAGGGACGTAGCAGGAGGTACCTTCGATAACCAGTAACGCAACCTTCTCCTTCTTCGACGCCTCATGCCCTTCCAGGTTCGCCTGGAAATTCAAGAACCCCTTGAACTGATCGGGGATCTGCTCCACCGTGGAGATAGTGACCAGTCTAGCAAGATACATGACTGTACCTCAGAGATTGACAGGCACGACGTGAGCTTCGAGACCGAGGTACTCCTTCGGCAGACCAAATGCAAGACCGTACAGCTGCGAGAGGTGAATGATCGGTATGTCATAGCCAGGTATGTCTTTCTGCGTCCGATCATACTGGAGGTGACAGAAGGGGCAAACATCGATTATGAACCTCGCGCCCGATTTCTTTACGTTGCCGAGCTTCTCCTCCGTCATCTTCATAGCGATATCGTTCGCCCTTGTTCTCAGACCTCCACCGGCACCGCAGCACATCCCCTTGTCGCGATAGTTGACGCTCTTCGCGCCGACCGCCTCCACGAGCTCGTCGAGTATCGTCGGCCTCTCCGGGTCGTCCAACTGCTTTATCTTGCTAGGTTTGGCGAAGTGACAACCATAGTGTACGGCAACCTTGTAGTCGAGAGGCTGAACGACCTTTGACTTGATTTTGTCGATGCCGACGTCCTTGTGCAGCACATCGGCGAAATGGCGGACCTTGATCTTACCTCCCGTGTACTCAAGTCCGACCTCCTTCAGGATCTTGTTGACTTCCTTCACCATCTCCGGATGCTCGTGCAGCAGATGAGCCGCATCGAACAGAGAACCGAAGCAGCCGTTGCATATCGTAAGGATGTCCAGACCTTTCCTCTCAGCAAGCGCGAGGTTGCGAGCGGCCAACGTGAGCCAGGTAGTCTGGTCAAATGATCTTATCACACCTGGGGCTGGACAGCATCCAGCTCCTTCCAGGTCGACTAGCTCCACATCGAGCGACTTGAACACTTCCCTCGTCGCCTTCTCGATCCCAGGATACCTAAGCGGGGCGATGCATCCGAGGAAGAAAGCGTACTTGTCGGTCATCTACTTCCCTCCGATGAGCTTGTCGAAGCCAGTGATCTGCATGATCTTCTTCCAGTCCTCCAGCGCTTTGGCGTTGCCGAGCACTGTCGGCGGTTGCTCAGGAATCCCGAGCTTCTTTCGTAAATTTCTGTATTCATCGGTCAGGGGGATCGTGTGGCCGGTGTTCATCATATTCGATGCTGTCTTCTTATGCGAATCCGCCATGTAGCCTTCCTTGACCGCGAAGTTCCTCAGAATCATGATTATGTCTGTGATGTCAACGCCCCTAGGGCACCTCTCCACACATGTGTAACAAGTCGTACACATCCAAAGATCATCGGACGGAAGGATATCTTCTTTCAATCCCAACTGAGCCTTTCTAATCAGCTTCCTTGTTCGGAAAGCTGTCTGTCTTCCAGAAGGACAGCTCGCTGTGCAAGTGCCGCACTGGTAGCAGAGGTTCAAAGTCTTGCCGCCGGATTTGACGATTCGATCAGCGAACTCCGGGTTAGGCTCCTTGATGTTGGCCATTAAACGTCACCGAGGCGTGAAAAGCACGAAACTCTATATAAGGCTATATGAAGAAACACAGTAGGTTTACCTTTTTAGGTAAATCTGCGATGTATACGTTCCTTCTTCAGCTCGGCGATCAGTGCCAGTATCTTCGGCGTCTGTTTCTTGTGCACCGCGAAGATCTTGTGGGCAAGCATCTTCATATCTGTTGCACCCTTCAACTTGATTCCTTTTCTCGTCAGCAGGCTCTGGTTGATGAAGAAGCTAAGGTTCGAACCCATCAAATCGGGAAGAAAGGGAACGGTACCCTTTACCTTGTACCGGATTCCTTGATCGTCCAAATACTTGAAACCCAATCGCTGGGCACCATATCGGAATCGCATGTAGTTAGGACCTCTGGCCATATGAACGAGGTTGTCCTCCGCTACCTCATCCCACATCACACCTTCGAGATCGTAGACGTGGAGAGGATCGTCTACGACGACGAGGTCCATCAGTCCCGACCGGAAGTCCCGGAGATTACGATCGTCATCCGAGATGATCAGATCGTACATTCCGGTTTTGTCGACCTTTGACAGCGCGCAAAGAAGGAGTTCCTCAGTGACGATCGTTCCTCCAACGACAAGTGTTTTGCCTGTTCTGATTCTGGCACTCAGCGCCGAGTACTCAAGGACGATGCTCTCCGCTTCTGAAGTGAGGGTCGTCCCAGAAGATGACGTGACCAAGAGATCAACCCCGACGCGCTTTTCCATGCGCCTGAGGTATCGATGAAGCACAGGAACCGAAATCTCCAGTCTCTCCGAGGCCCTCTTCTGACTCCCCTCCTCATATACCGCTTTTAGAACATCAAGAAGGCGGGTCGTGATCTGGACGCCGTTGACTATCAGCGAGACCGAGGGCTCTATCTCCACGATTGACGATTGGCTGTCAAGATATATCTAATTTGACAGCACATACCAGCAGTGAATCAATGGCGAAGAGAATCCTGGTCCTTGGGATTGGAAGTCCGATAGTCAGCGACGACGCGATCGGGATAAGAGTCTCGGAAAGAATTCAATCGCTAGGTCTAGACGGCGTGGACGTCAGGGAGGTAAGCGCAAGCGGGTTGGATCTGATCGAGATCATGCTCGATTATGATAAGGTCATCATCGTCGACGCAATAATGACCTCCGAGCATCCATTGGGCTCGATAATCTTGCTGGACGAAAGTGCCTTTTCGACTTCGGTGCACGGAGCGAATCCGCATGATGTCAACATCGCAACGACTATAGAGCTCGGAAGAATGCTTGAACCTGAGAGGATGCCTGAGAGAATCATCTTCGTCGCAATAGAAGTCGCGGATACCTGGACCGTAAGCTATAACATGACCGAGGAGGTCGTAAGAGCAATACCGATCGCCGTGGAGATGATCACGGAGATTATCAGGAAGGAAGAATAGATCAGAAATCGATCGAATCGATGCTTTTCGAACAACCCCTTGAAATCCTGGCCGGGGCGTGCAAGGCCACGCACATTTTCTTCCTATCAAGGAGATTGCGAGCGACTCTCACGACATCATCCTCAGTGATCTTCTCGAAAGCCTGTAGTATGTCCTCCTCGGTGGGAGCTTTTTCAGTCAGTAGGAAAAACTCACCGAGATGGAACATGCGGGACTCTGTGGACTCGAGCTTCCTCACAAGGATTCCCTTTATCAGACGCTTCGCCCTGGTGAGCTCCCCCTTCACAAGGCCTTCAGACTTTATCTGATGCAACTCGGAAGACACCAGTCGGACGACACTCTCCATGCTCTTGGTCGAGGTCGAGAAGAACACGCCGATGACTCCGCAGTCGCTGAAGGGATGAGAAATCGTGTATATCGAATACGCCAATCCCCTATCCTCTCTGATCTTCTGGTACAACCTCGAGCTCGTGCCAGCGCCGAGAATCGCGCCAAGCAGAGTCTGAACGTACCTATCCGAATGAGAGGCGTTCAAACCGGGGAATCCCATTCCTACATAGGCCTGATCGCCCTCCCTGGGAAATATCTCGACGAGCGATCTCGCTAAGGGCGGACTTCTGCTGCTTCCGAGGCCAGGTTTCAAATGTGAATCAAACCGCCCCGATGCCCACTCCTCTACCTGACCTACCCTGACGTTCCCGCAGGCGGCCACAACGAAATTCTTGGGATGATATGTGTCGTGAAAGAACCTCCTGACGTCTTCGCTTGACAATGACGCAATTCCATCCGTTTCACCAGTCTCAGCAGATGCCATGGGATGACCGTTCCAGAGCGTGCGCGAAAGTAGATGGTGGATATATGTGTCAGGTTCGTCCTTCAACATCCTGATCTCTTCGGCTACGACCTTCTTCTCATTGTCCACGGATTCATCGTCGAGCTTAGGATCCAGCAGGAGGTCGGACAATATGTCGTCGGCAATATCAAAAGTCTCGTCAAGGGAGACGGCGTAGTAGCAGGTCGATTCCTTCCCAGTGTAACCGTTGAGCTCACCGCCAGCCGCCTCGATCAATTCAGACGTTTCTTTCGAGTTCCTTCTCCTTGTTCCCTTGAACATTGCATGTTCAAGCAGATGAGCCAGACCTTCTCGGCCGCGCGGTTCATCTCTGGATCCGACCCTGACATAGACGGACAGAGCCACAGATCTGGCATAAGGCAACCGTTCCACTATGACCGGGATACCCGCTTGAGTATGGGCAAGGGATACTTTTTCGCCTTTCAACGAAGACGAGAGAACAAACACTAGTGTTTATTCTTTTCGCAGACAGCAAATGAGACTGCGCACGGTCGATATTCCAGATGTCCGAGGACCAGCCAGATGTTCGACAAGACAACAAGGGTTAAGTATGCTCGCCTTCCATTAACATCCTTGGGATTAGAAATGCACAGGAGTCCAGACCCTTTCCTAAATGAGTACAAATTGGACGCCAAGTTTCCGGAGGCCGTGGCGATCATCGGGTTCCCGAGCGTCGGCCTGGTCGGTTCAATCGCCGCGAACTTCATCGTGAGAACGATGAAGCTTGAGAGGATTGCGACGGTCATTTCAAAGGACTTCCCGCCATACACCATCGTTCACGAAGGCGTTCCATCTCCCCCGGTACGCATATACTCTGGTGAGAGGAAATGCATAGACGGAATCCGATGCGATCAGCTCGTGGTGGTTATGGCTGAGTTCATGCCCAGCCCGAATCTGATTAAGCCCGTCACCGATCTCGTGCTTGAATGGTGCAAGCAAAAGGAGATTGGCATGATAGTGACACTTGAGGGAATCAACGTCGGGGAGGTCGCCGGAGAGGTCCAGACATATGGCATTGGAAGCACAGAACGAGCCAGGATCACGCTGGAGAAGTACGGGGTCAAGGAGATGCGGGAAGGCATGGTGTCTGGAATATCAGGAGTGCTATTGTACGAAGGAGATCGCCTCGGCATCGACGTAATATGTCTTCTTGGTCCGGCGAGATTAGACATGCCGGATGCCAGGGGTTCGGCCAGACTTCTGGAGATCGTCGGAAAGATGCTACCGGAGCTGAAGCTTGATCCAGAGCCTTTGTATAAGGAGGCCGAACAGATCGAGCAACAGTTGAAGGCTGCGATGGAGAGCGTGAAGCAGCCTAAGAA
>Ga0153916_10001672_pt1 | contig 16060 bp, 10 predicted proteins | sample Opewatmetagenome_FD_109642 | JGI IMG/M metagenome (GOLD analysis project Ga0153916, IMG submission 109642) | Freshwater wetland microbial communities from Ohio, USA - Open water 3 Core 3 Depth 4 metaG | ecosystem: Environmental > Aquatic > Freshwater > Wetlands | place: USA: Ohio, Lake Erie...
GGCGGAATGGGCTTGCGCCGCGTGGCGGAACCCGGTTTTGGAAGCTTGGCTGGTTTGTTTATACCCATTTCGGGCATCTTAATACCCGTTTTGGGTATATTGCAATCCCCTATTGTTTGACCAACGCCATCCCTGCCGCCGAAAGCCGGTATTTTTGCTTGCTGCTGCGCGGTTTGTCCGGGATGGTCATCTCGATAAGGCCAGCCTCGAGAGCAGGCTGAAGATATGCCTCGGTGAAATAATCTCGATGCGCAAGCCCGAGAGCAGCTTGAAGCTCACCGCGGGTCATCTCCCCCTCCAACGCGAGAAGGAGCTTGTGAACCTGCTCGGTGACTTGCCCGGTGACTTGCCCGGTGACTTGCCCGGTGACTTGCCCGGTGACTTGCCCGGTGACTTGCCCGGTGACTTGCCCGGTGACTTGCCCGGTGACTTGCGGGGTCGCTTCCTGAAGCGCCTGTTGGTGGACCGGCAAACGAATCAAAAAGTACGTTCGGTCGTCGTCGCTCTCGAATTCCGGTGCAGGCGAACCATTCTCTGCCATGACCTTCAAGATCTTGGGAATGCCGGTAGAACGGCCCTCGGTGAGATCCAATTCCTTGAGGAATTCTCCGATACGGCGATTGCGGTAGCGGCGGCTGACCGCTTTGCCGGCCCGCAGATCTTCCATCCGGATGGAGCGATCCGGCCCGGGAAAGCTCAAGACCACCAGGTCTTCCGGGGTGACCCGTACTTCGATGGGCTCCCGTTCTTCGTAGGAGCGGTGGTACACGGCATTGACCACGGCCTCTTCAATGGCGGCATAAGGAAAGTTCCAGAAGCGCTCTGCCTCGGCCCGGTCCGGGTGTTTGACGACCGTCTCTTTGAGGTAATTGCGTTGAATGAAATCGAGCGCCTCGCGGGTCATGCGTGCCAGCGGACCCTGGAAGATTTTCTCATCGAAACGATCACCCCCGGCACCTTCCGGAAACCACACCACGTCAATCTGGGTGGCGGGAAAGAACCGGTGGGGTTCTTCGTTGAAGAACAGCAAACCGACATTCTTTGGGAAAGCCGCTTCCGACGGACCGCCCACGATATTCATTTGCCGTCCGAGCGCTTCCTGCGAAAGACGATGGACATCGTCCACCAGATCGCTGCCTACCTCGCGCAGAAAACCCTCTATCAACCGTGGCGAAAGATCGTCCAGCGAAGCGGTTTGGTTGTAGCGGTCGTCGAAGGGAACCGTTGCCGCCAAGCTGAGCAGTTCGTGTTCGTCCGCGCCCCTGGCCATGACCGTGCTCGATTGCTTTCGAATGTAGTAAGCCCATTCCTTGGCGTCTTTAGACAAGCTGATCTTGGCCCGGTAAGGCCGGGTCTCGCCACCCGGCACCCAGAGGATCAGAACGGACTTTCCCTCCACACATAGGAAGCCGAAAGTGGGTGATAGTTGGGCTGCAAGGCATGATGGCCCAGGTTCAGAAGCTCTTTCTGAATCGCATCGATACTATCGGGATCGATTCCTTTGGGAGGCAAGACCGGGCGACCGTTCCTTTCTTCCATTCCGATAATGATGTAGCCGCCGCCGAGATTATGGAAATCATTGGCAAAGGCGCATATGGCGTGCAGCACGCCCTCGGGATTCCAGCCCGCCTTGTACTCAATGCGCTCGCCCTCGACCGTGCGCTGGCGGAGGAGATCGGCAAGATTGATGGGGAGTTTACTCATTATGTGCATCCGCCTCACCAACACGCGGCCAGTCATCGGGAATTAGCTTCGCCCCCCCGCGCCAGCGTTCCACAACTGCATCCTGGTACCACGCCTCATTGATGTCTGCGTGCTCGGTGATCACCACTTGGAAGCCCGGCGACAGCTTTTCCACCACGTCGAAGACGAAACGGAACATCCGGGAGACCGCGCGCCTATCATCTTCTCCCACCGCAGCCATCGACCCGTCGACGTCCTTCTCCGGAGGAAAGTAGACCTGTGACGGTTGGTCGAGAAACAGAAAGCGCGGAACGGGTCGACTGCGTTCCGTAAACCACTCGTGCAACGCAAGGTGCCCAATCAGATGGTAGCCCACCCAGTTCTCGCCGCTGCCCATGCGATCCATCGGGACGGGCCCATCGGCAGTATCCGCCACGATGGTGAGCTTCTTGATATCCAGCCTGAGAGGAAACTTGGAATGCTCCAGCTCAAGATTGCGGGCCCAGTCAGTCATCTGTCGTCCGAGAATGGACGTGATGGACTCGATGCGTTCCCTGACGCGCTCGTCGCTAAGTTCCGCCTCAATCGCAGCACATTGCTCCCGCAGTCGTTGGGCTTGTTCATCGAGCGCTCTAGTGTCTGGAAGCTCGGGAAGGCTCTCCAGATAGAGACTGATTCGTCCAATGATGAGCGCCCGCTTGGCTGTGTCATCCTGGACCTGCTGTAGCCGATCACTCGACCTCCTCACAGCTTCCATTTCCGCACGATTCTTCGCCAGCGCGGACTGAACGCGCTGCACCCCGGAATCGAGTCCGGCGATGGCCTTCTCCACTTGGGGAGCCGCTCGAGTTACGGACTCCAGACGAGACGACACATCGGTCAGCACATCCTTGATTTGGGACACACCGGGGACTGCTGCAACATCAGGAAGCTCCTGAGCACACAGAGGGCAGGCATGACCTGGATCTGATCCCTCAAAGATCCCAATCGAGGTGAGGCGCGCCCGTTGTTCAGAGGCTTCCCGCGAATATCCCTGCTCATCTCGTTCGAAAGCCCGAGCAGCCGAGACTTCGTCGCGCAGTCGGCGCTGCTCCTCCAGAAGTCGATCACGTTCGTCAACGAGGCGCGAATACTCCTGCCCGCCAGGCAGATCAACATCGATCGCCACAATCGGAGTTCCGGCCACATCACGGAGAGCGGCAACCGTTTCCTCCCAAGTGCTCGCCACACTCACCGACAGTCCTGCATCTCTTGCCTGAGCAAGTAACGTCGCAGCCTTGCTGATCCCATCTCCGCTGAGAGCCTTCAGTTCCGTCAACTGCCTTTCGCAAGCCCGAAGCTGCCCCCGCAGCCGCCGAAGTTCCTCATGTTTACGCACGTATTCGTCGTCGACCGCGCCGAGAAAGTACGGCAACGTGTCCTTGAGCGCCTGTTCGACAAAGTTGTCCGATGTGCCATGAAAGAGATGCTGGCGCCTGATTATCTCGTCCTGTGGCTGGAAGCACAGCGCAAGAGCGTGACGCACGTTAGCCGAAAGAGCCTGTCGTATCTGCCCCGGGGGAGGCTCGTGAAGGTTATCATGGATCCCAGACCAACTCGTCAGAAGTGCACCGAGCCCTTTCGTATTCGTGGTCTGCCTAAGAGCGCCCACCTCCGGAATCTCGACAATATTCCCAACCTCTACGAAGCAGTCCTCGCTTGAGGCCGCACGTGGTCCGGGACAACGCCTAGCGACAAAAGCCTGGCCGCTCTCAAGCTGGAGCCGCAAACCGAACCACGACACAGACCTCCGAATTGGACCCTCCGGCACCCTGCATTCGCCTGCGCCGAAGCAGTAATCGACAATGTCTACAAGAGCGGACTTCCCGGTTTTCGACGCGCCAGTGATAATGTTTACCGCACCACTGTTCAACGAAAGAACACGCCGCTTCCCGTGATGGCTAAAGACTACAATGTCCAAGATCTGCATCGTCATGGGCGCACTCCTATCAAAGCAAAAATGGTTGCTGCGCTGCCGGCCTGGGCGAACCACTTCCCAATGAAATCCGCCCGCTTGGTACAAGTCCTGACCTCGTCACTCGACTCCTTGAGCGCCCGGTCCACAGCCTTCTTCCAAGCCACCTCTGCGTGCAGTCTTCCTCCCTCAAACTGGATGAAGCCGTGCACCCCACCAAAGGTCAGAGCCTCCTTGGTAAACGGAACCAACAGCCGAGCACGACTCGCTACTCTGCTGCGTGCCAAGGGATTCTCATCGAGCCATACTGCCAGCGAGGTACGACTGGAGCGAGGCAATCCCTCCCGGGTCTCGCGGTGAAGCACAAACGGCAGCACTAGGAACGATTCCTCGAACGACAGTGCGCTATCCCCTACGCCTGCGTATCCACGTGCGGCGTGCCAGATAAGATTCGCGCAAAAGCCTGGATTCAGAAGAACCCGTTCCTCGTGTGACCGTTGCGACCAGGAAGTCATGAGTTTCCCTCCTTGGTACGTAGGAGAGACGCGAGTCGATCCCGAAACTCCGGATGCCACCCGATCCGCGCATCGTCAGCCAGCAAGTGCAGGGAACCACGGCACAGGAATGGCTCAATCACGCTTGGCCTAATCGGAATCGTTGTGCGTTCAGCCCACGCCAACACCGAGCGTGCAGCCAGCTCCTTGGCCTCGTCTGTTGCAGCATCACCGAGGTCATCACGCATCGCCTCGAAGACGACTTCCCACTCTTCGGAAAGGCGCTTCTCGTACTTGTGCAGATCCAGACCGACGATTAGGTCATCCCGAAGCCACCGGGATCGCTGCTCGAATGCCCTGTAGTAGTCGCGAATAGCTGCTGCAATGCGACGTTTCCCGGCCTTGATGATCTCGAGTTGCCTGACAAAGGTGGAGTCCTCATGGGCGGCCCTAGTCGCGTCGTCGAGTGTAAACTCAAGAAGATCGTCATCAATAGGCAGTGCTTCTTGCTTGAATTGTTCGCGTAAGTCGGACATCTGTGCTTCAAGTTCGGCGGACCCGATTCGATCCAGAGCCGCATTGGTCAGCTGACGGATCACGCGGCGCAGCCACCAGCCTTCGAGCCTGTCCAGAAACGCCGCATGGTGTTCCTTGCCTGCTGCCCAAAAAACTTCTTGCCGTAGTTCACCATCGATATCTGCGACCGTCGGCGCAGCATCGATGACCATAACCCTATTGAGAACCGCTGTGCGCTCGGCAGAACTTGCTTTGAGGTACGCCTCATAGGCGCTTTTATTGGTTTGGTTCGTGGACGATGACGCAGTGGCGTCTAGTGCTTGTTTGGCCGCTGGAACGTCGCGAGATGTCGCGCGGAGCCGCGAAGCCACTGTACCGTCAGGGGCCGTGCCGGTGGTTACGAGATACAGATTCGCGTTCGGCGGTATCTGCCCGGACGCCTGACCCTCGAACCATATCCTGAGCGTCTTCCAGAGATCGGGGCTGGCATCTGTTAGTGATGCGGTTCCCTTGCGGTGGTGCTTTGTCTGGAGCAGGTCAGTAGCATCGCCCGCCGTGGTCTCGAAAGTTACGTCGTCGAGCGTCTCAACCGACACAAGAAAATCGGGCTCACCCTTCAACCGGCGTAAGGCCCAGAGCAAAGCCGACCGCACCTGGTAGAGATAACCTAGCGTTGCATCAACTGCGGAAAACGGATTCGTTCCGGCTGCCTCAGTCATGTGTTCGGCTCCAGATCAGAGGACGTATGGGCCATAGTCGATACCTCTTTGGCCTTAATCGCCGGTACACGCACGCGACCAGTCAGGAGGTCATGCATGAGGCCGTTTTTTTGTTGGCAGAGTTTGGCCAACATTTCCTCATCAGCCTTCAACTGGTCATCAATCGCACCAAGTCTGGCCGAAATGGCAACCTGTTCTTCCGGTTTTGGGGTCGCAAGTTTCAGCATCATAAGCTTCGACTTGGAAATATTTTTCATGCTGCCAGACGTGCCCGTAGCTAGGCCAGTAATTTTCTCTCTTACCTCACGCCATTGAATCAATTTGGCCAGCCACAGACAGCATACGCCTGAAGATTCATCCAGAATCGTCATCCAAAGTCGATCTGGAAGGAATAAATTTGGAAAATCGTCCGGCACATAACCGCTTTCACCGACAAGTGACGGCGTGTTCATTCGGCTGATTAGAATGGTGTCCCTCCGAGGGCTCACGCAAGCTCGCGCGATTTCTTCTCGGACAACCGTTTTGTTTTCAGCGGGGTCAAATGAGCCACCACCCACACAGCTCGTTTTCAGGACTCCAATCTGGTCCGCCCCTGCAGGTATATCCGTGGAGTTAACGCTGACACCTGCGACCAACTCTCTAACGAGACCGCCGAGCGGCACCACCTCCCACTCCTTCGGAATCCACCCCAGCGGGGATTCTTTGTAGAGATCCGGGGCTTGTTCGCGGGCGGGGCGAAGGTGGCCGTCGGGGGTGACGCCGCGGGTGAACAGGTCGTGCATCAGCCCTGCCTTGATCTGCTGATGTTTTGCAATCAGCGACTCGGTCTGCTCAATCGCTTCGTCCAGTGTTGAGAGGATTTCGGCGATGCGGCGTTGCTCGCGTTCTGGCGCTACAAGCACTTCAAACCGCTCTGTATCGCGCTTGTTTACTTCAAGGAACGTGCTACCAATACCGAGTCCCTTATATCGCTCTTTGTTCAGGCCAATTTGATAGAAGAGGAAACGGCCATCTACACCCTTAACTGGAATCAAGCTCTTGAAGCCTTGGTTTGTACAGACCTCGCCAACGGCGATGCGTACTTCACCCAACGTCGCGCGGGATGTCATCAATAGGCTCCCGCTGGGAAGTACTTTCGCGCTGCAAGAAGCCAGACCCAGTTCGGAGATATGTTCACGTACCTCCAACAGGTAACGTCCACTTGATTCGGTAATATCGGTAGGCGTGACCCATGGAATCGTCCCCGGGCTCCAGAACTCAGGGACATTTCGTGACGGCGTACCGCCGCTTACAATTTGGGCGAGGTTTCGTAGAGGTTCCTTTTTCCAACCTTGCGGAATTGGTTCAGTCATACCCCACCTCCACCAACAATCCCTTCAGCCTCGCCATTCCATCCCGCCAACCGGGCCGCTATTTCATCCTCGCTGGGTAGTTGCTTTCGGTAGCGCTCGGGGAGGTACGGCGTCAGGCTGTAGGTGGCGATGCCTATCGGCTGCTGCGCGGTTTTCAGCGCATATTCCACCACTGTTTTGTTCTTGGTTTTGCAGATGATGATGCCGATGGCGTCGTTTTCGTCGGCTAGCTTGACTTGTTCGTTCAAGGCGGTCAGATAGAACTCCATCTTGCCCTTGTGTTCCGGCTGAAACTCGCCGATCTTGAGTTCGATGGCAATCAGGCATTTCAACGCACGGTGATACAGCAGCAGATCGATGTAATAGTCGTTACCCCCCACGTTTAAGCGGTACTGGTTGCCGACAAAGGTGAAGTGCGCGCCCATTTCGCTGAGGAACCGCTGGATATTGCTGACCAGCGCCTGTTCCAGTTCGCGCTCTTCATGCTGTTCGGCCAGTTCCAGAAATTCAAAGGTGTAGTGATCCTTCACCGCCAGATTGGCCTGTTGCACGGTGCCGGGCGGCAATGCCGTATCGAAGTTGGTCTGGTTGAGCAGGTATTTCTCGTAGGTCTTGTTGTCGATCTGGTGGTCAAGCACGCGCTTGCTCCAGCCAAAGCGGGCGGTGGCGCGCAGGTAGAACTCGCGCTCCAGCGGGGCCTTGCAGCGAGTGAAAATAAGCAGGTTCTTGGTCCAGGCAATTTCTGCAACCAGTGGTTGCAGATTTGGCAGGCCGCGGTATTCACCGTAGAAATCACGCATATACCAGAGGTTGCGCACGGAAAAGCCGCTCTTCTCGCCAAACTCGGCTTTGAGGTCAGTGGCAAGCCGCTCGACTACGCTTTTGCCCCATCCCGCGGCTTGTTGACGTTCGTGGATTATTTTCCCGATGTCCCAGTAGAGAGTGATCAGCTCCTTGTTGACGACGCTTAGAGCCGCGTACTGGGCGGCACGAATGCGCTGCTTCAAGCCAGCCAGTACGTTTCCGTAATCGTGCAGTATCAGTTCACGCTCATCGCTCACGGCTTCCTGCCTCCTGCAACACTCGGAGAACCTTTCGCTACCGATCTTCCCTGTGCATCGTATCCCAGCTCCACCAGAAACACCTTCAGCTTGGCCGCCGCCTCATCACGCTTCGCCTCAATCTGCTTCGCCGTGACCGCGTACTTGCCGTGCAGGTTCTCAAGCGCGGCGATGCAGGCGCGCTGGTCGGCGCGCAGGTAGCCTTCATAGGTCTGCACCAGCAGGCGATGCAGGCGTTCCAGGATCACGCCCTTGGCTTGTTCGGGACTGATTTTCGCGCGGGCGGCCTCCACCAATTCTTCCTGCTTCTTTTCGGTGGCGCGCAGTTCGGCCTTGAGTTGTTTGGCTTCGTCCTCCAGCGCCTTGTGGCGGGCGAGGCGCTTTTCTATCTCATCGGCTTCGGCCATGTAGGACGACCAATCACCCTTGTCACCCTCTTTCTTGGCAAGCTTGGCTCGAGCTTTGAGTTCTTTCAGTTGCGCCTTGAGGGCTTTGACTTCGTCGCCGGGCAGCACGCCGCTGTCGTCGCTGTCTTCGTAGTCCTCTTCGTCGGCGGCCGCAAAGAGGGCGGCGAGTTCGGCGATGCGCAGGCGCTTCTGTTCCATCTCGGCCAGCAGTTCGGGGAACTGGCTTTGCAGGATGTCGGCGTCGGGGATCAGCTCCGGCCCCCAGCCGCTGGCGGCGATGGATTTGAGGTCGGCCTTCAGGTCCTCCATGTAGCGGGCGAAGGCGCCGCGGATCTGGTGGTCGGTGAGCAGGAATTGTGTATTCGCTGTGTTGATACTTTCTTCCCTCACCCCCGGCCCCTCTCCCGGGGGGAGAGGGGAGAAAGTGGCGGTGATGCTGGCGAGCAGGGCGCGGCGCAGTTCATAGACGTTGCCCTTCTGGCCGTTGCTGGGAGCCAGGGATTCGACCAGCGGCAGGCTTTGTTGCCACCAAGTTTCCAGTGTTTGCAGAAAACGGCTCTGCGCCGCTGCGACACCGGGGTCGGTTTTGACTCGCTCGGCGATGGCGCGGCGGTCGGTGATTGCGGGGGCGAAGTCGGCGTAGCTGACACTGCCTTCGTCAGGGTTCGTGGGCCGCTTTATGGCAGCGTAAGTCGATGACGCTTCGCGGACTTGTTGGGTTACGCCCTTTGGGTTAGCCCCTGCGTTCGTTCCCTCACCCCTACCCCTCTCCCGGGGGGAGAGGGGAAAAGTAAAGCAGCGTTCACGCAAGCCGGGGTAGTTTTGCCAGAAGTGGGCGAGGGCTTCGATTTCCGCTACGGGTACGCCGCCGTGCAGATGGGCGCGCACGTCGTGGGGCTCGGGCGGCGGGGCGTTGTCTACGTAGCGGCGGATGTTGCAGTTGTAGTCTTCGGCGGCGATCTCTGTCACCGGCACGCGGCGGGCGTAGGCCGGCACATCCGGCCCGCCTTGGCTGAGGCTGCGGTAGACGTGGACGATCTTGGAGATGTCTTCCGGGCGCAGGAAGTTTTGCGCCTTGCCTTCGCGGTATTCGCGGTCGGCATTGATGAAGATGATGTGCTTGCGGTCTTGTGCACCCTGCTTGTTCATCACCAGCACGCAGGCGGGGATGCCGGTGCCGTAGAACAGCCCGGCGGGCAGGCCGATCACCGCTTCCAGCCAGCCGCGTTCGATGAAGTGCTTGCGCGCCTCCTTCTCCTCGCCGCCGCGGAACAGCACGCCGTGGGGCATGATCGTGGCCATCTTGCCGTCGGCCTTGAGCACGGCGAGCATGTGCTGCACGAACATGAGGTCGGCCTTCTTGCCCTTTTCGGGCATCCACACGGCGAAGCGGCCGGGGTACTCGATGTTCTTTTTGATGTAGTTCTGGCTGAAGGGGGGATTAGCGAGCACGCGGTCGTAGCGTTTCAGCTCGTTGCTCTCGGCTTTGTGCTGCGGGCGGCGCAGGGTGTCTTCCTGACGGATGTCGGCGTGGGAGATGCCGTGCAGCAGCATGTTCATCTTGCAGATGGACCAGGTGGTGCCGATGCTCTCCTGCCCGAACAGCGACAGGTCGCGGGGATCGCCGCCGCATTCGCGGATGTAGTCGCGGGTCTGGATGAGCATGCCGCCGGAGCCGCAGGTCGGATCGTAGATACTCGTGCCCGGCTGCGGATCGACGATCTCCACCAGGGTACGCACCACGTCCGCCGGGGTATAGAACTCGCCCGCCTTCTTGCCGGCGGAATCGGCGAAGAACTTGATCAGGTATTCGTAGGCGGCGCCGAGCAGGTCAGGGAATTCGAAGTTCTCGTCGCGCAGCGGGATCTTCTCGAAGTTCTGGATGAAGTTGGCAAGGGTGTCGTCATCGAGGGTGCGCTGGCCGATCTTCTTGTTGAAGTTGATGCCTTTCAGCACGTCTTGGAGCGCGTCGACGTTGGCGTCTTCCAGGGCTTCGAGGGCCTTGTTGAGGCTGGTGCCGACATTGGTCTTGAGGTGGCGGATGCTCGACCAGCGCGCCTCTTGCGGAACAAAGAAGGTGTACTTGTCGGGGTTGGTGAGTTGTTCGGCGATGACGCCGTCCGCCATGCCCTTGGCCTTGAGGTCCTTGCCAAGCTGCTCGCGTTCTTGGTCGAAGAGATCGGAGAGTCGCTTCAGGAATAGCATGCCGAAGATGTATTCCTTGTATTCCGAGGCATCCATGTTGCCGCGCAGGTCGTCGCAGGCGCGGAACAGCAGGCTCGACAGCTGGCTGAGGGTGAGCTTGCTCATGCGGCGCTTCCGCAAGGGCGCTGCAGGGAAGGGCCGGCGATCGAGACTACAGTGTTTTTGTTCTTCAGACTGTTATCCTTGGTTAATTGTGAAAGCCCGATTTTATCGCAGGGGACCGCTTATTTGGAGAAAGATTCTACTTCTCTACAGGCCAAGATTGCAGATCAGCTATGACCACCTCCGCTGTCGGCGGCCATCCCCTACCGGCGCGAGAAAAACAGCGCCACTCGCTTCTTGCCCCTGATCATCATTGAAATTTATCGATTTGATGGTCAATATGCGAATATTTTCCACGCAAGCGATAGTATCACCCCAAGGACATTCCGTGAAAAAGCCCGCTAAAAAACGCATCGCAACTTTTAAGAAACGTTCCACTAAACCTTCAAAAGAACCCCGTCTCTCCCGCCAGCGCAAACCGGACGATCTCCCGGCCGAGGACTGGCAGCGGAAACTCCGGCGGCAATTCGGCCGCGAGCAGAGTTTCATGATCGAGAACCTCGGCGCTGATCCGGTGTTTTCGGAGTTTGCGGTCACCAACCCGGAGAGCGGGCGGCATTACCGGGTCGCCATACGCGGGGAGCAGCCTGGAGAAAACTATTGTTCCTGCCCTGACTTCGCCACCAATGACCTGGGCACCTGCAAGCACATCGAATTCACGCTGGCGCGGCTCGAGTCGAAACGCGGCGGCAAGGCGGCATTGAAGCGCGGTTTTCATCCGCCGTTCAGCGAGCTGTTTCTCGATTATGCCGGCCGGCGGCGGGTGCGGCTGCGTCTTGGCGGCGACTCCCCGCGGGCCATCAGAAAGAAAGCGTCCGCACTGTTTGCCGAACACGACGGCTGGCAACTGTCACCCGAACGCTACACCGAACTGCCCGCGTTTCTCGAAGCGGTTCGCAAGAGCGGCCATGACCTCCGCTGCTACGACGATGCCCAAACCTTCATCGCCGAACACCGTGACACCGCGACGCGGCGCAGGATACTCGACGAGGCCTATCCAAAGGGCGCCAAGAGCGCGGCGCTGAAGAAGCTGCTCAAGGTCGGGCTCTACCCCTATCAGGCCGAGGGCGCACTGTTCGCCGCGCGTACCGGCCGCGCCCTGATCGGCGACGAAATGGGCCTGGGCAAGACCGTGCAGGCGATTGCCGCCATCGAACTGTTCGCCCGCCACTTCGGCGCCGCCCGAGTGCTCATCGTCTGCCCCACCTCCCTCAAGTATCAATGGCAACGAGAGATCAAACGCTTCTCCGCGCGCGATGCGATGGTCATCGGCGGTTTGCGGGCAATGCGCCAGACGCTCTACGGCCAGGAGAGCTTCTGCAAGATCACCAACTACGAAACGCTGGCGCGCGATCTCGATCTGATCCAGTCCTGGGGACCGGACGTGGTGATCATGGATGAAGCCCAGCGCATCAAGAACTGGAACACGATAGCCGCCCGGGCACTGAAACGCATCGACAGCCCTTACGCCGTGGTGCTGACCGGCACGCCGCTGGAAAACCGGCTGGAGGAACTCATCTCCATCGTGCAGTTCGTCGACCAGCACCGGCTGGGGCCAACCTGGCGGTTGCTGCACGAACATCAGCAGCGCGATGACCATGGCCGCGTCATCGGCTACAAGAATCTCGACAAGATCGGCCGGACGCTCTCGTCCATCATGCTGCGCCGGCGCAAGGCCGAGGTGCTGGATCAATTGCCGGCGCGGGTAGACAACACGCTGTTCGTGCCGATGACGCCGCAGCAAGCCGATCATCACGAGGAAAATCGCGAGGTGGTCGCGCGCATCGTGCTGCGCTGGCGCAAGACGGGCTACCTGTCCGAGCAGGACCAGATTCGCCTCACCTGCTGCTTGCAGAACATGCGCATGTCCTGCAATAGCACCTACCTGCTGGATCACGAAACCGACTTCGGCCACAAGGCCGACGAGTTGATCTCGCTGATGGAGGACATGTTCGAGGATCCGCAAGCCAAGGTGGTGGTCTTCAGCCAGTGGCTGCGCACCCATGAATTGATCGTGCGGCGGCTGGAGACGCGGGGCTGGGGCCATGTGCTTTTCCACGGTGGCGTGCCGGGCGAGAAACGCGGGTCGCTGGTCGACCGCTTCCTTGCCGATCCGGAGTGCCGCGTCTTTCTCTCCACCGATGCGGGCGGGGTCGGACTCAACCTGCAACACGCGGCGGCGATTGTCGTGAACATGGATATGCCGTGGAATCCGGCGGTGCTGGAACAGCGCATCGGGCGCGTTCACCGCTTGGGGCAGACTCGGGGCGTGCAAGTCGTAAACTTCGTCGCCAAAGGCACGATCGAAGAGGGCATGCTCTCGGTGCTGGCGTTCAAGAAATCCCTCTTCGCCGGCGTGCTGGACGGCGGACAGAGCGAGGTGGCCCTGCAGGGAACGCGCCTGTCCAAGTTCATGGAAAGCGTCGAGCAGGTCACAGGCGCCGCGGGTGCGATCGAGGCAGAAACCGCATCGGAATCTGAGGCGTCCGTTGAGCTTCCCGCCGAAGACAAAGCGGCAACGGAAGCCGCGGATTATTCATTGGCTGGGCACGTGCAGGCCACCGAAACGCCACCTCCACCCGCCGATCCCTGGGTGCCATTACTGGAGGCAGGCATCCACCTGCTGGGTGAACTGGCCGCCGCAGCGAAGGGGGATAGCCAGTCCCAGTGGGTCGAAACCGATCCAAACACCGGGCAACACTACCTGAAACTTCCCGTTCCCGAACCGCAAGTAGTGCAGCGCCTGGCTGACAGCTTGATGCATCTGCTGGGCGGCCGAAGGTAAGCTGGATCAAAATGGAAGCCTTAGTCTAGATCGAGCATCAGTGTGAACGACCTTGAACAGCAACTGGCTGAAGCGCTGGCCCAATGCCGGCGGTTCCGCGCTGAAAATGCCCGCTTGATCGCCCTGCTGAATCAACATGGCATCCATCACCAATCCCCTTCTGGGGTGATAAATCACGCTATCGAACAGCCTCCCGAAGAGCCAGCCCTGCCGCAACGAGCTGCCAAGCACTTGGGCAGCGACGGCAAGATCGCCCTATTCCGCCGTCTTTTCCGAGGACGACCTGACGTCTATCCCATCCGCTGGGAGAGCAAGGCCGGCAAGTCGGGGTACTCGCCGGCCTGTGCCAACGAGTGGCGGGCCGGCGTATGCGACAAGCCGCGCATCAAGTGTTCCGACTGCGGCAACCGGCTGTTGATTCCGCTCAGCGATCAGATTATCTACGACCATCTCGCCGGCCATCATACGATCGGTGTCTATCCGCTGTTGGCAGACGATACTTGCCGTTTCCTTGCGGTGGATTTCGATAAGGCCGATTGGCGAGAGGATGCTCGGGCTTTTGTACAATCATGTAAGGAGCTTGGAGTACCGGTTGCAATCGAGATATCCCGTTCCGGCAAGGGCGCCCATGCGTGGATTTTCTTTTCTTCGGCGATACCCGCCCGCGACGCCCGGCGCTTGGGCACGGCGATCATCAGTCATGCCTGCGCCCGCACGCGGCAACTGGAGTTCACTTCCTACGACCGCTTGTTTCCCAACCAGGACACGATGCCCAAGGGCGGCTTCGGCAACCTGATCGCCCTTCCTTTGCAGAAAAAATCCCGCGATCAAGGCTGCGCCGTGTTCGTCGATGAGCAATTTGACCCCTATCCCGACCAGTGGGCCTTTCTCGCTGCCGTGCAGACTATGTCGTGCGATGACATGGAATCCGCGATTCTTCTGGCCACCGGCGGCGCACATCCATTGGACGTGACGTTTATTACCGATGAGGATGATCAGGCGCCGTGGAAGCGATCGGCTTCGTCGTCGAAGAAACTGCAGGGAACCATGCCAGAGTCGCTGACCGTGACGCTGGCAAACCAGGTCTATTTCCGGAAGGATCAGTTGCCGCAGCCGCTGATGAACCGGCTGGTTCGACTCGCTGCCTTCCAGAACCCGGAATTCTACCGGGCGCAGGCCATGCGCTTCCCAGTGTGGGACAAACCGCGCGTGATCGGGTGCGCGGAAAATTATCCCAACCACATCGCCCTGCCGCGCGGGTGCCTGGATGCCGTACAGGATTTACTACGCGACAACGGGATCAGGCTGTCGCTAAGCGATGAACGCTATGGGGGTGAGCCTTTGTCGGTGGCGTTTGCCGGCAAACTTCGAGTTGACCAGGAAACCGCGGTGACCGAGATGCTCCGTCACGATACAGGCGTGCTCTGCGCACCGACTGCTTTCGGCAAAACCGTGACGGCGGCGGCGATGATCACCAAGCGCGGTGTGAATACGCTGATACTGGTCCACCGCACGGAATTGCTGAAGCAATGGCAGGAGCGCTTGCATGCATTTTTGGCGATCGGCAAGGATATGGTGGGCACCATTGGCGGCGGCAAGCGCAAGCCTACCGGCAAGATCGACATCGCGGTGATGCAATCGCTGTCGCGTCAAGGCGAGATCAGCGAACTCGTTGAGAATTATGGCCAGATTATCGTCGACGAATGCCACCACCTGTCGGCGTTCTCCTTTGAAGCCATCCTGAAGCGAGCCAAGGCGAAATTCGTGCTTGGACTAACGGCGACCCCGTTTCGGCGCGATGGACAACAGCCGATTATCTTCATACAGTGCGGCCCGATTCGCCATACGGCAGCCAAACCTGAAGGGGCGCCCCGCGTGATGGTGGTAATCCCACGATATCTCCCATCGCTTACCGCCCTGCCTGGCGACAGCGGCATTCAAGACGTGTTCCGTCAACTATCCGCCGATGCGCGACGAACAGACGTCATAGCAGCGGACATCATTCAGGGCTACCGGGAGGGGCGCAAACTGTTGGTGCTCACCGAGAGGACTGAACACCTGGACGCGATAAAGGCCGCATTGGGCGAATCCGTTGATTCCTTGTTCCTGTTGCACGGGCGAATGGCGAAAAAGCAACGTGTCGAACTGATTAAAGCGCTGAACGACTTGCCCAATGACGCGCCCCGTATCCTGCTGGCGACAGGGCGTTTGGTTGGTGAGGGTTTTGACCATCCGCCTCTGGATACCTTGGTGCTGGCGATGCCAATTTCCTGGAAAGGGACATTGCAACAGTATGCCGGTCGCCTGCATCGGGAGTATGCCACCAAGAAAGATGTCCGCATCCACGATTACATTGATACCGGGTATCCGATGCTGACGAGGATGTGGGAAAAACGGCAGAAGGGTTATCGGGCGATGGGATATAAGGTCAGTGATATGGAACAAACTATTGCGTGACTGCGCTTGCGCATTTTCGCGGTACACTCACGGTACAGTGCTCAGTTTTTACAGGCACCGCCACGCCATCTCATTCTGCAATAATGAATCTATCGCGCCCGGCATTCTTGCCTTCATAAAGCGCCTTGTCGGCACGCTCGAAGGCACTATCCATATCTTCCTCTTCGCCAACCCTGGCCAGCCCCAAGGTAATGGTCATGGACAGAGTGACGTCTTGTTGGATAGCCACTGGAGAGTTCCGCACTGCTTGGACCAACCGCTCCGCGGCTGAAGCGGCATTTTCCGGCGTCGGGCATTGCATCATCATGAGGAACTCTTCTCCGCC
>Ga0153916_10001673_pt1 | contig 16047 bp, 8 predicted proteins | sample Opewatmetagenome_FD_109642 | JGI IMG/M metagenome (GOLD analysis project Ga0153916, IMG submission 109642) | Freshwater wetland microbial communities from Ohio, USA - Open water 3 Core 3 Depth 4 metaG | ecosystem: Environmental > Aquatic > Freshwater > Wetlands | place: USA: Ohio, Lake Erie, Old...
CGGGGGCGGGGGCGGGGGCGGAGGCGGGTCGCGATCGGTTGCCACGCCGCGCACCAGGCGCTGGATGCCCCAGCGCAGCACCGCGCCGAGGCCGCGGGGCTCCGCATCGGGCCACGGGTTGCGGAACCGTCCGGCCGGCCGGTGATGGGCCGGCGGCGCCGCGACGGGAACCGAACGCGACGGGGCCCCGCCGTCCGGACGGGGCCCCGCGCCACGTGTGCTGCCCGGCTGCGTCACTGCACCGTGTTGATCATGCCGAAGATCGGCAGGTACATCGCGACGATCATGCCGCCCACGACCACGCCGAGCACGACGATCATGATGGGCTCCATGAGGGAGAGCAGCGCCCCCACGGCCGCGTCGACCTCGTCGTCGTAGAAGTCGGCGATCTTGGTGAGCATCTCATCGAGTCCGCCCGTGGCCTCGCCCACGGCGATCATCGAGGTCACCATCGGCGGGAACACGCCCGACTTCTGCAGCGGCTGGGCGATCGTCTCGCCGCCCGCGATCGAGCCGCGCGATTCCATCACCGCGTCGTGGATCACGCGGTTGCCCGCGGTGCGGGCGGTGATCTCCAGGCCGTCGAGGATCGACACGCCCGACGAGATCAGCGTGCCGAGCGTGCGGGTGAACCGGGAGACCGCGGACTTGCGCAGCAGGTCACCCACCACCGGGGCGCGCAGCAGCAGACGGTCGATCACCAGCTTGCCGTTGTCGGTGGCGTAGTAGCGCCGGATGCCGAATGCCGCGGCGACGATCGCCAGGATCAGCAGCCACCAGTATCCCTGCAGGAAGTCGCTCATGCCGATCACGATGCGGGTCGGCAGCGGCAGCTCCATGTTGACCGAGGCGAACATCTGCCGGAACGTCGGGATCACGAAGATCAGCAGCACCACCACGGCGATGATCGCGACGGAGAAGATCACCGCCGGGTAGATCATCGCGCCCTTCACCTTCCGGACGATCAGGTCGTTCTTCTCGAGGAAGACGGCCAGGCGCAGGAGAATCGTGTCGAGGATGCCGCCCGCCTCGCCGGAGGCAACCATGTTGACGTACAGCGAGCTGAACGCGCGCGGGTGCTTCGAGAGCGCGTCGGCGAGCGTGTGGCCGCTCTCGACGTCGTACACGACCTGCCGGGTGACCTCGGCGAGCGCCTTGTTCTCGGTCTGCTGCGCCAGGATGTCCAGCGCCTGGACGAGCGGCAGGCCCGCGTTGATCATGGTGGCGAACTGCCGCGTGAAGATCACGATGTCGCGCGTCGCGATCCGGCCGCCGCGCTTGGTCTTCTTCGCCTCGCGGAGGCGGACGAGCACCATCCGCTGCTTGCGAAGGTTGGCGACGACCTCATCCCGCGAGACCGCATCCATCGTCCCGGTGGATTCCTGGCCTTGCTGGTTGCGTGCGGTGTACTCGTAGCTTGGCATACTCGCGCTCTCCCGCCGTTACCGGCGTCCGGCTGCTGGTCGCGCGGCGCCCGGTTCCTGGTCCGCCGCGACCGGTTCACCCACCATGCGGAGAAACTCGTTCTGGTCCGGGGTCACGCGCAGGCATTCCTCCAGCGAGACTTCCCGGGACACATACAGCGTGTACAGCGAGTCGACGAGGGTCTGCATGCCGTGCTTCTTGCCGGCCTGCATCGCCGAGTAGATCTGGTGCACCTTGTCGTCCCGAATCAGCGCCCGGATCGCGGGCGTCGACACCATGATCTCACAGGCCATCGTGCGGCCCTTGCCCGACGCCTTCTGCAGCAGCGTCTGCGTGACGACGCCCTCGAGCACGAACGCGAGCTGCGCGCGGACCTGCGACTGCTGGTGCGACGGGAAGACGTCGATGATCCGGTTGATCGTCTCGGCGGCCGAGTTGGTGTGCAGCGTGGCGAACGCCAGGTGACCGGTCTCGGCGATCGTTAGCGCGGCCGCGATCGTCTCCAGGTCGCGCATCTCGCCGATCAGCACGGTGTCGGGGTCCTGGCGCAGAGCGTACTTGAGGGCCGCCGCGAACGACTTCGTGTCCGTGCCGATCTCCCGCTGGTTCACGATGCAGCCCTGGTGCCGGTGGATGAACTCGATCGGGTCCTCCACCGTGATGATGTGCCCCTTCCGCTCCTTGTTGATCTTGTCGATCATCGCGGCGAGCGTGGTGGACTTGCCCGACCCCGTCGGTCCCGTCACGAGGACCAGCCCGCGCGGCCGTTCCGCCAGCTTGGCGAGCACCGGCGGAAGCCCCAGTTCCTCGAAGGTCTTCACCGAGAACGGGATCTGGCGGATCACCATCGACACGCAACCGCGCTGCTTGAAGCAGTTGCCGCGGAAGCGGGCCAGGTTCTGAATCCCGAACGAGAAGTCGAGCTCGTCCTCGGTCTCGAACCGCTTCTTCTGGTTCTCCGTGAGCACCGAGTAGGTGAGCTGCAGCGTGTCCTTCGGGTTGAGCACGTGCTCCACCCGGGAGTTGGTGATGTCGCCGTCGATCCGCAGCTTGGGGCGCTCCCCCGCCGTGATGTGCAGATCGGACGCGTCGCGCTCGATCATCTCCTCGAGCAGCTCGCGCAGGTTGATGCCGGTGGCCGTCGTGCTCGACGCGCCTGTCTTGGGGGCTGCTGGATTCGTCATCCGGTCACTCCGCGGTCTCCTTCACCACCTCTTCGAGCGTCGTAACGCCCTTCTTGATCTTGACGATGCCGTCCGTGCGGAGCGTGAGCATCCCTTCGGCGACCGCCCGCTCCTTGAGCTCGGCGGCCGACTCCCCGCGCAGAATGCCGCGGCGGAGCTCGGGCGACAGCGCCATGACCTCGTACAGGCCGGCGCGCCCCTTGTAGCCGGTGCCGTTGCAGATGTCGCAGCCAGCACCCCGGTAGAACGTGATGGCGGCGAGCTCCTCCTGGCTGAGCCCGAGCGCCCCCAGTTCCTCCGGCGTGTACCGCTGCGGCTCCTTGCAGTCGGAGCAGATCCGCCGGACCAGCCGCTGTGCCACGATCAGGTTCACCGCGCTCGCCACGTTGAACGGCTCGATCCCCATGTCGATCATGCGGGTGATCGTCGACGGCGCGTCATTGGTGTGCAGCGTCGAGAGCACCAGGTGGCCGGTGAGCGCGGCCTTGATCGCGATGCCGCCGGTCTCGATGTCGCGGATCTCTCCCACCATGATGATGTTGGGATCCTGCCGCAGGAACGCCCTCAGCGCGGCCGCGAACGTCATGCCGATCTCGCTGCGGACCAGGACCTGGTTGATCCCGTGCAGATTGTACTCCACGGGATCCTCGGCCGTCATGATGTTCACTTCGATGGTGTTGATCCGCTGCAGCGCGGAATACAGCGTGGTGGTCTTGCCCGAGCCGGTCGGGCCCGTCACGAGCACCATGCCGTACGGGTTCAGGATGGCGCGCATCAGATCGCGCTCGGCCTTGGGCTCGAACCCGAACTTGGTGAGATCGAGCGTCAGGTTGCCCTTGTCGAGGATCCGGAGCACGATCTTCTCGCCGTAGATCACGGGCAGCGTGGACACGCGGAAATCGATCACCCGCTTGCCCATCTTGAGCTTGATGCGCCCGTCCTGCGGCACGCGCCGCTCGGCGATGTTGAGGTTCGACATGATCTTCACGCGGCTCGTGAGCGCCGCCTTCAGCTTGACCGGCGGCTTCATCACTTCCTGCAGCGCCCCGTCGATCCGGTAGCGCACCCGGATCTCGTGCTCGAACGGCTCGATGTGGATGTCGCTCGCCCCGCGCTTCACCGCGTCGGTCAGGATCCCGTTGATCAGCTTGACGACCGGGGCGTCGTCCGCCATCTGGGCGGGCCCGGCCTCTTCCTCCCGCTCCTCGATGACCTCGAGATCTTCGGTTTCCTCGATGTCCTTGAGGATCGTCTGCAGCTGCGCGTCGGTCTGCTCGTAGTACCGCTCGATCGCGTGGCGGAGCGTGTACTCCCCCGCGATCACCGGGAAGATGTCGTAGCGCGTGATGAACTTGAGATCGTCCAGCACGCCCATGTTCGTCGGATCGGCCATCGCGACGGTGAGCGTCCGCCCCTCGCGCTTGAGCGGCAGCACCATGTGTTTCACCGCGACGTCCGCCGGAACCAGCTTGATGATCTTGGGGTCGACTTCGAAGCGCGACAGGTCCACGGCCGGCATGCGGTACTGCCGGGCGAGGGCCTTGGTGATCTCGGTCTCCTGGACGAACCCGAGCTTCACGAGGCAGTAGCCCAGCCGCATCCCGGAGTTGCGCTGCTCGACCAACGCCTGGTCGAGCTGCTCCCGGGTGATCAGCCCTTCGCGAACCAGAAGATCGCCGATGCGAACCGTGCTCGCTGCCGCCGTGGCCATAACCGCCGCAGATGAAGAATCGGGAAGCAAATTGGGTGATGCGTCGTACCCAATCGGTTAAAGTACCGGGGCCCTAGGTCGTGTCAAGGTACGAGGATACGCGCTTCGAGCCTGCGCACGATCCCGGGACCGATCCCGCGCACACGCGCAAGATCCTGCACCGTGCGGAACGGCCCGCGTCGCGTCCGATCCTCGACGATGGCGGCCGCCAGGTGCGGGCCGATGCCCGGCAGCGTCATCAACTCCGCCGCGGCGGCGCTGTTGATCCGCACCCGGGACGCCGCGGCGGGCTTCCCGACCGCCGGGCGAGGCCGGCCAGAGAACACGGCGTGGGGGCGCAGCGCGGCAATCGTCCCCTCCCCGAGTCCGCCGACGCGGGCCAGGCCCTCGAGCGACCCGAACGGCCCGTGCTCCTCGCGATCCCGCACGATCCGTGCGGCCGTGCCGGGACCGATCCGCGGCAGGCGGACAAGCGCGTCGGCGGGCGCGACGTCGAGGTCGATGGTTTCCCCGGCCGCCAGCGGCCGCGTCAGGGCCGCCGCCTGCGCCGCGGTCGATTCCGCCGCGGGTCGATCTCCCGAGGCGGGACGATAGGCCACGGACCCCGGCGCAGCCGTGCCGCCCATCACCATTCGCACCCCCACCCCCACCAGGGTGAGCCCGAGCAGCACGAGCGCCGCCCGGCGGTCATCCGACGTCGCCATACAGGGACGATAAGGCGTGCGGGCTGGGGAGGGGGATCGAAATGCCGTGGCGGGGAGCGAAAAGCAGCGCCGGCCAGTCACATTACCAGCTTCACCGCCACGTCGCCGATGATCTTGAGGCTCTTCGCGCTGAGCTTGTCGGGGGTATCCTGCAGCGTGTGCCAGTAGGAGTTGCCCGGTCCATAGTCGAAATCGATCACGTCGATCGCCCGCACGCCGGCCTCGAGCAGGGGGATGTGGTCGTCGGTCAGCGCGCTCCCGCCGCTCTGCACGAACACCGTGCCGTAGCCCAGGTCCCGCGCGACCCCCCATACCCGCGTCACGACCTCCGGCGCCCCCTGGACGGAGAACGCCTCCTCGAGAATCCGCAGGTCGGCGTCCCCCACCATGTCGAACAGCACGGCGAACAGGGGATGGCGATCGCGCGGCAGGTGCGCGGCGTAGTAGCGCGAGCCGATCAGCGCGTCCGGACCGGAGAAGTCGGTGCCCCAGTCCTCGCCGTCCACGAACAGCAGGTCCACGCCGAGGGCGGGCGGCGTCTTGGCGAGCACGTCCGCGACCCCGAGCAGGACGGCCACGCCCGAGCCGCCGTCGTTGGCGCCCGGAATGGGCTGGCGCTGCGCGCCGAGGTTGGCCTCGTTGTCGGCGCGCGGCCTGGTATCCCAGTGTGCCAGCAGCAGGACGCGCTCGGCCACGGCGGGGCGGAACCGTCCGATGAAATTCCGCAGCGGCAGCGAATCGCCCGCCTGCGTGACGTGGACCCACGCCTGGACCTCAACCGAGTCGGCGGTGCCCCGCAGGTGGTCGAGCATCCAGTCGCCGGCCCGGCGATGGGCCTCGGTCCCGGGGACCCGGGGGCCGAACGCCACCTGCTCCTGCACATAGCGCAGCGCCGTCGCCCCGTCGAACGGGGTGGTGGCGTGCGGGCCGGCGGCGCAGGCGAGCGTGAGCAGCACGGGGAGGATCACGCGGCGTTTCATCGGATCTGTCCGGACAGGAAGAAGATCTCGGCGAACACGGTGACGGTGAGCTGCGAGTAGCGGGCCGAGGTCTGACGCTGCTCCGTCAGCACGTAGCTGAAGCTAGCGCCGCCGCGCACCTGGGGCGAGAAGCCGGTGTCGAGCCGCAGGTCCACCGCCCGGCGGCGGCTGTCCGATACCGGGGAGCACTCGGTCGCGCCCCCCGGCAGCAGGCAGGTCGTCACCACGGAGGAATTGACCGACAGGGTCGTGCGGATGTCGTTCCGCAACCGGATGAGCGAGCGCGGCAGCCGGAACCCGAAGTTCATGGCGCCCGACCAGTCTTCCTGGTCACGCCGGGTCGTGTTGCCGGACGTGAGCGCATCGCTCGTCGCATGCGAGTACTGCATGGACGTGATGATCCCGCCGATCCACGTGATGCTCACCGAGGGGGCGACCGCGCGCGCGGTATTCTCGGTGCGCGACGGCTCGCCTCCCGCGAGGCCGGGCTGCTCGGTCAACGAGAACGAGCGGGTGAGGCGTGCGTTGGCGCTGAGAATCGAGATGACCCGGCGCAGGGCCCAGCGCGGCGAGTAGGTCCACGACAGGGAGCCCGACGGCCACTCGCGGGTCCGCTGGTCGAACCGCACCTGCTCGGCCTCGAAGGACCGCAGGGTCCACGAGGTGTTCTGCTGGTCCCGGTAGCTCAGCCGCACGTTGAGACCGAGCGGCAGCTGCAGGCCGCCGGCGACCGTCCGGCCTTGGCCGTTGCCGGCCGACGTGGCCGGCACGCCCCGCTGTGCCCGGAACGCGTCCAGCCCTCCCAGGCCGAGCTGGTAGCCCAGGGAGGCGTCGAACGTCGGTCGATCGAAGCCCGAGCGGTAGTCGCGGGTGAGTTGCGCGTCGATCGGCTGGATGCGCTGGAACAGGCGGCCGACGACGCTCGAGTCCCCGAACACCCCCCGGGCGAGCTGGCCGATCGAGATGGTGGCGCCGAGCTCGCGGTGCTGGGAATTGGAGAGGCTCTCGGGCAACCGGTACGCGCCCGCTGTGTCCCCTTCCAGGCGGACCGGCTGGCGGTTGTTGGGATCCCGGTTGAAGCTCGATCGGCCGGCGAACACGAACCGGGGTCGGAACCAGCTGGCCAGCGCGGGCGAGACGTTGAGCCCGATCCCCAGCGTCTTCGCCCGCAGGAACCCCACGTTCCATCCGAGGAACCGCGCGCTCGCGACCTTCAGCAGCCGGCCGACGGTGCTCGTGTCCCCGTAGTCCTGGAGATCGCGGGTCGCGCTGTAGTCCCCGCGCAGGCTCATCGTCGGGAATGGCCGGAAATCGATACCGGCATCGGTCCGGAGCGTGGCGTTGATGCCTCGCAGGGGTTGCAGCGCCGAGTCGGCGGCGAGTGCCACCGGGACGCGGAACGCGAACCGCTCCGCCCGGGCATCCGTGAGCGTGACCGAGCCACGAACCAGCGCCGGGGTGAGGCGCAGCCGGGCGTCACGCAGCGCCTTGGCAAACTCGCTGTTGCGGATGAACGCCGGCAGCCCGTTCACCAGCGCGATGATGAAGCCCGGCGCCGCCCGGACCGTCGCCGCCGGCGGCACGCTGCTGTAATCGATCCGCGCCTGCTTGTTCGTGGTGGAGGCGTCGCTCAGCTCCGTGGCGCTGCGGCCCTGCGTGAGCGACGCCTGCGCCGAGATCGGATCGATCAAGAGGTTCTCGAGCAGGGAGCCGCCGCGCGCGATGCGCCGATAGCCGATGGCGTAGGACGTGGCGCTGCTGCGCGGTCGCCGCAGGCCGGTCAGGGCGTCCGCCCGCACGTCGCTGCGGTTCAGGTAGAAGGGATCGGAGGCCGACCGCGTGTACTGCACGGTGAACGGAATGCTGAACCCCCCCCCGGGGATCAGCCGGTCGAGGCGGAACGTCCCGCCCAGCCGCAGCGCCGCGTCCGTGATGTAACTCGGTGCCTCGCCGAGCTGCTGGAAGCGGGCGTCCCGCGTGGTGAAGCCGAACGCGAAGTCCCCGACGTCGGCCGCCTGCAGCCGGGCGTCGATCGCGCCCGCAACGCCCGCATCGTTGATCACGTCGCTCAAGCGGATGTCGTCCACCCACAACTCCGCCTGCTCGATGTAGACCGACTGGCGCACGCGCAGAATCCCGACGGCCAGCTCCGAGACGCGCGCCAGGTTCGGCGGGCCGACCGACGGATTCCGCACCTGGACGACATACGGTCCGTCGCATGCAACGTACGCGGTGGAGTCCCCGCCGCAGCGGTCGGCGCCCGACGGGGGCTCCCCGCGGAGAAAGGCGGACTCGATCTGCGCGCGCAGCATCAGCCAGCGCTGCAGGTCGATCACGACCTCAGGCACCCAATCCACCGAGCGGATTGGCGTGCGGTACAGGTAGAAGTTGAACTCGTCCCGCCCCGCCTTGATGTAGAACTCGAGGTCCCGGTCCTCCCATCCCGGGCCCCGCCCCCGTGCCCAGACCCGCATCTTCCCGTAGCGCAGGAAGTTCTTGTCGGCCTCGTCGGTGAACCGCACGAACGCCTCGGCTCGCTCGCCGTCCCGCAGCCCGCGTGCCAGGAGCCGCAGGGACTTCTCGTTGATCTGCTGCGAGGCGAACTCCAGGCCGGCGCCCTGCCGGTCGGCCTGGTTGATCACGCCCGGTGGCGGCGTGTAGCCCAGGTCGGCGTTCTCCGTGGTCACCACCGACGCCACCACCTCGCCATGCGCCTCGCCCAGCGAGCCGCTGATTCCGGCGATCGGCGTCGCGGCGCGTTTGACCCAGGGCGCCCCGACGAACGACATCCGCGAGAGCGCGAAGAACACCTCCTGCTCGGTCGGACCGCGATCCGGCGCCACGACCGTGATCCGCACGTCCTGGATCTGCCGGATGTTCGGGGCGCCGATCTGCAGCGTGTCCTCGCGGAACGGGATGCGGTACAGCCGCCAGGTCAGCGGCCGGCCGCGGGCGTCGATCAGCGTATTGCCGTTGCGCACGAAGAACTGCTCGTCGCCCACCGGGAACACGTAGCGGAACACGTCCTCCTGCACGGTCCCTACCGTGACGTCGAGCCGCCCGTCGCCGTTGAGGTCCTCGCCGTCGGCGAATCCGTTGCGCCGCGTGCAGCGCGCGCCGAGATCACCCAGCGGGAAGACCGGCAGGCCCGTCCCGGGCGTGGCCTCGCACAGCGGGAAGTTGGTGAGGGTCTCGCCGGTCGTGGCGTTCACGATGCCAGGCAGGAGATCCGTCAGCACGCCGACGTCGTTCACCGTGGCGTTGAACACGTTGGTGAGCGTGTCGCGTTCCGTGTCGAGCTTCCCCCGGCCGATGAGCTGGAAGCCGCTGAACACCGTGTCTGCGCCGGTCACGCGCAGGGTGTCCGGTCCGGACGCTTCGGCGTCTTCGAACACCGTGCCGAAATCGAACAGCAGCGTGACGCCATCGCCCTTGGCCTTGCGATCGGCGTCCTCGAGCACCCAGAACTCGAGATACTCCACGCGCGACAGATCGATGCCGAGGCCGCTGCCGCCCAGCGACTGGGCAATGCTGCGCCAGCGGGGGCCGGGCGTGTGGGGCCGGTACCAGCGCGGCGCCCCGGTGAGCGGGTCGGGCGCGCCGCCGATCGTGTCGGGCTTGAGCGAGAACCAGAGCACCGTCTCGAGCTCGCGGGCGGCGCCGGTCAGGACGATGCTCGAGTCGATGTCGCGCGGCTCGAACTGCAGCGCCTGGTTCCCGACCTGAATGGCGTTCTGCCATACCAGGGGCACGGCATCGACGTCCGCGAAGCCGCCGAGCGGCGACAGGTACGGCGCGGCGAGTCCCCGCCCCGACTCGGGCCGGCTCCCCGTCGTCCAGGCATTCTCGATGAGCGAGAGCGGTCGGGCGGCGGTGCCCTCGAACTCCTCGAGATACGCCTGGCCGGCCTTGTTGGGGTTGGGCCGCGACATGGCGATCTCGCCGTTCACCGTGAGGTGCGACGGCACGGATGTGGAGATGAGCGGCAGGGCGTTGAGCGCCCGCGTGACGATGTCGGGGCGGAAATCGAGCTCGGTGCTGAGCCCGCCCAGAAGATTGGCCTGCGGCTCGAAGCCCAGCTGCGGCCGCGTGAGCACGCTGCTCTCCTGCTGGCTCAGCACGATGGCGTTGAGGCGGCCGTGGGCCCCGAAATCGTAGGTCGAGGACAACCCCAGGATGCTCTTGGGCGCGACGTCGAACAGCTGGTTCTCCTCGAACTGCGCGCGGACCTGGGTGGGGCCGCGGAACAGCGAATCGGGGTTGATGAACGTCACCTGCCCGACGGCGTAGTCGATCTGGTATTGCCGCCCGCGCACCAGCAGCTCGTTGCCGATGTAGAGCTTCTCGCTGCCCTCGCGGATCTGCAGCGCGCCGAGGGCGAGCGTGCCGCGGTCTCCGCCGCCGACGGCGTCATAGTGCAGCCGCAGGCGGAACCGCGGCGGCGGACCCTGACTCGTCAGCAGATACGTGGGCGTCCGGTACAGCGAATCGTTCCGCTCGGCGGTCTGCAGGCGGGTCGAGTCCCCGAATGGCCGGAGATTGGGGAAGATCAGGAACAGATCCCGGATCGGGGCGCCCCGGTTGGGATCGCGGTCGCGCGGGAACACGCGATTGAACTCGTCGAGCCGCGACTCGTCCGACGCCAGGGCGATGCGCAGCCGCGAGAGGTAGGTCCCCTGGCCGTCGAGCGGCCGCTCGGACTCGTTCACGACTAGCGTGAGGGCCAGGCTCGTGCGGTCGAGATCGCCGCTGCCGAGCCGGTAGACGTTGCGCATCTCGTAGTCGTACGTGGCCGCGTCGGGCCCGCGGCGCGGCTCGTAGATCAGCTCCAGGGTATCGAGCGTGCCGTTCACCGCGGGGTACGTGCCCACCGTGTCGCCCGAGGCCGTGATGTACGAGACGGCGAGGAAATCCTGGTCGCCCACCCTGGTCCCGAGGGTGAACCACAGGCCCGTCGGATCGAGGTAGTAGTCGCTGCCCTCGACGAGCAGCTCCCAGGGGAACGGCCCGACCCGCTGGGGGCCGTCCGATCGCAGCGCCACGGCCGTGATGCCGCCGAGGTTCGGGTTGTTCGGGTTTTGCGCGGTCTGCGCGCGCAGCCGGTACACGCGCACCTGCTGCGGGCGCGCGCTCGCGGGGACGAGATCGGGCGTCAGGCCCAGCACGTCCACGTCCGGGAAGCCGGGCACGAGGCTCGGCTTGACGACGAAGAAGAACCGGCCCGTCTCGAAATCGAGGTCGCGCAGCTCGCGATCGACCGGCTCCGTGGTCTGCTCCCCGACCGTGTAGACGCGCGTGCGGACCTGCGAGCCTTTCTGCTGGGCGATGATCGAGCGGAACTCGAAGGCGCCGAGCTGGGCTTCCGCCTGGATGCCGAACGAGTTGGCGGGAATGGCGGCGGTGATGAAGCGCGAGGCCGGTCCGGCGAACGTCACGTTGCCGACCTCGACGCGGCGGAGGATCTCGTCCTCGAGCCCCTCGTAGTACACGTGGATGTCGTTGTTGGCCGAGAACTCGCGCTGGCTGTCGTAGTCCACGTTGACGTGCACGCGGTCCCCCACCACCCCGCCGGCCCGCACGTCGAACTGCTGATCGAGCGAGGGGGTCGGAAACCCGCCCCGGCACCCCGATACCGGGTTGATCACGTCCGCGGCGGTGCACCGCAGGTTGCGGAACCGGTCCATCTTCATTTCGAATCGCGCGTGGAGCTGCAGGCCGAGATCGGCGTAGCGGCCGAGCGCCTCGATCGTGCCGGGCGCGGCCGGCGCCTGCTCCTGCGGCGGTCGCAGCGCGAACGGGGGCGGCGCGGGCGCTGCCTTCGGGACCACGGCCTCCGGAAAGGTCGGCTGCCAGGGCGCCGCGGCACGCGTCTCGCGGCTCGCCGCGATCAGCCGGCGGGTCGCCGCCTCCCATTCGGCCCCCACCAGCGCGGCGGGGACGCGGAGGCCGAGCACGCCGCCCGGCCGCAGCGCCGCCATGGGCGGGGTGGTGAGTGGGGGCACCGGGAGCCGCAACGTGATGCGCGGGAGACTGTCGGCCGCTCCCTGCGCCCGCGCGCTGCCGGGAGCCAGCAGCGGGGCGAGGATCAGCAGCGCGGTGGGAGCGAGGCGCGGCACGTTCACCGTGAAAGCGGGGTACGCCCTGGATGAGGCGAGGAGGCGCAATATAGTTTTCCGCGCGAGGCGATACAAGCTGATAACTTGCTAGGTCGCATGTCATTGCTCAGCCGGTACCTGATCCGCATCCACGCGGGGCCGTTCGCGTTCGCGCTCGCCGCCGTGACGGGCATCATGCTGCTCAACCAGATCGCCAAGCGCATCGGCGACCTGCTGGGCAAGGGGCTGCCCGTGGGCGTGATTGTCGAGGTGTTCGCGCTGTCGGTCCCGTTCATCCTCGCCCTGTCGTTCCCGATCGCCGTGCTGGTCGCCGTGCTGTTCAGCGTCAGCCGGCTCGCCGGCGACAACGAGATCACGGCGCTCCGGGCCGGTGGGGTCTCCCTCTGGCGCATCCTCCGTCCCCTGCTGGTGGCCGGCGCGGTACTGACGCTCGTGGCCTTCGCGTTCAACGACCAGCTGCTGCCGCGCTCGAACCATCGCCTGGCCACACTGTACTCGGATGTCTCCCACAAGAAGCCGACGTTCAGTCTCCAGGAGCAGGTCATCAACGAGGTGCGGCCCGGCCAGTTCTTCCTGCGGGCCACGACGATCGATCGCGCCAGCTATGCGCTGCACGACGTGACGATCTACGACCTGGCCAACGACCGAAAGCGCGTGATCTATGCGGACAGCGGGTACCTCAGCCAGACGGAAGACCAGCAGGACCTGAACCTCACGCTGTTCTCCGGCGTCATGCATGAGTTTGACCATGCGAACCCCAAGATGTTCCAGCAGGTGGCGTTCGCGCGCGACCTGGTGCGGATCCGGGGGGTGGGCAACGAGCTGCGCCGCACGCTGGTGGCCCCGTACAAGTCCGACCGCGAGATGAGCATCTGCGAGATGGAGGAGTCGATCGACGCCGCGCGGCGCGAGGGGGTGCAGGCCGATCGGCGCGCCGCCGCCGTGCAGCTCAACGGGCTGCGCTCGCTGGTCGGGCTCGCCGACCTGCCACCCGATACCACGCCGCCCGCGCGGCGGCGCAGCGCCTACTGCGCCGCGCTCGAGCGCTGGGCCGCGTGGCTGCTGCCGCCCAAGCTCCAGGCCCAGCAGCCGCCGCGGCCGATGTACGACAGTCTGCCGCGCTTGGTGAAGCCCGCCGTCGCGCCACGCGTCCAGCGCGGGAGCAGCAGCCCCGACCTCCGCGCGTCGGAGCTACGGACCTACCAGGATCGGTCGCGTCAGTCCGCCGCCCGGGCGGTCCGCTTCCTGGTGGAGGTACACAAGAAATACGTGATCTCCGTCGCGTGCATCGTGTTTGTGCTGGTGGGCGTGCCGACCGCGATCCGGTTCCCGCGGGGCGGCCTGGGGCTGGTGCTCGGGGTCGGCTTCGTGATCACCGGCTTTTACTACATCGTGCTGATCGCCGGCGAGTCGCTGGCGGACCGCCTGGTGGCGCCGCCCGCGATTCTCTGGACGGCGAACGTCCTGTTCGCGATCGCCGGGCTCGTGCTGCTGTACCGCAGCCGCACGGCGGTGAGACCACGGCGGTTCGGTCGCCGCAGAGCCCGCAGGGCGGCCGGCCCGTGAGGCACGCCATCCTCGACCGGTACCTGCTGGGCGAGTGGGCCCGTGTGCTCCTCGTCACCGCGCTCGGCCTGCCGCTCCTGGTCATCGCCTTCGATCTGACCGACAAGCTGGACATGTACCTGTCGCGCGGCATCGCGCCGAAGGCCATCGCCCTGGGCTACGCGTACAGCCTGCCCGACCAGATCTTCCAGGTGCTGCCCGCGGCGGTGCTGTTCGCCACGGTGTTCAGCCTTGGCGCCATGAACCGTCACTCGGAACTGACCGCCGCCAGGGCGTCGGGGCGCAGCACCCGCCGGACGGTGACGCCCGTGCTGGGCGCCGCCGTGCTGGCGTCCGTGGCCACGCTGGCGGTGGGCGAGTGGGCGCCGGTCGCCACCACGCGGCAGCTCGAGCTGCTCGGCGAGCGCGAGTTGCGCACCACGCCGGCGCGCTACTCGTTCGTGTACCGGGCGGACGAAGGGTGGGCGTACGCCGTCCGGGCGCTCGACGTCCGGCAGAACACGCTGCGCGATCTCGTGCTCGAGCGCGAAGGCACCGGCGCGGCCTACCCGACGCTCGTCGTCGAGGCGCCGAGCGCGCGGTTCGACGACTCGACGCACCGCTGGGTGCTGGCGCGCCCCGAGTTCCGCGTGGTGACGGGCCCGGACGCCACCGAGACGTTCGCGTTCGATTCGCTGGTTCAGCGGTCGATCACCCAGACGCCGGCGGATCTGCTCGTCGAGCCGAAACTCCCCAAGGAGATGCGCTACCGCGAGCTGGGACGCTACATCGACGACCTCGAGCGCTCCGGCGGGGATGGCCGGCGGCTGCGCGTGCGCCAGGCGCTGAAGATCGCGATTCCCTTCACCTGCATCGTCATCGCCCTGTTTGCCGCGCCGCTCGCCGTCACGGCCCCGAAGGCGAGCGGGACCGTCGGCATCGCGATCAGCCTGCTCACCACCATCATGTTCCTGATCCTCATCCAACTCTCGGAAGGCATCGGGCGCGGCGGCATGCTGCCGCCCGTGCTGGCGGCGTGGGTCCCCAACATCCTGTTCGGGATCGTCGGGCTGGTGCTGCTGATTCGCGCGCCGTCGTAGGGCCATGGAGGGCGCTCGCCGGCGGGGTGCGCTCGCGGGCTGGGTTCCGCGAAGCCTATGGGCGAGTCAGGATCGCATGTCCACGTTGGGCGCCGGCGTACGCGCCCCGGCTTCGCTCCACCCGAGCCCCGCGTGGCGCACGCCCCCCGCGCCGCACGAGCAAAGCTACGCCCGGTGCGCTGCGGGACGGCGTGTCCACCGGACTTCGCTATCGCGCCCGCCGCCCCCAGATCGCATAGACCGGGATGCCGAGCAGAATGACGAGCAGGTCGGCCACGAACACCCTGGGCTCGGTGACCATGTAATTCCCGAGCAGGTACACCGACGCGAGCAGGAACAGCAGGGGCACCACGGGATAGCCCCATGCGCGGTACGGCCGCTCGGCGTCGGGGCGGCGGCGCCGCAACACGAACACGGCCGCCACGCCGAGCGCGTAGAACGGCCAGATGCCGATGATGAACTGGTCGGCGAGCTGGGCGAACTGGCGGATCGAGACGTAGATCACGCCCAGCACGGCGGCGAGCACGATGCACAGGGACGGTGTGCCAAAGCGGGGATGGACGTCGGCCAGGCGCCGGAAGAACAGCCGGTCCTCCGCCATCGCGAAGAAGATCCGCGGTCCGGTCATCATCGAGCCGTTGAGCGTGCCGAACGTGCTGACCATGATGGCGAGCGACACGAACACCACGCCGGCGCGCCCGACGATCGCCTGGGCGGCATCGGCGGCGATCAGCGGCGAGCCCGGCATCTGCGCCAGCGGCACGATGTACCAGTACACGGCGATCGCGCTCAAGTAGAGCACCGCGACGGTCCCCGTCCCCAGCAGCAGGGCCCGCGGCAGCGCGCGCTGCGGATCGCGCACCTCACCGCTCATGAACGACAGGTCGGCCCAGCCGTCATACGCCCAGAGAATCGCCACGAGCGCCACGCCGAACCCGGCGATGGGGGATAGGGCGGTGGTCGCCGGAGCGGGCGCGACGCTCGCCGGCCCGTGCGGCAGGGCGAAGCCGAGCACGATCAGCAGCCCCAGCGCCGCGACCTTGAAGACGGTGCTGGCGTTCTGCACGATCGCGCCGAGGTGCACGCCCCGGTAGTTCACGACGGCGACGAGGATGATGAAGGCCGCCGCCGTGACCTGCGCCAGCGAGAGCGGCAAAAACCCCGCCGCGGTACCGCCGTCCACGCCCGCGAGGCGCCAGAAGTACTCGGCGGACGTGATCGCGATCGCGCCGTAGGCCGCGGGCCGGATCACCAGCAGCTCCGCCCAGCCGAACAGGAAGGC
>Ga0153916_10001674_pt1 | contig 16043 bp, 14 predicted proteins | sample Opewatmetagenome_FD_109642 | JGI IMG/M metagenome (GOLD analysis project Ga0153916, IMG submission 109642) | Freshwater wetland microbial communities from Ohio, USA - Open water 3 Core 3 Depth 4 metaG | ecosystem: Environmental > Aquatic > Freshwater > Wetlands | place: USA: Ohio, Lake Erie...
CGGATAATGCAGATGCCTTGTTCCTCAGCGGCACGCTGCATGCGCAGCGCCGGGAATGGGATCAGGCGCAGGCGCGGTTGCGGCATTTGCTCGAGGCGCATCCAGGGCATGCGCAGGGCTGGCTGAATCTCGCTCACGTACTGGAACAAGCGGGGTGTGCCGGAGAGGCCATCGAGTGCTACGACACCTACCTGCGCCTGCGGCCTGACGCGGCGGAGACCTGGTTCAGCCTGGGCTTGGCCTCTTTCCAGGCCAAGCGATTCGAGGATGCCGAGCGCGCTTATCGCCGCTATGTCGAGCTCGTTCCCAATAGCGTCCAGGGGCATTTCAATCTGGGCGCGACGCTGCATGACGCGCACAAGCTCGCAGACGCAAAGCGGGAATATGAACAAGTGCTCCTGCTTGATCCACGGCAGATGGAGGCCCACCGTGGCTTGGGCAACATTGCTTTGCACGAGCATCGCTACCCGGATGCCGTCAGCCATTTCAGGCGGGCGCTGCAGATAGCGCCGCAGGACGTGGAGGCGCTGAGCAATCTCGGCGTCATGTTGCAAAAGGTGGGGCAGTTGCCTGAGGCAGAACAGGCGCTGCGTGAAGCGATTCGAATCGCGCCAGACCACGTCAATGCGCATTTCAACCTCGGGCTCGTGCTGTTGCTGCAGGGAGAGTTTCGCGAGGGATGGCAAGAGTACGAGTGGCGCCATCGGATCAAGAGCCGGGCGCTGGTCGAATTCGTGCAGCCCGAGTGGGATGGTTCGCCATTACACGGCAAGACCATTTTGCTGCGGGCGGAGCAGGGCTTTGGCGACACCTTCCAATTCGTGCGTTATGCGCCACTGCTCAAGGCCATGGGGGCACGAGTTGTCGTTGAATGTCAGCCCGGCCTGAAACGCGTCCTGTTGCGAACGCCAGGCATCGACATGATTTCGGAACGGCCAGTTTCCGGCCAGCCCCTGGTGGAGTTCGACGTCCATGCGCCGCTGCTCGGCCTCCCGCGGTTGTTTGCAACGGACGCGCACAATGTCCCGGCGGAGTTTCCCTACATCCGTCCCGAGCCTTGGCTGGTGGAGCGTTGGGCCGCGCGTTTGGCGGATGATCCCAATCTCCGGGTGGGCATTGTCTGGGCCGGCCGGCCCACCCATGAGGACGACAAAAACCGCTCGTGCTCCCTGGGCCATTTCCTGGCGCTGGCTTCCGTGCCTGGGGTGACCCTCTACAGCCTGCAGAAAGGAAACGCCGTCCAGGACCTGACCTCGGCTAACAATGGCGGCAAGGTCGTGGACCTTGATCCGGAAATCGACGATTTCGCAGACACGGCGGCTGCCATTGCGAATCTCGATCTGGTGATTTGCGTCGATACCTCGGTCGCGCATCTCGCGGGGGCGATGGGCAAACCGGTGTGGGTCGTGCTGCCGTTCGCACCGGATTGGCGCTGGCTGGCGCAGGGTGAGCGCAATCCGTGGTACCCGTCAGTCCGGCTGTTCCGGCAGCAGGAAACCGGCGACTGGGACAGCGTATTCAGCGGCGTGCAAGATAGTTTGATGGAGGCCTCCCGGCAGCACCTGCCGCGCACGGACAACCCCACGATGCCCGGCCTGCCATACGACAGCGCGTCGATCGATCAATTGCGACAGGCGCGCCAGGCCCTGAGGCGCGCGGACTGGCAAGGTGCGGAAGCCTACTGCGCTGCCGTGCTTGCGCGCCACCCTGGACACCTGGAGGCGAACTGGCTCGCGGGTTTCGCACAGTTCAGCCTTGGCCGGGCAGGCGACGCCTTGGACCATCTGGTGGTGACCTATGAGGCCTGGCCTCAGCATGCGCCGTTGCTCAAGATACTCGGCATGACGCTGCAGACGCTCGACCAGCGGCCGGAAGCGGAACAGTGTTACATGGGTGCATTGCAGTACGGGAACGATGATCCTGAGGTGCTGTTCAATCTGGGCGTGTTAAAACATCTGGACGGACAAGCGGAGGCGGCAACCCGGCTGTATGAAACGGCACTCGCCCTCAAACCGGAATTTCCCGATTGCCTGAACAATCTTGGCCTCGCGCTGCGCAGCCAAGGCAGGGTGGCGGAGGCAATAGCCCGTTTTCGCGAAGCCATCGCGATGAAGCCCGATTTCTTCGATTCCGTTCTCAATCTGGGGAATGCCGAATTCCTGGCCGGGGAGACCGAAGCAGCCCTGGGCTGGTTTCGGCGCGCTGTGGAGCTGCGCGGTCAGCACGCCGGCGCGCACAACGGACTGGGGGTGGCCCTGAAAGCCCTGGGGAAAGTGGACGAGGCGATCGGAGAATTCCATCGGGCCGTGCAGCTCGATCCCGCGCTCGCCGAGGCTCACAGTAATCTCGGAAATGCCCTCAAACTGGCCGGTCGTCTGTCGGAGGCGGTAGCCGCATATCGGGTGGCGCTGGACATCGAACCGCGGAATGCCCTGGCCTGGACCAATCTAGGGAGCGCCTTGCATCAGAGCGGGGCGGTGGCAGAAGCCCTGGTCGCCTTGGGGCAGGCCTTGGCGATTGATCCTGAACTGCCCGAAGCCCACTGGAATCGGGCTCTGGCCTGGCTGCTGAAAGGCGACTATGTCCGCGGCTGGCCCGAGTATGAGTGGGGCATCCGGGCCGGTGCGCGACCGTTGACGCCGCGTTCGTTCCCTGCCTGGAGCGGCGAGCCCCTTCCTTCCGGCATCTTGCTGGTGTCAGCCGAGCAGGGCTTCGGTGATGCCATACAGTTCGCCCGTTTTCTAATCAAAGCCCGGGAGAGGGTCGGCAGGCTCATCCTGGAATGCCACCCGGAATTGCTCTCATTATTGGCGACCTGCAAAGGCGCGGATCAAGTGATTCCGCATGGGCTTGCCGATGATTGCCTGCCCCGGATTGATGCCCGCATTCCCCTGATGAGCCTGCCCGGGCTGTTTGGTGTGAGCTTGGCGGATTTGCCCGGACCTTACCCCTATCTGTTGGCGGATCCGGTCCGCATGGAGCGGTTTAAGCCGGAGATTTCCGCGCGTGGCTTCAAGGTCGGGCTGGTGTGGGCGGGATCGGCTGCGCATCAGGACGACCGTAATCGGTCTCTTGATTTGAAACTTTTGTCTGCTCTGGCCGCGGTTCCGGGAATCGAGTTCTATGGCCTGCAGCTGGGGCGGGAACTGGCCGGGGACTCGGACGCGGGACTTCCGATGATCGATCTTGCCCCGCACCTGCGCGATTTTGCCGACACCGCCGCCGCTGTCGCCCAGCTTGATCTGGTGATCTCCGTGGACACGGCGGTCGCCCATCTGGCCGGGGCCTTGGGCCGGCCCGTGTGGGTGCTGCTGCCCTACGCTCCCGACTGGCGTTGGGGCCAGGCAGGGACGGCCACGCCTTGGTATCCCAGCGCGCGCCTGTTCAGGCAGGGGGCAGTGGGCGATTGGGCAGGCGTGATAGCGCAGGTGGCTGCGGCCCTGCGTGGTGCAGCAGTCTTGTGAGGCAAGCCCGTCAGCTGGCCGTTTCCGCGAAGCCGTATGCCACAACGTGGTTTGTGGTGGTTGCGTCTAAAGTTTCCCGGTTGTTCTCCGTTAAAGGTCTCAACGGCGGCGTGATGGACACGCTGCCCAGCCCGCGGCAACGCGAGCTTTTATGCAAGGAGAACTAAAATGGCTCTAGTCGTAAATACCAACATCGCGTCCCTGAATGCCCAGCGCAATTTGCAGACTTCGCAAAGCCAGCTGGCCACCACGCTGCAACGCCTGTCTTCCGGCCTGCGCGTGAACAGTGCTAAAGACGACGCGGCGGGCCTTGCCGTGGCACAAGCCTTCACGGCGCAGATTCGTGGTAACAACCAGGCGGTGCGCAATGCCAACGACGGCATTTCCCTCGGCCAGACGGCTGAAGGCGCGCTTGGTCAGATCGCCAACAACGTGCAGCGGATTCGCGAGATCGCGGTGCAGTCCTCGAACGGTACCCTGAGCAACACCAACCGTTCCCAGCTGCAAAAAGAGGTGGATCAGCTGACGCAGGAAATCTCGCGTATCGTATCCACGACGAATTTCAACAGCACGAACCTGCTGTCCGGGGTTAGCACTCTGACCTTCCAGGTGGGCGCCGACGGCACCAGCACCAACCAGGTGGCCGTTACCACGACCAACCTGGCCCAGAGCGGTAGCTCCGGCCTGTTTACGTTCAATACGTCGTTGACCAATACCGGCACCGTTGACGTGACCAGCCAGACCGCTGCATCTGCTGCACTCGCCAATCTGGATTCGGACATCAGCCAGGTGTCGACGATCCGTTCCACCTTCGGTGCGGTGCAGAACCGTTTCGAGGCGGTGATCTCCAGCCTGGAGAACTACGTCGAGAACCTGACCGCGTCCCGCAGCCGTATCCTGGATGCGGACTTCGCGGCCGAGACTGCGAACCTTACCCGTGGCCAGATTCTGCAGCAGGCCGGCACCGCCGTGTTGGCGCAGGCCAACGCCCTCCCGCAAACGGCGCTGTCGCTGTTGCGTTAAAGCGGACAAGGGGACTAAGGAAAATGGGGAGGGCCTCCGGCGCGAGCGGGGGGCCTTTTTCCCCATCTGAAACCCAAGTAAGCAGAGGATAGGACCATGCCAAATGATCCAATCACAGGTGTGAGGCAGGTCGCGCGTCGCGAACCTGCCGGTGGACCGCAAGGTACGCCGGTGGCCGTTGCGGCGCCCAACCCGCCGGTCGTCACGCCCGCGCTGCCCCAGGCCGCGCGCGAGCAGGCTTCTAAACCTGATGCCCAAGCCGTGAAGCAGGCGGCGGACAGCATCAACGAGTTCATCAAATCGACCTCGCGCAACCTGCAGTTTTCCGTGGACAAGGACACGGGGATTGTCGTGGTCAAGGTGGTGGACAAGGATACCGGCGACGTCATTCGCCAGATCCCGGGGGAAGAGACGCTTGCGATCGCGAAGAACCTGGACTCGGTGCAGGGCGTACTGATCCGGTCGAAGGCTTGACGTAAAGCAGGAAGCGCGGCGGGCAACCGCCGTGCCACACCTCTCGGCGTAAATAGCCGAGGTGTAAGAAGTTAAGAGGAGTGAATGATGGCCATTTCCGCAGCAGGCGTAGGCTCGAACATCGATGTGAATGGCATCGTGAGCCAGTTGATGTCACTGGAGCGGCGCCCCCTCGACCTTTTGAACAGCAAGAAGAGTTTGTTTAACGCGGAGCTTTCGGCCTATGGCAAGCTGAAGAGTGATCTGTCCGCGCTCCAAAGTGCCATTGGCGCACTTAAAGATACCAGCAGTTTCAAGGTTTTTTCGGCCACGGCGGCCGATACCACGATTTTCTCCGCAACGGCGGGCAGTACTGCCATTGCCGGCACGCATTCGGTGACCGTTGGCCAGCTGGCCACGGCGCAAAAACTCGTTTCCGCGGCGTTTGCAGATACTGGCACCACACAATTGGGCACGGGGACACTGGCGATCAGTAACGGCACCAGTTCTTTCAATGTCACGATAGATGCCACCAACAATACCCTTGCGGGAATTGCGGACGCAGTCAATGCCGCGACCGGTAATTTTGGTGTTTCCGCCACGATTCTGAACGATGGCACCGGCTACCGCCTGGTGTTTTCTCCCAACGATACCGGCGCCTCCAAGGCCATCACCATCGGCGTAACGGATACCGGTGATGGAAACAATACCGACAATGCCGGTTTGTCACGCTTGTCCTATACGGCTGGCGGCTACAATCTCACCCAAACCCAGGCCGCGCAGGATGCCACGCTGACCGTCGACGGCTTGGCGGGCATTACCAGCGCCTCCAACACGGTAAGTGGCGTCATTCAGGGCGTGACGCTTTCGCTGAAGACGGCAGGTTCGACCACCGTGCAGGTCGCAGTGGACAGCGCAGCCTTGACCGCGACCGCCAACAGTTTCGTGACGGCTTACAACAAGCTGATCACCGACAGCAATTCCCTGCACCAAAAGGGTGGGACGCTGGAAGGTCAGAACACGATCCTTACAATGCAGTCGCAGATCACGAGTGTTTTCAACAGCTCGATCAATATAACGGGCAATAGCTATACGGCGATTTCCCAGGTAGGGATCAGCATCCAGAAGGACGGCACGCTGTCCCTGAATTCGTCCGATTTCCAAGCGGCGATTACCGGGCACCTGAACGATCTGACCGGAATTTTCTCGGACACGAGCCAGGGCTTCGCTCAGCGGCTGTATACCGAACTGGGCAGCCTGCTGCAAACCGATGGCGTCCTCGATGCGACAACCACCGGCATCAACAACTCGATTTCCGATCTCACTTCCAGGGCAGATCAGATGCAGGTGCGGCTCGATAACGTTCAACTTCGACTGCAGAATCAATTTGCCGCGCTCGATGGCCTCATCGGAAGCATGAAACAGACAAGCAATGCCTTGCTGGCACAACTCGGACGTTAATGGAATACCAACCGACCAGGATGGGGTGAACAAGATGGAAATGACGAACCGCGCGCTCAATGCTTATGGACAGATCAATACCCAGACCGCGATTTCCTCCGCGAGTCCGGTGCAGATCATCATCATGTTGTATGACGGGGCGATCAATTCCCTGGCCGCCGCCAAAGGCAAGATGGGGGAAATGAAGCTGGCCGAGAAGGGGCAGCTCATCTCCAAGGCGATCAGCATCGTCGAAGGCCTGCGCTCCGTGCTGGACCATGAAAAGGGCGCGCAGATTGCACGCAATCTTGAAGATCTCTACGACTACATGAAACGCCGCTTGGCCACCGCCAACCTCAAGAATGAAGTGGCGGGTTTGGACGAGGTGATGGGTCTGCTCAACAGCCTGCGCGAGGCATGGATCGAACTCGATGCGCGCGAGCGGAAGGTAAGCCTGGCTGCCAATGCGCAATCAGCGCTGGCGACTGCGGCGTCGAGTCCGCAGGCAACCCTGAGCCTAAGGGCCTGATTCATGGATTCCCGCGACGCGATGGCCCGCTACGAGCGCATTCGCGAACTGACACGCCAGATGCTGGCGGCGGCGCAGCAAAGCGATTGGGATAGCCTGATCGCCGTGGAAGCGCAGCGCAAGGCGGTGGTCGAGACAGTCACGTTGCCGGATATTGATTTTGCCGCGAGCGGGCTGATGTCCGTCAAAGATGCCTGCATCAATGAAATCCTGGAAATGGATGCCCAGATTCGCGGGCTGACCGAAACGTGGATGGGCGAAATGCGCGAGATGCTCTCTACGGTCCAATCCCAACGCAAGCTGGAAAGAACCTACAACTCGGGCTGATGCCCCGATCAGGGAGGTCGTGATGCATCCACAAGCGCGTGAGCACATGAACCGGCCTTCCCTGCAGATGGCTACCGAGCCCATCGGCCAACTTTCCGACCTAATTCCCATTCATCCGGACAGACAGCCCAAGTACCCCAAGTATCCGGAGTCATTGCGGCAGCGCCGGCGCGACCAGCGCCGCCAGCCCAAGCCAGACGAGACCTCCAAAGTGGATGATTCCCAACCGCACATCGACACCTATGCCTAGCGCATGGTGCTTGGACTATAATTTCGCTTATTACCGGTTGAGCGCAGGGGGCAGCCGTGGATGGCGCTTTTGTAATTACATGGAAAGAACTGCTGGTTGCCGCGATCATCGTGCTGGGCGTGTACATCGCGGAGCTCCTGCTGCTGATGTATTCCTCGCGTGGCCAGGGCATCCGGGTGTGGCAGCGCGGCGCGCAGGCGCGGGAGCTGCACGAATTGCGCAAGGAAGTGGCCGAACTCAAGGATCGGCTGGCGCGCCTCGAGGCTGCGCCGGCGGCGACGCGGCCAAACGCGGAAGAGATGGCGTCCACGCCTTACACCCGCGCCTTCACACTGGCCAAGCAGGGCATGGATGTGGGCGCGGTGGCGGCCAACTGCGGGATCTCCCGCGCGGAAGCCGAACTGATCGTGGCCATGCAGCGCGGCGGGGAAAGCCCCTAAGGCTGGTTTTCCCGCGGGAGGTCTACCATGGCGGTCAATGATGTCCTGGGCCAACTGCAGTCGCTGCTGAAGAAGTCGACACCGCTCATCGAGAGCGGCGATCAGGGAACTGAAGCCCTTCTCAAGTTCACGCCGGGGCAGCAGGTCCAAGCCAAGGTGCTGGGGGCGCTTCCGACCGGCCGTTTCCTCGTGCTGGTGGACGATCGCCAGCTGGACCTCAATCTCCCTCGCAACACCCAGCCGGGCGACAATGTGCAGCTTCGCTTCGTCGGCAATCAGCCACGTCCCACTTTCATTCTCGCGAACGAGCTTGCGGCCGCGCCCGGTCGCGCGCCGGTAACGCTGAGCGATACCGCACGCTTCATCGGTGCGCTGCTCAACAAGGCCAACGCGCTGGCTGCACAGGATGCGGCGCCGCTGGCGCGCGGGGCCCCGGTGCTCGCCGGCCCGCCCGCGGATGTCCAGCAATTCGCCGTGGCGCTGCGGTCGGCGCTGTCGCAAAGCGGCCTTTTCTATGAATCGCATCAGGCGCAGTGGGCGAGCGGACAGCGCTCCCTGGGCGAGTTGCTGAAGGAACCGCAGGCACAGCTCTCCGAGCCGCGTGCCTTCGCCGCTGCTCAACGCCTGTCCGAGGCAGCCGCGCAGAACGCCGGACCCGAGGCGGCCGACAATCGGAGTGCGCCGGTGGCAAGAGGTGCGGCGGAAACCTTATCCCAGAATCCGCCAGCCACAACAGCGGCGGCCAACCCAATCCCCGATGCCGGGAAATCCGCTTCGGCCCATCAGGCTGCGGCTGCCGGGATGCGCGACCAGGCCGGGCCGGAGCCGGTGCATCCGAGCGCGGCGCCGGTGGTGCAGCAGCAGCTGGATACGCTCGATACCCGCCAGATCGTGTGGCAGGGACAAGTCTGGCCGGGTCAGACCATGCATTGGGAGATCGAGGAGCGGGATGCGCGGGAGGGCGAGCAGGCGGGGCAGAGCGAGTGGCAGACCCGGCTCAACCTCACCCTGCCGACGCTGGGTGAGGTGGGCGCGCAACTGAAATTGTCCGCTCAGGGCATTCGCATCGAAGTCACCACCGCCCAAGCGGATACCTTGAATCGCCTGCAGCAATCCGTGGGGGCGCTCAAGGCGGGGTTCGATCGGGCGAATCTGAATCTCGCGCAGGTTCTGGTGAAGCAGAGTGGATAAAGGCGACCCGCGCCGATCGGCGATTGCCCTGGCATACCGGGATGGCATGGGTGCGCCGCGCGTCGTCGCCAAAGGGCGCGGCGAGTTGGCCGAGACCATCATCGAACGGGCCAAGGAGGCTGGTGTCTACGTGCATGAATCGCCGGCGCTGGTGTCGCTGCTGATGCAGGTGGACCTGGACCAGCACATCCCGCCGCAACTGTATCTCGCCATCGCCGAATTGCTGGCGTGGCTCTATCACATCGAGCACGGCGGCATCGCCGAGCCCGTGCCGCCGGCGCCCAAGCTAGGGCTTTAGCGCGGCGATCAGATCCGTTTCGAGTTTCAGCACGGCTTTGACATTGCTCAGCCGCTCATCATTCGCGCGCACCAGAAATGTATCCTCGGCACGCTCGCCCAAGGTGGCGATCTTGGCGGTGTGCAGGTGTATCTGGTGTTGCAGCAGCACCTGGGCGATGCGCGACAGCAGGCCGGGACGGTCGCCTGCGGTGACGGACAGTACGTGATACTGTCCGCGTTCGTCGGGCAGGATGCTCACCTTGGGCTCGATGGGGAAATGCTTCACCTGCCGACTGACGCGGCCCTGCACGGGTGACTCGGGCAGATTTTCCGCGACGATGCGCCGGCTCAACTCGTATTCGATGAACGACAGCAAATCCCGGTAGTGCTGCGCCGCGCCGCCCATATCCAGTACCAGGAAGGTATCCAGCGCATAGCCGTGAGGGGCGGTGTAGATTTTCGCCTCCACGATGTTGTAGTTCACCCGTTCGAAGAATGCGCAGATGCGCGCGAACAGATCGTCCCGGTCCGGCGTGTAGATCAGCACCTGAATCCCCTCGCCATGGGGCGCCACCCGCGCCCGCACGATGGGCTCGGTGGTATGCACGAACGGATACAACATGCGGGTATGCCAGGCGATTTCCTGCGCGCCATGGCGCAGGAAATAGATATCGTCCAGTTCGCGCCAGAAGCGCTCGGCCTCCCTGGGCACGGCCTCATGGGCCAGGATCCGGCGCGCCTCGGCGCGGCGCGCTTCCATCTGTTCATCGTGGCTGGCGGCGCCGCCGCTCAGTATCCGCTGCGTCGCACGGAACAATTCCTCCAGCAGCTTGCCTTTCCAGGCGTTCCAGACCTTGGGGCTGGTGCCGCGAATATCGGCCACGGTGAGCAGGTAGAGCGCGGTGAGCCGCCTGAGGTCGCCGACCTTGTGGGCGAAGGCCACGATCACGTCTGGGTCGGACAGATCCTGTTTTTGCGCCGTCGCCGACATCATCAGGTGTTGCTCCACCAGCCATACGACGAGCTGCGTGTCGTCTTCCGGAATGCCATGTTCGTGGCAGAAGCGGCGCGTGTCCGCAGCGCCCAGGGTGGAGTGGTCGCCGCCGCGGCCCTTGGCGATGTCGTGAAACAGCCCGGCGATATACAGCACCTCGGGGCGAGCGAAATTGGCGATGAGCCGGCTGCACAGCGGATACTCGTGGGCGTATTCGGCAAGGGTGAAGCGGCGCAGGTTGCGCACCACGAACAGGATGTGCTCGTCCACGGTGTAGACGTGGAACAGATCATGCTGCATCTGGCCGACGATGCGGCCGAAGGCAGGCAGGTAGCGGCCGAGCACGCCGTACAGGTTCATGCGGCGCAGGGTGTGGGTGAGGCCGCGCGGCGCGCGCACGATGGCGATGAATTGCGCGCGATTGTCCGCCGCACGGCGGAAGGCGGCGTCGATGCGCGGCAGGGCACGCACCATGGCGCGCACGGTGGCTGGCGCCAGGTCGTCCAGGTCGCTGCGCTCCTGCAACAGGCGAAACGCCTCCAGCATGGCGCCGGGCATTTTTTCGAATACCTCCGGATCGGCCAGTTCCAGCAGGCCGTGGCGGTGGGCAAAGCGGGCATTGATGGACACGGCGGGCGAGGGCGGTTCGGCACTGACGCGGGCGCGCAGATCGACCAGCAGGATATGGTTCAGCATGCGCACGCGCTTGGCCGTGCGGTAATAGCGCTGCATCAGCACTTCGCTCGCCGCACGGTTGCGCTGCGCCTGGCATCCGGCTTCCCGTGCGAGCGTTTCCTGGAAGTCGAACAGCAGGCGATCTTCGCGCCGATGCGCGACATGATGCAGGCGAATGCGCAGGTCGCGCAGGGTGGTTTCCAGACGGGATACCTGACGCGCCTCGGTCGCGGTCAGGAGCCCGGCCCGCGCCAGCGCATTCCAGCTGTCGCCAAGCCCCAGCGCGTGGCTGATCCACAGGCAGTTTTGCAGGTCGCGCAGCCCGCCCGGGCTTTCCTTCAGATTGGGCTCCAGATTGTAGGCGCTGTCCTGAAACCGGGTGTGGCGCTGCTGCTGTTCCAGCAGCTTGGCTTCGACGAAGGCGGGAACATCCAAAGATTGATGGAAAGCCCGTTCGAACTCGTGAAACAGTCGCCGGTCGCCGGTGATCAGGCGGGACTCGAGCAGATTGGTGGCGATGGTGACATCGCGCGCGCTTTCTTCAACACAGGCGCGAATGGTGCGCACGCTGTGGCCGATTTCCAGGCCCACGTCCCAGAATGCCCCGATGAGTTTTTCCAGCTTCCCGGCCAAAGCGCCCGTGGGCTCATCCTGCAGGATGATGAGCACGTCCACGTCGGAGTGGGGATACTGTTCGCGCCGCCCGAAACCGCCTGCGGCCACCAGGGCGACGCCCCGATCGAAGCCGGTCTGCTGCCACAGCCGCGTCAGGACGGCATCAACGAGCTGGCTGTGGTCGCGTAAATAGCGATTGGCGTGGGGGTGGATCTGATAGCACGCGGCCAGCTCGGCCCGCGCCTGCTTGAGCTCCGCGCGCAGGTCCTGCGCGGAGTCCGGGGGAAGCGACAGCGGTTCAGGCTGCGGCATGCCGCCGCAGCGCCGGCTTGGCCGGGCTCCCTGCGGAAACGGTCAGAACTTCGTAGCCGGTTTCGGTGACCAGGATCGTGTGCTCCCACTGCGCCGACAGGCTGTGGTCCTTGGTGACGATGGTCCAGCCGTCGGCCAACTGGCGGATGTCGCGCTTGCCGGCATTGATCATCGGCTCAATGGTGAAGATCATGCCTGCGCGCAGTTTCACGCCGGTATTCGGCTTGCCGTAGTGGACCACCTGCGGCTCTTCGTGGAAATTGCGCCCGATGCCGTGGCCGCAGAATTCGCGTACCACGCTGAAGCCTTGGGCGTGGGCGTGGGTCTGAATCGCATGGCCGATGTCGCCCAGATGCTTGCCCGGAGCCACTTCTTCAATGCCGAGCCACATGCATTCGTAAGTGACCTCGGTCAGACGTCTGGCCAGGATGGACGGCTCGCCGACATAGAACATGCGGCTGGTGTCGCCGTGGAAGCCGTCCTTGATCACGGTGATATCGACGTTGATGACGTCGCCGTTTTTCAGCTTCTTCGTGTCGCTCGGCACGCCGTGGCAGATCACATGGTTGACCGAGGTGCAGACCGACTTGGGGTAAGGGGTGTAGCCGGGCGGGGCGTAATTCAGCGGCGCCGGGACGGTGTGTTGCACGTTGACCATGTAGTCGTGGCACAGCCGGTCGATCTCCGCGGTGCTCATGCCGGCCTTGATCAGGGGGGTGATGTAGTCCAGCACCTCCGACGCCAGACGCCCGGCAACGCGCATTTTTTCAATTTCTTCAGGGGTTTTGATGGTAATGGACATGAAAAGCCAATTCTTGACAGAAACAGGAGGGATTATATCAAGGCTCGCTCCCGGTTGCCCGCGGATTTCACAAAATGCGCTTTGACTTGAATGAATTAGCGCGAGTCGGCTATAATCTCGGGCTTCGTTGGCTGGGGGTTGGCTCCGGCCGCGAAACTACGCACATCCGCTTTCACATAAAGGGTGCCGCGCTGATAACAACAGCCGGTGTCAGACAAGCGGGTGGAGGCTTAACCCTTTATCAGGAGTATTTCCATGTCCGTGACCATGCGTCAAATGCTGGAGGCCGGTGTTCATTTCGGCCACCAAACCCGTTATTGGAATCCCAAGATGGCCCCCTACATTTTCGGGGACCGCAACAAGATTCACATCATCAACCTCGAGAAGAGCCTGCCCATGTACGAGGAGGCGCTCAAGTTCGTGCGCCAGCTCGCATCCAACAAGGGCAACATCCTGTTCGTGGGCACCAAGCGCCAGGCGCGCGAGATCCTGTCCGAGGAAGCCGCCCGCGCCGGCATGCCTTTCGTCAGCCATCGCTGGCTGGGAGGCATGCTGACCAACTTCAAGACCGTGAAGCAGTCCATCAAGCGCCTGCGCGACATGCAGCAGATGGCTGACGACGGCACCCTGGACAAGATGCCCAAGAAGGAAGCGCTGGGCTACCGCCGCGAGCTGGAAAAGCTGGAACGCAGCCTGGGCGGCATCAAGGACATGAACGGCCTGCCCGACGCCATCGTCATCATCGACGTCGGCTACCACAAGGGCGCCATCGTCGAGGCCAAGAAGCTGGGCATCCCGGTGGTGGGCGTGGTTGATACCAACAACTCCCCGGACGGCGTGGACTACATCATCCCCGGCAACGACGACTCCAGCCGCGCCATTCGCTTGTACGCGCGCGGCATGGCTGACGCGGTGCTCGAGGGCAAGGCGCAGATCATCAAGGAAATCGTCGGCGGCGAGGACTTCGTCGAAGTCGCGGACGCGGAAAAGCCCGCCGCGTAATAACAAAGGGGCGTCAGCCCCTTTTTTCTTGGTACCAACGAATTTCGTATCTCTAGGCAATCGATTTAGGAGCACACAATGGCTGAAATCACCGCAGGCATGGTGAAAGAACTGCGCGAGCTGACCGGGCTCGGCATGATGGAATGCAAGAAGGCGCTGACCGAAGCGGCTGGCGACATGAAAAAAGCGGAAGACCTGCTGCGCATCAAGAGCGGCGCCAAGGCCTCCAAGGCCGCCGGCCGCGTGGCCGCGGAAGGCGTGATCGGCAGCTACATCACCCCGGACGGCAAGATTGGCGCCCTGGTGGAAGTGAACAGCGAGACCGACTTCGTCGCCAAGAACGACGACTTCATCCAACTGGCCAAGGATGCGGCCAAGCTGGTGGCCGAGAACGATCCGGCCGACATCGAGGCCCTGTCCGCGCTGAAGCTGGCTTCCGGCCAGACCGTGGAAGAAGCCCGCCAGGCCCTGATCATGAAGCTGGGCGAGAACATGACCCTGCGCCGCATCGCCCGCTTTGCCACTTCCGGCAAGCTGTCCGTGTATCTGCACGGCAACAAGATCGGCGTGATGGTCGATCTGAACGGCGGCGACGAGACCCTGGGCAAGGACATCGCCATGCACGTGGCGGCCTCCAAGCCCATCGCCGTGTCCAAGGAGCAGGTGCCGGCGGAGAACATCGAGCGCGAGCGCGAGATCGCCAAGGCGCGCGCCCTGGAATCCGGCAAGCCCGCCAACATCATCGACAAGATCGTCGAAGGCAGCGTGGCCAAGTTCCTGGCCGAAATGACCCTGCTCGGCCAGCCCTTCGTGAAGAACCCGGACGAGACGGTGGAAAAGCTGCTCAAGTCCAAGGGCGCGACGGTCAACACCTTCACCATGTTCATCGTGGGCGAAGGCATCGAGAAGAAGGTCGTGGACTACGCGGCTGAAGTGGCCGCCGCGGCGAAGGTCTAAGTCCATGGCGGATCTCCGCTACAAGCGCATTCTGCTCAAGCTGAGCGGCGAGGCGCTGATGGGCGAGGGTGCCTACGGCATCGATCGCCCGACCCTCGACGGCATGGCGGCCCAGGTCGCCGCAGCCGCCAAGTTGGGGGTGCAGATCGCCATCGTCATCGGCGGCGGCAACATCTTTCGCGGCGTGTCCGCCGGCGCCGTAGGCATGGATCGCGCCCAGGCCGACTACATGGGCATGCTCGCGACCGTGATCAATTCCCTCGCGCTACAGGATGCGCTGCGGCGCGCCGGGCTGGACTGCCGCGTGCAGTCCGCCCTCACCATCGAGCAGGTAGCCGAGCCCTATATCCGCGGCAAGGCGCTGCGCTATCTGGAAGAGGGCAAGGTGGTGATCTTTGGCGCCGGCACCGGCAACCCCTTCTTCACCACCGACACTGCCGCCGCGCTGCGCGGCGTGGAAATCGGCGCGGACATTGTGCTCAAGGCCACCAAGGTGGACGGCGTCTACACCGCCGACCCGAAGAAGGACGCCAGCGCCACGCGCTACCACACGTTGACTTTCGACGAAGCCATCGCCAAGAATCTGGGCGTGATGGATGCCACCGCTTTCGCGCTCTGCCGCGAGCAGAAGATGCCGCTGTGCGTGTTCAGCATCTTCAAGCAGGGCGCGCTGACACGTGTGGTGACGGGCGAAGATGAAGGGACTCTGGTTACAGTGAACTGACTACATGGCGACATAAGTCTACTGCGCGGCGCGATCTCAAACCTGCGATGCTCGCCGTACTACTCGTACGGCTGCGCTTCCCGGTTCGATCTCACGTCGCTCGCTACGACTTCTGTCACCATGCCTTGATCATTGGGGATTGAAACTATGACTTCCGTTGCCGAAGTGAAAAAAAACGCCGAGCAGAAAATGCAGAAATCCATCGAGGCGCTCAAGACCGATCTGGGCAAGGTGCGCACCGGCCGCGCCCACACCGGCCTGCTCGATCATGTCATGGTGGATTACTACGGGTCGATGGTGCCCATCAGCCAGGTGGCCAACGTGACGCTGGTGGACGCGCGCACGATCGGCGTCTCTCCCTGGGAAAAGAAAATGATTTCGGCCGTGGAAAAGGCGATCCGTGATTCGGACCTGGGGCTGAACCCCGCCTCGCAGGGCGACCTGATTCGCGTACCGATGCCGGCGCTGACCGAAGAACGCCGCAAGGACCTGATCAAGGTGGTGAAGGGCGAAGGCGAGAACGCCAAGGTCGCCGTGCGCAACGTGCGGCGCGATGCCAATACCGC
>Ga0153916_10001675_pt1 | contig 16040 bp, 16 predicted proteins | sample Opewatmetagenome_FD_109642 | JGI IMG/M metagenome (GOLD analysis project Ga0153916, IMG submission 109642) | Freshwater wetland microbial communities from Ohio, USA - Open water 3 Core 3 Depth 4 metaG | ecosystem: Environmental > Aquatic > Freshwater > Wetlands | place: USA: Ohio, Lake Erie...
CCGCTGATCACCGAGGACACCGGCACCGTCGGCGCTGGAAACCACCAGCTCGAGCTGACCGCCGAGGTCGCTCGGCAGAGCGGCGACGGGGTCACGGTACACGGCGCGCAGCCGGCGGCCGTGCTGAGCTACGGCGTGCTGCCAAACGCCGACCTGCAGCTCGGCCAGCCCTACCTCCGGATCGTAAGCGACGACGGTGCGACGCGCGAGGTGACCGACGGGCCGCTCGACACCTCGCTCGACTTCAAGTGGCGCTTCTTCGAGCGCGGGGCGCTCAGCCTCGGGCTCAAGCCGGGCATCACGCTGCCGACCGGCGACGACGAGCGGGGCCTGGGCGCGGGCAAGCCGACCTGGGGGGCGCTGTTCATCGGCTCGTACCAGCCGGCGGGCCCGTTCGCGTTCCACTCGCACCTCGGCTACCGGCGCTTCCGCAACACGCTCGGCTGGCGAGAGTCGCTCGCGCACGTTTCGGGGGCGGTGGTCTATTCGGCCTCGGAGAAGCTCAGGCTGGTCGCGGACGTCAGCGCCGACACCAACCCGCTGCCATCTTCCTACGGCACGCTGCGCTATACCGTGCTCGGGCTGAGCTACTCGGCGAGCGCCGACCTCGACCTCGATGCGGGAGTCAAGTTCCGCCTCAACGGCATCGTCTTCGACCGCAGCCTGCTGTTCGGCGTGACGCTGCGCTGGTGAACCGCGCGGCGCTAGCGGCTGCGCAGCCCGACCACCGCCTCGATCTCGACCTTCATGCCGGGGAGCGCGAGCTCGCTTACGCCGATCAGCGTGCTCGCCGGGCGCGCCTTGCCGAAGAACTCCTGGCGCACCGGATTGATCTTCGTGCGGTCGGCCACGTCGGTCAGGAACACGGTCACCTTCAGCACGTCGCCGAAATCCGCGCCCGCGGCGTCGAGCACCCTCTTCATGTTGCGGAAGATCTGACGCGTCTGCGCCGCCGCGTCCTCGCCGCCGACGAGCTTCCCGCGCTCGTCCAGCGGCGCGACGCCGGAGACGAACAGCAGATCGCCCCAGCGCACCGCGTCGCAGTAGTGGCTGATCGGGGCGGGCAGGCCTGCGGGCTGGAATTCCTCTCGTTTCATGGGTCCCTCCTTGGGTCGGGTTTACATAACTTTACCGTGCCGAGAAACGGCGCTTACGCGTGGCGCGCAGACTGCCGATGCGTTCTCAACCAAGGAGCAATCATGAGCGAAACCAGACGGGAACCCCGCCGCCGCTTCTTCAGGCGGGCGGCCATCGCCACCCTGATCGCCGGCCTGGCCGGCGGCATCGGCGTCAAGGCCTTCGCCCACGGCGGGCCCGGCGGCTGGCACCGCGGCGGCGGATACATGGGCGGGCCGATCGACCCGGCGCAGATGGAAGCGCGCGTCGACCGCATGCTCAAGCACATGTACATCGACATCGACGCCACCGAGGAGCAGAAGCGGAAGATCGATCCGATCGTGAAGGGCGCGGCCAAGGACCTGATCCCGCTGCGCCAGCAGATCCGCGCGGCGCGCAAGCAGGCGATGGAGCTGTTCACCAAGGAAACCATCGACCGCGCGGCGATCGAGAAGCTGCGCGAGGAGCAGATCCAGCTCGCGGCACAGGCCTCGAAGCGCTTTACGCAGGCGCTGACCGACGTCGCCGAGGTGCTGACCCCCGAGCAGAGAAAGCAGCTCGCCGAGCGCATGGGCCGCTTCGGCGGCTGGCACGGTCGCCACGGACGGGGATAGGTAAACTGCGCGCGTGACCGCGCACATCCTGCTGATCGAAGACGATCCCCGCCTCGCCGAGATGGTTTCGGAATACCTCGGCCAGGCGGGGTTTCGCGTCTCTGCGGCCGGTAGCGGCGAGGAGGGGCTCGCGAAGCTCGCGCGCGAGCCTTGCGACGCGCTGGTGCTCGACCTGGCGCTGCCCGGCATCGACGGGCTCGAGGTGTGCCGCCGCCTGCGCGCGTCGTCGGACGTGCCGGTGCTGATGCTGACCGCGCGCGGCGACGCGATGGACCGCATCGTCGGGCTCGAGATCGGCGCCGACGATTACCTTCCCAAGCCGTTCGAGCCGCGCGAGCTGCTCGCGCGCTTGCGCGCCATCCTGCGGCGCGGGGCCGGTGCTGCGCGCGGCGACGTGCTGCGCTTCGGGCGCGTCGAGATCGACCGCGGCGCGCGCAGCGTGCGCGTCGACGGCGCCGAGAAAGGCCTCACCGCGCACCAGTTCGCGCTGCTCGTGGCGCTCGCCGAGAACGCGGGGCGCGTGATGTCGCGCGACGCGCTGATGGACGCCCTGCGCGGCGAGCCGCTCGAGGCCTTCGACCGCTCGATCGACGTGCACGTGTCGCGCATCCGCCAGGCCATCGAGGACGATCCGCGCAAGCCGCGCCGCATCGTCACGGTGCGCGGCGCGGGCTACGTGTTCGCGAAGGCGCAGGACTGATGCACAAGCTGTACCTGCGCATTTATCTTGCGGTGCTCGCGAGCCTGCTCGTGTTCGCGTTCGCCGCGGGCTTCCTGTGGCGCGAGCTCGTCGAGCCCGGCCTCGCGCGCCCGGTCTACGAGGCGCTCGCAGGGCTGGGGCAGAACGCGCTGCCGCCGGCCGACGCGCCGCGCGCCGCGCAACAGGCGGCGCTCGAGCGTCTTGCCGCCGAGCTGCACGCCGACGTGGCGCTGTTCGATGCCGATCGCAGGCCGATCGCCTTCGTCGGCCGCCCCTTGCGCCGGGCGGGGCCGGGCATCGAGCTGGCGGACGGCCGCTGGCTGGTCGCGGGCCCGGCGCGCGGCCGCCGGCACCCGGCCTGGCGGCTGTTCCTGACGCTCGCGCTCGTCGCCGTCGGCGTCGGCGTCGGCGCCTACCCGGTGGTGCGCCGCCTGACGCGCCGGCTGGAGAAGCTGCAGGCGGGAGTCGAGTCGCTCGGCTCGGGCGACCTCGCGGCGCGCGTCAAGGTCGAAGGCGACGACGAGGTGGCGCGCCTCGCCGAGAGCTTCAACCGCGCGGCGGGGCGCATCGAGGCGCTGGTCGGCGCGCACAAGTCGCTGCTCGCCAACGCGTCGCACGAGCTGCGCACGCCGCTCACACGCATCCGCATGGCGGTCGAGCTGATGAAGGACAGCGCCGAGCCGAAGAGGAAGGTCCAGCTCGAGCGAGACATCGCCGAGCTCGACCAGCTGATCGACGAGATCCTGCTCGCCAGCCGGCTCGACGCGGTCGAGGGACGCGAGGCCGACGAGGAGGTGGACCTGCTCGCGCTCGCGGCCGAGGAATGCGCGCGCTACGAAGGCGCCGAGCTGGAGGGCGACCCGCTCGTGCTGCGCGGCGACCCGCGGCTTCTGCGCCGCCTGCTACGCAACCTGCTGGAGAACGCGCGCCGCCACGGCGCCCCGCCGATCGAGCTGCGCGTGCGCAAGGCAGGATCCGGCGCCGAGATCTCGGTGTGCGACCGCGGCCCGGGCGTGCCCGAGAGCGAGCGCGAGCGTGTCTTCGAGCCGTTCTTCCGCCACGCGGCGGGCGAAAGCGGCGCCGGGCTGGGGCTCGCGCTGGTGCGCCAGATCGCGCGCCGCCACGGCGGCAACGCGCGCTGCACGGCGCGCGAGGGCGGCGGCGCCTGCTTCATCGCCGAGCTGCGCTAGTTCAGTTCGTCGTCCTTGTAGTACTTGGTGCCCTTTGCAGTGATCTCGGCTGCGAGCCCCTCGTCGGTGATCTGGTAGAGCCACACGCCCGGTGACACGGACACCGCGCCAGCGTAGGCGCTGCCCTGCGAGCCCTTCTTGGCCGCCGCGCTCGCCTGGCCGCCGAACTCGTAGCCTGAATTGACGAAGTTGTTGAAATCCTTCTGGTTGTCGAATATCCACACCAGCCTGAATTTCTTGGCGCCGAACCCCAGGCCCGCCTGCACCTCGACCATCTTCATGTAGATCGGCTTCTTGCTGGTGTTGTCGACCGCGACGCCCGAGCCCTTGCCGCCGCCGGCAAAGAAGATCTTCATGCCGAAATTGCTGAACACCGCGTAGCCGGCCGACTTGGCGACGGCGGCCTTGGCGGCCGGCTGCGCGCGATACAGCCGGTCGAGCGTCTCCCTGGCCATTTTCTGCACGTCTGCGCGGGCCTGCTCCTTTTGCTTGGCGCTCGCGGCGGCCGACGCGTCGGTCGCGCCCGCCAGCCACGCCATGGCGATGATCGCACCCACTACCAGCTTTCCGGACAGCATGCGCGTTCTCCTCTGGTGATCCCGGTAATCGAAAGACCATTCTGACGCTTTCCGCAGGCCGGGGCTTGATCGCGATCAAAGTGTTCCCCTGGCCCTGTTCAGGCGATAATGTGCACATGAACTCAGAACAACCCGATTCCGAACAGCCCAGCGAAGCGCAGAAGCTCGAGCAACGGCCGCCGGATCCGCGCCGGCGGTTGCGCGAGCTGCTCGCAATTCCCGAGCGCGACCGCAGCGACGCCGTGTGGGACGAGATCATCGCGCTCGAGATCGACCTGGCGCCCGGAAACCGGGCGCCGTCGGCGAACGCGGATCCCGGCCGTCGCAACGACCAGGGCCGGCCGCAGCAGCCCGCGTCCGGCCCGAAGCAGGGCGGCGGGCGCCCGTTCAAGAAGCAGAGGCGCCGCGGGGGCAGGTAGGGGGGCGCGGCGAGGAATGACGCTCGACCCGGTGCGCGTCGCGGTATTCGGCGCGGGGGCGGTCGGCTGCTTCTACGGCGGCATGCTGGCGCGCGCCGGGCACGACGTGGTGCTGATCGGCAGGCCGGCGCACGTCGACGCGATCCGCAAGGCGGGGCTGCATTTCGAAGGCCTCCAGTTCGACGAGCACGTTCGCATGGCCGCGAGCACCGAGCCCGAGTCCGTGCGCGGGGCGCGGCTGGTGCTGTTCTGCGTCAAGTCGACCGACACCGAGCAGGCGGCCGCGCAGATCGCGCCGTGGCTGGACGCCAACAGCATCGTGCTGAACCTGCAGAACGGCGTCGACAATGCCGAGCGCATCCAGGCGCGGGTGTCGCAGCCGGTGATCCCTGCGGTCGTCTACGTGGCGACCGAGATGGCCGGCCCGGGGCATCTCAAGCACCACGGCCGCGGCGAGCTGGTGATCGGCGCGCTCGACGCCGCGCCCTCGCCGGCGCTGCGCGAGACCCTTGCGCGGGTGCAGCGCTGGTTCGCCGGGGCCGGCGTCCAGGTCGCCATCTCCGACAACGTCGCGGGCGAGCTGTGGGCCAAGCTGGTGGTGAACTGCGCCTACAACGCCATTTCCGCGATATCGCAGCTTCCCTACGGCGAGATGATCCGCGGCGTCGGCGTGCGCGAAGCGATGCGCGACGTGGTTGCCGAGGCGCTCGCGGTCGCCGCGGCGAGCGGCGTGCGGACCGCGCCGGAGCTGGTCGACAACGTATACCGGATCGCGGAATGGATGCCCACCCAGTATTCGTCCACGGCGCAGGACCTGCAGCGCGGCCGCCCGACCGAGATCGACCACCTGAACGGCTACGTGGTGCGCCGGGGCGACGCGCTCGGCGTGCCGGTGCCGGCCAACCGGGTCCTGCACGCGCTGGTCAAGCTGATCGAGACGCGCCGGCGCGGCTCAGGCGGTCAGTAGCTTCGAGAGCTCCGGGTCGAAGTCCTGCAGCAGGTTCACCCCGGCGGCGGCGAAGCGCAGCGCCGCGGCGCGCGGCGCCGGATCCTTGCGGTGGTCGAGCGACCATTGCGCCTGGCGCGCGAGCAGCGCGGCGGCGGTGACGCGCCCGAGCGTCAGGGCGAAGCGGCGCGCGCCGGCCTCGAGCCGCGCCTCGTCGCGCCCCGCGTGCCGCTTGAGCCAGGCGTTCGCCGCCTCGGCGGCCGCCTGCAGACGCGCCGAGAGTGCGAGCAGCTCCTTGTCGCGCACCGAGCCCAGCAGGAAGCCGATCTCGCGCAGCCAGGGCGCGAGGTCTCCCGGCGCGATGGCGCGCAGGGTGTCGAGCGCGAGCACGTTCGTGGTGCCTTCCCAGATCGGGAACACCTGGGCGTCGCGCAGCAGCATCGGCAGCCCGGTGTCCTCGACGTAGCCCGCGCCGCCGAACGCCTCCAGCACCTCCGACAATACGGCGACCGACTGGCGCCCGGTCAGGAGCTTCGCTACCGGCGTGAGGATGCGGAGCAGCGCCTGCTGCTCCTCGCTCGCGGCGCCGCATTCGGCGCGCCCGAGCTGCTCGACGACGAAGAACGCGAGCTGGAATCCCGCTTCGAACTCGGCTTGCAGCGCGGCGAGGGTGTCGACGTGCAGCGCTTTTTGCGACAGCGGCGCGCCGAAGGCGACGCGCCCTGCGGCGTAGGCGCGCGCCAGCGCGAGGCCGCGGCGCATGTACGACACGGCGGAGACCGCGTTCCACACGCGCGTGATGTTGAGCACCGTGCTGATGGCGCGCACGCCGTTGCCGAGCTCGGCCACCGGGATCGCGGCGCTGCCCTCGAGCGTCAGCTCGGCGGTCGGTACCTTGCGCGTGCCGAGCTTGTCCTTGAGGCGATCGACGCGCAGGTTGTTGGTCCGGCCCTCGGCGTCGCGCGTCTCGAGATAGAACAGCGCCAGCCCCTTGCCGCCGCGCGGGTTGTCCGCGGGGCGCGCGAGCGTCAGGGCCATCTGCGAGGCGGCCGCCGAGGTGAACCACTTGCGCCCGTACAGCCGCCAGCCTTCGCCCGGCGTGAAGCGCGCCTCCGTCTCCGACAGTCCGACGTCCGATCCGCCGATCGCCTCGGTCATCCATTGGCCGCTGGTCCAGAAGCGCGCCGGGTCGCGGCTCACGAGATGCGGCAGCGCGCGCTCGATGAGCTCGCGGTTGCCCGAGGCCGCGATGGTGCGCGCCGCGCCGTCGGTCATCGCCAGCGGGCAGGCGTACACGTCGGTCGAGGGCGTGAACAGATAAACGAGCGCGAACTGGAGCACGCGCGACAGCGCACCGAGCGGTGCCTCGTGCGGCAGCGCGACCAGCCCCTCGCGCGCCGCGAGTTCCTCGGCGCGCCGCCACAGCGGCGTCAGCTCGATGCGGTCGACCCGCGTGCCCCAGGCGTCCCATTGCAGCAGCTGCGGCTCGAGCTCGCGCTCGGCGAGCTGCTGGGCATACAGCTCGCCGCCGGCGAGCGCGCCCATGCGCGCGAGCGGCGGCCGGGCCGCGGCGAGCTCCTCGGCCGACAGCGTGCGCTCGAGGTAGCCGCGCAGCACGCGGTCGTCGTCGTACTGGTTGCCGAGCCGCGGCGCGGCCTGCACGAACGCCATCTTCAGTCCTCCTGCATGATTTCGCGCAGCCGCTCCGCCGCCACGCGCACCGAGACGCCGGCGCGCTCCTCGGCGAGCGTCATGGCGATGCGCGCGTCGCGCTCGCCCCAGCCGCGCGCGAGAGCCGCTTCCATTTCGGCGAGCGCGTGAGACGCCATCGGCAGCGGCACGCCCGCCTCCTCGCCGAGCGCGGCGACGAGCAGCATGTCCTTGAGCGCCAGCTGCAGCGTGTGTGCCGGCGGGTCGTAGTCGCCCGACAGGAAATGCTCGGGCAGCCGGTCGAAGGCGCGCTTGCGCCCGAGCGCCCCCTGGCGCAGCGCGCCGAACAGCGCCAGCGGCTCGACGCCCGCCTTGACGCCGAGCGTGAATGCCTCGGCGAGCGCCGTCTGCACCGCGAAGCTGGCGCAGTTGTGCACCAGCTTGGCGACCGAGCCCGCGCCGATCGGGCCGAGGTAGCGCACCTGGTCCCCGATCGAGCGCAGCACCGCCTGGTAGCGCTCGAACTGCGCGCGGTCGCCGCCAACCCACAGCGCGAGCTTCGCGTCGCGCGCGCCCTGCGGACCTCCGCTCACCGGAGCGTCGAGCAGGTGCACGCCACGCCCGAGAAAGTCCGCGTGCAGCCGGCGCACGGTCGAGGGCGCGTTGGTGCTGAGGTCGAACCACGCGGCGCCTGCGCGCATGCCCTCGGTGAGGCCGAGCGCGACCTGCACCGTCTCGGCGGGCCCGGGCAGCGAGGTGAACACGAGCTCGCAGCCCTGCGCTGCGCCCGCGGCGCTGTCGGCCCAGTCCGCGCCCGCGGCGACCAGTTCGTCCGCCGACTCGCGCTTCAGGTCGTGCACCGTGAGCGCGTGCCCGGCGCGCTGCAGGCTCGCCGCCATGTGGCGGCCCATCAGGCCCAAACCGATGAAGGCGATGCGCATAGCGCTAATTTCTCGTTTGTCCGGTTGTCCGACCGGAAAACTCTAGCACGCCGCCCCCTGTCAGGCCTCGGGCCCGAAGTAGGCGCAGCTCTGGCCGCACGAGTCGCGGCCCACCACGACGCGGGCGATCGATCCGAAACGCGGCGCAAGACGTCGCCAGATCCAGACGCACAGGTGCTCGAGGCTGGGCTGCGCGAGGCCTTCGACGTCGTTGAGCAGGCGGTGGTCGAGCGCGCTGCGCACCTCGGTGCACGCGCGCTCCACCTCGCCGAAGTCGGCGACGAAGCCGGTTCGCGGATCGGGCTCGCCGCGCAGCGCGACCTCGACCTGGAACGAATGTCCGTGCAGCGTCGCATGCGGGTGGCCGGCGGGATAGTGCTCGAAGCGGTGCGCGGCGTCGAAGCCGAAGCGGTAGGAGATTTCCATCATGGTCTCAGCGAATGCCCAGGAATTTGTGCGTCTGCAGGCTCAGGCGCCAGCGCGGGTGCGCGAGGCAGTGGGCGACGGCGGCCGCGGTGTTGCGCTCGCGCGCCGGACCGTCCATCGGCTGCAGGAAGAAATGGGTGAAATGGAGCCGTTCGTAGCGTTCCGGATCGGCGCCCGGCTGGGGAAAGACGAGCTTCAGCTCGTCGCCGCGCTCGAGGGCGAGCGGCGCGTCGGCCTTGGGGCTCACGCACACCCAATCCACCCCGGGCGGTACCGGCCGGGTGCCGTTCGTCTCGACGGCGATGCGAAACGCGCGTGCGCGCAGCGCCTCGAGCAGCGCGGCGTCGAGCTGCAGCAGCGGCTCGCCGCCGGTGCACACGACAAAGCGTCCGCGGCGGGCCTCGGCCGGCCACGCGGCGTCGATCGCCTGCGCCAGCGCCGCCGCGCTCGCGAAGCTGCCGCCGCCGGGCCCGTCGGTGCCGACAAAGTCCGTGTCGCAGAAGCGGCACGCGGCTGCGGAGCGGTCCGCCTCGCGTCCGGACCACAGGTTGCAGCCGGCGAAGCGGCAGAACACGGCGGCCGTGCCCGCGTTCGCGCCTTCTCCCTGCAACGTATAAAAGATTTCCTTGACGCGGTACACTCGCGGCCCCTGCAAGGAGCGCGATTATCCTTTATCCGCCAGCCTAAAGGGACCACGAGCGGAAATAGAGTATGGCCCAATACGTCTACACCATGCGCCGGGTGAGCAAGACCGTGCCGCCGAAGCGCACGATCATCAAGAACATTTCGCTGAATTTTTTCCCTGGGGCAAAGATCGGCGTGCTCGGACTGAACGGCGCGGGCAAGTCGACGCTGCTGCGCATCATGGCGGGCGAGGACAGGGACTTCGAGGGCGAGGCGATCCCGATGCCCAACCTGCGCGTCGGCTTCCTGCCGCAGGAACCGCGCCTCGACCCGCAGAAGGACGTGCGCGGCAACGTCGAGGAGGGACTGGGCGCGACGCTCGCGGCGATGAAGCGCCTGGAGCAGGTCTACGCCGCCTATTCCGAGCCCGACGCGGACTTCGAGAAGCTCGCCGAGGAGCAGGCGAGGCTCGAGGCCGAGGTCAACGCCGGCGGGGCGGACGTCGAGCGCCGGCTGGAAGTCGCCGCCGACGCGCTGCGCCTGCCGCCCTGGGATGCCGACGTCACCAAGATCTCGGGCGGCGAGCGCAGGCGCGTGGCGCTGTGCCGGCTGCTGCTGTCCGAGCCCGACATGCTGCTGCTCGACGAGCCGACCAACCACCTCGACGCGCTGTCGGTGCAATGGCTGGAGCAGTACCTGGAGCGCTTCGCCGGAACGGTGGTCGCGGTGACGCACGACCGCTACTTCCTCGACAACGTCGCCGGCTGGATCCTGGAGCTCGACCGCGGCTTCGGCATTCCATGGGAGGGCAACTACTCGTCATGGCTCGAGCAGAAGGAGCAGCGCCTCGAGGTCGAGGCGAGCCAGGAGGCCGCGCGCATCAAGGCGATGAAGGAGGAGCTGGAGTGGGTGCGCTCCAATCCCAAGGCGCGCCAGGCGAAATCCAAGGCGCGCCTCGCCAGGTTCGAGGAGCTTGCCTCGCAGGAATTCCAGAAGAGGAACGAGACCAACGAGATCTACATTCCGCCGGGACCGCATCTCGGAGGGCTGGTGGTCGAGGCCGAGGGCTTGAAGAAGTCTTTCGGCGACAGGCTGCTGTTCGACAACCTGTCGTTCCGCCTGCCGCCGGGCGGCATCGTCGGCGTGATCGGGCCGAACGGCGCGGGCAAGACGACACTGTTTCGCATGCTGGTGGGGCGCGAAAAGCCCGACGCCGGCACGCTGCGCATCGGCGAGACGGTGCGCATCGCCTACGTCGACCAGAGCCGCGACAGCCTGGATCCGGACAAGACGGTGTGGGAGTTGATCTCCGACGGCGCCGACAACATACAGGTCGGCGATTACTCGACGCCGAGCCGCGGCTACGTCGCGCGCTTCAACTTCCGCGGCGCCGACCAGCAAAAGAGGGTCGGCGAGCTCTCCGGGGGCGAGAGGAACCGCCTGCACCTCGCCAAGGTGCTGAGAAGCGGCGGCAACCTGCTGCTGCTCGACGAGCCCACCAACGACCTGGACGTCGAGACGCTGCGCGCGCTGGAGCAGGCGCTGCTCGATTTTCCCGGCTGCGCGGTGGTGATCTCGCACGACCGCTGGTTCCTCGACCGCGTGGCCACCCACATCCTCGCCTTCGAGGGCGACAGCCGGGCGGTGTGGTTCGAGGGCAACTTCGCCGACTACGTCGCCGACTGGCGCAAGCGCGCCGGCGAGGACGCCGACAAGCCGCACCGCATCCGCTACAAGGCGCTGGTGGCCTAGATGCAGGGGCACGACAGCGGCGGTCCCGCGTGGTGGAACATGATCGTGACCACGCTGCCCGGCAGGCCGCGGTTCCTCGCGGCGCTCGGGGGCCTGCGGCGGCTGGGCGAATTCCGGGCGACGTCGTTCCGCGACGTGTGCCTGGGACGCGTCGAGGACGGCACCCTGTTCCTCGAGGCGTTGCTCGCGGCCAGGGCGGGCGGCGAACCCTGGGCGCTCGCGGTGGCGCGCGCGATCCCGGTCGAGCAGACGTTCGCGTTCACGCCGGAAACGCTCGCCGCGCAGCTCGAGGCGGCGCTCGCGCCGCTCGCTGCCCGCATGGGGGCGGCGAGCTTCCATCTTCGCCTGGAGCGCCGCGGCCTCGCGGAAAAGCTGCCGAGCGACCGCATCGAGCGCGCGGTGGCCGATCACCTGTTTTCGCTAGCCGAAGCGCGCGGTGTCACGCTGCACACGAGCTTCGACGATCCCGACTACGTGCTGGTCGCCGAGACGGTCGGCGCCGAGTGCGGCGTGGCGCTGCTGCCGCGCGCGATGCGCGAGCGCTATCCGTTCGTCGCCGCTCGCTGAGGGCGCGCGGCTAGAGCATCGCGCCGTGGGCGACCGGGGTCGCGCGGGTCGATGGCGCCGCGGAACACGATCACCGACTTGGCGAGGTGGGCAAACCAGAACTTGCGCATTAGCAAGAGGCAGGCAAGTCGTAGCCTTGTTTCAGGGCCGGCATCGCTTCGGCTGCCAGATGCCGCGCTTGAGGTGGATCAATACGCTTCCATCTCGGTGAGCGAGCATTTCGGAAATTGGGGAAGTTTTCTTCGGCGCCTCAAGGACGTGACGCTGGGGCACGCCACGTTGCCGGGTGACGGACATCGGTCACGGATATGGCGAGGCTCATGAGCTTGCGCTGCGCTTTGTCGGCATCACCGTCGCGGGCGACGTGGCTGATGGCCTGAGGAACTCGAACCAGATATGCACCACTTCTTGCTTCGCGCGCTGCCTGAGGGTCTGGAAGCGCTCACGGAACTGGCGCTGGATGCGCGCTGGACCTGGAGTCACGCGGGCGACGCGCTCTGGCGCAACCTGGACCCTGAGCTTTGGGAGCGGACCCGTAGCCCGTGGGCCATCCTGCAAAACACTCGGGGACAAGGTCTCGAAGTGCTGGCCAAGGATCCCATTTCCCAGCAGGAGCTCAGGCGCGCCGTCGCGGAGCGCCTACGCTATCTGAACGAGCCGGGCTGGTACGGGCAAAGTCGTCGCGGCGTCCCGCTTAACACGGTGGCGTATTTCTGCATGGAGTTCGGGCTGGGCGAAGCTTTTCCCCTGTATGCAGGCGGTCTCGGCGTCCTGGCGGGGGATTACCTCAAGACCGCGAGCGATCTCGGCGTGCCGGCGGTCGGCGTGGGTTTGCTCTACCAGGAGGGGTATTTCCGCCAGATGCTCGACGCGACCGGCAGGCAGCAGGAGGCCTATCCGTATAACGATCCCACTGATTTGCCGATCCAGCCCGTGGTTGACCCCACGGGTGCATGGCTGCGAATCGAGTTGGCGCTGCCGGGCCGCGTCGTGCATCTCCGCGTTTGGCAAGTCAATGTCGGACGCGTTCGTCTCTATCTGCTGGACAGCAACGACCTGCTGAACGGGCCTGGCGATCGGGGGATCACCGCCAAGCTCTATGGGGGCGGGGTCGAGATGCGATTGATGCAGGAGATCGTTCTGGGCATCGGCGGCTGGGCGATGCTCGACAAGCTGGGAATCGAAGCCGACGTCTGCCACCTGAACGAGGGGCATGCGGCTTTCGCCGTGGTGGAGCGTGCACGCCGGTTCATGGAAAGGAATGGCGTTTCATTCCAGGAAGCGCGGTGGGCCACTCGCGCCGGCAACGTCTTCACTACCCACACGCCGGTGGCGGCCGGGTTCGACGTCTTCTCGCCGCCTCTGATGGAGCAGTATTTTCGCGACTACCTGGCGCAGCTCGGTATCTCCGCGCAGGATTTTCTGGCGCTCGGCCGCAAGAATGCGGCGGACGACCGAGAGCCGTTCAACATGGCCTACCTGGCGTTGCGTGGCTGCTCGAGCGCCAACGGCGTCAGCCGATTGCATGGAAAGGTGAGCCGCAAACTGTTCCGCGAACTTTATCCGGCCTGGCCCGAATGGGAGGTGCCGATCGGCCACGTCACCAACGGTGTTCACGTGCCGTCCTGGGATTCGCCGGCAGCGGACCGGCTATGGACCCACGCATGCGGAAAGGGCCGCTGGCTCGGAGAAGTAGAGAACCTGGCCGAGGCCGCGGAGTGCATCGACGACGAGGCGCTGTGGGGGCTCGCCGCCGAAGAGCGCCAAGCTCTTGTTCACTACGCGCGCGGGCGCCTCGCGTGGCAGCTCGGCCAGCGCGGCGCGGCGCCGGAAAGGGTCAGGGAGGCCTGGCAGGTCCTCGATCCGAATATCCTGACGCTGGGCTTCGCGCGGCGCTTCGCCGATTACAAGCGGCCCAATCTCCTGCTGCACGACCCGGAACGACTGGTGCGTCTTCTGCTGAATCCGGGATTTCCAGTGCAGATCATCGTCGCCGGAAAGTCGCACCCCGAAGACGAGCAGGGCAAGCAGCTCATCCATGCGTGGCTCGATTTCGTCAGTCGGCCGGACGTCCGCACGCGCGCGGTCTTCCTGGAGGACTACGACATGGCGCTGGCGCAGGAACTGGTCCAGGGAGTGGACCTCTGGATCAATACTCCGCGCCGGCCCTGGGAGGCCTGCGGCACCAGCGGCATGAAAGTGCTGGCCAACGGCGGGCTCAACATGTCCACGCTCGATGGCTGGTGGGCCGAGGCTTACGCCCCCGAGGTCGGCTGGGCGATCGGCGACGACGCGGAGCCGGCCGCGCACCGGGATGCGGTGGACGCGGACCAACTCTACCGGCTGCTCGAACAGCAGGCGCTACCCATGTTCTACGAGCGCGACGCGCGCGGCATTCCGGGCGCCTGGGTCAAACGCATGCGCGCCAGCATCTCGGGGCTCGCACCTTTGTTCAGCAGCAACCGCATGCTGCAGGAATACCTGGACCGGCTCTACCTGCCGGCCGCGGCGGCATTCCGGCGTCGCAGCGATGCGCAAGGCAAGCTGGCGAAACAGCTTCAAGCGTGGCATGCGAACGTGCTCGCGAAATGGCACGAGGTTCACTTCGGCAGACCGAGCGCGGAGCGAACGGGCGATCAGTGGCGCTTCGAAGTGCCGGTGTATCTGGGCGGGATCTCGTCCGCGTGGGTGAAGGTGGAACTGTATGCCGAGCCCTCGCCGGGAGGAGAACCGATGCGGCAGCCCATGGCGCGGGATGGGGCGATCCCGGGAGCCCTGAACGGGTACGTCTATTCGGCGAGCGTGCCCGCGTCACGTCCCGACTGGCACTTCACCCCGCGCATCACCGCATGCCACCCGGAGGCGCTCACGCCGATCGAGTCCGGGCTGATCGCCTGGCAGCGGTAGGTCCAGGCTCCTGCATGGGAGGCAAAGCCTGTGTCCACGCACTACAAACACATCCGCTCTCGCGTCTCGGCGGATTGACGCGCATGCCTTCGTGGGCGTAGCGTGACTTCGCGGCAACGAAGAAGAACAGGTCCGCGTGTATCTCAGTGTCCGAGAGGCGTGCGATGACGAACAGCCTGTTTGTTTCCTACCACCTTGACCGGCCGGAAAGCGACGATGCCGCCATCGGCGCGGCGATCGGGGCGCTCGGCCAGTCGACAAGAATCTATTCCGCGCATTGGTACGTGAAGTCGCAACTGTCGGCGCCGGAGGCGGCGGCCAGGATCTGGTCCGCCATGCGTCCGCAGGATTCGGTGTTGGTCGTCGACGCCACGAACGGCGAAGCGGGCTGGAAAAACCTGGAGCCCGCCGCGGCGGAACTGCTCCGAGAGAGCTGGCCGACGGGCGCAGTGAGCGGTGCACCGTCCGCAGCGGCCGGCCTGCAGGTCGCGCCCCATGGTGATTCCGACTTCACCGTGCCTTGGCAGGGCGGACTGCGGGATGCCGGCGGGCCATAGCGCGGCACTCTGTTCCGCTATGGCAGATTTCCGCTACGAGGCGCTCGTCGCCTAGAGCATCGCGCCGGGCCGGTCGACCGCGAACTCGCCCAGCCGCCCGGTGATCCAGCGGAAGGCGTCGTCCGCCGAATCGGTGCGGAACACCAGGTCCAGGTCCGGCGCGCTGATGGTGCCGTGGCGAACCAGCGCGTCGAAGTCGATCACCTGCTTCCAGAAGCGGGTCCCGAACAGCACGATCGGCATCGGCTTGGTCATCTTCTTCGTCTGCACCAGCGTCAGCAGCTCGAACAGCTCGTCGAGCGTGCCGAAGCCGCCGGGGAATACGATTACCGCCTTCGCCAGGTAGGCGAACCAGAACTTGCGCATGAAGAAGTAGTGGAAGTGGAACGCGAGCTCGCGCGTGACGTACGGGTTGTCGAACTCCTCCACGGGAATCGATATGGTGAGGCCGACGTTCATGCCGCGCGCCTCCGCCGCGCCGCGGTTGGCGGCTTCCATGATGCCGGGGCCCCCGCCGGTGCACACCACGAAGCGCCGCTCTTTCGAGTCGAGCGCCTTGGACCACTCGGTGAGCCGGAACGCGAGCTCGCGCGCCGCCTCGTAATAGACCGACATTTCGAGATCGGTGCGCGCGCGCTCGGGATCGCCCTCGCCGAGCTGCGCCTGGCGCAGCGCGGCCTCGGCCTGCTCGCGCGACTTGATGCGCGCCGAGCCCATGAAGACGATGGTGTCGTCTACGCGGTGGTGCTCGAAGCGGCTGAGCGGCTCGAGGTATTCGGCAAGGATGCGCAGCGCGCGCGCATCCTTGCTTTTCAGAAAGCCCCGGTTGCTGTAGGCCTTGACCGGCCGGCGCGGCCCTTCTTTCATGCCATCCCTCCGTGCGCCGGAACCCTCCGGCCTGCCCGGAGTCTAGCTCAGCGGCTCCAGGTCGCGCGCAGCAGCTGGTCTTCCTTGTTGTAGTGGAACTCGACTTCGCCCTTGTAGGCTTCGTGCACGCGCTCGGCGATGTCGCGCGCCATGTGCGTGCCGGTGGTGGTGACCAGGATCCCTTCG
>Ga0153916_10001676_pt1 | contig 16035 bp, 10 predicted proteins | sample Opewatmetagenome_FD_109642 | JGI IMG/M metagenome (GOLD analysis project Ga0153916, IMG submission 109642) | Freshwater wetland microbial communities from Ohio, USA - Open water 3 Core 3 Depth 4 metaG | ecosystem: Environmental > Aquatic > Freshwater > Wetlands | place: USA: Ohio, Lake Erie...
CAATCGGAGCCGACCATAGGGTCGTCGGAGTCGACAAAACGAGCACCTATCCATCAGGGGCTCTATCCAAGACCAACGTAGGCAGCTTTTACACTCTCAATGCTGAGAACGTCACGATCCTTGAGCCAGACTGCGTTATAACCTGGACATTTGCGACGAGCACAATCTCCACCTTGGAGGGGCTTGGCATGCCCGTCATAGCCTACAATCCGACATCGATATCAGACACGATGAGGGTGATCAGGTCGATAGGGAACGTCACTGGCAAGACCATTGCCGCTGATGACGTTGTCAGTCAAATGCAGCTGAGGGTCGATGCGGTTACGGAGAAGGTGGCTGGCATCAGCCAGGAGGACAGACTGTTGGCCTACTTTGAGCTCAGGAGCGGTAAGACCACGGGTCCCGGATCGCTGGCCGATGAGCTAATCTCTGTTGCCGGAGGAGTGAACATCTACGGGAGCAACGCTTCGAAGTACCCCCAGCCGAGTCTAGAATTCATCATAGCATCAAACCCAGACGTCATGATTTATGAGAACCAGAGCTCCAAGACGAACGATGAGATCGCCGATTGGATTGGTAGCGGCGTAAGTGCCGTTGACCAGGGTAAGATCTACAGGATCGATGGAGCTTGGGTGACCGCCTGCCCGAGAGTCGTGGACGCCTTGGAACAGTTCGCTCAATGGTTCTATCCTGAGCTTTTCCCGTGACGGTGCTGGCCCGGTGTGATGTGGTAGTAGGGTCTAAATCATAAACATAAAAGACTAGCAGACGCTTTACAGATTCATCCAAGTTGAGTGGTTAGATGGAAGGCCCGGATATCGGAGTACTGCACACGAAGAAGCTTTCGCTGTGGGCTCTCATCATCACAGTGTTGATCCTGGCGCTTCTTGTGACAGTCGTACTCGCATTGATGATTGGTCCGGTCAACATCTCTTTTGGAGAGATACTCACGATACTCTTCGGAGGGGACGCCTCGGTATCGCACAAGACAATCATACTGAACATTCGTTTGCCGCGAATATTGCTTGGAGGTTTGGTCGGCGCTTCCCTTGCAATAGCAGGTGCTGCTATGCAGGGGCTCTTCAGGAATCCTATGGCCTCGCCCTATGTCCTTGGGATTTCGTCCGGGGCGGCTTTTGGGGCATCGTTGTCCATCGTATTGGGATTCAGCATAGTGACAGGGCAGTTCGCGAGCCCGGTGATGGCCTTTGTCTTTGCCTTCATGACTCTCTTTCTTGTTTATAGTATCGCGAAAACGGACGGTCGAGTACCGGTCGACACACTCTTGCTCGCTGGTATCGCAATTGCAGCGTTCTTCACGGCTCTTGTATCCTTCACCAAATACCTTGCTGGAGAGAAACTCAGCGCCATAGTGTTCTGGATGATGGGAGGCCTGTGGGACGCCCGATGGAGCTTCTTTGCTTTTGCGCTACCGATGGTCGTCGCAGGTACGGCGATGATTCTCATTTTCTCTCGCGATCTGAACGTCATGATGATCGGCGAAGACCATGCAGTGAACCTCGGAGTGAACGTTCCACTTGTTAGGAATACGATCCTCGTTGCCTCATCTCTAGTGACGGCTGCGGCAGTGTCGGTCAGCGGCATCATTGGCTTTGTCGGCTTAATAGTTCCTCACATCATGCGACTTTTCGTTGGCCCGGACAACCGTATACTGCTTCCCGCATCCTGCCTAGTGGGCGCGATTTTCATGATTTGGACCGACAGGGTCGCTGGGACGATCGTATCGCCCGAAGAACTCCCTGTCGGCATAATAACCGCCCTTCTAGGTGCTCCTTTCTTCCTTTATCTCCTCAAGAGAAGGAAGGGGGTGACCGGATGGTGAGGCTTGTCATCCAGGGGATCAGCTTCTCATACGGTAGCTCGGACGTTCTTGCGGATATCACTTTCGAGGCGAGGGATGGAGAGATAGTTGGGATAATCGGACCGAACGGATCGGGCAAGACCACGCTTCTCCGGTGCATCAATAGAGCGCTCAGTCCGAGAATCGGAACAATTCTGATCGACGGCAGAGATTATGTGGATCTCACTAGAAGGGAGATTGCCGGTAACATCGGGGTCGTCCCGCAGAATTCTGTAGTCAGCTTTCCGTTCACTGTCCTTGACATAGTAATGATGGGTCGCACCCCCGCAATGGAAAGGTTCGAAAGGGAGTCAGAGAAGGATATCGAGATTGTCAGGAATGCTATGGAGATGACCAATATTGTCTCCCTGGCCGATAGAACGATGGAAGAGATAAGTGGAGGAGAGAGGCAGCGCGTTGTGATCGCCAGAGCGCTTGCTCAAAGACCTAGGATATTGTTGCTTGATGAACCCACCCTCCACCTGGACGTTAACCATCAGCTCGAGATAATGGACCTCGTTCGCAGGCTCGTGAGGAGCGAGAAGCTGACGGTGATCGTAGTATCGCACGACCTCAATCTGGCCGCCAGATACTGCGACAACCTGCTTCTCATGAGCTCCGGAAAGATACGAGCATCTGGAAAGGTGATCGATGTTCTGACGGAGAAGTACATCGAGGAGGTCTTCAAGGTGAAAGCCTCGATCTCATACGACAAGCGCCTCGGCAATTATACTGTCACTCCTCTTGAATGTTGCAAATGATCTATCGGGCAGTCAAAGACCACATTCGCGGAAGTGCTTCTTGCGAACATCGAAGACGTTCGTGAACCACATACTTATAATGCCTGACTCATTTTTCCTCGGTGTTTCCATGACCTCAAAGATCAAAGTTGACATGAGTCTCTGCTCCCACGAGACCGTCATAGAGGCGGAGGACGTGGGAGATGGGACGGTGGACCTCAAGTTCGAGTCCACATGCAAGGATATCAATCACTATGCCAAGCTTCTCACCTCTGTATCGACGGACGATTTCTGCAAAATAAAGGGGTCTAGAATTCTCGAATTGGCCGAGGAGTCGAGCTTGACTCCGACCTGTCTCGTGCCCGCAGGGGTCTTCAACGCATGTTGGCTTGAAACTGGTATGATCTCAAGGAATCTGGTGAAGGAGAAGAAGACGATCTGCATACACTTCGTCGACTGAGCTTTTCCTTATGCTTTTCTTGCATGCATGAATGGCAGAATCGATGTCTATCCATTCCTCTTTTTCGCACCAATTCATATTTAATCAAGATTGAACCTACTGGTTTTCGATGGAGGTCCTGAGGGATTGCAGAGACCCGGAACTTGTTGTCGAAGCCGCTTTGCTCATATTTCTTCTTATAGTATTGGCTCTTCCAAGTCAGACTGAAGCTTCTTCTGATACGACGGTCGGAGACGTCGGCAAGACCGACCTGCGAGTATCTTTCACGTTCTCGGAACCCAGAATTGAAAAAGCTGGGTCCCTTCTGATCGTCTCCTTCGAAGGTATTCCATCATATTTTTCGAATGAAGGACTATTACTTCCATATAGGACTGCAAAGGTACTTCTCCCCCCCGCCAGTGAGTTCTCTGGCTACGAGGTGAGTTGTATCCGACCCGTACTGATCGGCAGCGTCGGTTCTATTGATGTCCGCCCGGAATACTATCCGACGACTGAGTCCGGAGACGATATCGGCCGTGAGCAGTCATCGTATTCCAATATTCCTGGTCCATATGCGCGCTTCCCTGCAATTCAAGCTGAGTATACTGGAACCGAGTTGCTGGAGGGGCTCAAGGTCGCTTTGTTCCGGCTCTGCCCCTTACAGTTTGATGTAGTCGAGGGTGGAGTGAGCTATTTTCTCGATATGGAACTCATCGTTCACGTGAGACAGTTGACGACCAGAACTGTCCTACTATCTACCGACATCGATTCTGTCTTACCGGTAATTGACAACCCAGATATTCTTGCTGACCATGGTTACTATCAGAACAATTCTCCTCAAAACGACCCGAAGCGATACTTAATTGTCACCTCCGATGCTCTCACTGACGAATTCTCCCGACTGGCAGATTGGAAAACATCTAGAGGGGCCGATCAACCCCTTCTTGTCAACTCGACCTCTGGAGTGTTCACAGTGGAATGGATAAAATCCAATCCTTCTTACTGGGGTGACCCGATTTCCCACGGGGGTAAGGGGAACGATACTCAGACACAGATACGTAACTTCATCAAAGACGCTCATGGCAAATGGGGCACTGAGTCTGTTCTTCTGGGCGGAGACGATGAAATCATACCAGCGAGACTGGTCCGGGTGACAGGGCAGTATTCGGCAGACATACCTGCCGATATCTACTACTCAGGATTGGACGGTGACTGGGATACAGACAATGATGGTGTCTATGGCGAGGGTACCGGAATCGGCGGAGGACTGGCCGGAGATGAAGCGGATCTCTTGAGCGAAATAGGAGTTGGCCGTGCCACGGTCGACAATGTCGAAGAGGCAGCCAACTTCGTGAGCAAGGATATCTCGTACGAGCGTAATTATGCTGGCAACTACTTGAACAAGTCATTGATGGTGGGCAACAAGCTTGACGACCGTCCAACCTGGGGGGGTGATTACAAGGATGAGGTGGTCGAAGAGACGTTCCCAACCTCCAATCCTGACCTGTCGATCCAACGGCTCTATGAGGAGGACGGGACCTTCTCGAAGGGCGCATTGCTCTCTGCCCTCAACCAAGGAGTTCACATAGTCAATCATATGGGGCATGGCAGCACGAGCAGCTTTGCCGATCTCACGATCAATGATGTCGAATCCCTATCGAATTCTCAATACTTCGTGCTTTACTCCCAGGCCTGCAATATCGGAGCGTTCGATGAAGCGACTAGCGGGGAGACGGAAGCGATAGCCGAGCATTTCACTAGCAGCGATCATGGAGCGGTCGCGATGATTGTGAATTCCAGGTATGGGTGGTACTCTCCCGGCAGCACAAATGGTCCATCCCAGGCCTACGATATTCAATTCTTTGATGCGATATTCAATCAGCGTATCAGGAGTCTTGGTGACGCTTTGTCCGATTCCAAGGAGGACCTAGCGTCGTCCGTAGGCAGCATTGGCGCGATGAGATGGTGCTATATGGCGATCAATCTCCTGGGAGACCCTGAGACAAGCGTTCACTTTATCGAAGACAGGGGACACGACATTGCATTGTCGGATCTCACTGTGAGTTCCGCGCTAGCGGACCAGTCATGTGTCGTCTCTCTGAATGTTAGGAATCTCGGTAGTCGCGATGAGGCTCAGGTCCCAGTCGAGCTTATCATTGATGGGGGTATTCTTTCGACCTCCTTCGTTAGCGTGCCTGCTGGCGGGGCGACCTTGGCCACCTTCGCTTGGATACCTCAAAGGGCTGAACCGACAATCGTGACGGTTCATTCGAATCTCACTTCGGACCAATGGACCTCAAATGACATGATCTCAGCAGAGGTGGACGTTGCCTGGGGGATCAAGGATGATAAGGTAATTGAGAGCAGTCTGGTGACGCTGGGTGGAAATCTGTTCATAGAATCGGCTGGTAGACTCAGGATCCTCAATTCCACCATCATCTTCAACTCATCATGGAATCATCATTTCAGCATCTTGGTCGATGGCTCCATCGAGATTCGTGACTCTCTGATCACCTGCGATGGCGACATCGGATACTCTCTACTGACCACATCAGGATCGGAGTTCATTGCTACCAATGTCTCATTTGAGAGATGTCGGTACCATTCAAGTACTCCTGGTTTCCAGCTCAAGAGCGATATGTCACTCATGAGAGACTCATCGCTCCGTTCCTGCGACGGGCTCAATCTGATTGGGGTTACTGGTGCCGACATCATTGATTTGAATCTCACTGAATGTAATGGTGGGTTGAACGTCGAGGACTCAATCGGCGTGGAAATAATCCGCCTGGATGTGACCCATGCTGATGTCGGACTGGAGATCGCGAACTCTACGGACGTTCATGTTCTGGATTGTGAGGTTCACGAATGCGATATCGGTCTCGTGATCAACGGGTCCGAGGCTCTGACATTATTCGACAACGAAATATCTGGCAACCAATTCGATTTCGGAATATCTGGGTCCATGAGATCTCACTTCGTTCATGAAATAGGGTCCAATAATGTCACTGCTGGCGCGCTTGTGTACTTGATTGATCTAGCGGATGCCACAATAGATCGGTCCGGAGGAGACATTGGATGCCTTGTGCTGGTCTCATGCGCCAATATCTCCGTGAGCTCTCTCGATCTTCAAGGCAACGTCAACGGCCTTCTCATCTTTGAATCTACAGAGATATCGGTGACCAAATGCAAAATTGACCAGAATCTCGTCGGAATGAGATCGGTTTCCTCCAGTGACAATGTCATATATCGCAATGACTTCGTTTCGAACGGAATCAGTGCCTGGGATGATGGGGACAACAGATACAATGTCTCATATCCACTTGGGGGAAACTTCTGGAGCGACTATCTAGAGTCTGACGATAGATCTGGACCGAACCAAGACCTTCCAAACCCAGATGGAGTGGGTGACATGCCGTATGCAGTAAGAGGGGGGAGTTGTCTCGATCACTATCCATTCATGAAGATGCTGACCGACGGGAATCATATTCCGGTCGCCAGGTACAGCTATGATCCATCTAACCCGTCGAGCTTCGACATGATCAGGTTCATCGACTCGTCCGTCGATTCTGATGGAATGATCGTAAACTGGACGTGGGACTTCGGGGATGGCAGTATTGCGTATTCGAGGAACGTGACACATTCCTACTCAGGAATTGGCGACTACAAGACAACGCTCGTCGTCCGGGATGATGAGAGCGAGGAGAATGCGACATCAAAAATCATAACAGTGCGCAACAGATTGCCTCAGGTCTCATTCAGCTTCTTCCCTGATTTTCCAGCGATTGGTGAGACGGTCAACTTCTCTGACCAATCGGTGGATCTGGATGGTTACATTGTGGCTCGGACATGGGACTTCGGGGACGGGGTCAGCTCGTCAGAGGTCAATCCACCACATGCATTCACCTCCAAAGGTGTCTATACGGTGAAATTGAGCGTGACGGATGATGCTGGAGCGATTGTCAGTTCGTCCAGCACGGTCCCTGTGGGCAATGAACTCCCAGTGGCACAGTTCACTTATTCGCCGAGCGACCCGACGACACAGACTGAAGTCCACTTCATCGATAATTCGACAGACTCCGATGGGTATGTTGCCAGTCGAAGTTGGGATTTCGGGGATGGCAGTCTTTCATTTGAATCAAATCCGAAATATCGCTATCTAGAGGACGGGTTCTATGTCGTAACACTTGTTGTATCCGATGATGTCGGAGCCAGGGATACCGAGCGGGTCGGTATCACGATTCTGAACGCGAGACCTCTGGTCAGCTTTGATTGGACTCCCGATGATCCGTCCACATCAGACCTGATCGAGTTCATCGACCTTTCAATAGATGTGGATGGAACGATGACCGGTCGGCATTGGGAATTCGGGGACGGGTCGTCTTCAGACGATGCATTCCCCGCTCACCGTTTTGCTGACAATGGCCAGTATATGGTCAATCTCACGGTCTGGGACGACGATGGAGCCGTGAACACGTCCAGTCGTGAGATCTCAATAGGCAACTCTCCCCCGAATGTCTCATTCGACATGAGCGATAGTTCCCCTCAGAGTCTGGAGAATATATCATTTACTGATAGGTCTGTCGACGCAGACGGCGCGATTGTCTCTTGGAATTGGAGTTTCGGAGATGGGAATTGGAGCTCAGAGAAATCACCGACTTTCCGCTATTCGCGATCTGGCGAATTCTTGATTCGGTTATCGGTCGTAGACGATGATGGCGACTCAAACTCAACACAACTGACCATCCATGTCAGAAACCTTCCGCCACTATCAGATTTCACTTGGGTCGTCGCAAATGAGCATTCTGGAACGACCGTAGACTTCACGAGTATCGCGGTGGACCGCGATGGTTCGATAGCACAATACCAGTGGGTTTTCGGTGATGGGGCGACGTCATCTATCGCAACTCCAGTCTATTCGTTCCAAGGCGAAGGCAACTACTCAGTCACCCTTACCGTCACTGACAACTCGGGGGACAAGTCATCGTGTTCAAGACTAGTGGTCGTTTCCCTGCCTGACTTGGTCGTCACGCAATCGGGTGTGAGCATATATCCTGACGATGCGGGTGTCGGAGACAATGTCACATTTTCTGTTACGGTCAGAAACGATGGATCCAGGGCGGTCCATGGAGCAGCAGTTGTCTTCCTTCTCGATGAGCAATCGATCGGTGTCAGATCTGTGGACATCTCTCCCCATTCGACTGTTGTGGCCAGCCTTCTTTGGACGGCGACATCCGGAAGCCATTTGTTGCGTGTCGAAGTCGACGGGGAAGATGCGATACAAGAGGGGTCAGATATCAATAATTGGGTGGAGATCCCGCTGACGATCACGAAAGATGCCAGTGGATTGGACCCGTTTGGTTTCTACACCGGGATGATGCTTCTCTCTGCTGGAGTGGTGATAGTCGTCGCGATTGCAATTCTGCTGAGAGCCAGGGGAAAGAGCCTAGGTTGATAGAGAATTGTGATGAAGGGTCGATAAGAACGTCGAGCGCCCCGGTCGGGATTCGAACCCGAGTCCCGGGCTGTCTGCTCCACCAGAGGAGGAACGACAGGCCCGGATGATGGGCCACTACACTACCGGGGCCTTGCTTGAGACCAGAATAGATATGTCATATTTATTCCTTAAGGTGTCCCAGAAAATCCACTGGGTTTACAATATCATTCGCCCGCCCTCGCATTTTCGAGACCGATCCTTTCCGTCAGTAGGTTTTATGAGTATACGCCCAGATAATGGTTGAAAAGGAGGACCCCAGCAATGGAGAAGAAACTGCGCGTCGAAGATTACATGGTCCGGGATGTGGTCTCCGTGTCCCCCGATTACACTATTGAAGAGGCCGTGAAGAGACTGATTTCGACGGAGTTCCACGGACTCCCAGTAGCGGAAAACGGTCGTCTTGTCGGATTCATCACGGCCAAGGAGCTCTTGAGAGCAGCAACGAAACCCAAGATGAAAGTGCGGCAGATTGCGAGGAGGGGTACCATCACGGTGAGCCCGGACATGGACATCGACGATGCGGCACGTGTCCTCTTCAGATACGGATTGCGAAACGTTCCAGTCGTCGATGGGAAAGGGAAGATTATAGGAATCATTTCGAACATCGACATAGTCAGGTCCCACATCGAGAGAGCCACTCCAAGCAAGGTGCTCATGGTCAAGACGTTCTTGGAGTCAAAGCACAAGATCGACATCAAGGTGAAGAGGACGGTGATCCCGATTGAATCGTTGAGACCGACACAACACGAGATCTATGCCGATGAATTGAGGGGAAGACAATACGAGATCAAACGGGGATTGGTGGAGCCGATAATTGTCGTACAGAAACGAGATCACTATTTGCTCGTCGATGGACATCATAGGGTCCTCGCCGCGAGAGAGATGGGAGTCAGGCAGTTCACGGCATTCGTTCTGGAACCGAGCGCTGAAATCGAGCTCGGTATGGAGCGCTCAGCTGAGGAAAGGGGTCTCAAGACACTCGACGATGTGAAGATACTCGAAGGTTCGCATCATCCTCTTGTCGAGATCACTACCAAGCTTCTGAAAGGCGAGGGATGACTTCTTTGGTGTGGCCTCTCTCAGATTTCACTTGTTCCTGGTAAGCGACTCAAGCATGATCTTCTGTTCGACCGAAGCGATTAGTCCGATCGTGCTTATCACGGTATCTGGGTTCAGGCTAATGCTGTCGATCCCAGATCGTACCAGGAATTCTGCGAACTCGGGATAGACAGATGGTGCTTGACCGCAGATTGAGACGACTTTGCCTTTCTTGTGCGCCGTTACGATTAGGTGTTCGATAGCTCGTTTTATCGCTTCGTTCCGCTCATCGAAGTACCCCATCTTGCCGAGTATGTCAGAGTCCCTGTCGGCTCCCATTATCAGCTGCGTCAGGTCGTTGCTTCCTATTGAGAAACCGTCGCAGAGATCGGCGAACTCATCGGCCATGAATATGTTGCATGGAACCTCCGCCATCAAATAAAGTTTGAAGTCCCGTCCCTTCTCCAACCCGACCTCGTTCATCATCGCTGTGATTTTTCTCAGCTCATCGACAGTCCGGACGAAGGGAAGCATTACCCATATGTTCTTGAGACCCATCTCTTCCCTAACTTTCTTCACTGCGACCAGTTCCAGCTTGAACGCCTCTCTATACTGTTCTGACACGTAGCGGGAGCACCCTCTCCATCCAATCATGGGATTGGACTCATGAGGCTCGAATTTCTCTCCTCCCTTCATCTCCCTATATTCGTTCGTTTTGAAATCCGAGGTCCTCAGGATTATGGGCCTGGGGTAGAAAGCTCTTCCAACGACTGCAATCCCCTCAGCGAGCTTATCGACCAACTCTCTCGAACGTCCCTGTTCTATGAGTGCTAGAGGGTGCTCTCGGACATGACTGGTAAATAGGAACTCGATTCTCATGAGACCGACCCCGGAGACTGGAAGTCTAGCATACTCCTCGGCTTTGTGCGGCACTCCTATGTTGACGAGGATCTTTGTCCCCGTGACTGGAACGCTCTTCATCACGACTTCGTTTGAAGGTCTGGTTATCGTCGCGACCTCATCCGCACCTTCGTAGACAACTCCCATCTTACCATCGACGGTTATCAACGTGCCTTGGGTGAGTATCTTCGTCGCATTGCTTGCACCCACGACGCAAGGTATTCCGAGTTCTCTCGCCACAATCGCGGCATGACAGGTCATGCCGCCCTCGTCCGTGACAATCGCAGCAGCCCTTATCATCGCTGGGACCATGTCAGGAGATGTCATTAAAGTGACGAGGACCTCCCCTTTCTTCACAACGTCCAAGCTCATACCCTCACCTAGGATCCTCACGGTTCCATGGGCCGTTCCTGGGCTTGCCGCTAGTCCTCTGACCAATACCTTTCTCATACCTGGTTCCGCGGGCTGTTCGACTTTCACGTCCTTCCCTCCAACTTCATTTGGCTTCTCAATCTTCGAATTCGATGACAGCGTCGTCACAGGTCTCGCCTGAACGACGAATATCTCGCCATTTTCGATGCACCACTCTATATCCATCGGCTTGTCATAGTGCAACTCAATCTGGTTCCCAATGTCGGCAAGGGCCAGTATCTGTTCGTCCACGATCTTCTGTCGGGCAGCAAGCTCCTCTCCCACGTCGTCTTTGACGCTGTCTCCGTTCTTTCCCCTTACTAGTTTCCAGGTTTGCTTCGCAATTCTTTTGTTGATTATCTTTCTGTGGAACTTGTCAACGACGTAAGTGTCAGGAGTCACTTTGCCGCCTACCATCGCCTCTCCAAGTCCATATCCAGCCTCTATGATGATATGAGGAAGTTCGGAGTTCGGATCGACCGTGAACATTATCCCGGAGACCTCTGAATCGATCATCCTCTGCACGACAACAGCCAGCTTGACCTTCTTGCGATCGAACCCCTTGCTCGACCGGTATGCGATGGCTCTCGGCGTAAACAATGAAGACCAGCACTTCCTCACTTTGTCGAGCAGGTCTTCCGGACTACTGACGTTCAGGTAAGTGTCCTGCTGACCTGCGAAGCTTGCTGTTGGAAGATCCTCTGCTGTGGCGCTCGACCTGACAGCCACAAATCGTCTCTCATGGTGGTCCCTGAAGAGCTTCTTGTATTCTCTGAGGATCTCATCCTTTAGATCCAGTGGGATACCTACCTCCTCGAAGGCGGTTCGAATGGAGGAAGAAGCATCCTGAAGCGATCTGTCGTCAGCGACGTCGACGGTCTCCAAAGCTTTGTCGACCTTCCTAATCAAGCCTTTCTGCTCAATGAAATAGTCGTAGGCGGCCGTCGTCAACACGAAACCTGGCGGCACATTGAAGCCGGCGGAGGTCAGTTCACCAAGGTTTGCTGCTTTTCCTCCAGCGATTTGAATGTCGTGGACTCCTAACTCATCGATACTAGCTATCTTCTTCATTCACCTCTCCCCATACAATCAGCGTCCAATTGCGAGGTCTTCTTCGCCACGCACTCCATCTTCAATATTGAAATACCTAGGCTCTGATAAATCCTGTGGTCCAAATCAAATCATATGATCAGCAGTCTCTCACTTTTCGAGAAGATCTCCTCGGTCTTCGCAAGAAGTTCGACTTTGAACACCTGTGATGGGGCTTCCACGATAGCCTTTCATGTTTCTTTCAAGAGGTTTCGAGTTTCCCAATTATCTCTCTATGCCAATGATATCAAACGATTCGTCATTAATCAGCATTGTATCTGGAAAGAATGAAAGGAAATCCCCTCTTTCTCAGAATTATCCTGGCCATCGATATGACATATCTTCCTCGAAGATCATACATGAGATAATCCTTCTTATGCGATAGAAGCACTCAAATATGGTCACACGTAATTCCCCTGTCCGAGGGTGTGTGTCTTGAATCAACAAGATGTAGCTCGAACGGTAGAAATCCGTTGGCATGGCAGGGGCGGTCAAGGAATCGTCACCGCCAACGAGATTCTTGCGGGGGCGGCTCTCAAGGAAGGCAAGTATATCAAGGCTTTCCCGGAGTTCGGTCCAGAGAGGATGGGCGCCCCGATAAGAGCCTTCGCCAGAATATCAAACAAGCCTATAACAGTACACAGCCAGGTTTACTACCCTGACTATGTGGTTGTCGTCGATTCAACTCTGATCGGCCAGATTGATCTCGTCGAGGGACTCAAGTCATCTGGAGCGGTGATAGCAAACTATGCGGACTTGCCCGACAAACTCAGAGAAGTCCTTCACGCGAACACTGGCGTCCATACGGTCAATGCGACAAAGATTGCTATGGAAGAGATAGGGAGACCGCTTGCCAATACGGCGATGCTTGGCGCACTCGCCAAGGTCTCTGGCCTCGTTAGTATTGAGAGCATCACAAATGAGCTTGCCAGCAAGTTCGCGGGCAAGTTTCCGAAGGAAGTCACAGCCAAGAACATAAAGGCCGTGGAACGGGCCTACGCGGAGGTGTTGTGATGGCTGAATCGGACAAGAAGTACAACGAGTATCCTATCGGTGGGATGATTACAGAGAGGGGTAGCGCCAGGAGATACAAGACGGGCGATTGGCGTTCCCGAAGACCTGAGGTGGACGAAGAAAAATGTATAGATTGTCTCTTTTGCTGGATATTCTGCCCAGACAATTCGGTGCTTGTCGAGGATGAGAAAATGAAAGGCTTCAGATACTCGCACTGCAAAGGGTGTGGAATTTGTGCCGCTGAATGCCCGAAAAAGGCAATAACAATGAAAGAGGAGGGGGCATAGATGCAGAAGTTGTTGGCAATGAATGGAGACCAAGCAATAGCGTATGCCTGGAAACAGATCGATCCGGACGTCGTCGCCGCCTACCCTATTACACCCCAGACGATTATCGTCGAGGCGTTCTCGGAATATGTGGCCGACGGACACGTCACGACCGAGTACGTATGCACGGAGTCGGAACACAGCGCATTGAGCGTTTGTGTAGGCGCTTCCGCGGCAGGAGCCAGAACGGCGACCGCTACGGCATCGGCGGGTCTGGCTTTTATGTGGGAGATGCTTTACATTGCCGCATCGATGAGGCTGCCGATTGTAATGGCGGTGGCCAATAGGGCGTTGAGCGGACCAATCAACATCCACTGCGATCACAACGATGCGATGGGAGGAAGGGATGCAGGTTGGGTGCAGATCTACGGTGAGAACGCTCAGGAGGCGTACGACAACTCAATAATGGCATTCCGGATTGCGGAGCATTTGAACGTTCGTCTGCCAGTGATGACTTGCCTGGATGGGTTCATAACAAGTCACTCGCTCGAGAATATGTCTCTCCTCCCTGACGACGTGGTCAAGAAGTTCGTCGGTGATTTCAAACCCATCAGACCGCTGCTGGACGTTAGCGAGCCGACCTCTTATGGCCCATTCGACTCGCCCGAGTACTACTTCGAACACAAATATCAGCAGGTCAGGGCGATGGAGGACGCGTTTCCTGTGATAAAGGAAGTCCAGAGGGAGTTCGCAGAGATCAGCGGCAGGTCATATGATTTCATTGAGCCATACCGTGCAGATGACGCCGACTACGTAGTGATGGCTGCGGGGTCCACCGCCGGAACGCTCAGACAGGTCGTCGATGAGTTGAGGGCAGAAGGGAAGAAGGTAGGGAGCCTGAAGCTTAGGTTATTCCGTCCGTTCCCGGCGAAGGAGATTGCCAAGATTCTGGAAGGGAAGAAAGGCGTCGCTGTCATGGATAGGGCGATCAGCTTTGGAGCGTCAGGACCGACGTTCCCCGAGGTGCGATCTGCACTGTTCGACTTATCCAGTAAGCCGAACACCGTCGACTACGTCTATGGTCTCGGCGGAAGGGACGTCGGAGTCGACGACATTAAGGTCGTTTTCAGCCAGCTAATGAAAGGTGATAGCAAGACGATTAACTACTTGGGGGTGAGAATCTGAGCCCAACTTTGAAAGAGCTGTCACATAAACCCGCGAGGTTGACCGAGGGTCACAGATTGTGTGCGGGTTGTGCGGAACCGATAATTGTCAGGCAAGTGCTGATGGCCACCGACAAGCCTGTCGTCGTAGCAAACGCAACCGGATGCTTTGAGGTCTCGACTTCCGTGTATCCATTCACAGCATGGGACGTTCCCTGGATCCATAGTGCTTTTGAGAACGCCGCGGCAACGATCAGCGGGGTCGAGAGCGCGTACCGAGCACTTCAGAGAAAGGGGAAGATGAAACAGGAGGTGCGTTTCATCGCGTTTGGTGGTGATGGAGGCACTTACGATATCGGCTTCCAGGCTCTGTCCGGTGCGATCGAAAGGGGTCACAATTTCATGTATGTGTGCTTCAACAATGAGGCGTACATGAACACCGGTATCCAACGGTCGAGCGCGACGATGAGGGGGGCAAGCACCACTACATGCCCGACTGGATTGTGCAGCCCTGGCAAGAAGGAGTACCCAAAGGACATGACCAAGATAATCATAGCTCACGACATTCCATACGCCGCGCAGGCATCACCTCACAACTGGAAGGATCTCGTGGATAAGGCCGCGAAGGGATTCGAGATTGGCGGTCCTGCCTTCCTCAATGTGATATCACCTTGTCCCAGGGGTTGGAGACACGAGTCCGCTCAGACGGTCGAAATATCGAAACTGGCTGTCGAAACATGTATGTGGCCTCTCTACGAATTTGAGAGGGGAACTTGGAGGTTGACGGGTGAGAGCAAACGCATTGCCGAGGGCAAGAAGGAGAAACGTCCGATGACCGACTGGTTCAAGGCACAGGGAAGATTCCGCCAGCTACTGACTGACAAATGGGCGACCGTCGCTCAAGAAATCCAGGCGAATGTAGACAAGAAGTGGGAGTCCCTACAGGATTCCTGCAAAGTATGATGTAGCGGCTGAGGGACTTCCGACCACTTACTTGAAACCCTTTTCTTTAATTTCCCTATTCGACATATAGCTGGAAGTGCACTCACCCGAGCATTGTCAGCGCTTGGTCGTTCCCCAGTCGTGTTCGCATTCTACATCATAGACCATTTTGCAGCGGGACCGGGCGAAGGATTTCGATATCGAGCGCATTTCTTTCTTGCCGAGGGGACGGGTCATGCTTGGACGAAGAGGTGTGTTCAGAAATACAAGGTCCGGTTCTATTCTGTCGCATATCTCCACCAGTCCATCAACATCTCTCATGTTCTCTTTTATGAACATGATCTGCAAACAGAAGTCGCCTTCGAACTCCTTTCTCATGATCTCGATGTTCTCCAGGACGATGCGGAAACCTATGGAGGGGTGGGGTCGATTCACTCGTTGGTAGGTCCCTTCGCACGCAGCGTCCAATTTCGCTACAATGAAATCGAATAGTTTCATCGCCTCTCTAATTTCTGGGTTGTGGAAGAGAGATGAGTTCGTCAATATTCCGACTGGAAAGTCGGTCAAATCGCTTACTACCTCCACCATTTCAATCAGATTCGAAGCGAGGGTTGGTTCTCCGGTACCTGAGAAAGTGACTACGACTCCGCCTTTCTTTCTCCTCAGCAGTGCCGCGAG
>Ga0153916_10001677_pt1 | contig 16030 bp, 16 predicted proteins | sample Opewatmetagenome_FD_109642 | JGI IMG/M metagenome (GOLD analysis project Ga0153916, IMG submission 109642) | Freshwater wetland microbial communities from Ohio, USA - Open water 3 Core 3 Depth 4 metaG | ecosystem: Environmental > Aquatic > Freshwater > Wetlands | place: USA: Ohio, Lake Erie...
TCATTGTTATGTTTTCTGGGTTGTTGTTGCCTGTTAGGTCTCCGCTCCAGTGGTTGAATGTCCATCCTGTTTCTGGTATTGCTGTTAGTTCAACAGTTGTTCCATGTGGATAAGTTGTTTGATTAGGATTTTTTGTTACTGTTCCGTTTCCTTCTATGTTTATGGTTAATGTGTATTGGTTTATTGTGAAGTTGGCGTTTACTATTTTGTTGTTGTTCATTGTTATGTTTTCTGGGTTGTTGTTGCCTGTTAGGTCTCCGCTCCAGTGGTTGAATGTCCATCCTGTTTCTGGTATTGCTGTTAGTTGTACTATGGTTCCAGGGGGGTATTGGGTTTGGTTTGGATTTTTGTTTACTGTCCCGTTTCCCTCTATGTTTATTGTTAATGTGTAATCGCATAACGGATTAAGACTCTGTATATAATTTTCAAGCTTTCCATTAGTTATTTTTATAAGCTGAGAGTTAATTGTTGGTATAATAATTGTAAAAATAAGGACAAATGTAACCGCGGAAACAACAATATTCTTAAAAATATCATTTCTTTTTGTTTTGTAGTGTAATTTCATATAATTACCTTCCTATAAATTAAATATTGACTTATCTATATATAAGTATTTCTAAAATTTGATAGAAATACTAATTCAGTTTGTTTCTTTTTAAATAAAAAATAAAACCATATTTCAGATGGGATTTCATCCTTTTTTAACAACAGAAACAATTTATTAAGATGTTCCAGTATCTAAACAATAGATATTACCTAACGCACCAATATAAACAGATTGATTATATACAACTGAATTAGAAAGAATAGGAGTAGTAAGATAATTATAGGTATCATTATTTATTGTAAAACCGGGAGCAAAGAACCAAGTAGATGCACCACTTGTTTTATTTAGTGCATAAAATCTTCCATCATCACAACCAAAAAACACATTTTCTTCATAAACAACAGGATTTGAATGAATAGCAGCTTTGCAAGTAAAAAACCATACAATAATGCCATTGTCTTTATTTAAAGCATAGAAATTATTATCATGTGAACCAACGAAAACCAAATCATCAGAAATAACTGGTGTTGTCTCAACTCCCCAACCTGTTTCATACTTCCACTTTAGTTCACCGTTAGTACTATTTAAAGCATAAATAAAGGTATCCCAAGAACCAAAATAAACAGTGCCATCATAAACATAAGGTCTTGAAGAAATAATACCATCCGTTTCAAAATACCAGATTTGACTTCCCGAGTTTACATCAATTGCATAACAGTTTTTACCTGAACTTATAAACATAAGGTTATTTTCAGGTTCAGAAATATAAATTTCGTCAGTTAGATTTATCTGCCAAATTATATCTTCTGAGTTATTATCAATAGCGTAAACATTTCCTTTATCATTACCAACAATAATTTTTCCATCAGCAACAACTGGTTTAGATAGTATTTTACCTAATGGTTTTTCACTGAGATTTTTTGTATTTATATCTATAATTTTTAGTCCTTCTTTTGTTCCAATAAATATTTTATCATTATAAAAAGTAGGGATAGTCGGATTTTTTCCAACTGTCATATTCCATAAAAAAGTACCATTATCAACATTTAATGCAATTATTTCACCTGTTGATGTGGATGAATACAAAACATCCTCAACAATAATACTAGATGAACTAAATGTATTTTGATTATCACTAGTATTATATGTCCATATTTTATTGCCTTCTTTACCCAAAATTAGTACTTTATCTAATAAATTGAAATCCTCTTTTTTAGGTAAACCATAAAATCTAACCCATCCAGATGGAGGTATCTCTATAATTTTTACATTTATATCACTAGTATCATAAATATTTCGTATTTTCCCAGCAGGATTACCAATAAATGCCCATAAACCATTATTCTCCAACAGGTGAGAATCAGTCATTTTACAATCAGGTGACCAAGATACAATTGGATTTGTAGACATGATTTCTTTTACAACATCAATATCTATATTGCTATTATTGCCATACTTGTTACCAAGTTCTTCATATTTTTTATCTCTTGAACCTTTTATATATCTAGGTGTGTAATACATATAAGTTTTAGATTCTAAAAAAATAAGTGAAAAAACTTGTTTTATATAATCTCCTAAGTGAAATTGTTCTAGTCTTACACGGAAATTAAATGGATTATTTGCTGACCAATGGAAACCATTTGATGTTTTATTGTACCAGGAATTACGATATCCAAGTTCAAAACGTGCTATTTCACCAGTTTTAGCATCACCAATAAGCCATACAGCATTCATACAACCATCATTTCTGTATCTTAAAATTTTCATTACATCAGTTATATTATTACCATATTGCATTGCCCTTCTTGCTCTGATTGCTAGTGGTAATCCTCTGTTATCCCAAAGTCCTTGTGGACAAGTTGTTTCAAGTAAAACAATACCGGCGTCATTCTGATAGTAATCATGATCACTCCAAATATAACCAGGTGCAGAAGCCATAATAATTCTACTACCATTTGATGGATTTATATCAAGAATCAGATTCCATCTAAAAGTAATATAATAAGACCACCACCATGTAACGGCTGTATCGGTGCTCCACATTGAATTAGTAAAAACTAACTGACCATCTGTTGTTGCATTACCTGTGGCAGTAAAACCATTACATTTGTGATTTCCTGATGGACAAATAAAATCAGATATAAAATCAATTGCATTAATTTCAGATAAAGAAGGCTCAACCTCTAAAAGATTCTTGAACAAAGTTAGAAGTGGATGAAAACCTTTTCTAAATTTACTATTAGTTATTTTTGATAAAAACTCGTACATTTCATTACATGTTAAAATATCACTATAAGTAACATTTCTACCAAAAATCTTACCTCCTCTATCATTAACCCCTTTAGCTATTCCTTGTATTTCTTCTTTATATTCTGAATAGTTTTTTTCATCATATTTATCTTTATAAAACTTATAAGTATATTTCGTACAAAAATTCCAAAAAGTTTCATTTATTTTATCATATTTATCTTCAGATATATACTTATTTAATTTTTTTATTTTGGGATGGTTATAAATCATATTACTCCAACGATAAATCATATCAATAATTTCTTCTGAAAGTAGATAACCGTGTTGTAATCCCCGCTCGCGTGGTTCTCCTTCAATATGAAGATAAATCCAACCTTGGATATTATATCTATAACCATTTCCATATTGTCTAACGCTATCTTTGACTAATGTTTGTTCATTTCCAGTTACTGAATTAAAATTAAAGAAATTAGTTGATATTAAGATTAGTACCAATAAAATACTTGTTAATTTTTTCATAAATAATAATATATGTACCTATTATATAAAAGTTTATCTTAAAATTGTAATAAGTAGATTTTATTAAAAAGAAATTTAATATAAGAACTATATTACAAAAAAATATAGGTTTTTTTAATATCAGAAAATATTGAGAAAAAAATGAAAAAAATTAAACTTCTTTTTTTAAATGGAAAACGTATCTAGTTGGAATCCTTTTTTTCTTGCCAGTCCAATAGCCACACTTTTTACAATTAAATTCTATTGTTACTTCTCCACCCCATATTGTAAGGTTCTTGACTTTATGTAAATCACTTTTACATACGGGGCATTTAAACATTAGTTTCTTTGGATCTCCCTCACGGGTGTGTGTTTCAAGCTTAATAAAATTACTATTTAACGCAATATTTCTGATTCTACTGCCAGTAATACCAAATTTTTTTTTCTTTGAATTAAGCTCTTTTTCAACCAATTTTTTCAGATTATTCTGTGAGTCCACAGTTCTAAATTTTTTTAAAACCTTTTTAATAATAGACTCAATCTGATCATCGGTTGCTATATGATAACTCATAACAAAAATGAAATGATTATGTGTTACTTAAACTCTTTTAGTGCTGGATTGTTTTTAGTAAATCTGTCCTACTTATAATACCAACAAGCTTTCCATATTCTAATAAGGGAAGAGCCCCTGCATTGTTTTTTAACATTATAATAGCTGCATCTTTAGCGGTCATATTAGGTTCAGTCCATACTACGGGTGATTTCATAACATCTCCAACAAGTAGTTCATCAAGCTGATGTTTCTGCCTACCAAGAGGAAATGAACCTTTAACATCAGCAAGAGCAAATGCTATTTCATTATCAGAAATAATCCCAACCAGCTTACCTTGGTTAACAACAGGTAATCTTGCTAAGTTTTGGTCTATCATAATTCTCCTAGCATGTATAACTCTATCATCAGGAGAGATAGTTACGATTTTTTTATTCATAATTTCTCTAATTTGCTGTTTACTTGTTACCAATGGTAATAAATCAGCTTTTGTTAAAACACCTACCAAATTATCATTTTCAACAACACAAAGCATCGTTGGTCCAGGTTTACCAACTTTTTCCAAGATCATTTTTACATCAGTATCTGGTGATACACATTCAATTTCCTTATCAATAACAGATGATGCATGTAACCTAGAAGCTGGAACGCCTTTTTTACGAATTGAACCTAATTTATAAGCAATAATATTATCAGTAACCATACCTACTAGTTTTTTATTATCCAAAACTGGTATCTTAGTTATCTGATATTTTTTCATAAGATTAAGTACATGTTTAAGATTCTCGTCTTTATCAACTGTTATAATATCTTTTGTCATAAGTTCGATTACTTTCATATCATCCTTTCCTGAAATGTTTTTTTTTCAAAATTTTATCATTCATATTTTAAGGCATCAGCGCAATCTTCGCATAATAAACGTCCATCTATACTTTTTAAATTACTTGAAAGAGTACCGCAATCTTCACATTTTCCAGAAAAAATTTGTCTCTTATAATACGACTCATCTCTTATTTTTATATCATGCCACTCTCTTGAAATATCATGTAGTACTGGCGATATAGCTGAGATATCTTTTTGTGTTATTATACCTATTAATTCACCCTTTTCAATTACAGGTAGTCTTCTCACATTGCATTTACCCATTATATTCATAGCTTCTTCTAAGGTTATATAAGGATCAATTACAATAATTGGTGTACTCATCAAATCTTTAACCAAAACATCTTTTGCATTTAAACCTTCAGCAACAACTTTTTTTAAAATGTCACTTTCGGTTAGAATTCCGATTGGTTGTTTTTTTTCTACAACTATAACATTTCCTATTCTTCTGTTTTTCATCAATTTAGCTGCTTCAAGAACTGTAATTGTTGGTTTTACTATTACAAGATTTGTTTTCATCGCTTCTTTTACTATAACATCTCTTCCCATTTTATTGCCTCTGTATTAGGCTGTTATTTAGTTAAATAAGCCCAAACCTTAAAACCATTCATTGTATTTTACTTTTTTTATGAGCGCCAGTCAATATGAAAGAGAGCTTAGGAATATACTTGAAGGAGAAGAAAAAATTTTATCAAAAATCACTAAAAGATGTACAGTAATAGAAAAGGATAATTACCTAAAGATAAAGGAAAAACCATTTGCTGTTATACGTGCAGCTGGATCATTAGGAGTAGATCTTGTGGCAACACGTGGTGATGTCTCTTTTTTAACTGAGGTAAAAACAAGTTTTGAAGACACTATCCATTTTAGTAGAGTTAGTGGTAAATTGCAGGAACAAGCAGATGCAATGAAAAAGATATGTGAAAAAACCAAAACACTCCCTATTTACGCATTTAGAACTAAAGGTAAGCATGGGGATTCTTGGAGAATATTTACATTCAATATGCAGGGTTTGGAGGGAAGAATAGCTATATTACACAGGAGATTGCCAAAGATTAAATTAAGCAAAAGTGGTAATTATATTATGAAGTGGGAAGAAGGAATGCCTCTTTCAGATTTTATATCATACCTATGTAAATAATTAATAAAAATTTCTATTTCAATTTATTTTATTACTTTCTAAAAAATAATTTACAATTCGAAACGTTTTTAGAACCATTTTGCATTAATGCCTTGCGATCATCATGAAAAAACTACTTGTTGCCTATGACGGATCTGATGCTTCAAAGAAAGCAATAGAAACTGTTTTGAAATGTTCAAATAAACAAGATGAAATTATACTTTTAACAGTAATACCTGCAGAATTAACAGAATCTTCTTTTACAAAGATGCTATTACCAACTATTGATTTAAGCTCCATTGTAAAATCTGGAAGTTTTAAAGAAAAAGCAATGGATTCCTTAAATAAGATATCAAAACAAATTGAAAATAATGTTTCAAAAGTAAATAATATTGTAGAATCTGGTGATCCTGCAGATGAAATTCTTATTACTGCAAAGAAAGTAGATGCAGATATTATAATAATAGGTTACAAAGGTTATGGGAAAGAAGGTAGATTTTTACTTGGCAGTGTAACAGATAAAGTCGTAAGACATGCAAGTATGTCGGTTTTAGTTGTAAGATAAATTAATACTTTTTGTGATCCTAATGCATCCTACAGATGAGATATGGGGGATTAAAAGTAAAAGACTCTTTAAAAAAAGAATAATTCTTGCAGTTATAGGTAGCATCGCCGCTGTTGAAACTATTAAACTTGCTAGGGAATTAATTAGACATGGTGCTGATGTTTATCCTGTTATGTCGCTCTCTGCAACTAAGATAATTCACCCTGATTCTCTTTGGTTTGCAACAGGAAAAAAACCAATTGTTGAGTTGACTGGGGCTACAGAACATGTATCTTTCTGTGGTAAAGTTGAAAAACCTGTAGATCTTTTACTTATTTGCCCTTGTACTGCAAATACTATTTCAAAAATTGCCAGAGGCATTGATGATACACCTGTTACAACTTTTGCAACTACTGCTATTGGTTCAGCTATACCAATTTTGATAGTTCCAGCGATGCATATATCTATGTATGATCATAAAATCGTTCAAAAAAATATTGAAAAATGTAAAAAGATTGGCATAAAATTTATTGAACCGGTAATTGGAAAAAATATAGCTAAAATGGCAGAAATTGATGAAATTGTTTCTCATGTAATTCGAGAAACAGGTAAAAAAGATTTGGAAAAAAAGAGGATATTAATTATTGGTGGTCCAACTGCTGAGAAAATAGATGATGTAAGAATAATTACTAATCGAAGTTCTGGAAAAACTGCTGTAAATCTAGCTAAAAATGCTTTTTTTAGAGGTGCTGATGTTGAATTATGGTATGGACTTGGTAGAGAAACTACTCCAAATTTTATTAAAAAAATTAATTTTGAATCAATTTGCGATGTAGAAAAATTGTTGAAAAAAAGAAATTTAAAAGAGTTTGATGCTATAATCCTATGTGCTGCATTATCAGATTACATACCAAAAAAACGGAAAGGTAAAATACAATCTGGAAAAGAAAAATTTGTTTTAGAAATGTTTTCTGCTCCAAAAATTATTTCAAAACTAAGAAAAAAAGCACCTCAATCAAAAATAATAGGTTTTAAAGTCGAAGAAAGTAAAGCTAATCTAAAAGAAAAGGCAATGAATTTGTTAAAGAAAAATAATTTAAATTTTGTTGTAGCAAACCTAATCCATGGTTTTAATGCCAATCAAAATGAGATATGGATATTAGACGAAAAAGGAAAAATTATTAATAAAAAAGGAAAAAAGGAAGAACTAGCTGATTATATTTTAGATATAATAAAATAAGAGTGAAACAAATGAAGGCCACTGCTTTTGCACCAGGTCATATATCATGTTTTTTTGAACCAATTTATTCACAGGACATAAGTCGTACAGGTTCCAGAGGGGCTGGAATTAATATTACATTAGGTGCAACTTCAGAAGTTTTTGCTGAAAACTCTGATAAACAAAATATTGAGGTATATATTAATAATAGAAAATCTAGTGCCCAAGTTACTAAGCTTGCTTTGAAATATCTGATTGGAAAAAACCCTTTACATATTGTTGTTAAGACAAATTTAGATCTTCCAATAAGTCAAGGTTTTGGTATGAGTGCATCTGGTGCAATTAGTGCAACTTTTGCTCTTTCAAAAATAATCGGTGTTTCAACTAATGATGCAATACGCGCATCTCATTCTGCCGAGGTTCAGCTAAAAACTGGTTTGGGAGACGTATTAGCTAGTTGTTTTGGAGGCATTGAAATAAGAAAAAGCGCTGGTCTACCTCCTTGGGGTTTAATAGAGCATATCCCTGGTAATTTTAATTTAGTATTGTGCGTGATAGGCAAAAAAATTGCTACAAAAAAAGTTTTAGAAGATAAAACTAAGATTAATAAAATAATAGAGTATGGGAAATATTGTACAAAAAAATTACTTGAAAATCCTTCAATAGAAAATCTTTTTTATCAATCTCAAGTATTTACTAAAAATTCAGGTTTAGCAGATAAATATATTTTGGAAGCAATTAATGCTGCAAATCGATATGGAAAGGCAAGTATGTGTATGCTAGGTAACTCTGTATTTGCAATGGGTAAAACTAATGAGTTAAGCAATGTGCTTTTATCGTTTGGTAAAATATATATTTGTTCTGTTGATGAATTTGGTGCACGAATTTTATAAAAATAAATACTTATTAAAAATAACTGCTTATCTTAACATATGTATGTCTTGATACCCTTTGATTTCAAGATAAACTGCAGGATCAATTCCTCTAATTGTTAGATCAGCTGATACAGAAATTAAAAGCCAATCAGCAGATAATAAATTAGCAGATAAAAGTTTAGAAAATGGTATAACTATTTCACTGGTTACATTTTTAATATTTCCCGCTTCTACTATAATTTCTTCTTCAATATTTGTTTCACCAAGTAATTGCTCATCATCTCCATGAGCAACCAACATTTTAATAGTTGTATTTCTAAGAGCAAGATCGACTTTCAAGGTATTGTTCACAACAAGAGTAGCATTACTTAAAAATCCTCTTATTGTAAGTTTTCCATCTACTTTAATAGATAAGACCGTTGGATTGTCTTTTGGCAATAGAATCACTTCTAAATCAGGGATATTAACAACTGCACTAATATCTAAAGGCAAATTTTTCTCAAAACCTGCAATATTAGCACCAGCAATACCCTCCATGTTTATTACCAACTTTTTTGCATTTAATGCCTTTAACTCCAACCAACCACTTGCATTCAGTTGTGTATATTCTTTACCTGCTATTACTCCATTTGAAACATCTAAACTACCAACTTTTTCTCCAGTTTCGGTTTCTATTTCAGTTGAAATATTATTTATATAAATATCAAATGCATTAGGATTATAGGCAGTGATTTCTGCTGATAGATTGACGTAATCTGTTGTTATATCATCTATATTAATTTCAACACTAATACTTGGAGCAGCAAGTTCATTGAGCAAATTTTCAATAGAAGTTACAACACCTATTTTAAGAGGAATTGTTTTTTCTATAAACAATATATTTGCACCTACATCACCAGAAATTCTACTAATTAAACGTTCAGGGCTATGCCCATTAAATGCAATATTTACATTTTCAATAATGGTCTTATTTTTGTTAGAACCAATCTTTCCCCCTTCAATTAAAATATTCGCAACTTCATACTCATCTTCTGTTGTAATTACTAATTTTATATTTCTAGCGATTATATCAAAGCTATTTGGATTATAAACATTGATAATTGTATTTATGACTGCTTTTTCTGAATTTATTTCTGTAACCTCAATTTCAACTAAAATATCAGGTGATTCCATCAACTGAATATTTAAAAGCAGTAACGCTCCTATAATTATATAAAATATAGCAACAATCACTAATATTATAATAATTTTTTTTCTCATTTCTTGCAAATAACCCCTTTTTTATAACAGTAATATATGAATTTGCTGATTAATATTAATTTCTAAGAAAATAAATCCTAATTTATATCAAGTAAATAAGGTTTATTAATTTAAGATATAATTATTTATATTTTAGTAACTCATATAATTATTATTTTTTAAAAAAAATTATTTTATCTAGAATGTTATCAATTCCACATTTTTTACAATTTTAGATAGAAAAACTGTATTCTAAAATAAAAAATATCAAACCATTGTTTTATTCTTTTTTTCAAACACATCTAAACTACAAATCTGTAAAATTTTTAACCTTTAACATGGACGCCCATTCAAATCTACTATATGGTTCTTTTTGAAAAATTTTCAAATATTCATTGGGTAATCTGCTGATTATTTCCTCGAACTGTTTTTTATCCTCAGCAGTTATTATTGTTGGTTTCACGTTTTTATTCTTCTTTCCTTTTATTAGTATTTTCTCATTTTTTAGTTCTAAGTTAAAAAACTTAAATAACTTCTCAAGGATATTATAGTCATTAAAATCTTTTGGGGAATGCATTGTAAAGCAATCATCATGCTTCTTATATTTATCTAAAAATTTTATTGCTCTATTTTCAATCTCTATCCATTGTAACACATATTTTTGAAAAAGTGTAATATTACTAGTACCAACACTTTTATAAATATCCTCATCTCCAGTAAGTGAATATCTTGAGTATTTTTTTCCGTTGTGCCCTTTTGTATAACTAAAAGGAATATGTAGATTATTAAGAGTAAGGTGTCTATTTAATTCACTTTTTGCAGTTTTAATAGGATCTCGTATTAAATGAATAAGCTTCATATCTGGGAAAAAATCAATAGCTACATCACAAAAAGATTTCAGAAACGCATGGTTTGTTTCTATGTATACGGATGTGTTATATCTATTTATCCTGTCTTTTTTCCATTTAAATAGTCTTTGAATTTCTTTTATATTTCCCTGTTGATACCAAAAAATGGGCTTACCAAACATATCTGGAAATGGCTCATGTTTACTTATACAGTTTTTAACATTATATTTGAATAAATCTGAAAGAAATTTTGTTCCTGATCTTCCATTTGCTAACAAAAATATTTTTATCATGTTAATCCTTATTCCATAAAGCCCTATTTTTTAGATAACAACATTTTTATTTCCTCTTCTATTTTTTTTAATTTATCCTCTTGATTTCCAGGAACATATGATTTTAAATTCTTTCTATAATAATCAAGATTAGATAAAAACTCTTTTAAGTTTTTTTCATCAACATCAACATTGCAAACACCTGCACCGAGTTTTTCTACAAACTTACCGTTTAATACCTGTTCAAACTGATATTTTATAGGCATTGAATATATAGGTTTTTTAAGATATAAAGCTTCGCTTATAACGTTGAAACCACCATTAGTAATAACTGCTTTGGCACTAGAAATATTTTGAAAAATTTCATCTTGATTAAACTCTTTGAATGTAAGGTTTTTATCAACCATATTTTTGTTAAAACCATAAACAATAAACTTTTCGTCAATTTTTTTTAGAGTATTACAAACAATATTATTATCGGTCAATGATTGATATACAAAAATATTTTCGCCATATGTTGGTTTTTGTTTTAATACCCCCTCCTGAATTAACGGTTTTATAAATAAAACACGTGGATTATCTATTTGTTCATCAAAATAATCATAAATAATATATTTGTCAGCGCCAAATATTGATATTTTGAGAGCAAAAATCAAAAGAAACCATGAAAGATATTCACCCCTATTAACCTTATATTTACGATATAACAATGCATGAGGATTATCAATGCTTATACGTTTTATTCCACTAATTCTTGCAGCAGCATGACTTATAGGTTCAGCATCAGTAATAATTAAATCTGGTTTAAAATCCCTAATAATTCTTCTAACTTTAAAAAAGGAAGATAAGCCATTAACAATTGTTCTATAAAGCGTTCGTAGAGCGGTATAAATTAGTCTTGATTTATTATCTTTAAAAACAAATTTTGCAGATTCGACTTCTTCTACATATGTAAATTCCTTTGACAAGTAATTATAGGCTTTTCCACCAGCAACGATTCTGATATCATAGTTTTTGTTTTTAAGATAATTTATTAGTATTTTACTTCTTATTGAGTGTCCTAGTCCTTCACCACAAACACCATATAGAATCCTGGCCATTTTTTACTCCTTGATTCTAAGAAGTTTTCATTTCACATTCAAACTTTTATAAATAACAAGATCTGTATCTTTCCCAAATCTGATCTATATGGTCTTGAATTTCTTTGATCCTTTTTTCATCTTTTTCTGGTGCAAATAAATGTCTAAAACGTCCTTGATATTTAATCCATTCTTCAACAGGTTTTCTTTCTATTTTTTTCTCTAAAATGAGTTTGCTTCTTCCGTTAAATGTCATCTTTTCATTTTCATATTCATACAAAGCCCAAGCACCAGTTTCAACAGCAAGAGTACCCATTTCAACAGTTTTTTCCATACCAAAACGCCAACCAGGTGGACATGGTGCAAGAATTTCTATGTATTTTGGACCTTTGATTCCTTTTGCTTTTTTAACCTTGTTATAAAGATCCTCGGGGTAACTAACACATGTCTGTGCAGCATATGGTATATGATGAGCAAGTATTATTTCTCCCATCTCTTTTCTGTACTCTTTTTTCCCTCCAACTGTTGTTGTTGTCCAAGCAGCATATGGTGTTGCACCACTACGCTGTATTCCAGTATTTGAGTATATCTGATTATTATAACAAATATATATGAAGTTAGTCTGTCGCTCAAGGGCACCTGATAAAGCTTGAATACCAATATCATAAGTACCCCCATCACCTGCCCATGCAACAACTGTTGTGTCTTCTTTTCCTTGTTTTCTTAAAGCAGCTTCCACGCCACTAGCACCAGCAGCGGCTGCTTCAAAAGCAATATTCATTGTTGGAATATTAAAAGAAGTATTTGGATGCAGACTTTCAATAACAGCTGTGCAACATGCAGGAACAACCATCATCATGTTTTTACCAAGTGCTTTAAAGACGATACGCATAGCCATAGTTGCTGGACAACCCGGGCAAGCTGCACTACCTGGGATATAATATTCTTCAACTGGTAAATCTTTAATAGCCAAAATCTACACCCCCTCTAGTCCATACCACTCAAAATCCTTTGCTTTTCCGTTTATTACCTTCTTACAAATAATTTCAATATCATTGAAAGTTACGTCTTTTCCACCTAAACCAGCAATAAAACCATATGCCTTTGCATCTGATTTTCCATATAATGAAGATTTAACTTCAGTGAATAATGCACCTTCCATTCCTGGTGAAATATTACGATCAATAACAATTAAATCAGCTTTTTTACCAAGTTTCACTATTTCTTCTTTGGGAAATGGTCTGAAAACTCTAACTCTAGCAAGACCAACTTTTAATCCGCTTTTCTGCAGATTATCAATTGCTACTTTGCTTTCAGCGCCAATAGCACCCATAGAAAAAAGAATATATTCTGCTTCGTCACACTTATACAGTTCTAGCAAATCCCCATGGAATCTTCCAAATCTTTTCTTCCAATCTTTTGCAATTTCAGGTATCAGTTTCAAGGCATTATCATGAGCAACCTGCATTTCTTTTCTAACCTTTTCATATTCAGCTGGAAGAATAATATTTCCAAAAGTAATTGGATTATTTACATCAAGTATCCATTTTGGTTTACGTTTTGGTAAAAAATCATCAATTTCTTTTTGCTCAGGAACATCAACAGGCATAGAAGTATGAGACAAAATAAATGCATTAAAATTAATCATAACAGGTAAGGATACTTTTTCGTCTTCTCCTAACTTAAAAGATTGAATAACTGTATCAAAAATTTCTTGATTACTGCTACAATAAAACTGAATCCAACCAGTGTCTCTTTGGGATATGGAATCGTTTTCATCAGCCCAGATATTCCAACCAGGACCAACAACACGATTAATATTACACATAATAACAGGTAAACGTGCAAGAGCAGCCCAATGAAGCATCTCATGCATCAAAAGCAAACCATGAGAAGAAGTACCAGTAAAAGTTCTTACCCCAACAGCACTAGCACCAATTAATGCAGCCATAGCAGAGTGCTCACTTTCTACACAGATATACTCACCTTTGTATTCTCCTGTTTCAAGATATTTAGCTATACCTTCAACAAGTGTTGTTTGAGGAGTTATAGGATAAGCAGCCACAACATCAGGACGAGCCATAATAGCTGCTTTTGCAGCTATGTAATTACCAGTATCAATCATGACGCTCATTTTTTCTTTTCCTCCCTTTCCATTGTAATTGCTTTAACATTGCAAACATTTGCACAAATGCCGCATCCTTTGCAATAAATGTAATCTATATCAACTGTGTCGTCCTTGTTTCTAATGATAGTTGCTTCAGGGCAATAAATCCAACATCGTAAACATTTAACACATTTTGATTTGTTTAAAATAGGTTTAAAAATTCTCCAGTTACCGGTTTTACCTGTTGCTCCTTTAATAGGATAAGAAATTGTGGTTACAACGTCGTATTTCTTCAAATGTTCACCTCCACTTGATCAAAAGCATCCTGAGTGGCTTTAACGTTTTTATCGGATAATTCTCCTTTCCATTTTTCTTTTACAATTTCTTTTATTGATTTAAGTGTAACTCTATCTAATATTTTTGGAATCGCACCAAGAATAGGTGTATTTACAACAGGAATTCCACCAACAAGAATCTCGTTTTTCAATGCAACACCTGTTGCATCAACTGTTGCAACATTGAATTTTTTTGAAAAATCAAAATCCTTTGGTTTTTTCCTTGTATTAATTAAAATCTTTCCATCTTCTTTTAAACCCTTTAAAACATCCACTATATCCATAATACTTTCATCAAGTACAATAACAATATCTGGGGTGTATATTTCACTACGAAGATTTACTTCTTCTTCTGATATTCTAGCAAATGCTCTAACGGGTGCACCACGACGTTCGGCTCCAAAAAAAGGAAAAGCTTGAACACCTTTATTTCCATCTTTTAATGCAGCTGCAACAAGTAAGTTTGCCGCAGTTACAGCACCTTGTCCACCACGTCCATGAAAAACTATTTCAACTAAGCTCTTTTGTGTCAACAGAACAATCCCCGAAACTCGGAATGAAAACGGTACATATAACTGTTTTGAATAGTAAAAATAATTTATTGAATAGCTTTTACTTTTGTGCCAATTCTAACGTTTTTGTCTCTTCTATCATCAATTTTCAACTCAGTTATTACTCGTTTTGCACCAGATTTTAACACTGCATTATGAGCATCTTCAACTACTTTAAATAAAGTCTTAAGATCCTCAGTCTCTATAACAGTTGCCATATCATTTGTTTTAAAATTTACATTATTTTTTTTTATTGACTCAATTGCTATTTTAACATATTTACTTAGACTTGTTCCCTTGCCTATTGGTGCAATACTTAATTGAGATATAATCATTCAAATCCCATATAGCCAAGAAATAATGCGAATAATAGCTTTTTGGTGCTTTCTTATTTTTATAATACACAAAATTCAAATATTACATCAAAGCAGAATAAATCTAAAGTTTGTAGGTTAAACCAACTATTTTTTTAATTTAAGATTAACTTAGCTGCATAATCACAATATATGCCCTATTTTTCAGAAAAGATTTAAATATACTGTGTAAATTATTAACATGGGAGGAAAATTTATTTGAATAAAACTATCCTTTCAATTTGGATTACGATTTTGTTTGTTGCTACAATTTTAACTCCAATAGGTTTTGGTAATAATGTTAAAGTAAATGAAAAAGAGACCTTAGTTGAAAGTCATGGTTTTGATAGATATCTTTACCCAAAATATTATGACTGCTATAATGCTTCTGAGATAACAGGTTATGGTCCAATTCCTAGTTATGAATATGATGATTTTATTAATACTGAATCAGAGACAGTAAATATTTTAGAAGAGAAATCAGAGCCTATAGATGGTCCTCCGATGGATTCCCCGTGGCCTATGTACTGTCATGATACCCGGCATACAGGACGTAGTCCTTATAGTACCTCTAATAATCCAGGTGTTGAAAAATGGCGTTTTGACACAATTGATGAAGTTACAGGTAGTTCAGTGATTGATGATCAAGGTGTTATTTATGTTGCTGCACATGATCTTTTTGCTGTTTATCCTAATGGTACTTTGAAATGGAGGTTTGAAACACCTTTTTGGATGGAGATGGCTCCTGCTATTGATGAAAA